>Ga0208490_100101_pt1 | contig 67646 bp, 60 predicted proteins | sample SubbioAug_CSWold_FD_184818 | JGI IMG/M metagenome (GOLD analysis project Ga0208490, IMG submission 184818) | Serpentinite rock and fluid subsurface biosphere microbial communities from McLaughlin Reserve, California, USA - CR11Aug_CSWold (SPAdes) | ecosystem: Environmental > Terrestrial > Deep...
GCGCGCGCCGCCGCCGATCCATCATGACCGACCCGGCAACCGGACGCCCCATCGTCGCGGAGCTCGGTCGCCCCGAGACTGCCGAAGAGAAAGCGGCCCGCGTCGCCGCGAACCGAGCGAAACGGCGGGCCAACCAGACCACGATCAACCTGATTCTCTCGGTCGCCGCATCGCTTCTCGTCGTGCTCTTCCTCATCGTCGTGGTCGTCCGCGAGGCCCCCACGCCCCCGCCGATCGACTACCGCGCCACCGCGGACGAACTCGTCGCGGGAACCGATTTCGACATCGTCGCCCCCGTTGTTCCCCCCAGCTGGTGGGTCAACCGCGCGGGTCTCACCGCCTCCGGCGGCGTGACCGAGTGGTACGTCGGATTCATCACCGACCCCGAGCCCACCCGCGCCGGCTTCGTCGCGCTTCTGCAGGGCTTCGACGCCAACCCCACCTGGCTCGCTGAGCAGTTGCGTCAGCCACGCACCACCGGAGACGAGGTCGAGATCGGCGGCGTCACGTGGACGCTCTACGATCGACGAGGGAACAGCCAGCTCGAGAACCGCCAGTACGCACTGGTGACCGAGACCGAGAGCAGCACAATCGTGCTGTTTGGCACGGCAGAGGAAGCCGACTTCACACTGCTCGCCACCTCGATCGCCGGCGAGCTGACCGCCCCCTGACTGTCGCGTCGCGACACGACGAGGAGAATCATGACGACCGCCGAGCGCACCCCCGCCGCAGTGTGGCGTGAAATGGAAGAGGGTAACGCCCGCTTCGTCGCTGGCGAGCCCCGCCACCCCCACCAGGACGCCGAACGTCGCACCGAGTTGAGCGGCTACCAGCGGCCCGACGCCGCGCTCTTCGGGTGCAGCGACAGTCGCCTTGCCGCCGAGATCATCTTCGACAAGGGCCTCGGTGATCTGTTTGTCGTGCGCAACGCCGGCCAGATCGTCAGCGACAGCGTCGTCGGTTCGCTCGAATACGCCGTGGCGGTGCTCGAGGTGCCGCTCATCGTTGTGCTGGCCCACGACGAGTGCGGCGCCGTCCGCGCCGCACTCGATCAGGCCGGGCCGAACGCTCCGACCCTGCCCGCGCACATCCGCTCACTCGTCACGCAGATCATGCCGGCCGTCCAGCGGGTGCGCATCGCTGCGGGCTCGCCCGGCGTCGACACCATCGACGCGTTCGAGGTGGGCCGCCAGCACCTGCGCGACACGGTCGGGGCGCTCCTCAGCGCGAGCGAGCTCATCAGCGAAGCCGTCGCCGCCGGGCGTCTGGCGATCGTCGGCGCCAACTACCAGCTGCATGACGGCCGCGTGAATGCCGACGCCGTCGTCGGTGCCGTGTGACGAGCATCCAGACCTACCACCACCTCCCCTCCCTCTCTACAGAAACGGAACCATCGCGATGAGCGAGAACACCGAGACCGAGTACCGCATCGAGCACGACACGATGGGCGAGGTTCGCGTGCCGACGAGCGCGCTGTACCGCGCGCAGACGCAGCGCGCCGTCGAGAACTTCCCCATCTCCGGCACGCGCCTGGAGGCCGGGCAGATCAAGGCGCTCGCGCAGATCAAGCGCGCCGCGGCCCTCGTGAACGCCGAACTCGGAATCCTCGATGAGACCCTCGCGCGCGGCATCGTCGCCGCCGCCGACGAGATCATCGGGGGCGCGCACCTCGAGCACTTCCCCGTCGACACGTACCAGACGGGCTCGGGCACGTCGTCGAACATGAACATGAACGAGGTGCTCGCCACGCTCGCCACGCAGCACGCCGGCACCGCGGTGCACCCGAACGACCACGTGAACGCCTCGCAGTCGTCGAACGACGTGTTCCCCACCTCGGTGCACCTCGCCGTCACCGAGGCGCTCCTCGCCGATCTGATTCCGGCGCTCGAGTACCTCGCCGAGGCGCTCGAGGAAAAGGCCGAACTGTGGAAGACCGCGGTCAAAGCCGGCCGCACACACCTCATGGACGCCACACCGGTCACCCTCGGCCAGGAGTTCGCCGGATACGCCCGCCAGGTGCGACTCGGCATCGCCCGCGTGCAGGCGACGATCGAACGCGTCGCCGAAGTACCCCTCGGCGGCACGGCAACCGGCACGGGCATCAACACGCCGCTCGGCTTCTCGCAGAAGGTCATCGCCGAACTCGCCTCGACGACCGGCCTGCCGATCACCGAGGCCGAGGACCACTTCGAGGCCCAGGGCGCCCGTGACGGGCTCGTCGAGGCGAGCGGCGCTCTGCGCGTCATCGCCGTCTCGCTGACAAAGATCTGCAACGACCTGCGCTGGATGGGCTCTGGTCCCAACACCGGCCTTGCCGAGCTGCACATTCCCGACCTGCAGCCGGGCTCGTCGATCATGCCGGGCAAGGTCAACCCCGTCGTACCCGAGGCCGTGCTCATGGTGTGCGCGAAGGTCGTCGGCAACGATGCGACCATCGCCTGGGCCGGCGCATCGGGCTCGTTCGAGCTGAACGTGGCCATCCCCGTCATGGGAACCTCGCTGCTCGAGTCGATCCGACTACTCGCGAACTCGACCCGTGTGCTCGCAGACAAGACCGTGCGGGGGCTGGAGGCGAACCTCGACCGCGCGCGTGCGCTCGCCGAGTCGTCGCCCTCGATCGTGACTCCGTTGAACCGCGTCATCGGCTACGAGGCCGCGGCGAAGGTCGCCAAGCACTCGGTCGCCACGGGGCTCACCGTGCGCGAGGCCGTCATCGACCTCGGCTTCGTCGAGCGCGGCGAGATCACCGAGCAGCAGCTCGACGAGCTGCTCGACGTGCTCTCGATGACCTCGCCCGGCCTCTAGCCTGCGGCCTAGCCGCCCCTACTGGAAGTAGTGGGGGCGGCTCACCGACACGGTCGAGACGAACATCACGCCGGGCCGCCGCTCGAGCAGTTCGCGCAGGCCCGCGATCAGAGCGGGGGCGCGGTCGTCGGGAACGACCGTGATCGTCAGCGTGAGAGCATCCTGGTCGTTGAAGAGAGCACGCCCGTCGTGGGCTCCGTGGTGCCCGAGTCCGGTCACACCGGGCAGGCTCGTGTAGCCGGTTGCGCCCGCGCTGACGATCTGGCGCGAGACGGCGTCGGCGTCGGTCGAGCGCACCACCACCTCGACCTTGGTCATGGGAGAGAGTCCTTCGACGGTCATGCCGCCTCCTTCGTGTCGGTCGTCTGATCAGTGTTGTCGGTCGGGATGCGTGGATGCCAGCCATCGGCGCGGCGCTCGACCCAGCCGTGGCCGTCTGTCGCGGGGGCGACAAGGCGCACCCACTCGCCGACAACCAGGTCGCGAACGATGTCGTGGCGCTCGATGATGCGGTCAATGCGTGCGAGCGGCGCATCCACGATGGCGAGGAGGCGCACCGGCTCGTGGTGGTGGCCCTCCCGGGTCATCACGGACTGCTGGGGAAGTCCGATGCGCAGGTCGCCGTCGGGGCCAGTGAGCACGCCGAGGCCGCCAACGAGATTGTGTACGGTCTTGCTGCCCGCGCCGAAGACCTCGGGGTCGACGGTCGAGAAGTAGTACTGGGCGTTGATCCAGTGGGCAACGACGAGCGGGGCGGTCAGGATCGTGGTGAGCGCGACGCCCTCGGAGTCGGTCTCCGGGTCGTAGCTGTGCAGGAACGTGCGACGACCGAGATCGACTCCGCGGGTGAGGTCACGCGGACCGATGATGATCGCGGCGTTGCGGGCGAGACCCCACTCGGGGAAGACCTGGGCCCAGTCTGCGGCGCGCCGCTCAACCTCGGCCTCGGCACCCGCCCGGCGCCCGCCCGGCAGATCGGCGAGTCGCTCGCGGCGCAGTCGCTTTCCCGCCACGGCGAGGTCGGCGCGCAGCGCGCTGACGGTGAGCTGGTGCCGCCCGCTGAGGGCGTGCGTGTCGTGAACGGTGACGCGGTCGGTGACCGTGTCGTGCTCGCCGCCGAGGAAGATCGTCGTGTCGTCGATCGTGATGCCACGGGCGGCGAGCCCCTCCCGCACAGTGGGCGCGTTGAGCAGGGCCGCCGCGATGCGGGCGTTGCTCGCGCCGCGGTGCCCGCCGCACGCGCCACAGTCGAGCGCAGTGCGGAACGGCGAGTTCGTGGTCGTCGCCCCGTGCCCGAGGAGTAGCACGACGGGTGCGAAGTCGCGGGTCATGCCCATCGTGGTGAGGATGTTCTCAGCCGTCAGAACCTGCTCATCGACCGACATCGCCGAGTCGAGGTCGAACAGCGTCGGAGGCGCCGAGCGCAACTCGTCGGGACGGACGGCGTCGCCGAGCGCGCCGGGCGCGACCGAGCGGAGCGCGGCGAGCGGGCCGAGCATCCAGCCGCTGAGTTCCGCCCAGCCGAGCGCCGAGCCGACGGAACGCTCGGGGGCCCGCAGCGAACCGCGCCAGGCGAGGCCCGAGCGGAAGCGGTCCAGGGCCGTTCGCGCGCGCGGTGCCGCGCCCGGGCGAGGGCGCTCGTCGATCGCGTGCCGCGGCGACAGCAGCACCGGGCACGAGTCGAGTCCGGCGCCCGCTCCCAGCGGGGTGACGCGGGCGGCCACGCCGAAGAAGCCGGCGAATCCGCTCGTCCCGTAGGGGCCGACCGCCTCGATGTGGCGGCGGAGGCCCTCGCTGCGCACGTCGATGCAGCAGACGATGTGAGCGGCCTCGGGGGTGCGGATCTCGTCGCCGGCACCGGCCACGCCGCGCCGCGCGGGAAGGCGCACGGCGCGCAACAGGGCGTCGTGCGTGGCGGCTTCGGCGGCCTCCTGCCAGACGAGCAGGCGCTCGGCCGTCAACTCGGGCGCGGCGGGGGCGGCCGGGTCGGGCGCCCCGAGGATCGTCGTCAGTGCGAGGCGCACGGCGAGGAACTCGACCGCGTCGATGTCGCGCTCGACGCTCGAGCGGCGGCGCAGCGCCGACGTCCACCCGGACGTGCGGGCGAGGTGCCGGCCGAGCAGCTCGAGTGCGTCCGTGTCGTCGAGGCGTCGGCCGGCGAGGTGGCGGGCGATAACGCCATCGGCGCGCTCCGGCAGCTCCCGCAGCAAGCGCCGGGCGCGGGGACGCAGCGTCGGGTCGACGAGGGCGAGCGCCCGCCAGTCGCCGTAGAAGCCGGCACCGCCCCGCACCGACCACGCCGCCTCACCATCGGCGAACCAGCTGCGCGCGAAACGACTGAGGCGGTCGTCGACGCGCGCCGTCAGCCGGTCGACATCGGGCGCGACCGGGATGCTCGGGGCAGCGGCAAGGAACGCTTCCACGATCGCGTCGTCGCTGTCCGCACCCGCCCGCGCATCGGAGGATGTGCCCCGCTTGCGCAGAGCCACCGCCAGATCGGCGCGGCGGATCCGTCCGGAGCGGAGCAGCTGTCGAAAGCCTGCCTCGCCGATTGAGCCGGCGGCACCGACCGCGGCAGCCCCCTTCGTCGCCGCGACCCCGAAGCCGGCGGCGAGCCGGGGCAGCAGCGGGTTGACGGCGACGGCGGCGTCGAGGCCGTAGTAGTCGCCGATCACGTCGAGGGCGACGTCGGCGAAGGCGCGCACGCGCTGCAGGTCGGCGGCGCTGGGGCCCGTCACGGCGGCCGGAGCGCTGAGCACGGCGCCGTCACGGGGTGCGGGAGTGGACGTGGTCACGCGGCGACCTCCTGGCGGTGGGTGGTGGGCTGGGTTGCGGACGATATGGAGGGTGCTGTCGTTGTGGCACGCGTGCGGCTCTGAGCGAGTCGCGTCCTCGGTGCCGCACCCAGGGCGAGCGCCGCCGCGAGAGCGGCGCGCTCGAAAGACGCCCCCGCTGCCGTCCGTCGGAGGACGGCCAGCAGAAGTACCGCAAGGGCGGCGGCGAGGGCGAGCGCGACGGATGCCGCCGGGGTGGCGAGGGGTGCGCCGAGGGCGGGGCCGAGCATCCGGGTGAGTGAGCCGAGGGCGAGAGCGGCGGCGAACGACAGGGCGGCAGAGGCGGCGAGTCGCGTGAGCGCCTCACCGGTCGTGACCGCGTGGGCGACGAGCCGGCCAGCCGCGGTGGCGAAGGCGAGACCGATCATGAGGGTGATGACCGCGCCGCCGAGCGATACCGCGCCGGGGTAGGCGACCAGCACGCCGGCGACGACAGCGACCGCGGCGACGGTTGCGCCGAGCGGTGCGCCCGCGCGCGGCAGGACTCGACGGTGGGCGGCAGGAGCGCGGCGCTCGCGGGCACGCCGGTCGACGCCGTCACCGGAGGACAGGAAGCGGGACGACTTGTACCAGCCGTGTGCGACGAGGTGCAGCAGCGCCGCGACCGTTAAGCCCAGCCCGATGCAGAGCAGCGTGAAGCCGAGCTGCGCCACCGTCGACAGCACGAGCTTGCCCTTGATGTCGGGGCGGGCGGCAAGGCCGGCACCCCCGACGACGATGGCGAGCGCCCCGAAGGCGGCCGCGACGATGAGCGGCGCGGCGCCGGCGTTCATGGCCGGCAGCTGCAGGATCAGCAGGATCGCGCCGCCGTTCACGACACCGCCGTGCAGTGCTGCACTCACGGGCGTCGGCGCGCGTAGAGCATCGAGCAGCCAGCCGTGGGCGGGAACCCCGGCGGCGCGGATGATGGCCGCTCCCACCAGAAGGATGGCGGCGGCGGTGCCGGGCCCCACGATGACGGCGGCCCAGACGAGCACGTCGGAGGCGATCAGCCAAGTAGCGGGGCGCCGGGTAGCCGACACTCCCCCGCCGAGACCGAGCGCGGCAATCACGCCGAGGGTCGCCGTGCTCCACGCAATCGCCTGGGCGGGCAGCGGGGCGAGCACGACGAGCGCGGCGGACGCGACGAAGACGAGCGCGAGTGCCGCCGTGACGGATGCGCCGTGACGGTCTCCGCGCAGGCTGCGGTGCGCGTAGGGCAGCACCGCGAGGGCGACGAGCAGAACGAGCGCGAGAAGCAGCAGGGTGACGGCGTCGAGCCGCAGCAGCTCCGTGAGGCTGAGATCGGGAATCATGCGTGAACCTCCTATCGCGTCACACAATACAGGTCATCAATTACATGTAAAGACTGACGCGTAAAGAATCGCCACGATGCGTGCATCCCGCGCCTACAGTGGAGGGGTGTCGGAGTGGACGTTTCTCACCAATCACGCACACGTGCTCGTGTGCCTCTCCGACGACGAATCCCTGCGCGTGCGCGACATCGCCGAGCAGGTCGGCATCACCGAGCGGGCGGTCGTGCGCATCCTCGGCGAGCTGGTCGATGCCGGCTACCTCGAAAAATTCCGCGACGGACGGCGGAACACGTACCGCATCCTGCGCGACCGGCCGCTGCGGCACCCTCTCGAGAGCGCGCACACGGTGGGCGACCTGCTCGACTCGGTCTCGAACTAATCACCGCGGCGACGGACGCGAATAACGTGGCCCTGCGGTCACGAAAACGGGCCGGGATGCCGAGCAGCTCTCCGATCCGCACCACCGGTTCTGAAGCGCACGCGGTCCGCACCCCGGCCCGCGCCCTCACCCTACCGCTCGTGATGAGCCCTCAGCAGGATCGGGATGCGGCACCCAGACTCGGCGCCTCTACGCGAGCTCGTTGCCCTCCAGCAGGTCGGTGACGAGCGCGGCGATGGCGCTGCGCTCGCTGCGGGTGAGAGTGATGTGGCCGAACAGCGCGTGCCCCTTCAGCGTTTCGATGACGCTCGCGACGCCGTCGTGGCGGCCCACACGGAGGTTGTCGCGCTGCGCGACGTCGTGGGTGAGCACCACCTTGGAGTTCTGACCGATGCGGGACAGCACGGTCAAGAGAACGTTGCGCTCAAGGGACTGCGCCTCGTCGACGATGACGAAGGCGTCGTGCAGCGAGCGTCCGCGAATGTGCGTCAGCGGCAGCACCTCGAGCAGGCCGCGGTCGACGACCTCGTCGAGCACGTTCTGTGACACGACGCTCGACAGGGTGTCGAACGTGGCCTGCGCCCACGGGTTCATCTTCTCGCTCGCATCGCCCGGCAGGTAGCCGAGTTCTTGCCCGCCGACCGCGTAGAGCGGGCGGAAGACCATGATCTTGCGCTGCTGGTTACGCTCGAGCACCGCCTCGAGGCCCGCGCACATCGCGAGCGCCGACTTGCCGGTACCCGCTCGACCGCCGAGCGATACGATGCCCACCTGGGGGTCCATCAGCAGGTCGATCGCGAGCCGCTGCTCGGCCGAGCGGCCGTGCAGGCCGAAGACGTCGCGGTCGCCGCGGACGAGCTGGATCTCGTCGTCGCCGACGACCCGGCCGAGCGCCGAGCCGCGGTCGGAGTGGATCACGAGCGAGGTGTTGACGGGCAGCTCGCGCACCGTGTTCGAGCGCACCACCTCGCGGTCGTAGAGGTCGGCCATCTGCTCGGCCGACAGGGTGACGTCCGCCATTCCGGTGTAGCCGGAGTCGACGGCGAGCTCGTGCCGGTACTCCTCGGCCGCGAGGCCGATCGATGACGCTTTGACACGCATCGGGAGGTCTTTCGAGACGACCGTCACGTGCATCCCTTCTGCGGCGAGGTTCATCGCTACGGCGAGGATGCGCGAATCGTTGTCGCCGAGCTGCAAGCCGCTCGGCAGCACTGACTGGTTCGAGTGATTCAGCTCGACGCGCAGGCTGCCGCCCTCGTCGCCGACGGCGACGGGGAAGTCGAGACGCTCGTGCGTGATGCGCAGCTCATCGAGGTTGCGCAGCGCCTGACGGGCGAAGTACCCAATCTCGGGGTCGTGGCGTTTAGCCTCCAGCTCGCCGATGACGACGACCGGCAACACGACGGCATGTTCCGCAAAGCGGAACATCGCCTTCGGGTCGCTCAGCAGAACCGAGGTGTCGAGCACGTACGTCCGCTGCGCCACCTCCGCCTTCTGCTCGGTCGCGTTGGACGAGGAACGAGAGGTGCGAGTCGCGGCCACGGTGCTCCATCCCCGGGGCACCTCCGGCGCACCCGGAACCAGTTCTACGAGGTCGGCCGGGGGCTCGCGAGACGAGCGTCCGGCCGTCTCGATCGGGCGCGGTGCCCGATGCCGCTGACGCTACGCCCGACGCGAGGGATGCGCGGGAACGACACGCGAGAACACGCGCGCGTTCACGCGACCGTCATGTTCTGAAACTCGGCACAGGCGAGGCGCAGGAGGTCGAGCGTGTCGTCGCGCGTGGACACGTGGGCCGACAGGCGCACCGCCCCCCCGATCCTGGCGGCGGTGATGCCGTGGTTGTGCAGGGCCGCGGTGAGCGCCGTGACCGCGCCGCGCGGTGGCTCGATGACGACGATGCCCGCGCGCTCGGCGTCGTCGCGCGGCGACAGCACGCTGAGCCCTGCGAAGTCGGCCAACTCGATGATCTGAGCACACGTCGCGAGCACTCTCTCGCGGATCGCACCGACGCCGACCTGGGCGACCTCCTCCGCAGCGCCCGCCAAACGCGCCTGGGCGGTGGGGTCGGCGTATCCGACGCGGTACGCCCGCGCCCCGCTCACTGGGGGTGAGACCTGATCGGTGCGATCTTCGCCGTGGTCGCCCGCCGCCAGCCAGCCGGACCACACCGGCACGAGCTGTTCGGCAGCGCGGTCGCTGAGCGCGAGGAAGCCGGTACCGTAGCCGGCCCGGAGCCACGTGCGACCTGTACCAACGACAACGTCTGCCACCTGCCACGGCGCATCGACGACACCGAGCGCCTGGCTCGCATCGACGATGAGGAGCCGGTCGCCAATCACCTGGCGGATGCCGTCGAGGTCGACGAGGTGCCCCGTTCGGTCGTCGACGGCGCTGACCGCGACGGCCGCGATGGAGCCGGTGAGGGCATCCGCGATCGATGCAGGGGTCACCCGCTCGTGGTCGGGGGTGAAGCGGGTGGCCTGCAGCACGCCCAGAGCGTCGGAGGCCCGAGCGACCGCGTACGAGGTCGCCGGATGCTCGCTCGTCGACAGGGCGATGCCACCGGTGAGCCCGAACGCGACGTGCATGAGCGCCTGGGACGTCGACGGCTGGAAGACGACCTGTTCGGGTTCGATGTCGAGCAGGGCGGCGATGGCCGCATCCACCCGGTCTTCCTGGTCGACGATCGCCGTCAGCGAGCCGAAGCGGGCGTTCGACAACAGCAGGGACTGCGCCCGCTCCTCGCCCATAGCTGCCTCGCCGATCGGAGCCACCGTGGCGAAGTCGAGGTAGCCGGGTTCGTCGGTGAACTCGGCAGCGTACTCGTCGAGCGTCGGCATCGTGTCGCCTTTCGTTGGGGTGTGCAGTGAGACTTCTCGTGTGCTCGTCACTGTCCAAAGCGCCGCTGGCGCCTCGAAAAGTCGCGCAGCGCGCGCAGGAAGTCGACCTCACGCAGATCGGGCCCGAGGGCCTCGACGAAGTAGAACTCGCTGTGCGCGCTCTGCCACAGCATGAAGTCGCTGAGGCGCTGTTCACCGGAGGTGCGGATCACGAGGTCGGGGTCAGGTTGCCCGCCCGTGTACAGGTGCTCGGCGATGTGGTCGGGGGTGACCTTCTCGGCCAGGTCGTCGAGGGACCCCCCGCCCGCTGAGTGCCCCTGAATGATGCGCCGCACCGCCTCGACGATCTCGCGGCGACCGCCGTACCCGACGGCGAGGTTCACATGCAGACCGGGATGCTGTTCCGTCGCATTCGAGGCGCGCTCGAGCGCCGCGCACAGCTCCGCCGGCAAGCCGTCGCGGCTGCCCACGTGGTGAACCCGCCAGTCGCGCACGCCCGACAGCTCGTCGGCCAGCTCGGCGATGATCTGGGTCAGCGCGGCCAGCTCGTCGCTGTCGCGGCCCGACAGGTTGTCGGCCGAGAGCAGATAGAGGGTGACGACCTTGATGTCCGCGTCGTCACACCACTCGAGGAACTCGCGCACCTTGACGGCGCCCGCCCGATGGCCGTGCTCGGTGCTGCCGCCCCACAGGCGCGCCCAGCGGCGATTGCCGTCGATGATCATCGCCACGTGATGCGGGTGCGTCGTACCCGCCAGCTGACGGCGCAGCCGACCCATGTAGAGGCGGTAGAGGGGCCCGCGCCCCGCGAGAGTTCGCGTCGAACGCACAGCCCTACGGTAGTCCACGGCGCATGGGTTGTGGCGGTCGTCCCAGCGGACCGGGGGCACACATCCGCGCGACGTAGCATCAACGTATGACCGCCACCCCGCAGGGTCCGTCCACGGACCGCGACAACGCGACGCCCGAATCCGTCGAGCGCGAGCCGGGAGCGCACATCCCGAACATCCCCCTGCTGGACGACTCGATCGACTATCGCGCGGGCGAGAAAAAGCCGACCTGGCGGGGCTGGATCCACGCCGGCACCTTTCCGCTCGCCATCGTTCTCGGCCTCGTGCTCGTGGCTCTTGGTGACGGCCCGATGGCTCGCTGGTCGAGCGCGGTCTTCGTCTTGAGCTCACTGCTGCTGTTCGGCATTTCGGCGACCTATCACCGTTTCACCTGGAGCGACCGCATGCGGGTGCTGCTGAAGCGGCTCGACCACGCGAACATCTTCTTGCTGATCGCCGGAACGTACACGCCCCTATCGCTGCTCGCACTCCCCCTCGACAAGGGGCTCATTCTGCTCGTACTCGTCTGGTCGGGGGCGCTGCTCGGAATCGGATTCCGCGTGTTCTGGATCACCGCTCCGCGCTGGGTCTACGTTCCGCTGTACCTGCTGCTCGGCTGGGCCGCTGTGCTCTACATCGGAGACCTCGTCGCCGCGAACGTGGCGATGATGGTGCTGATCGTCGCCGGTGGCCTCGCCTACACCGCCGGCGCGATCATCTACGGAATGAAGAAGCCCAACCCGATTCCGGGCGTGTTCGGCTTCCACGAGATCTTCCACGCGCTCACCGTCGTGGCGTTCCTCTGCCACTGGACCGCGACGCTACTGGTCGCGATCAACCCGCCCTTCAACGCCGGCTGAGTCGGCGGGGGTCACATCGGGCGCGAGCTCGCCTGCCTCTGCCTGCTCGGCGGCGAGTCGCTCGGCCTCGAGGCGCTCGCGCACCTCGCCGCGGTAACGCACCCGGCGGATGCGCCGCGACATGTCGACGATGATGAAGATCGACGCGACGGCGACGAAGAAGATCGCGAAAAACCCGGCAACCCCGGGCGTGACCGTGTTCGGGTCGCCCTGGAACGGCGGGATGAGCGGGTCGTCGATGGGGTTCGGCCCGAGGCCCTCAGGCAGTCGGGAGATTACGGACCAGAACACGGCGGATGCGCTCCTTGACAGACAAAGGGATCGACGCGTCGATCGCGCGCCGGCCGGGAGGGGCTGCACAGGATCGGCCCCTACCCTGGGAACACCCAGCGTATCCCCCGCGCCAGAGCGAACACCGAGAGGGCACAGCGAACCCCATGACCGTGCAGCAGCGCCTCGATGAGCGCTACGGCCGCAGCCCCAATGAGGACCGACGCACCCGGCGTATCCTGATCATCGGCGGCATCATCTTCACGATCGTCTTTGGGTCGTGGGTTGTCTGGGGCGGACTCTCGGGCACAAACGCCACCCTCGAGGTGCGCGAGTTGGGCTTTGCCGAGGTGACGGAGACGAGCATCACGGTCGCGTGGGAAGTCTCGGTCGATCCGGGCACCGACGTCTCCTGCGCCGTCCAAGCCCTCAACGAGAACTTTGGCATCGTGGGGTGGCGGGTCCTCGACCTCGGCGCCTCGGACCAGCGCACCCGCACCTTCACCGAAACGCTGCGCACCTCGGAGCAGGCTGTGACGGGTTTGCCGTACGGTTGTTGGCTCCCGTAGTCTTTCCCGAATCGATCTCGGAACCGGCCGCGTCAGCGGCCGGTTCTGTTTCGCATCAGGAGGCACTTCATGAGCGACACCAGTGGCACCACCCAGTGGCTCACCCAGGACGCGTACGACCGGCTGCAGTCCGAGCTCGAGCACCTGTCGACGACGGGCCGCGCCGAGATCGCCAAGCGCATCGAGGCGGCGCGCGACGAGGGCGACCTCAAGGAGAACGGCGGCTACCACGCTGCGAAAGACGAGCAGGGCAAGATCGAGGCGCGCATCCGCACGCTGACCGAACTGCTCAAGAACGCATCCGTCGGCGACGCCCCCGAAGCAGACGGTGTCGTCCGCCCCGGCACGGTGATCACGGCGACGATTCTCGGCGACGACGAAAAGTTCCTGCTCGGCAGCCGCGAGATTCTCGCCGACGGCAGCGACCTCGATGTGTTCAGTGAGGCGAGCCCGTTGGGCCAGGCGATCAACGGCGCCAAAGTCGGCGACACGGTGCGCTACGAGGCGCCGAACGGAAAGAGCATCGAGGTCACGATCGTCGAGGTCGAGACCTACGCGCCCTAGCGCGTCGCGTGTGCGTTAAAAGTCGACGCGCGGTTCATAACCCGAAACGCGAATCAGCGTTTCGCGTGTGCGTTAAAAGTCGACGCGCGGTTCATAACCCTCGGCCCGAAGCGCGCCCAGCACCTGTTCGGCGTGCTCGGGGCCGCGGGTTTCGATGTGTAGCTCGAGTTCGACCTGGCTGATCGCGAGCCCGGTGCCGTGGCGGGTGTGCAGCACCTCGACGACGTTGGCGTTCTGCGCCGCGACGATTTCGCTCGTGCGCGCGAGCTGCCCTGGCCGGTCGGGCAGCGGGATGCGCAATTTCAGGTAGCGTTCGCTGGCCGCCAGTCCGTGGCTAATCACGCGCTCCATGATGAGTGGGTCGATGTTGCCGCCGGACAGCATCACGACGGTGGGCCCGGTCGCCCGAACCTTGCCAGTGAGGATCGCCGCGACACCGACGGCACCGGCCGGCTCGACGACGAGCTTGGCGCGCTCGAGCAGCACGAGCATGGCGCGCGCGATGTCGTCATCATCGACGGTGACGACATCGTCGACGGTGTCCTTGATGATCGCGAAGTTCAGCTTGCCGGGCTTCGAGACCGCGATCCCGTCGGCGATGGTCGGGCTGATCGTGATTTCGGTCGGAGCGCCCGCGGCGAGCGAGACGGGGTATGCGGCGGCGTTGACCGCCTGCACTCCGATGACGCGAATCTCTCGGCCGAGCGCGGCGGCCCGCTGCTTCAGGACCGAAGCCATGCCCGAGATGAGCCCTCCCCCGCCAATGGGAACAACCACGGTCGCGAGGTCGGGCACCTGATCGAGCACCTCGAGCCCGAGCGTGCCCTGACCGGCGACGACATCGGGATGATCGAACGGCGGGATGTAGACGGCACCGGTGCGCTCCGCGTGCTCAGCGGCGGCCTTGAGCGGTTCCGCAACGGTGTGCCCGCGCAACACGACGTCGGCGCCGTAGTCGCGCGTGGCGGCGAGCTTCGGCAGGGCGACGCCGATGGGCATGAAGATGGTGGCCGGGATGCCAAGCTCGCGCGCGGCGAACGCAACGCCTTGGGCGTGGTTACCGGCCGACGCGGCGACGACGCCACGCGCCTTTTCGTCGTCGCTCAGCGACGAGATGCGGTTGTACGCGCCACGGATCTTGTACGAGCCGGTGCGCTGCAGGTTTTCGCACTTCATGAAAACGGGTTGCCCGAGCACGCGGCTCAGATAGTGCGATGACTCCATCGGAGTCACGTCGACCACGCCATTCAGGGTGGTGCGCGCCCGCTCGACCTCCGCGAGTGTCGGGCCGGCGATCGTGAGCTCGTGCGTCATTCGTCGGCCTTCCTATCGGCGGGTTCAGAATCACTGGCAGGCGACTCCGGTTCAGGCGGCAAGATGTCTGCCAGTTCGGGGTCAGGGTGCTCGCGCCAGGCGCCGCTCGCCAGGTAGCGGACCACCACGTTCAGCACGGCCGCGATGGGCACCGCGAACAGGATGCCCGGGATTCCCGCGAGGAAGCCGCCGGCGGCGACCGCGAGCACGACGGCGAGGGGGTGAACCTTGACCGCCTGGCCCATCACGAGCGGCTGCAGGACATTCGACTCGACCTGCTGCACGAGGAGCACGATGGCGAGCATGATGAGGGCGATGACGATGTCGTAGTAGACGAGCGCGATGAAGACAGCGAGCGCCCCGGTGACGACGGCACCAACGATCGGCACGAAGCTTCCGAGGAAGACGGCGACCGCGATCGGCAGGGCAAGCGGCAACTGCAGGATCAGGGCGCCGAGGCCGATACCGACCGCGTCGACGAAGGCGACGAAGATCTGCACCTTGGCGAAGTTGCTGAGCGTCAGCCAGCCGGCCTTGCCGGCACCGTCGACCGGCACCCGCGCCGGCTTCGGGAAGAGTCGCACGATGAACCGCCAAATGCGGGGGCCATCGATGAGGAAGAACAGCAGGGCGAAGAGCGCGAGGATCGCGCCGGTCGCCACCTCGGCGGCGGTCGATCCGACCGACAGGGCGCCGGAGAGCAGGAAGTCGGGGTCGATCTCGAGTTCGTCGATCGCGTTCGCGATCCAGTCGCTGATGGTGTTTTCGCTGAGGCCGAAGGTGTCGGTTGCCCACACGATGAGTTCGTCGTAGCGCTCGATCGCGCGCGCCTCGATCGAGGCATACCCTGCTCGAATCTCGGACACGACGAGCCACACCAACCCGGTGACCGTGCCGAGCAGCGTGAGCATGGCGGTGATGACCGCGAGCCACTTGGGAAAGCGCAGCCGGCGCTGCAACAGGCTCGAGAATGGCTGCAGCAGCGCGGCGAGCAGCACACCGATCAGCAACGGGATGATGAGCAGGCGCAGCTGGATCACCAAGAAGATCAGGATCGCAATCGCACCCGCGACCACAAGGAACCGCCACGACCACGCGGCCGCAACGCGCATGCCCGGCGAGACCGTGGACTCGGCGCTGAACGCCGGTGTCTCAGGGCTTCGCAACCGACGGAACATTCGGCCAGTCTACGAGCAGGCTCGGGATGCTCGTGGCCGCGCGCATGCCCGCTCGGGCATGCGCTAAGCGCGGCTCACGGCAACCGGTCGCCCGGTCAGTCGTACCCTCACCGACTCGCCGACGCCCGGCGCGTGTCCGACTTCGTGCTGCAGCGTCGCCTCCACACCGTCCGCGAACCGCACGCGGGTGCGCCGGAGCGAGCCGAGGAAGGACGTCGTCACGACGACCGCAGCTCGCGCGTGCTGCTCGCCGTCGGCCGCGAACACGATGTCTTCGGGCCGCACGAGCGCGTGCACCGCGCCGGAAGGAGCATCCGGGTCGATAAGCGGAACGTGCTGGCCCTCGATGACGACGACTCCCCCGATGACCTCTGCGGGCATCCGGTTGCTGAGTCCGACGAAGTCGGCGACGAAGTCGCTGACGGGGCGCGAGTAGAGCTCTTCGGGCGTGCCGATCTGTTCGATGCGTCCCGTGCGCATGACGGCCACGCGGTCGGCGACGGCGAGCGCTTCCTCCTGGTCGTGCGTGACGAAGAGGGTGGTGATGCCGAGCTCGGTCTGGATGCGGCGGATCTCGTCACGCAGTCCGACGCGCACCTTCGCGTCGAGCGCGCTGAGCGGCTCGTCGAGGAGCAGCACGCGGGGCTGGGTGACGAGCGCACGGGCGAGGGCGACGCGCTGCTGCTGCCCTCCCGAGAGCTGGTGGGCGAACCGCTCGGCGTGGTGGTCGAGGCCGACCATGTCGAGCATGTCGCCGGCGCGCTGCCGCCGCTCAGCCGCGGGCACCCCGCGCATCCGCAGCCCGAACTCGACGTTTTCGGCGACGGTCAGGTGCGGGAAGAGCGAGTACGACTGGAACACCATGCCGATGTCGCGCTTGTTGGTCGGCACGTCAACGACGTCACGGTCGTCGATGAGGATGTGGCCATCGTCAGCCGACTCGAGACCCGCGAGTACGCGCAGGGCCGTCGTCTTGCCACAGCCCGAGGGGCCGAGAAGGGCGACGAACTCGCCGGGCGCGAGCTCGAGCGAGACACCGTCGAGGGCGGTAAGCCCAGGGAATCGCTTCACGACGTCGACAAGGGCGACGGGGGCGGAGGTTCGGGTGGCGGGATCGGCGAGGGTCATGAGGTCCTTCCGGGGCGTCCGCGTCCGATGCGCCCGATGATGAGCAGCAGCAGGAACGCGAAGAGCAGGGCGAGCAGGGCGAAAATGACGGCGATGAACGCGTCGGCCTTGGAGGCGACGACGAGCGCGGTTTGCAGCGTGGTGCGACTGAGCAAGGAGGCGATCGTGAACTCGCCGAGAACCACGGCGACCGAGATGAACGCGCCGGCCAACAGTCCGCGACGGAGGTTCGGCATGAGCACGCTCACGATCACGGTGAGCCAGCCGGCGCCGAGGGAGCGCGCCGCCTCCGTCAGCGTGACGACGTCCACCGCCTCGATGTTGGACTGCACCGCACGGTAGGCGAAGGGCAGCACGAGAATGCCGTAGGCGAACGCGAGGCTCCACGTCCCTGACCCGAGCATTCGTGAGATCACCTGATAGACGGGCGCGAGGCCGACGACCAGGACGATCGCGGGGATGCTGATGGGCAGCAGGCAGATGAACTCGAGCACGCGCTGCAGCGACGGAAACCGCAAGGTCACGAGAATCATGGTCGGCACCAGCAGGACGAGCATGAGGAGCACCGTGACGAGCGCCAGCACGACGGAGTTCTGAATGCCCTGCCACACCGGGGCGTAGGCGGGCCCGAGCTCGCCGCTGAAGACCGTGATCCAGCGCGAGAGGTCGTAGCCGCCGTCGAGGCCGCGACGCATCGTGAACTCGGCCATCGCGATGATGGGCAACGCGAACACTGCGCCGACGACGCCGAGGATGACCCAGCGGGTCACGGGGCTGGGGGCGAGCGTGGTGGTCGCGCTCATCGCTGCCACCTCGCGGCCCGGCGCTGCACGAGCGCGTACAGCGACATGACGACCGCCATCACGATGATCATGCCGAGCGCGAGGGCTCCGGCCAGGTTCTCCCGGCCGAGCACCGTCTCACTGGTCAGGGCTGCACGAATCTGCAGCGGCACGATCGACTGGCCCTGGCTGGTCAGCGCGGCGGCCGTCGCGTACGAGCTGAACGCATTGGCGAACAGCAGCAGGAGCGAGCCGAGGAACGACGGGGCGAGCACGGGAAAGCCGATGCGCCACCAGAATCCGGCAGTGGTCCCTCCGAGGGTCGCGTTGGCTTCGGCCCATTGCGGCTTCAGGGCCTGCAGGGCTGGCAGAAAGACTATGACCATGAGCGGAACCTGGAAGTAGATGTAGGGCAGGATCAGCCCGGGAGCCTCGTAGAGCCAGACGCCGTTCTCATAGATGTTGAAACCCAGTTGGTCACGAAGAACGACGGTGACGAAACCCTGGATGCCGATGGTCGCGACGAACGCGAAGGCCAGCATGACGCCACCGAACTGCGCGAGTACGCCCGAGATGGCGTCGACGACGCTGCGCAGGGGGCCATCGGAGCGAACGCCGACGAGCGCGTAACACACGAGGGCGCCGAGAATGGCGCCGACGACGGCCGTCAGCGCCGATAGCCAGAGTGAGGTTCCGAAGGTGCGCAGAATCACGGGGTCACCGAGCGCAGCGATGTTCTCGAGTGTGAAGGAGCCATCCCGCTGGAAAAAGCCCGACCACACGGCGAGCAGAGTGGGAAGGGCGAGGAACAGCAGGATGTAGACGGCGAAGGGCGCAAGCCCGAGGGCCGCGCGGCGACGTGCTCGGGCGCCGGCCACGTGGGCTGACCCCCGACGCGCAGGGCGTCGAGGGTCAGCCGCGGGTGCGACCGGGGCCGCGAGCGCACTACTGGACAGCGGATGCCCAACGCTGGCCGAGGAGCGTGCCGGCGGCCGCGCTCTGCTCGGCGGACGGTACGACCGTCTCGGCGGGAGGCTCGGGAAGCGCGGCGTAGAGCGCCTCGTCGATCTCACCGGCGTCGACCATCGCCTGCTCGAGCACGGGACGAGCCCCGCCCTTCAGCCAGAGGTTCTGCACCTCGGCGCTGTACAGGAACTCCTGCCACAGGCGAGCTGCCGCCGGGTTCGGCGCGTCCTTGTTGATGGCTTGGTTGTAATAGCCGGCGTAGCCGATGCCGTCGAAGACGACGACCTCCCAATTGCGCTGGCCCTCGAGGTTCGCGGCGTAGCCCGCGTTCAGGTAGTCCCAGTCGAAGACGACAGGGGTCTCGCCCGAGGCGACCGTGGCGGGGGTCGGGTCGATCTTGATGAAGTTGCCGACGGCGTTCAACTCTTCGAAGAAGTCGATACCGGCGCTGAAGTCATCGAGCGTGCCGCCGTTCTGCACGGTGGCCATGCCGACCGCCGCGAATGCGGCACCGGCCTGTGTCGGGTCGCCGTTAATCGCTACCTTGCCGCGGTAGTCGGGGCCGAGCAGATCCTGCAGGCTGGTCGGCGCCGGAACGGCGTCGGGGTCGTATCCGACGGCCATGTACCCGCCGTAGTCACCCCAGAACAGGCCGTCCGGGTGCTTCAGCGCGTCGGGGATGTCGTCCCAGCGCTGCACGCGGTACTCGGCGAAGTAGTCGGTGCTCGAGAGCGCCACGGCGAGGCCGAGGTCGAACACATCGGGGGCGGTGCTCTGGCCGCGGAGGTTTTCGGCAGCCTGGATCTCTTCGGCGCTGGAGGCGTCGGGAGACGCCTCGTTGATCGTGATCTCGGGGTAACGCTCGGCGAAGAGGTCGAGGATCTCGCCGTAGTTCGCCCAGTCGCGCGGCAGCGCGATGACGTTGAGCTGGCCTTCGGCCTTGGCAGCCTCTTCCAGCGCCTCGAACGAGCCGAAGTCGGCGAGGCTGGTCGCCGTCGACGCGTCGATGCCCGAGCCGTTCGGGTCAGCGCCCGCGTCGGTGGCACACGCGCTGAGTGTGAGAGCGGCAGCAGCAACAAGCGCCACGCCGGTCATGATGCGAGTGGTGTTCAACAGGTCCTCCGGTGGGGGTGGTCCGCAGCGGCGCGCCCGGGACGACGCGACGAGGGCACTGCGGCTGTGCCGAACGTAAAACCGTTTCGTGTCCGGCGGGCCCCGCGTCGGTGAACGGCGCGCAAACGGCGATCGACCGTCGGGGGTCGGCACTAGCGTTGCCGTGTGGACCAGCTCAGCCGCGCCGAGGCGCGCCGCCTCGCGCTCGCAGCCCAGGGGTTCGATCGAGCCCAGTCGTCGGCCGTGTCGGCGCGCACGCTGAGTTCCGCCGTCGACCGTCTGCAGGTGCTGCAGCTCGACAGCGTGAATGTGTTCGCGCGCTCGCACTACCTCCCGTTGTTCGCCCGGCTCGGCGCCTATGACACGAGCGCGCTCGATCGACTGGTGTTCGCACGCCGCGGCCGCTACCTCGAGTACTGGGCGCACGAGGCGGCGCTCATTCGCCGCGACGACTGGCCGCTGTGGCAGTGGAAGCGCGAGGCACTGCGCCAGAAGTACCACGCGCGCGACGGGTGGGTGAGCAAGAACCCTCGAATGATGCGCTGGCTGCTCGACGAGCTCGCGGCGAACGGGCCGATGACGGTCAGTGACGTCGAGCACGACGCAGCCGTACGCCGGGGCCCCTGGTGGGGCTGGAGCGACGTGAAGCTCGGGTTGGAATCCCTGTTCGCCTTCGGCGACGTGGTGAGCGCCGGTCGGCGCGGGTTCTCACGGGTGTACGCGCTGCCCGAGCACGTCGGTCTCACCGAGCTGCACGAGCTCGCGGTTCCGCGTGCCGAGGCCGAGCGCGAGCTCGTCGCCCGCAGCGTGCGCGCCCTCGGCGTCGGCACGGTGGCCGACATCGCCGACTACCACCGCCTGAAGATCGCGCCGACGCAGACCGCGCTGCGTTCGCTCGTCGATGACGGTCTCGTCGAGCCCGTCACGGTCGATGGCTGGATGCGCGGCTCGCGTCCCGAACCCGCCTACCGCTGGGCTGGCGCGCGCGTCCCCCGCCGGATCGAGACGACCGCACTGCTGTCGCCCTTCGATCCCGTCGTGTGGTTCCGGCCGCGCACCGAGCGACTATTCGACTTTCACTACCGCATCGAGATCTACACGCCCGCGCCGAAGCGGCAGTTCGGGTACTACTCGCTGCCCGTGCTCATTGATGACGACGTCGTCGGCCGCATCGACCTGAAGAGCGACCGACAGGCCGGGGTGCTCCGCGTCCAGTCGGCCTGGGCCGAGGAGGGGGTCGACCCCGGCTCCATGGCCGAGCGGGTTGCGCCCGTGCTGACGCGGGCCGCGCAGTGGCAGGGGCTCGGGGGTGTGGTCGTCGCCGACTGGGGCAACGCGATCGAGGCGATTCGCGCATCCGTCGCCCGAGAGGGCTAGAAGCGCGCCGAGTTTTCGATGAGCCGCTTGACGCGATCGGGGATCGGCGGGTGGCTGGCGAACATGCGGTCGATGACGCCCGGCTTCATCGGGTCGCTGATCCACAGGTGCGCCATCGTCGAGTTCTGACGCTTCATCGGCCGCGCGTAGTCGCCGAGCTTCTGCAGGGCACTCGCGAGCGCTTCGGGGTCGCGGGTGGCGAGCGCTCCGGTCGCGTCGGCGAGGTACTCGCGCTGGCGGGACACGGCGGCCTGGATGGCGGCGGCCGTAAGCGGCGCGATGATCATGGCCGCGAGCCCCAGCACCAAAACGATGGGGTTTCCGCCGTTGTTGCGACTGCCCCCGAAGAATGCCATGCGCAAGAGGATGTCGGTGAGAAAGCCGACGAAGACGACGAGGCCGAACACGATCGTCGAGACGCGAATGTCGTAGTTCTTCACGTGACCGATCTCGTGCGCCATGACCCCGTTTAGTTCGCGGTCGGTCATGATCTCGAGCAGACCGGTCGTCGCGGCGACCGAGGCGTGCTGCGGGTCGCGACCGGTCGCGAACGCGTTGGGCGCCGGGTCGTCGACGATGTAGACCTTGGGCATCGGCATGCCCTCGGTGATCGCAAGATTTTCGACGATGCGGTACAGGCGCGGGTTGTCGGCCTTCTGGATCTGGCGTGCCCCCGCCATCGCGAGGGCCTGCGATCCGGCGGAGAAGTATTGGATGAGCACGTAGACGGTCGCCCCGATCAGCGTGCCGATCGTAATTGTCAGCCCGCTGCCGTAGGCGTAGTCGAACACGAGGGCGATGAGCCCGATGAAGATGACGAACAGCACGATGATGACCACCGTCTTGCGCTTGTTCGCCGCAATGGCGCGATACACGTGTCAGCCCTCCTGGAAGGCCGGGGATGAGTCGATCAGGCTGATCAGAACTGTACCCGGGGCGGCTCGGCGATGGCGGCCACGTCGGCGACCTCGAAGAAGTCGCGTTCGGTGAAGCCGAGGCTGCGCACGAAGAGTGTGTTCGGGAACTGCTTGATCTTGACGTTGAGCTCGCGCACGCCGCCGTTGTAGAAGCGGCGCGACGCCTGGATCTTGTCTTCCGTGTCGACGAGCTCGCCCTGCAGCTGAAGGAAGTTCTGGCTGGCCTGCAACTGCGGGTACGCCTCCGCGACCGCGAAGATGCTCTTCAGCGCCTGCTGCATGTGGTTCTCGGCGGCGCTCGCCTCGGCGGGCCCTTGAGCGCTCAGCGTCTCGGCGCGGGCTCGGGTGACGTTCTCGAAGACCTGCTTCTCGTGGGCGGCGTAGCCCTTCACCGCCTCGATGAGGTTCGGCAGCAGGTCGGCGCGGCGCTTCAGCTGCACCGTGATGTCGCTCCACGCCTCGTCGACGCGCACATTAAGGGTGACGAGAGCGTTGTACGTCGCCCACAGGTAGATGCCCGCAATGATCGCGAGAACGAGAATCACGCCAACGACGATGAGGAATTCCATGGGGCAAGCATAGGGCGCGGTGCCGCGCGGCGACAGGGTGGCCGCTTTGCGGAGGCTGTGCACAGCGCGCCGAATACGCTCCACACGCGCCGATGCTGAAAGAATCGACATATCCCCGAGTCGAGGCGAGAGGGGGGATACTCATGCGGCCTGCCCGGCGCCCTGGCGGCGCCCGCTGGCGACGGCCGCGGATGCTCGCCCTCCTCATCGCGCCCCTCGCGATCGCGGGCGGTCTCGTCACCGCTGGCCCCGCGTCGTCGGCCGCCGCGGCCGTGACATGGACGCTGCCGAGCGACTTCGTCGGCGAGAATTCGGTCGTGCTAAGCGGCACGAAGGATGCCGGCAGCACCATTGAGATCCGCCGCGCCAACGCGAGCGGTGTGGTGTGTGTCATAAACGACCCCGACGCCACGACGTGGACCTGCCCACGCCTCTCTGTGGCGAACGGAATCGCAGAGTTCACCGGCATCGAGACGTTGGCCGATGCGGCCACCCAGACGATACCAACCCTCACCCTGCGCGTGCTCGGGCCACCCACGGTGAGCTCCAACGGCGGTCGCATCATCACGGCCGGGCGCGTGGTCGGGCAAGGGCAACCGGGCGCACGGGTGCAGGTTCAGACAATCGGCGCCATCGGCACGGTGCCACATGCGTGCCCTGACGTGTTGCCCGATGGCTTTTGGTCCTGTCCACTCTCGAGCGAGAACGCGCCGGACGGCGAGTATCAGGTGCGGGCGCGCCAAAGCTTGCCGTCGCTGGGCAGCGAATTCTCGATCTTCAGCGGAGCGGTCCCCATGACCCTCGACCGCGAGCTGCCAGAGCCCCCCACTGTGTCGGCCCCGTCACCCGGGCTCGTGCTCGACCAGCCGAGCACGATCGTGCGCGGAAGCGGCGAAGCGGGCGCGAGCATCCAAGTGTTCGTGAATGGGGAGCAACGATGCCAGACGCAGGCGTCATCGTCGGGCGCGTGGGAGTGCACGGTCGCGTTTTCGGGGCCGGGAAACTGGGACATCCAGGCGCTGCAGCGGGACGCGGCGGGAAACTTCAGTGCCCCCACGGCCCGCATTCCGGTGACCGTCCCCGGCGCTGACGGGGCATCACCCTCGCCCCCACCCCGCCCGACGCCCGGGGACACGCAGCCGGGCACGCCCGCCCCGTCGCCCACGGCGCCGGGCTCGCCCGACGGGCCCGGCGCGACGGATGGCGACGGAGAGGCGGGAGGGGACCCTGACTCGAACGATGGCAGCGCGGCGCCGTCTCCTCCGCCCGGCCCGAACGGCTCGGCGCCGCCAGCTCCGGTGCGTCCGGACGGGCCCGCGCCGAACGTCACCGACACCAACTGGGGAACGCCGACGACGTTCGGGGCGTCGCTGCCCACCGCGGCACAGGTGTGGGAGCGCGGTGGCTGGCTCATCGGTCTGCTCGTCGGGATCGGGTACCTGGTGCTCGTGGCCTGGCCGATGCGGCTGGTGACGCAAGGGTCACTGCCGCGGTTGTTGCCCCCGGGCTTCCGGCTGACCGGACGTAACCGCGCCGTCGCCGATGACGACAACCCCGTCCTCCCCGGCTGGTTTGTCGCTGCCGGAGTGCTCGGCGGTGCGACGCTCGTCGCCGCGCTCTCGGGCGGCATCGATCTGGAGGTGCGGTACCTACGCCTCATGGCCGCGATCGGGGCGGCGCTGCTCGTCCTAAACCTGGTGGCCGTCGTCATCCCCGCGCGAGTCGCGGGGCGGCTCACCTCGGCCGTGGTGACCGAGCGACTGCTTCCCTCGATGCTCATCGCGGCCACCATCACGGCGCTGCTATCGCGCCTTTGGGACCTGCAGCCGCCCATCCTCGTGGGGGTACTGGTCGCGACGACCATCGTCGGCGTCGTGCCGCGGACCGCACGCGCGGGCGTCGCTATCGCGCAAACCACCGGGGTCGCCGTGGTGGCCCTCGCCGGCTGGGCCATCCACGACCTGCTCACGCCCGCGGTGGGGTTCTGGGCAAACCTTGCGGCCGAAAGCGCGGCCGCGCTCGCGCTCGGCGGCTTCGGGTCGATCGTCTTGCTGCTGCTGCCGGTGGGGCCATTCCCCGGGCGCACGCTGTACGCGATCTCGCGGTTCGGCTGGGCGATCGTCACGATCGTCACGGCCGCGGTGGGAGCGGCGGTTGCCGTGTCGGGGCCGAGCTTCCCGATCGTGCCGCTCGCGGGCGTCGCCGCCGCGTTCGGCGCTGTGTGCCTCGCGGTGGTGGCGTGGACGCGCTGGGTCGAGCCGAGTCTGCGCTAGTACCCCGGGTGGGGGTCGAACCCCGCGGGCCGAACCAGGCCCGCGCCGTGCAGAGAGTACCCCGGGTGGGGGTCGAACCCACACTGAAGCGATTTTAAGTCGCCTGCCTCTGCCATTGGGCTACCGGGGCGTCACCCCAGCATAGAGAGGCGGGTTATGCCTTCGGGCGCGAGGCAAACGTTTGGAAGTACTTCTGCGGCTCTTCCCGCGCGGCGAGCGTGACGTTGTCACGGCCGAGCAAGAGGTTCCAGAACCAGCCGTTGACGACGCGAATCTTGCGCTCCCACATGGGGATCGCGAGGCCGTGGTAGCCACGGTGGGCGACCCATGCCGGAAAGCCTTTGACCGCGATCTTGCCCGACTGGAAGACGCCGTAGCCGAGGCCGAGGCCGGCGACCGCGCCGAGGTTCTTGTGCACGTAGTTTTTCGGCTCTTCGCCGCGCAGGACGGCGACGAGGTTCTTCGCCAGGCGCTTGCCCTGGCGCACAGCGTGCTGGGCGTTCGGCACGCAGTAGCCGCCGACGCCGCCGCCGGTGAGGTCGGGCACGGCGGCGACGTCGCCCGCTGCCCACGCGCCGTCGACAACCGAACCGTCCTCGGCGATGACGCGGAGATCGGCCTGGGCGCGGATGCGGCCGCGCTCTTCGAGCGGCAGGTCAGTGCCGCGCACGACCGGGTTCGCCATGACGCCCGCCGTCCAGATGATGAGGTCGCTTTCGAAGCTCTCACCGGTCGACAGCTCGACAACACCGGCGACGGCGCTCGTGAGCTGGGTGTCGAGGTGCACGGTGGCGGCGCGCTGGGCGAGGTTCTTGAGCACCCACTTGCTGGTCTCGAGCGAGACCTCGGGCATGATGCGGCCCATCGCCTCGATGAGGTGGAAACGCGTGTCGTCGATGGTGAGCTGCGGGTACTCCTTGAGCAGTGCGCTCGCGAGTGCACGCAGCTCGGCGAACGTCTCGATTCCGGCAAAGCCACCGCCCACCACGACGACGGTGAGCAGGCGCTCTCGTTCGGGCCCGGCGGGAAGGTTCGCGGCGCGGTGGAAGTTATCGATCAGGCGGTCGCGCACGGCAACGGCTTCTTCGATCGACTTCATGCCGATCGCGACGTCGGCGACACCCGGAATCGGGAAGGTGCGCGAAACGGAGCCCGCGGTGACCACCACCTGGTCGTACTCGAGCTCGTACGAGTCGCCCACCTCGGGCTCGACCGTGACGGTGCGCGACGCGTGGTTGACCGCCGACACCTTCGCGGTGATGACGCGGGTCTTCTTCAGGTGACGACGGTGCGACACGACCGAGTGGCGCGGCTCAATCTGGCCGGCAGCAACCTCGGGCAGGAACGGCTGATACGTCATGTAGGGAAGCGGGTCGATGACGATGACTTCTGCCTCGCCCTTGCTGAGGTGCTTCTCAAGCTTCAGGGCGGTGTAGAAACCGGCGTAGCCTCCACCGACGATCACGATTCTGGGCACGACTGACGTCTCCTTGGGTGGTGAGGGAACCCGCCTAATCTACTGCCTCCGCGCGCGACTGACGAACCCGGCGGTCAGCAGGGCGAGCCCGGCGATCCCGGTGAGGCCGGTGATACCGGCGAGCAGCACCACCGGGAGGCGCGGCGCACTCAGCCGCCACGCCCCTTCGAGGGCGGCGACCGTGACGTCGACGGGCACCGTGCGTGCAATTGGGGCACGAGCATCCCGGCCGGTGAGGCTCGGCAGCGAGCCGTCGGCGCGACGGTTGACGACGACCCACTCGGCAATCGTTCCGAGCGGGTTCGCGTCGACGCGCGGAACGTCCGCGAAGACGGCGCCCCGCGCATCCACGAGCCCGAATCCGTAGATGGGGTCGGGAACGCGGTCAGTGACCGGGCGAGCCGTGGCGAGGATGCGCTGGATGACATTGGGGGCGTCGAGCTCGGGATAGGCGGCGCGGACAAGCGCCGTGATGCCGGCGACGATCGGGGTCGCGCCGCTCGTGCCCTGCCAGATGACGTAGCCGCCGCCCGGTACGGCTCCGACGAGTTGCTCGCTCGGCGCCATGACGCCGATCGTGATGCCCTGTGACGAGGCTCGGTCGCTGGCGACGCCCTGGCGATTCACCCCGCCGACGACGAGCACTCCGGGCATGGTGGCGGGTGCCCCGACCTGCTCGGTGCCGCTGCCGCGGTTGCCGGCGGCGGCGATCACGACGACGTCGTTGGCCTCCGCGTAGCCAAACGCGTCGTCCCAGCTTTCGGGCCATTCGACGGTGTTGCGGGTGAGGGACAGCGAGATGATGTCGGCGCCCTGATCGACGCTCCACCGCACGGCCTCGGCGATCTGATCGTCGCCACTGCGGGCGGCCTCGACGCCGAACGCGAGTGACACCGTGAGGATGTTCGCGTCGGGGGCAGCCCCCAGCACTCCCCCGCCGGGGCCGAGCCCGCGACCGGCGGCAAGGCTTGCGACGCGCGTGCCGTGGTCGCTGCCGATGCCGACCGGTTGGGTGCCATCGGGCGAGCCGATGCCGCTGACGTCGGTGCCGCCAACAACGACGCCCGCGAGGTCGGGGTGCGACGCGTCGACACCCGAGTCGATGATGGCGATCGTCACACCGGCGCCCCGGGTCGCGGCCCACGCACCCCGGATGCCGTACTCGTCGAGCCAATACTCACGGTCACGGATGCTCGTGGCCGCCACCGGCTCGTCGGTCGCGATCGCGCCGGCGCCGGCGCTGAGTGCCCCGCCCAGGAGGGCGAGGGCGGCGGTGGCGGCTACGCGCCGCGCTGATCGGGCGCGCACTGACACACCTCGGGGCTCCACGTGCAGGCGGCGAGGGCGAGATCGCCGATGGGGTTGACGCCGGGGCCGACCGCGAGGGAATGACCGATGAGGGCGTGCAGGCATTTGACGCGCGTGGGCATGCCGCCCGCCGAGTAGCCGTCGACCTCCTCGACGTGAAGCAGGCTCTCGCGATCGGCGAGGTACTGCTCGTGCGCGGCGCGGTAGGCATCGGCCAAGTCGGGCTCGTCGACGAGTCGCTGGGAATACTCGGCCATGATGCCGCTTGCCTCGAGCGTCGAGACGGCCGCCGTCGCGGCCGGGTGCGTCAGGTAGTAGAGCGTCGGGAACGGCGTGCCGTTGCTGAGCCGTGGACGCGTCGCCACCACGGTCGGCGCCCCACATGCGCATCGCGCCGGGATACCAATGACGTCGCGCGCCGGTCGGCTGAGCTGCGCCGAAACCAGCTCGACGTCACGCTCGGTGAAGGGCTCGAACGGGGGTCGGCTCACGGGGTTCCTTGAACGATGGGGGCGACGAGGTCGTCGGCCTCACGGTCGGTGAGGGCGGCGGTCATGACGCTGAGCAGCACCGCCCGACTCCAGTCGACCCGGGTGGTCTGAAGCTCGTCGCTGATCGGCTGCAGTGGATCGATTTCGATGGTCTGCCCGTCATCGATCACGAGATAGCTGATGTCGCCTGGGTACACGTAGAGCAGGCGGTCGCGCGCCTGCGCCTCGATGAAGGCCGGGTCTTGCCAGCGGTCGATCTCGGTCGCGAGGCCGTCGACGAGAGCCTGCTGTTCGGCCACCCGCTGTTCGAGCGCTGCGAGCTCTTGCCGCTGCTCGACGAGCACGCGCAGGCTCGGGGCGAGCACCACGAGCGCTCCGATGATGAGGATCAGCACCGTGACGGTGAGGCCCGAGACGTGAAGGTTGCGAAACCACGGAGTCTGCGCAGGCGCATCGTCGGGCAGGACGACGGGGATGCTCGGGGTACGTCGCGCCATCCCCCCAGGGTACGCGACGGGCCCGCCGCGATCAGGAGACGCGGCGGGCCCGAAGCAGGGTTCTGATCGCGACTACGCCGTGAAGCGCGGGAATGCACTCCGCGCAGCGTACACCGCCGCCTCGCCCAGCTCTTCCTCGATGCGCAGCAGCTGGTTGTACTTGGCAACGCGCTCGCTGCGGGCAGGAGCACCGGTCTTGATCTGACCGCAGTTGGTCGCAACAGCGAGGTCGGCGATCGTCGTGTCTTCGGTCTCACCCGAGCGGTGCGACAGCACGGCGGTGTAGCCGCTGCGCTGCGCGAGCGCGACAGCGTCAAGCGTCTCGGTGAGCGTGCCGATCTGGTTAACCTTCACGAGCAGCGAGTTCGCCGTGCCGCGGGCGATGCCGTCGCCGAGGCGTGCGGGGTTCGTCACGAACAGGTCGTCACCGACGATCTGCGTGCGCGAGCCGATCGACGCGGTGAGTGCGGCCCAGCCATCCCAGTCGTCTTCCGACAGGGGGTCTTCGATCGTGACGAGGGGGTAAGCGTCGAGCAGCTCGCCATAGAAGGCGGCCATCTGCTCGGCGGTGCGCTCGTTGCCCTCGAAGCGGTACGAGCCGTTCTCGAAGAACTCGGTCGCGGCGACGTCGAGGCCGAGCGCGATGTCGGTCCCGGCGCGGAATCCGGCCTTCTCGATCGCGGCAACGAGGAAGTCGAGCGCCGCCTTCGTGCCGGCGAGGTCGGGGGCGAAGCCGCCCTCGTCGCCGAGCCCCGTGGCGTATCCGCCGGCCTTCAGCTCACCCTTGAGGGCGTGGTAGGTCTCGGCCCCCCAGCGCAGCGCCTCAGTGAAGCTCTCGGCGCCAACGGGGAGGATCATGAACTCCTGCACGTCTACCGCGGTGTCGGCGTGCGCGCCCCCGTTGATGACGTTCATCATCGGCACGGGAAGCAGGTACGCGTTCGGGCCGCCCACATACCGGAACAGGGGCAGGTCGGCCGAGTCGGCGGCGGCCTTCGCGACGGCGAGAGACACGCCGAGGATGGCATTCGCGCCGAGCTTCGACTTGTTGTCGGTGCCGTCGGCGGCCTTCAGCTCGGCGTCGATGAGGCGCTGATCGCTGGCCTCGAGGCCCTCGATGGCGGGGCCGAGCACGTCGAGCACGGCGTCGACGGCCTTCAGCACGCCCTTGCCGAGGTAGCGGCCCTTGTCGCCGTCGCGCAGCTCGTACGCCTCGAAGGCGCCGGTCGATGCGCCGGAGGGAACGGCGGCGCGCGAGACGGTGCCGTCGTCGAGCAACACCTCCACCTCGACGGTCGGGTTGCCACGGGAGTCGAGAATCTCGCGAGCGCCTACGGCCTCGATTGCAGCCACGGAAGGTCTCCTAACGGTGGTGGTGGGTATCGGCCCTGACACGAGCGGGGCCACGGACCAGCCTACTCGCCGAGGGCGCGCCACTGCAGGGCGGCGACGTCGCGCTCCCCGGCACGGACGCTGGCGAAGCGCGTGTACCCGTCGGCCTCGAGCCGCTCGAGCAGGGCACGCATGTTCTTGACGCGCGCGACGATGCGAACGCGCTCGCCGCTGGCCACGAGCATCCGCTTGAGGGCGATCGTGTCTGCGGCGTCGACGTCCTTATCGACGACGAGCGCGGAGCCGCCGCGTGCATCCTGGCTGCTCGTCACGAGGTCGACGAGGCGGTCGAATCCGAGCGAGAAGCCGCACGCGGCGACGTCGGCGCCGGCGAAACGTCCGATCATGCCGTCGTAGCGGCCGCCGCCACCCAGCGAGTAGCCCAGCTGGGGGTGCGCGACTTCGAAGATGGGGCCGGTGTAGTAGCCCATGCCGCGCACGAGGAAGGGGTCGAAGGCGAGCGGCACGTCGGCGCCGACAGCGTCGGCGATCGCGGCCAGGTCGGCGACGGCCGTCTCGTCGATTCCGGCGGGCAGGGATGCGCGGATCGCGTCGGCAGTGACGGCGCTCGTCGCGCTGTCACCGGCCGCCGCTGCGCGCAGTGCGGGCACCTCGGCGAGCGCCGCCACCGCGGCCTCGGGCAGCCCGCGCTCGCGGAGCTCGGCGAGCACCCCGTCGACGCCGATCTTGTCGAGCTTGTCGAGGGTGATGAGCACGGCGTCAGCCTGGTCGGCCGGGAATCCGAGGGCCGCGAGCATGCTGGTCAGCAGGCGCCGGTCGTTGATGCGGATCGTGCAGCCGGGAACCCCGAGAGCGTCGAGCGCGTCGACCGTCGCCGCGATGAGCTCGATCTCAGCGATGACGCCGGGCTCGCCGATGATGTCGATGTCGCACTGCACGAATTGGCGATAGCGGCCCTTCTGCGGGCGCTCGGCTCGCCAGACAGGCGCAATCTGGATGGCGCGGAACACGCTCGGAAGCTCGGCCCGGTTGCTCGCGTAGAAGCGGGCAAGGGGCACGGTCAGGTCGAAGCGCAAGCCGAGGTCGGCGAGGTCGAGCGGGGCGGTCGCGGAACGGAGGTCGTCGGGGGTCAGCCCGCGCTTCATGACAGCGAACGCGAGCTTTTCGTTGTCGCCACCGAGGCCCGCGTGCAGCCGGGACGAGTCCTCCATGACGGGCGTCTCGATCTCGTCGAAGCCGTGGCGCCGGTAGGTGTCGCGGATCGTGGCGAGCAGCGCCTCACGGCGGGCCTTGTCGGCGGGCAGGATGTCGCGCATGCCGCGGGGCGGCGTCACGGGCGAAGGCATGAGGGCGATTCTCTCACGGTGTCGCGCGCGAGATGGCCTCTCGACCGCTACGCGACGGAGGCGGGCAGCAGCGCTTCGATGCGACGTCGGTAGCTGTCGATCATGACGTCGCACGCCGCGGTTGCGGCCTCTTCATTGCCCGTGACCACGAGGTCGAACTGCACGCCGTAGAGCTGGTCGACGAGGGCGCGTGATTCGACGAGGGCGGCCTCGCGCCCGACGCCCAGGCGTTCGAGAGCCTCGGCGCCCCACTCGACCCAGCGATCGTGCACGTCGCGGCCACCGACCGTCAGCTCGCTGTCGGTGACCTGCAGCAGGGCCGCCTCGAACTCGAGGCGCAAGAGCGCCCGAGTCGCGGGGTGCAGGAAGCCTCGCCACGAGTCGCGGATCGCCTGGATGTGCTCGTCGAGTGACGGCTCGAGGGCGAGCTCCGCGTCGATGACCGACTGCTGACGCTGCCCGACCGCCCGAATGATGTCGGCGATGAGCTCGGCGCGTGTGCCGAAGTGATACACGAGCGTGAACGGGCTCACGCCCAGCGCGTCGGCGAGGGTGCGAAAGGTCACCGCGCTGAGCGGCTGATCGCGCAGGTATTCGATGATCTGCGCGAGCAACTCGGGCTTGCGGTTGGGGTCGGAGCGTCGGGCCACGGAAAAAGAATAACAAACGGTTGTTATGATTACAACTGTTATGTATAGTCGAAGTTGGGCGCCGCACAGACCACCCTGGGGAGGGTGAGACGCGTGCGTCGGCTGCTGAACCATCACCCGCATCGGCGCGGGAACACCACTAGGTGGACGCGTCGGGGGACGCGCGCCACCGGCGGCGCGAGAGTGAGACACCGGTCTCCGCGCGCCGAAGGCGCCTCGTCATTCGGGTTGATGGGGCGCCTTTTTCGTGTGCTGCCGGCAGGCTCGCGTGGCGCCCCGGTCAGCGTTAGGCGACGCGGCTGCCGCGGGGCAGGGATGCGGCCGGCGTGCGTGTGCGCGCGATCGCCGCCGCGAGCATCCCGCCGCCGAGCGCGAGGTGGATCGCGAGGCCCACGAACCAGCTCGGCACGCTCGCGTCGTAAATCTCGCGGGGTGTGGGGCCCTGCTGCCACTGCTGGCCACCCTCGCCACGCGCGTCAGCGCACTCGTCGTAGTCGAGCGGAGGCTCGGGTGGCTGCTGCGCGGCACGGACGGCGAAGGCGATGCCGCCGAACAGATCGCGCGGGTTGCCCCACTCGTCCCACACCGGGGGCGACGCGTCGGCGAGCACGACGTACGGGTTCGCCGCCAGGAATCCCCACACCGTGTCGGTGCGCGGCACCTCAAAGCTCTGACGCTCGGGCACGCCGCAGACGACGGTCGTCCAGCGCCCCTCTTCCTCGTCGAAGACGCTCTCGTCGTAGTTGAGCGGCGTGTACGTGTAGCTCACCGTCGTCTGGGCGGCCAGCGACCCGAGCCCGAAAGCGATCAGCGTGCCGACGCTGAGTGCTGCTACGACGAGGTAGGTCGTGACGACAGAAAACAGGGGTCGGGTGATGAGCGCCGACGCCCCGACGCCGACGGCCGCGACGACGCCGAGCAGCAGCACGAGCACGCCGAGCGACGCGATGAGCGTGTCGGGGCGCACCTCCCCCACGATGACCGTGAACAGCATCGCGGGCACGGATGCGGCCAAAAACGTCAGCGCCACCGTCCACGCCGCGAGGAACTTGCCGAGCACGAGCTGCGTCGTCGTCACGAGGGTGACCTGCGTTGTGGCGAGGGTGCCGGCATCCCGGTCGCCGTTGATCGCCGCCCCACTCGTCGCGGGTGTGACGAGCGAGCCGATGAGCAGAACGAAGAAGATCAGGGTCGAGTAGATGCCGGCGCTCGCGAGGTCATCACTGCCGAAAGCGGGTAGCGCGAACCACAGCAGCACGGTGACGATGCCGACGAGCACGAAGACGACACTGACGAGCACGAGCCACGACACGGAGCGGATGCGCTGGCGCAGTTCGAGCTGAACGATGGTGCCGAGGACGGCGAGGCGCGGGCTCATCGCTCGCCTCCCTTCGCGAGGTCGAGGAAGGTCTGTTCGAGGTCGCCGACGGCGGGGCCGTAGGCGGCAATGCCGACACCGGCGCTCACCAGGTGGGTGAGCAGCTCGGCGGCGTCGGCCTCCCCCGTCACCTCGACGAGGGCGCCGAGATGGTCGGCGCCGACGGCCGGGCGGCCGGCGTCGGCGAGCGCCGCGGTCAGGGCGGCCGCGTCGAGGGCGCGGATGCGCCAGCGGCGGGCGGATGCTCGTGCCCGGTCGACGCTTTCGGCGCTCGCGGTCGCGCCCCGGTCGAGGTAGACGGCGGCGTCGCTCATCTCGTCGAGTTCGGCGAGCACGTGGCTCGACAGCAGCACGGCAGCCCCCTCGGCGGCGAGCTCGCGCACGAGGACTCGCAGTTCGACGCGGGCGGCCGGGTCGAGGCCGGATGCTGGCTCGTCGAGCAGCAGCACCCGTGGGCGGTGCACGAGCGCGCGGGCGAGGCTGAGCTTCTGCTTTTGGCCGCGGCTGAGCACCCGGCTCGGCTGGTCGGCGAGCGGGCCGAGGCCGACGCGGTCGATCAGCTCGCTGGCGCGGGCACGGGCGTCGGCGGGGCTGAGCTCGTAGAGCCGCGCCGTCGTCTCGATGGACTGCCGCACGGTGAGCCCTCCCCACGAGCCGAGCACGTCGGGCATCCACCCGGTGACCTGTCGCACGGCGCGCGCGTCAGTGACGGGGTCGTGGCCGTCGATGCGGATCTCCCCCGCGTCGGGCTTCAGCAGCGTGGCAAGCATGAGTAGCAGCGTGGTCTTGCCGCTGCCGTTCGGCCCGATGAGCGCCGTCACCTGGCCGAAGTGGGCGTCGAAGCTGGCGTCACGCACCGCGTGAACGTCGCCGAACGAGCGGGCGACACCGGCGGCACTGATCGCGGGAGCGATGGTCATGCCGCACAGTCAAGCATCATTCAGGATGCGCGGGGGCACTTTCTGCTTCCGACGCGCGGATGCGGTCTTCCACTTCGCGCACGGCGGCGCGGAGAGCGCGGTCGGCGTCGAGGCCGCGGGCACGAGCATCCGCGACGAGGGCGAGGAGGTGGTGGCCGAGCGCCGTCTCGTCGGCGAGCAGGCCTGGGGTGGTCTGCACCTCTGCCGCCGCCTCAGCCGCCACCTCTGTCGACGCCTCTGCAAGTGCGGCATCACTGACCGACAGAATGCCCAACCGCTCAGCGCGGCCCAGCACCTTCTCGGCGCGGACCAGAGTCGGGAGCGCGGCAGGTAGGCCGTCAAGCGAGGAGGTTCGGGCGGGCTTCTCCTGCCGCTTCCACTGCTCCCAGTTCGCGGAGACTTCCTCGGCGGTGTCGGCGGTGACGTCGCCGAACACGTGCGGGTGGCGGCCGATCATCTTTTCGGCGCTGACGCGGGCGACGTCGTCGATCGTGAAGGGCGCGTCCGGGTCGGCGGCCGCAATGTCGGCGTGAAAGAGCACCTGGTAGAGCACGTCTCCGAGTTCTTCGAGGATGTCGTCGCGGGTGCCGTGCTCGATTGCCTCCACCAGCTCGTGACTCTCCTCGATGAGGTATTTCGCGAGGCTGGTGTGGGTCTGCTCGGCGTCCCACGCGCATCCGCCCGGCGCCCGAAGGTGGGCCATCACGGCGATGAGCCGATCGAGTTCAGGATGGGGCTCGGGAGTGAGTTGCGGGTGCGAGTGAAGGCTTGGGGGTGGGCTCGGGTGGGGGCTCGAGTGAGGGCTCGGGTGGGGGCTCGCGTGAGGGCTCGGGTGGGGGCTCGACTCAGGGGCCGGGTCGGACGTCGCCATGCGGCCATCCTGCCAGGAGGAGCACGACCACCCTCCCCTCCCGCTGGTGCCCCGACGACCGGCCCGCCGCGGAACCTCCTCACCCCTCCCCGTGACTTCCAGAACAGCGGAAAAGTGAAACGTCCAATGCCGCGGCGCCTTCCACAACAGCGGAACGGGCGAACGTGATTCAGCCTTCCGCTGTTGTGGAAGGAGTTCTGGGGGTGGCGTGTGTCCGCGACGTCAGCAGCGTTTCGTGACACGCGGACCCGGGCGGGCAACACGCCGGCGAGATTCGCGCAGTGCTGACCTCGCGGAAACGGGTGTGCGCGGGCAAGGGGCAGACCAGGGCGCACTAGGCGGGCGGGCGGGACCGCACGCCGGGGCTAGGCGGGGCGGGACGAGCGGCGGGCGCGCACACCGGGCGGCAGGGCGGGCGTGGCAGGGTGGGGGCGTGCTTGAGGCAGAACCGCTCACCCGCGTTATCGCCGCCGTCGCGGCGGCGGCGCTCATCGCGGCGTTCATCGTGCGCGCCCGGCAGAAAGACCGACGGCAGTTTCGGCGCTTCCGCCGCTACCGTTCCACCGCCAAACGCCAGCAGATGATGCGGCGCTGGCTCATCGAGTCACTCGTCCTCTTCGGCCTGACGGGCGCCGCGATCCTCATCGCCACGCGCGACTACGTGGAGCCACTGCTCGTCGCCACCCAGCAGCTCGCCCCCATCGCCGCGGCGCGCGGCTGGCTCAGCGGCGGAATCGGCATCGCGCTCATCGTCGCCACACTCTTCGCGATCGCGATCCTCACCATCATCGGCGTGCGCTCCGCCCGCAAAGAGGGGGGCGTCATCGTCGTCGGCGACATCGCCGCGCTCCTCCCCCGCAACCGGCCCGAACTCGGCTGGGGTGCCGCACTGTCAATCAACGCGGGCGTCAGTGAAGAACTGCTGTTCCGCCTCGCCCTGCCGGCCCTTCTCGTCATCGTCACCGGCGAACCGCTCAGCGCCTTCGGGCTCGCCGCCCTCGTCTTCGGCCTGCTGCACGCCTACCAGGGGCCCGTCGGTGTCGTCGTCACGACGCTCATCGGGCTCGCCTTCACCGTCGTCTACGTGCTGAGCGGCAGCATCCTGCTCGTCATGGCGCTACACGCCCTGTTCGACCTGCGGACGCTCGTCATCATCCCCGCCGCCGTGTACCGCGTGCACACGGTGCCCGGCTCGGTGCGGTTCCCGAAGCCCCTGCCGCTCGCGCCGCGCACGATCGACGAGCCCGCCGACGGCGCTCAGCCCGCCGACGGTGCCGCCGACGCCGACGCGTCGGACGCACCACGAGCATCCGACGACGCCCCCGCGTCGTAAAGGTTCTCGAGCACCTGCCCCACCCACGAGATCAGGTCGTCGTCAGACGCATCCTTCGGCAGCGGAACCTGCGCGGTTCGCGTCTGTCCCCACCACTTCGACCCCGGGTACATGCGCTGCAGGCGCAGCTGCTTCGAGTCGGGAAGCTCGCGCCCGACAAGGCGCAGGTTCGAGCCCATCACGACGACGTCCGACAGGCCCGCCTTCTGCGCGGTTCGCCGCAGCTGCGACACCCGCAGCAGGGCGAGCACGGGCGCGGGAAGGTCGCCATAGCGGTCGGCGAGCTCCTCGCGCACCTGGCCGAGGGCTTCGTCGTCACTCGCGGGCGCGGCCGCCGTCGACAGCTTCTGGTACGCCTCGAGGCGCAGCCGCTCCGACTCGATGAATTCTTCGGGGATGCGCGCATCCACGGGCAATTCGAGGCGCAGCTCGGTCTGTTCTTCCGCCGCGTCGCCTCGGAAGACGCTCACGGCTTCGCCGATCATGCGCAGGTACAGGTCGAAGCCGACGCCGGCGATGTGTCCCGCCTGCTCGGCACCCAGCAGGTTGCCCGCGCCGCGGATCTCGAGGTCCTTCATCGCGATGGCCATGCCGCCGCCCAGGTCGCTGTTGGCCGCCAGAGTCTGCAGCCGGTCGTGGGCGGTCTCGGTCAGCGGCTTCGTCTCGTCGTAGAGGAAGTAGGCGTAGGCCCGCTCACGTCCGCGACCGACGCGTCCGCGCAGCTGGTGCAGCTGCGACAGCCCGTACTTGTCGGCGCGGTCGATGATGAGCGTATTCGCGTTGGCGACGTCCAGGCCGGTTTCGATGATGGTCGTCGAGACGAGCACGTCGAATTTGCGCTCCCAGAAGTCGACCATGACCTGCTCGAGGGCGCTCTCGCTCATCTGTCCGTGCGCGATCGCGACGCGTGCATCCGGGACCAGCTCGGCGAGGTTCGCGGCGACCCGGTTGATGCTCGACACGCGGTTGTGGACGTAGAAGATCTGTCCCTCGCGCAAGAGCTCGCGGTGGATTGCCGCCGCGACCTGCTTGTCGCTGTAGGGCCCCACGAAGGTGAGGATCGGGTGCCGGTCCTCGGGCGGGGTTGCGAGCGTCGACATTTCGCGGATGCCCGTCACCGCCATCTCGAGGGTGCGCGGGATGGGCGTGGCCGACATCGCGAGCACGTCGACGTTCGTCTTCAGCTTCTTGAGCGCGTCCTTGTGCTCGACGCCGAAACGCTGCTCCTCGTCGATGATGACGAGGCCCAGATCTTTAAAGGCGATGCCCTGGCTCAGGATGCGGTGGGTTCCGATCACGACGTCGACCGTGCCGCGCGCGAGCCCGTCGATCGTTTCCTTCGCCTCCCGGTCGGACTGGAATCGACTGAGCGCGCGCAGGTGCACGGGGAAGCCGGCGAATCGGTCGGCGAAGGTCTCCATGTGCTGCTTGACGAGCAGGGTGGTCGGCACGATCACGGCGACCTGCTTGCCAGCCTGCACCGCCTTGAACGCGGCGCGCACGGCGACCTCGGTCTTGCCGTACCCGACGTCGCCGGCGAGCAGTCGGTCCATGGGGATCGGCGACTCCATGTCGCGCTTGACCTCGTCGATCGTCGTCAACTGGTCGGGCGTCTCGGCGTACGGGAACGCCTCCTCCAGCTCGCGCTGCCACGGGGTATCAGGAGGGAACGCGAATCCCTTGCTCGACATGCGCGCGGAGTACAGCTTCACGAGCTCGACGGCGATGTCGCGCACGGCCTTGCGGGCGCGACCCTTCGCGGCCGCCCAGTCGCTGCCGCCCATCTTGCTGAGCGCCGGCGCCTCACCGCCGACGTAGCGGGTGAGCAGGTCGAGCTGGTCGGTCGGCACGTACAGCTTGTCGCCGGGGTAGCCGCGCTTGCTCGGCGCGTACTCGATCACGAGGAACTCGCGCGTCGACTTCTGGGCGTTGCGGCCGCCGCCAGTGGACACCTCGCGCTGCACCAGTTCGATGAACTTGCCGATGCCGTGGGTGTTGTGCACGACGAAGTCGCCCGCCTTCAGTTGCAGCGGGTCGACGACGTTCTTGCGGCGGCTCGCGAGCTTCTTCGGCTGACGCGAGTCGTAGCCGACGCTGCGGCCGTAGAACTCGGTCTCGCCGAAGAGCCCGAGCTTCACATCGGGCAGCTCGAAGCCCTGCTCGACGCTGCCGCGCACGAGGTAGGCGACGCCCGGCTCGAGCGTCTCGGGCAGCGCGTCGACGGGACGCGCGGCGGCGCCCGCGTCCGAGAGCACATCGCGGGCGCGTTCGACGAGTCCGGGGCCGACCGCCGCGACGATAATGCTCCAACCGTCGGCCAGGCGATCGACGACGTGGTCAACCGCTCCTCCGCTCTTGCCCGCGAACGACGGCGGCGGGTCGGCGGCGACGCGCACGACACCGGGCTCGTCGGCGTCGAACTGGCTGACCGTCCACCAGGCGCGGTCCCCGGCCGACTCGCGCAGGGCCTGCACGGTCAGGAAGTCGCCGGCGTCGAGGTCGATCGGCGACTCGGCACCGGCCGTGGCGGCATGCCACGCGGCGCTCAGAAACTCGCGGTTCGTTTCGACCAGATTCGCGGCGCGGGTCGCCACGCGTTCAGGGCCGAGCACGACGACGGCCGCGTTCTCGGGCAGGTAGGTCGTGAGCGGCACCAGCCGGTCGACGAGCGCCGGTGCGAGGCTCTCCATGCCCTCGACCGGAATACCTTCGGCCACCTTCTCGAGGATCGACGACAGGCTGGGGAACTCGTGCAGCATCTCGCGCGCGCGTTGCCGAACGCCGTCGGTGAGCAGCAGCTCGCGGGTCGGCGGCAACTCGACGCGCGTGATTCCCGTGTCGGGCAGCGACCGCTGGTCGGCGACCGAGAATTCGCGAATCTGATCAACCTCGTCGCCGAAGAACTCGACGCGAACGGGATGCTCGGCTACGGCCGGAAATACATCCAGGATTCCGCCGCGCACAGCGAACTCGCCGCGGCGCGTCACCATGTCGACGCGGGAATAAGCGAGGTCGATGAGTCGGCGGGTGACGTCGGAGAGCTCCGAACCCCTGCCGTTCAGCTCGAGCAGCACCGGCTCGATGTCGGTGAGACCCGCGGGAAGGGGCTGCAGGGCGGCGCGCACAGAGGCGACGACCACGATTGTGCCGGTGGGAGCATCCGCCCATTCGGCGAGCGCGCGCAGCGTGCGAATGCGTCGGCCAACGGTCTCGGCGCTGGGGCTCAGGCGCTCGTGCGGCAGGGTCTCCCACGCGGGCAGGTCGAGCACAGTCGCGGAGGGGTCGAGGCACGCCCACGCCTCGCGCACCGCCTCAGCCTCGCGGCCGGTCGCGGTGACGGCGAGCAGGCACTGCGGACCGTCGCGCCGCTCGAGCAGCCCCGCGATGAGCGGGAGGCGAAGCCCCTCGACGGTGGAGAACTCGGTCGAGCGCCCCGCGTACTCGAGGGCGTCAGAAAACGTCTGGGCGCGCTGAAGCGCCGGAATTAACCGCTCGAGAGTCACGTCGCGCAAGTGTACGCTCGTCGAACTGAACGTCGTCGGGGCTGTGGTCGCCAGACGAGGATGCGCGGGGCGAGCGGGCGAGCGCTATGCCTTGGGCGCGTGGTGGCGCTGCTGCGCGGCGACGAGTCCGTCGTCGATGATGCGCTCGATCGCGTCGGCCGCCTCGTCGAGGAGGAACGGCAACTGTGCGCGCTCGGAGGAGGGAAAGTCGCGCAGCACGTAGTCGGCGGCGCTCTGCTGACCGGGCGGGCGGCCGATGCCCACCCGCACGCGCACGAAGTCGGGGGTGCCAAGCGCCTTGATGATGTCGCGCACACCGTTTTGGCCACCGTGACCGCCGCCCGACTTCAGGCGCAGGGTCTCGAACGGAAGGTCGAGGTCATCGTGCACGACGACGACGCGGTCGGGCTCGATAGCGAAGTAGTTTGCGGCCGCGGAGACCGGGCCGCCAGAGGTGTTCATGTAGCTGAGCGGCTTCGCCAGAATCAGCTTCGGCCCGCCAGGGCGAAGGCGCGCCTCGGCGAGCATCGTCGTGGTGCGGTGGCGCGACAGTCGCGCCCCGAGCCGCTCGGCGAGAGTGTCGAGCACCATCTGCCCGACGTTGTGACGGTTCCCGGCGTAGCCGGGCCCGGGGTTCCCGAGCCCGACTACCAGCCAGGTGTCGCGATCCGCGGCGGCCGGAGGCTTCTGCCTTCCGAGTCCAAACATGCGGCGTGATCGCGGGGGTGCCGACTACTCGGAGTCGCCCGACTCGGCCGCAGCCCCGTCGCCCGCCTCGGCGGCGTCGCCACCCTCGGTCTCGGCCTCGGCCGACTCGTCCTTTGGCGCGGCCGGGACGGTCACGTTCACGACGAGCGCCTCGGCGTCGGTGACGAGCGTGGTGCCCTTCGGCAGCTCAACCTGGCCGGCGAGGATCTGGGTGCCCTCTTCGAGGCCTTCGATCGACACGGTGAACGCCTCGGGGATGTGGGTCGCCTCGGTCTCGACCGTCAGCGTGTTGTGGTCAACGACGTGGATGGTGCCGGGGGCCGACTCGCCCTCGACGTGCACGGGCACGTCGACGGTGACCTTCTCGCCCTTGCGGACGACGATGAGGTCGATGTGCTCGATGAGCTGGCGCACCGGGTCCTTCTGCACGTCCTTCACGAGGGCGAGCTGCTCGTCGCCGGCGATGTCGAGCGTGACGAGCACGTTCGACTTGCGCAGCAGCAGCGACGTCTCGTGGCCGGGCAGCGTGATGTGGCGGGGGTCGGTTCCGTGGCCGTACAGCACGGCGGGGATCTTGTGGGTGGCGCGCAGCTTGCGGGCTGCGCCCTTGCCGAAGGACGTGCGCTCGTCGGCGCTCAAGCGGTTCTCGTCAGCCATGGCTGGTTCTCCATCAGTGTCGTGGGCTCGTGGCCCGGGGTCGTTGTGTCAACTCGAACGCGTGTGCGCGTGAGGAACGACTCGCGTGCCGTACCCACCGCGTCGATCACGGCGCAACCCCTCTCAGAGCGCGCCCTCGCCGAAGTTCAGTGGGTCAGTCTACGCCACGGCCCAGGAGCGCCGCGACCGTGCGGGCGAGCGCCTCGACGCTCTGCGTGCCGTCGACGACGGTGACACCGGGCTCGTCCTCCGGATGCTCGCGGGCGAGCAGTTGCGAGTCGAGCATGGTGGCGCGCATGAAGTGCCCCGTGCGCGACTCGAGCCGTCGACGCAGATCCTCTGCCGGCACATCCAGAATCACGATCTGGATGCTCGGAGCCCCATCGCGAAGCCGGTCGCGATAGCGACGCGCGAGCGCCGAGCAGGCGACCACGCAGGGAGCGTGGTCGCGCGCGGTGGCGGCCACAGCATCCAGCCAGGGTTCGCGGTCGGCGTCGGTGAGGGCGGTGCCCGCGGACATGAGGGCGATGTTCTCGTCGGGGTGGAGGTCGTCACCGTCGATGAACGGCACGCCGGCGAGCGCCGCGGCCGCCCGCCCCACCGTTGACTTGCCCGAGCCAGACACCCCGGCGACGATCACGCTAACGGGGGCGGGCATGTGCTCCACGCTAGCCGGGAGGCGGAGGATGGCGCGCATCCGAGGCTCTAGGCTGGAATACGGCCTCGCCACCACACCCCCTAGAGGAGCCGAACGTGACCCAGCCCACCGCCAACATCGGAGTCGTCGGACTCGCCGTCATGGGGTCGAATCTGGCCCGCAACCTGGCGAGTCGCGAGGGCAACACGGTCGCCGTCTACAACCGCTCGTGGGAGAAGACCGAGACGCTCATCACTGAGCACCCCGAGGCCGGCTTCGTCGCCGCGAAGGACTACACCGAGTTCGCCGCGGCGCTGACGAAGCCGCGCACCGCGATCATCATGGTGAAGGCGGGCCGCCCCACGGATGCGGTCATCGACGAGCTCGTGCAGGTCTTCGAGCCGGGCGACATCATCGTCGACGGCGGCAATGCCCTGTTCACCGACACGGTGCGTCGCGAGAAGGCCGTGCGCGAGACGGGCATCAACTTCGTCGGCGCTGGCATCTCGGGCGGCGAGGAGGGTGCCCTGAACGGTCCCTCGATCATGCCTGGCGGCTCGGAGGAGGCGTGGCACACGCTCGGCCCCATCCTGACGTCGATCGCGGCGGTCGCCGACGGCGAGCCCTGCGTGACGCACGTGGGCACCGACGGCGCTGGCCACTTCGTCAAGATGATCCACAACGGCATCGAGTACGCCGACATGCAGCTGATTGCCGAGGCCTACGACCTGCTGCGCCGCGTGGGCGGGCTCGAGCCGGCCGAGATCGCCGACATCTTCGCGGAATGGAACACCGGCGAGCTCGAGAGCTACCTGATCGAGATCACCGCCGAGGTGCTGCGCCAGGTCGACGCCGCGACGGGGAAGCCGCTCGTCGACGTGATCCTCGACCAGGCCGGCGCGAAGGGCACCGGCGCCTGGACCGTGCAGACCGCACTCGACCTCGGGGTTCCCGTCTCCGGCATCGCCGAGGCCGTGTTCGCCCGCTCGCTGTCGTCGGCGCCCGCCCAGCGCGACGCCGCGCGGTCGCTTCCGGCGTCGACCGAAAGCTGGTCGGTGGATGATCGTGATGCGTTCGTCGAGGATGTGCGGCGCGCGCTCTACGCGTCGAAGATCATCGCCTACAGCCAGGGTTTCGACGCGATCGTCGCCGGCGCCGCCGAGTACGACTGGAACATCAAGAAGGGTGAGATCGCGAAGATCTGGCGTGCCGGCTGCATCATCCGCGCCCAGTTCCTGAACCGCATCACCGAGGCGTACGCCGACGACCCCGAGCTCGTCGCCCTCGTGACGGCGCCGTACTTCGCGGACGCGGTCGCCTCGGCGCTGCCCTCGTGGCGTCGCATCGTCGCCGGCTCTGCCCTCGCGGGCATCCCCACGCCCGCGTTCGCCTCGTCGCTGTCGTACTACGACGGGCTGCGCGCCGAGCGCCTGCCCGCCGCACTCGTGCAGGGCCAGCGCGACTTCTTCGGCGCGCACACCTACAAGCGCGTCGACAGGGACGGCACGTTCCACACGCTCTGGTCGGGTGACCGCACCGAGATCGAGGCGGAGGACCTGCACTAGGGTCGCTCAGGCGGCGCGGCGGCCGCGGCCCCGGCGCGCGTACCGCGGCGCGAACGCGCGGCGATTCAGCGCGCCGGCCCCCGCGCCCAGAGGCGTGAGCATCAACAGAATCGGGATACTCGCCGCGATCAGCGCCGCACCGCTCGCCCAGTGCAGCGCGAGCAGGTTCAGCCCCGCGTCGAGCGCGGGCGGGGATGCGGCGCCGGTGACGAGCGCGACGGCGGTCGCGGCGGAGACGTGCGCGAGCATCCCGAGCGGAAGCGTTGCGGCGAGGATGCCGACAACCGTCGTGAAGCGCGCCAGAACGACCCAGGTCAGCAGGAGGGCGAGAGCCTGCGCCGCCGCACCGGCAACCCACACGGGTGAGGTCCACCAGCCGGGGTTCGGCACGGCGGTGCCCAGCATGGCCGCTCCGAGTGTGAGAGGCACCCCCTGCCCGGCCCACACGAGCAGCCCGCTCAGCGCGGCCCACACCGGTACGCGGCGCCGAGGCACCGACACGGCGTCTGTGCTGCGCGTGCGTCGAGCAGTGACTTCGGCGGGTGTCCAGTCGGCATCGTCGGTGCCCAGCGGTCGCGGCGGCTGAATCGCCTGCGCGCGCACCCCGGCGATCGAAAACGGCGTCGCGACCACGTCGACGACGCCCCAGTGCGTGTCGACGGGGTGCGAGGGCAACGTGTCATCGTCAGGCTCGACCGGCCTCTGCTCGGCGTCGGGCGCGAACAGACCGTCGCCCGGACGGGCTGCCATGCGGTGCAGGTCGAACGCCGTGCGGGCGAGGGACACGTGACTGCTGCTGCCCCGCCCCGTGTCGCGAGCGTGCGCGATGCCCCGCACGGCGGCCGCCGCCGCGACCCAACCGGTCGCGTGGTCGAGCGCCTGCACGGGCAGCGCTGCAGGCGCCGCCTCGGGGTTGTCCGCGGTCCGCACGTCAGCGATACCGGTCACCAGTTGCACGAGACTGTCGAAACCGCGACGCTCGGCCCACGGGCCCGTCGGACCGTACGCGCTGATCTGCACCTCGACGAGCCCCGGCCGCAACGCCGCGCGCGTGGCGGCATCCAGCCCGAGGCGGTCGAGCGCACCGGGGCGCAAACCGTGCACGAGCACGTGGCTTTCTGCAATGAGCGCGGCGAGGGTCGCGGCACCCTCCACCTCGTGAGCATCGAGCCGGGCGCAGCGCTTGCCGAGAGTCATGTCGGGCTCGAGCGCCGGCTCCTCCCAGTCGGGCGGGTCGAGACGCAGCACGTCCGCACCGAGCAGCGCGAGGGCGCGGGTCGCGACGGGGCCAGCAATCACGCGGGTCAGGTCGAGCACCCGCACGCCCGCCAGCGGCCGCTCGGGCGACCCCGCGGGCCATTCACGCTCACTGCGCTCCCCGCGCTCCACGGTGACGAGCGGCTGCTCGGCGACCGCGCGGCCCTGCGGATGCTCGGCCCACTCGTTCGCGGACCGCAACGCCGCCGCGCACCCGCCCGCCGCCACGACGGCCTCCTCCAGCTCGAGTGCCGACCAGCCCTCGACCGCTGCGGCCACCTCGTTGCGGTCAGGCTCGTGCGGGGGTTCCCCCTCGGGGACGACGCGAAACACGCCGAGGGCCTCCAACGCCGCCGCCCGGTGAGCCGGCACGTTCATGTGCAGGCGCACCCACCGGTCGGCGGCGCGATAGTCGCCGCTCAGCGGGTGCCAGGGCGACGGCTGCGCCTCGCGCGGCCGCACCGCCCGGTCGAACCAGGCGGAGGCGAGGCGCGCGTCGACGAGCGGGGTCGCCTCGCCGCCCACCAGCTCGGCCACCGCCGTCGCGAACGTCGCCACCGACGCGGACGCGAACGCCGACACGGGGAAGCGCGCATCGTAGGGTCCGTGGCCGATGATCGCGGCGCCGTGCGGCTCGCACAGGTCGGTCGGCATCGCCGGCGCGACCGCAGCGGGCGCGGCATCCGGACGCACCGCTCCGGCCGTCACCGGGCGACCGCCTCGGGGGCGGAGCGGGCGCGGAGGCGCACCGCGAGCATCCGCAGCACGAGGCCGACGGCGAGCAGGCACGCGGTGCCGAGGATCGACAGGGGCGGGAGCGCGGCAACCAGCACGACACAGCCGACCAGCCCCGCGATCGCGACGGCACGTGGTTGCCACCGCTCAGCCGGGGGCTGACGCAGGGCCGACAAGTGGGCGACGGCGTAGTAGAGCAGCACCGCCGCGCTGGAGGCGGCGACCAGGTGCGCCGGTTCCAGCAGCACGACGATGACGACCGCGAGCGTGGCGATGAGGCCCTCGGCAACGATCGGAGCGGACGTGCGCGGCGAGACGCGCGCGAGAAGACCCGGCAGGTCGCGCTCGCGCGCCATGGCGAGGCTCGTGCGGCTGAGGCCGGCGAGGATTCCGACCAGAGAGCCGAGACAGGCGATACCGGCGATGATGACGACGAGCGGGGTCCACGCGGGCGCGAGCACGTCGGCGAGCGGGGTGGTGCTGAGGGCGAGCCGGTTCACCCCCAGTGTCGAGATGAGAAGCACGGCGACGCTCGCGTACAGAACGAGGACGATACCGAGGGCGATAAAGATGGCGCGCGGCAGAGTGCGGCGCGGCTCGACCACCTCCTCACCCAGGGTCGCCATGCGCGCGTAGCCGGCGAACGCGAAGAAGAGCAGGGCTGCCCCCTGCAGCACCCCGTAGGGGCTCGTGGAATGCAGGATGCTCGTCACGGGTTCGAGGTCGGTTGCGGCGCCGCCCGACACCGTCGCGATGAGCACGACGGCGAGGCCGGTCAGCACCGTCGCCACGATCACCATCGCCACCCGCGCCGTCGTGCGCACGCCGGCCATGTTGAGCGCGGCAAACAGAACAATGAGGCCCACCGCGACGGGAGTCGGCTCCGTCGGGTACAGGTAGGCGGCGGCGATCGACGCGATCGCGGCGGCCGAAGCTGTCTTGCCGGTGACGAACAACCAGCCGGCGCTGAAGCCCGTCCAGGGCCCCACGTAGCGGCGGCCGAATGCGTAGGCTCCGCCCGCGACGGGGTGCGCCATTGCCAGCTGCGCGGAACTGAACGCGTTGAGGGTGGCGATGAGCGCCGCCAGCACGAGCGCGATGATCAGTCCGCCCCGCGCGGCGTCGGTCGCCGGACCCCACACGGCGAACACGCCTGCACCGATCATGGAGGCCAGGCCGATGCCGATCGCGCCGGGCAGGCGAACACGGCGCGCCAGGGCACCGTGGGCCGCGGGTACGGCGGTGGGGTGTGGCGTGCTCTCGTCTGCGGTTTCGGGTTCCGCGGGCATGGGCTGAACCCTACCCGGCGCAGGGGCGAGCAGGGAGCGCGTGCCAGACTGGGCGCGATGAACGACGACCCGATCGAGCTGCGCGAGTGGCCCGACGACCCCGACCGCGACTCCAGCGCGGGCCTGTCACCGTGGGAGCGGCGCCGACGTGTCCTCCGCTGGGTGAGCATTGTGGCGATGCTGGCGCTCGTGATTCCGGGAGCGCTCGGTACGTGGTCGGTCGCGCGCAACACCGCCGCGCAGGCCTGCCGAATGGCGGTCGACTTCTATGCAGCACCCGGAGTGCCCTCTCGCATCGCCTTCGAGCTCACCGACCCGCGGCTACTCGGCTGGAACTGTTACGCCCTGTCGCCCGCCGGCGAGGTGCGCATCGCTGTGCTCGGGCTGATACCGGGCCGCCCCAGCCTGGAACCTCGCACCGGAACCTAAGGCCTCCCATGTCTCACCCCTACCACCGGTTGACGGTCGGCTTCCTCACGCAGCACGGGAAAGAAGCGGTCGTCGCGGCGGCGCTCGAGCCGGCACTCGGTTGCACTGTCGCCCGTGTCGAGGGCTTCGACACCGATCAACTGGGCACGTTCACCCGCGACGTCGATCGTGCAGGAACCCAGTGGGAGGCAGCGCGCACCAAGGCGTTGACGGCCATTGAGCTGTCGGGACATCCGATCGGGCTCGGCAGCGAAGGCTCATTCGACCGCCATCCGCTGCTCGGATTCGTCAGCCACAACCGCGAGCTCATCATGCTGGTCGATCGCGATCGCGACATTGAGATCGTCGGGATCGCCGACGGGCCCTCACCGCACGTCCACGGGATCGCCCGCACGGGGGAAGAGCTGGACGGCATCGCCGATCGCGCCGGGTTTCCCACCCACTGGCTCGTGGTTCGCCCGAACGCGCTCGACGACCCGCGCTTCTGGAAGGGCGTTCGCGACCGTGACGAGTTGCGGCTTGCCTTCGACTGGGCGCGCGAGCTCTCTGACGACGGGGCGGTCGCCGTCGAATCCGACCTGCGCGCCCACGCCAACCCTCGACGGATGGAGCGCATCGCCGAGGCCGCTCAGGACCTCGCGCAGCGCGCAGCAGTGCTCTGCCCGGTGTGTGGATGCCCGGGATTCGGGCGGGTCGAGACCGTGCGCGGGCTCCCGTGTGCGGTGTGCTGGCTGCCCACCGCCATGGCACGCGCTCACGTGCACGGCTGCCCGCGCTGCGAGCACCGCGAGGTGCACGACATCCCGGGCAGAACGACGGCAGACCCGCAGTATTGCGACGCCTGTAACCCCTGACCGGGGCGGCCGTCGTGAGTCGACCCGGGCGGTCGCCGCGCCGCGCCTAGGCGGCGCCGTCGAACATCGAGGTCACCGAACCGTCGTCGAAGACCTCGTGGATCGCACGAGCGATCAGTGGCGCGATCGGCAGCACGGTCAGCCGGTCCCAGCGCTTGTCTTCCGGGATAGGCAGGGTGTCGGTGACGACGACGCGGTCGATGAATTCGCTCTGCAGAATGTCGAACGCGGGCGGCGAGAAGATCGCGTGCGTGGCGGCCACCACCACACCGATGGCGCCATTCTTCTTCAGCGCCTCCGCGGCCTTCACGATCGTGCGACCGGTGTCAATCATGTCGTCGACGAGCAAGCACACGCGGCCCTCGACGTCACCGACGATCTCGTGCACCGACACCTGGTTCGGCACGAGCGGGTCGCGGCGCTTGTGGATGATGGCGAGCGGCGCCCCGAGCTTGTCGCTCCAGATGTCGGCGACCCGCACGCGGCCCATGTCGGGAGAGACGACGGTGAGGGTCTCGGGGTCAAGCTGGGCGCGGAAGTGCTCGAGCAGCACCGGCATGGCGAACAGGTGGTCGACGGGCCCGTCGAAGAAGCCCTGAATCTGGGCGGCGTGCAGGTCGACGCTCATGATGCGGTCGGCGCCAGCAGCCTTGAAGAGGTCGGCGACGAGGCGGGCCGAGATGGGCTCGCGCCCGCGGCCCTTCTTGTCTTGCCGCGAGTACGGGTAGAAGGGGGCGACGACGGTGATGCGCTTTGCCGAGGCGCGCTTGAGCGCATCCACCATGATGAGTTGCTCCATGAGCGCCTCGTTGATGGGGTTCGCGTGCGACTGAATCACGAAGGCATCGCAGCCGCGCACGCTCTCGCCGTAGCGGGCGTAGATCTCGCCGTTGGCGAAGGTGCGCGCGTCGGTCGGCACGACGTCGGTTTCGAGGGCGGTCGCGATGTCGTGAGCGAGCTGCGGATGCGCGCGCCCCGTCACGAGGACCAGCTTCTTCTGACCGGTGATTTTGATGCTGGCCACGTCGTGCTCGCCTTCTGCCGCCGCTGCGGCATTGGTACTTCTCGCCGGTCTTGGTGCGTTTCTCGGGTGGCTTAGCTGTTGTCGTTCTGCTCGGCCGCGGCCTGCGCCGCTGCCGCTGCGTCGGCCGCCGCCGTGCCGGGGCGGTTGGCCGCGACCCACCGCTCGACGATCCGCTGCGAGGCGGCCGTCACGGCGAGCGCCCCCGCCGGAACGTCCTTCCGAACAACCGTGCCCGCACCCGTGTACGCGCCGTCGCCAATCCTAACGGGGGCCACGAACACGTTGTGCGAGCCGGTGCGCACGTGCGAGCCGACGACGGTCTTGTGCTTGTTCACGCCGTCGTAGTTGGCGGTGATGGTGCCGGCGCCAATGTTCGAGCCCTCGCCGACGGTGGTGTCGCCGATGTACGACAGGTGCGGCACCTTCGTGCCCGCGCCGAGCACGGCGTTCTTCGTCTCAACGAAGGTGCCAATTTTCCCGTCTTCCCCGACGATGGTTCCGGGTCGCAGGTACGAGAACGGCCCGACGGATGCGCGCGCTCCGATCACCGCGCTGGTCGCGTCGGTGCGCGCGACCTTCGCATCCGCCCCGACCTCGACGTCGGTGAGGGTCGAATCGGGGCCGACCACGGCGCCGGAGCGCACGATGGTCGCCCCGCGCAGCTGCACGTTGGGCAGCAGCTCGCTGTCAGCCTCGAGCACGACGCCGCGCTCGATCCAGGTGGTGGCCGGGTCGTGAATCGTGACGCCGGCCATCTGCCAGCCGCGCACGATGAGCGCGTTGAGGCGGGCGGCGGCCTCCTGCAGCTGCACGCGGTCGTTGACGCCGCCGACGAGCCACGCCTCGGCGACTGGGATCGCCGCGACCGTCGCGCCCTCGCCGCGCAGCACGCCGATGACGTCGGTGAGGTATTTCTCGGCCTGTGCGTTGTCGGTGGTGACGTGCGCGAGCGAGCGGCGCAGCGCATCCGCGTTCACGACGTACGTGCCCGAATTGATCTCGGTGACGGCGCGTTCTGCGTCGGTCGCGTCTTTGTGCTCGACGATTCGATCGAGCGCTCCGTCGGATGCGCGGATCACGCGCCCGTACCCGGTCGCGTCGTCGAGGTGCGCGCTCAGCACGGTCGCGGCGGCGTTGCGCTCGCGGTGGGCGGCGACGAGCTCGGCGAGGGTGTCGGCGTCGAGCAGCGGAACGTCACCCGAGACGATCAGCACGTCGCCGTCGAAGCCCGCGGGCAGGGCGTCGAGCGCGACCTCGGCGGCGCGGCCGGTGCCCGGAATGTCGTCTTGGTCGACGATGTGCGCCTCGGGCGCGAGCTCGCTGATCGCGGCGGCCACCCGCTCGCGCTCGTGCCGCACGACGGCGATGATATGCGCCGGGTCGAGCGCCTGGGCGGTGGCGAGAACGTGGCCGATGAGCGGGGTTCCGGCGATCGCGTGCAGCACCTTGGGGGTGCGGGACTTCATGCGGGTTCCGGCTCCGGCGGCGAGCACGATGACGGCGAGGCGCTGGTCGGTCATGCCGACCATTCTGTCAGCGCTCACCGCTCGCGTTCGCGAGATCGGCGTCGGTTGAGCTGCTCGCGCTGACCGCGCGGCCCACCCAGCTCAGTATTCGGGCTACGATGGCCGTTTTGCCTCATGTGTGGTGATGGCACCGGCTGTACTGCAAGGAGAAGTGACGGCATGACGTCGGAAAAGATCTGGATGACGCTGGCTGCGCGCGAGCGACTCGAGGCCGAACTGGCCGAGTGCGAGGCCGTCGCCGAGCCGAGCAACGCGGTGGTGGTGCGGGCGCGCGAGCTTCGTGAGCTGCTGCGCAACGCCGTCGTCGGGAAGATGCCCGACGACGGGCTCGTCGAGCCGGGCATGATCGTGACGATCCGCTTCGACTCGGACGGCAGCGAGACCACCTTCCTGCTCGGTAGCCGCACCCTGAGCGAACTCGATTCGAGTCTCGAGATCGACGTGTATTCGCCGACGTCGCCGCTCGGCACCGCGATCAACGGCCACTACGTCGGCGACACCGTCACCTTCGTCGCACCGTCCGGCGAGCAGCGGATCAGCATCGTCGCCACCGAGCCGTTCGGCTGATGACGTGACACAGCCCCCTTCGCCGCGTGGCGAAGGGGGCTGTGTGACGCACGGTGGGTGATGCCCAGACGGCGGTGCCGATCTAACGCGACTTACGCGGCTTCACAACGGCGGCCTGCGCCTTTTCTCGCTTCAATTCACGCTTTTCCTTCAACGTGAGCGTGGGCTCTTTTTTGGCCGAGGATGTTCGGGGCGATTTTCCTGACATGGTGATTCACGCGTCCCTTCGTCAGCTGGCGTGTCTGGCCACCATAGCCAGGCCGTGGCGCACCTTTCTTGCCTCTGACCAGGGAAAACTGCGACGAGCATCCTTTTTCGCAGGAAAGATGTGACGGCCCAGAATCGCGCCCAGAATCGGCCGCCGGGCGCAATGGCGGCGGGTCGCGAACCCTCGCAGCCTGCGCTCGGTCAGCACTCGACGACGTTGACGGCGAGCCCGCCCTCGGACGTCTCCTTGTACTTGCTCGACATGTCGAGGCCGGTCTGCCGCATCGTCTCGACGACCGTGTCGAAGCTAATCAGGTGGGTGCCGTCGCCGTTCATCGAGAGGCGCGCGGCAGCGACCGCCTTGCCCGCACCGATCGCGTTGCGCTCGATGCAAGGCAGCTGCACGAGGCCGGCGACCGGGTCACACGTGAGGCCGAGCGAGTGCTCCATCGCGATCTCGGCCGCGTTTTCGACCTGCTCGTTACTGCCGCCGAGCAGGTGCGCGAAGCCGGCCGCCGCCATCGAAGCGGCCGAGCCGACCTCCCCCTGGCAGCCCGCCTCGGCGCCCGAGATGGAGGCGTTCGACTTGATGAGGGCGCCGATCGCGCCGGCGACGAGCAGAAACTCCTTCTGCGCGCGGGTCGGGTCGGCGGCGGCCTCGGGGATCACGTCGAGCGCGTGCCGCATGACCGCCGGGATGATGCCCGCCGCCCCGTTCGTCGGCGCCGTCACCACGCGCCCGCCGGCGGCGTTTTCTTCGTTGACGGCGATCGCGTACGCCTGCAGCCACTCGAGGCTCGTGTCGCGGGTCGGCGCGGCATCGAGGTCGCGCAGTCGCGCCGCCATGGCGGCGGCTCGGCGCGTCACGTGCAGGCTGCCGGGCAGCGTGCCCGACTCGGTGAGGCCCGCGTCGATGCAGGCGTTCATCGCCTCCGCGATCGCCGCCACCCGGATGCTCGTCTCGGCCTCCCCACGGATCGCCGCCTCGTTCGCGCGCGCCAGCCCCGCAATGCTCAGCCCGTGCTGGCGGCACAGCGCGAGCAGTTCGACCATCGTCGCGAACGGGTAGGGGGCGCGCGGGCTCGCAGCGCGGGCGAGCGCGGCCGGGTCGTCCCCGTCGTGCTCGACGAAGCCGCCGCCCACCGAGTAGTAGGTGTCAGCGCGGAGGGGAACGCCATCCGCATCGAACGCGGTGAGGGTCAGGGCGTTGGGGTGGCGCGGCTTCAGCTCGCGCGGCGCGAAGCGGAGCCAGCCGTCTGCGAAGGCGACGGGGTGGGTGGTGCGCAGGGCGAGCATCCCGCTGTCGGCGTCGGCGGTCGCGCGCGCGACGTCGTCGCGGGTGACCGTCTCGACGTCGCAGCCGGCGAGGCCGGCGAGCACGGCCCCCGGGGTTCCGTGGCCGACGCCCGTCGAGCCGAGCGAGCCAAACAGCACGCACTCGACGCGGGCGACGGCGTCGAGTTGCGTGTCGGCGGCCAGCGCGTCGACGAAGGCGCGGGCGGCGCGCAGTGGGCCGACCGTGTGCGAGCTGGAGGGGCCGATGCCGACGCGGAACAGGTCGAGAACTGAGATGTAAGTGCGCTCAGCCAGCGGGGTGGCGAGGGCGATGGGGATGCTCACGGTGGCTCCTGGGGCAGGCCGGGATGCAGCGCCACGGGTGGGGCGCGCAGGGCCCGGACGGGCTCAAGCGGTGCGCGCGGCCCCGTTGTGCGGACGCCGTCGAACCGCTGGAGGCCATTCTGCCGTAGGTCGTTCGTGGGCGCACGATTGTCTGCGGCCGGGGCTCACTACAGGGCTTCGTCCCACGGATTGATGAGCTCAACGCCCGAGTCATCGAAATCTCGGACGTTGCGGGTTGCGAGGACATGATTGCCCGCGAGGCATATCGCGGCGATCATCGTGTCTTCCACGCTGACGACCCGACCGACCGCTTCTCGCCTCGCCTGAAGCGCTGCCGAATGGGCGGCGGCAGCCGAATCGAAAGCCACCACTCGGGCCCCGGCCATGCCGACAAGCGCATCGACTGCGGCAAGGATTTCTGACCTGCGTTGACCTTCTGGCAATCGAAGCGCGCCAAACCGCAGTTCCGACACAGTGATTGCCGTCGTCATAATCTCGTCAGCGTTCGCGGCCAACCACCGCATGACCTTTTCGTCGGGCGCGGAGCGCAACGTCTCGGAGAAGACATTTGTGTCGACGACGATCACGAGAGGTCGACCGGTCGGGGAGTGCTGCGCTCAGGCGTCGTGAAATCGCCCCGAAGTTGGCGCGTTGAGGTGATCCACTGGCCCACGAAGTCGGGGCGCGTTGCAGTTGCCTCTTCGAGGATCGCGCGCACTTCCGCTTCCATCGAGCGGTTGTGCGCGGCGGCGCGTTCCTTGAGCGAGCGCCGGACAGGCTCCGGAAGGTTGCGAATGGTGAGCGTTGCCATGTCGACCTCCTGCTAGCAACGCTAGCAGGACTGCAAGCTGGCTGCCACGCGACCCGTTCGCCAGCTGATAAATCGGCTCGGCAAGATGGGCGGGACGGTCGCCCCAGGCTAGACAGACACCCTCAAGCCTTCAGCAGCAGACCGCTTCGGGGCACCTATCTCCTCTAGCACCGCCTCCAGATCGAGAACGGCATTTCGGATCGACCTGTAGTCGTAGTCCGGGACGTCGACGCTGCCATACAGCTCGGCCATGACCTGGTCGTCATCAATTCCGCCGAGAAGAGTAGTAGGAGACGCGCCGGTACCGAGCAGATCAAAATAAAAACCATAGTCAATCTCGATTACATCGTATCGCGTCCGGAGCCGATTATGCCCAGACTTGGCCGGACTGCGGTTACGTCGCGGCGACGACCTCAGCCTGTTTCAGAACGAGCACTGTCGCACTTTCGGCTTCATCCGGCGGGTACCCGTACTTCCGCAAGAGCCGTTTGATGGTTGCGCGCAGCTTCGCACGCACCTGCTCTTTCACAGCCCAGTCCGTCTTCGCGTCCCGGCGGACGATTTCAACGAGGTCGTGAGCGATGGCTTTGAGGGTGTCGTCGCCGAGTTCAATGACGGCGGAGTCGTTGGTGCGGATGGCGTCGTAGAACGCGAGCTCGTCACTCGTGAGGCCGAGCCTCTCAGCCCGGTTTGCCTCGGCGGTCATCTGGCGCGCGAGGTCGGCCAGGGCTGCGATGACCTGAGCTGAGTCGAGCGTGCGGTTCTGATACCGCAACAGCGACTCGGAGAGCATCTCGCTGAACTGCTTGCTGGCCACGATGTTCCGCTTGCTGATGCGAATGATCTCTTCGCTGAGCAGGCGACGCAGCATCTCCAGTTGGAGGTTCTTGCGGTCAGAGGTCTTGAACCGTTCGATGAACTCATCGTCGATGAGCGACAGGTCCGGTTTCGAGAGTCCCGCTTCTGCGTAGATGTCGATGACGCCGACGCCGGTCATCGCGTCGGACACGATCTGCCTGATCGCCGTGTCGACCTCGGCATCAGGGTTCTCGCGCCGGTCGCCGCCTTCCATCTTCGAAATCTGCCCGCGGACGGCTTCGAAGAATGCGGCATCGCCCTTCAGTTGTTCGGCTTCGGGCGTGCCGGCGCAGATTGTGTAGAGGCGGACGAACTTGCTGGCCTGGGTGAGGAAGCGGTGCTTCACGCACGGCGCCTCGCTCGTGCAGTCGCCGTCGACGTGCGACTTGAGGAGGAACTCGATCGTTCCGGTGAGGGTGTCGATGAACGCTTTCGGCCCGCCGGCGGCGAGGCCGTCGCGCCACTTGTAGTCGTGGAGGATCGTGTCGACCACGTGGTGGGTCGACAGCATCCCCGGCACGGCTTCAGCGCGGACGTCTTGGCCGAGTTCTTGATTTTCCTGGTCGCGCTGCGTGTATTCGGACAGGGCGGATTTGAGGTCTTCGGCGATGCCGAGGTAATCGACAACGAGGCCGGCGGGTTTGTCGCGGAAGGTCCGGTTGACGCGGGCGATGGCCTGCATGAGGTTCGCACCCCGCATCGGCTTGTCGACATACATCGTGTGCATCGACGGCGAATCGAAACCGGTCAGCCACATGTCCCGAACGATCACCAGCTCAAGCTCGTCGTCCGGGTCCTTCGCGCGCGCCTTCAACGCCCGCAATGCTTCTTTCGACCGGATGTGGGGCTGCAAGGTCTGGTCATCGGCGGCGGAACCGGTGATGACCACCTTGATGCGGCCGGTCGCGTCGTCATCGGTAACCCAGTCAGGGCGGAGTTTCGCGATCGCGTCATACAGGGATGCGGCGATGCGGCGCGACATCGTGACGATCATCGCTTTGCCCACTTGCGCTTCGCGGCGCTGCTCCCAGTGCTGCACCAGATCCAGGGCAAGCTCCCCGATGCGTTTGTCGGAACCGACGATCGCTTCGACCTTCGCCCACTTCGACTTCAACCGCTCCCGCGCATCTTCCTCCGACATCGACGTCGCATCCCGGAAGGCGCTATCGATCTCGCCCATCGCCTCAGCGGGTAGCTCGACGCGGGCAAGGCGAGGCTCGTAGAACACCTTCACGGTGGCGCCGTCTTCAACCGCCTGGGTGAGGTCATAGGTGTCGATGTAGTCGCCGAACACGTTCTTCGTCGACTTGTCACTCGACTCGATCGGCGTGCCGGTGAACCCAATGAACGTGGCGTTCGGAAGGCCATCGCGAAGGTGGCGGGCGAAGCCGTCGATGAAGTCGTAGTTCGAGCGGTGCGCCTCATCGACAATCACCACGATGTTTGCGCGGTCTGACAGCAGCGGGAACGACGTACCAGCGTCCTTCTCTTCGCGCGAGATGCCGAACTTCTGAATGGTCGAGAAGATGATGCCGCCCGACGCCCGCCCGCCTAGCAGCGACTTCAGCTCGGCACGAGAGCCCGCCTGCACGGGCTTCTCGGGCAAGGGTGCTCCGGGCAGGGCTGCGGCGAAGGTGTCGTCGAACAGTTGGTCGTCGAGGTCGTTGCGGTCGGTCAGCACGACGACGGTGGGGTTCTCCATCGCCGGGTGCCGTATGACTTTGCCGGCGTACCAGAGCATCTCGTAGCTCTTGCCCGAACCCTGCGTATGCCACACGACACCCGCGCGCCCATCGCCTTCGACTGCCTCGACGGTGGCGAACACTGCCTTGTTGACCGCCCAGAACTGGTGATACTTCGCCCCGAACCGCACCAGCGACCCGGCGTCGCCGAGGAACACGGTGAAGGTCGACACGAGGTCGAGCAGCCGCTCCGGCTGCAGCATGCCCTGCACGAGCACCTGATACTCGGGCACGAACGCGGGCGCCAGCTCGCCCTCGATCGTCTTCCACGGCGCATAGTGCTCCCACGCCGCCGTGAAAGCCCCGGCCCGCGCCTGTACGCCATCACTGATGACGGCGAATTGCACGAACGCGAACAGATCCGGGATGTCGTTCACATAGGTCTTCACCTGGTTGAACGCGCCCTTGAGGCTCGACCCCTGGTTGCCCGCCCGCTTCAGCTCGATGAGCACGAGGGGCAGGCCGTTGACGAACAGCACCCCGTCGGGCCGCCGCTTCACACCACTCGCCGACACCACGCTGAACTGGTTGACAGCAACCAGGTCGTTGGCGGCGGCATCCGCCCAGTCGACGAGTTGGGCGCGCACGGTGCGCGGGTTGCCGTCGGCGTCGCGCGTCTCGACCGGAACCCCCTGCGTGAGCAACTGGTACACCCGCCAGTTCTCGCTCATCACCACCTGCGACTCGGGCCGCACCACCGTCTTCACGACCTCGTCGACCACGTCAGCGTCGAGCTGTGGGTTCAGCCGGGCGACGGCCGCGCGCAGCCGCGGCGCCAGCACGACCTCGCGGTAGTCACCACGTTCCGGATGCTCCGACTCAGGGTCGATCTCCGGACCGTGCTGCACCGCCCACCCCGAAGACCGCAGCTCCTCGAGCACCAGCTCTTCGAACGCAGCCTCGGTCGGGATGCCACTCACGCCGCAACCCCCTCCGGCCGCACACGCACCGCGCCCGACATCAGGAGCGGCAAGAGTTCGTCGCGCATGCGGCGGAGTTCCGCTCCCTCGTGGTGGAGTCCCGCGTAGGCGTGATCCAGCTCCCACAAGGCTGCTTCGACGGTTTCGTCATCGACAAGCGGCACCTTCGCCGCTCGCAGGTCTCTGCCGTTGATTGATGAGAAGACCGTGCCGGTGCCCTGGTGTGCAGACCACGTGGACTCGAATGCGCGGATCGCCTGCAGGGCTGTCGACGGACGGGTCGCCCGAAGCGCAGCGAGACCACGACCGATCGCGATGCGCTCGGGCGCGACGTTCATCTCACCAACGGGAGCACGCACAGCGATGAGGATGTCACCAGCTTCCGCGATTCGTGTCGGAGCCGAGCAGTAGATCCGAGAAGTTGGGAATCTCGCTCCGAAGTCACGAACGCCCTGATGGAAGGGCACGCCGACCGGGGTCTCGCTGTAAGTGTCGCCAGGCGGTGACTGACCCATGATGACCTCGCCAAGCTCAGCGACAGTCATCCACGATTCGCCATCCCACGCGCGCAAGAACGTCGCCCGGGCCAGTTCATCGAGGTCGGACTTTAGCTGTTCGTTTGTGTCGATGAGGTCGTCGAGCGCGCCCAGCACCTCCACGATGCGCCGCTGCTCATCGAGCGGTGGGAGAAACAGGGGCATTGAGACGAAGTGACTCTTGGTGAGAGATGGGATTGCGGAACCTGAGTCCATCCCGTTGATGTCAACCGTCAATAGGTTGTAGTAGGCAAAGATCGGATCAAGTTCACCCGAAGGTTCGAGCCAGTAGGCGGTGTCGATTACCCAGAACGGCCCACGGGCTAGGTGCACGCCACGATAGGCGCCCTTCCTGCCAACGATAGGTCGTGGGCCGTTCGTGAGGCTCTCGCCTGTCCAGCCAATCGGGCCGTTCGTTCCAAAGACCTCGACGGCGCCGCCGTCCGCCGAGTATCCGCGCAGGGCCTTTCCGTACTTCAGATCAGAGACCGCGCCCCAGGTTGTCCTATTCCACATCACACGCCGCCCTCAAACGAGAGATTGTCGCAAGGACTCGCTCCTGCAACTCCGCTCGCTGCTCGAAGCCCGCCCGAACCTCCGCCATCAGACGTGCGACCTTTTCTTCGAGCGGCTCGTCATCGAGTTCGGCTGCCTGGCTGCCGACGTAGCGGCCGGGGGTGAGCACGTGGTTGTGCTCCCCGATCTGGTCGCGGGTAACGCTCGCGCAGAACCCCGCCACATCCTCGTAGGGCCGCTCCCCCGGCTCGCCCCGCCACGCGTGATACGTGTCGGCAATGCGAGCGATGTCGGCTTCGGTCAGCTCTTTGTTGGTGCGCGAGACCATCGAGCCAAGCATTCGTGCGTCAATGAACAACACCTCGCCGGCGCGACTGCGCTGCGAACGCTCAGTAGCCACCTGCTTGCCGCTCTTGTCTTTCGTCAAGAACCACAGGCACACCGGAATCTGCGTTGTAAAGAAAAGCTGCCCCGGCAACGACACGATGCACTCCACCAGGTCTGCCTCGACCAGTGCGCGGCGAATGTGTCCCTCGCCGCCCGATTGGCTCGACAGCGAGCCGTTCGCCAACACCGTGGCCATGGTGCCCGTGGGCGCGAGGTGGTGCAGCATGTGCTGCACCCACGCGAAGTTCGCGTTGTTCGCGGGAGGCATGCCGTACTTCCAGCGAGCATCCCCCGCCAGCTGGTCGGCACCCCAGCCCTTGATGTTGAACGGCGGGTTCGCGATGACGAAGTCGGCCCGCAGATCAGGGTGCTGATCGTTGGTGAACGAATCGCCCCACTGCGGGCCGAGGTTCGCTTCGATGCCGCGCAGTGCCAGGTTCATTTTCGCGAGGCGCCAGGTGGTGGGGTTCTGCTCTTGCCCGAAGACGCTGATGTCGTTGCGCTGCCCGTTATGAGCCTTCACGAACCGGTCGGCCTGCACGAACATGCCCCCCGAGCCGCACGCCGGGTCATAAACGCGTCCGCGGAACGGCTCGAGCATGTCGACCATGAGCTTGACGACACTGCGCGGAGTGAAGAACTCGCCGCCGAGCTTGCCTTCGGCGCTGGCGAACTTGCTCAGCATGTACTCGAACACACGACCGAGCACATCGAGGCTCTCGTGCTCTTCGGCCGCGAGGTTCTCGTTCGAGAACAGGTCGATCAGACCACCCAAGGTTTGCGGCGTGAGCTCCCGGCGGGAGTAGTTCTTGGGCAGCACACCCTTGAGGGTTGGGTTCTCGCGCTCGATTGCCTCCATGGCGTCGTCGATGCGCCGGCCAATGTCAGCCTGCTTTGCCGCCTTGCGCAGGTCGTCCCAGCGGTGCCCCTCCGGCATCCAGAAGACACCTTCACCGGTGTATTCGTCGCGGTCTTCGAGCATCGCGTCCCGGGCGGCATCGGTAGGGGTGAAGAAGTCGCTCGACTCGTCACGGGACAGCTCATCGAGCTTGAGGCGCTGCCGCTCGAAGACATCGGACACGTACTTGAGGAAGATCAGGCCGAGTACGACGTGCTTGTACTCGGCGGCGTCCATGCTCGACCGCAGCTGATTGGCCGAGGCCCAGAGCGCGTCTTCGAGACTCGCTGCTGCGGTCTTGTTCGTCTTGACAGCCACGTGAACTCCCGATCTGAGCCGGGGTGCAGGCAGACATCAGTGTCGCTCGCCCGGCCGCTACTTCACTGTAGACAGTCAAGCAGGTGCTGCAGACAACCGACTCGCGCTCGGGTTCTCAACCCAGCGATATAAGTTTTAGTGGTTCGGGCCAATATAAGTTATATTGATGAAACCCGAAGAAGCTTATATAGATTGGGGAGCAGGCCCGTGGCAACAACAACGAGCGACGCCATCGACCTGCTCACAGCGTCCGGCATCGCCGTCGAAGTAAAGAGCTTCACTGAGGCCGAGATCGCCGGCCGACATGCGCGACTTCGCACCCGGCAGACACCCCCCTCCCCCTCTGCCATTGCTGCGGAGCGTAACGACCACGTAGTGGTCTATGTGGTCCCCCGTGTGACCGAGAGCCTGGCTCGTCTAGCCGCGGATGACGCAAACATTGCTGTCGTCGCAACAACAGAGGGAATCGTCTGGTGGAATCGAAAACGCTATGAACCGGAGCCGAGGCAACTCCAGGCCTCTACCCAACGGGGAAAGACACCCTGGGCTCGCTTTGGGCTCATCCGCGCGTTGGCCCGCACCCGACGACCGCGCACCCAAAGGGAACTAGCCGTCGAGGTCGGAGTTACCCAAGCCGCAATCTCACAGAACCTGCACCGACTTGGAGAACACGCTCAGAAGTCATCGGAGGGATGGTTCACGACCGATCCGCAGACACTAGCGAATCTATTCCTCACCGACTACCCGGGGTCGGGAGGAATCACGCAGTACTGGTACGGGCTGGACCCGATCATTCGGCAGGCACAACTCGCGTCGAACCATGACAAGACTGTGCTGTGGTCAGGAGATGCGGCCGCCGACCTCCTAGTTCCATGGCGCACACCACGAATGGCCGTTGTCTATGCACGAACCGGACTACGACTCGCCTCCGACGGCTTCGCCGAATCGACTTCCAACAAGGCGACTCTCGCGGTCACGGTGCCGGCCGACCCGACGATCTGGCCTGTCGCAGCTGCCTATGGCAGAAGGCGAAACCACGACAACCTCATCGTCGACCCAGTCCTTTGTGCCCACGACGTTCGACAAAGTGGCGGCTCCGACTCCGATCAAGCCGTTCAACGACTCATCCGCCACACCGTTGACGAATGGCACCGCGGTGATTGAGGTCGATGCGATAACCGTATCGACGAGCGCCGCTGACGACCTGGCCTACCGCGCACTAGCGGACATCTGCGAGATCACGTCCTCGCATAACGTTCGCGTGGTCGGTGGCCAAATGGTGAATCTCTTGCTCACAGCTTTCCCCGTCAGGCAAGCAGTCCCCCGGCGCACCGCCGACGCCGACGCCGCGATCGAAACGGCGCTCGCCATCTCCGGCGATGCGCACCATCTACTCACAAGAGCCGGCTACGAAGCGCAAGACGGCAACAGCTACACCAAAGGCGAGCGCCAAATCGACCTCCTCGTTCCAAGTCGAACGGGACGTTTTGGGACCGAGCAATTGGGAGGGCGCGGGTTCGACGCGGCGCCAGGTTTAAATGTGGCGCTGGCAGCTGACCCGATTACGCTTCAGACGTCAGTCACCCTCACTGACGGGCAGGTGCTGAAGTTCTCGGCACGAGTGCCAACGGTCGAGTTCGCGATCGTCATCAAGACAGGCTCGTACGATAGCCGGCGGGCCGATCGAGACCTTATCGACCTGCACAACCTCTTGTGGATCGTCCAGAGCCATCCGCCAGCCATGATCGGAGGCTGGAAGCTCGATCAAGCTCAGAGAGGCGCTCGCCTCGACACCCAGCGGGCTCTGGTCGGCGTCGCCAAATCGCTGAGCGCCCGGTCGACGCGAACAAACCTTGACGTCGATGCCGAGGCACTCGTCGCACTCATCAGGCGCCACGTCGCAGCTCCCAATTGAACTCATGCAACAGATAGCGTGGTGTCCTTTGCCAGCGACTGCTGTGCGCCGCTTCTCGTCATGCTGGAGGGGCGTTGTGCTCGCGGCGCTCACTCTCGACTCGTGACCAGCAACGGTGACGCCGGAGCAACGCTGTGGCGAAGCTCCGCCCCCAGGATTCGAACCTGGACCTAACAGCTCCAAAGGCTGTCGTGCTGCCGTTACACCAAGGCGGACCGCGCGACGAAAACGCGCGGTGACCAGTCTGCCAGAGGCGCGGCGAGCATCCGGCCCAGCCCTCCCGCAGCAGCGCGACCCGCGCGCTCCACGCGCGCCCGAGCATCCGCCCATCGCCCGCCCGCGATAATGAACGCATGACCGCCCCGGATGACGTCGACCGCATCGTCGACGCGTGGAGCCGCGAGCGGCCCGACCTCGACTTCACCCCCCTGCACGTTCTGTCGCGGCTGACCCGCATCGGCCGGCAACTCGACCGCGCGCGCAAAGACGCGTTTGCGGCGTCCGACCTCGAACCGTGGGAGTTCGACGTACTCGCCGCGCTGCGCCGCAGCGGCGACCCCTACGAGCAGAGCCCCAAACAGCTGCTGCAGCAGACCATGGTGTCGTCCGGCACGATGACGAACCGCATCGACCGGCTCGCCACGCGCGGACTCGTCGAACGGCGCACCGACCCGAATGACGGGCGCGGCATCATCGTGCGCATGACCCGCCTCGGGCAGGCCCGCGTCGACCGCGCCATCGGCGAACTCGTCGAACGCGAGCGCGCACTGCTCACGGGGCTCAGTCCGGCCGATCAAGAGCGGCTCGCCGAGCTGCTGCGCCGCCTCGGCGTCGGCATGCAGGGCGGGGCGTAGACCCGAAGCGGATGCACGGGGCCGGCACAGGCGCGAACGGCCGCGACCGAAAACTCAGCCCTGGATGAACGGGATGACGATGCCGGCGACGAGGCCGAGCATCCCGACCGCGAAAGCGATGCCGCCGACGATGAGCATCGCACGTCCGTCGGTCGCCGGGTCGTCGAGGCGGGGCGAGGCGGGCTTCAGGGGATGCACCCAGACGGTGCGGGCATCCCCGACGGCGGGGATCGAGCCCGTGAGTGGCGCGATCGCCTCGATGACCTCGCGCCCCTCCCCAAACCAGCGCAGCCGGGCGTCGCTCTCGTGCACGGTCGTGACGACGGCCTTCTGCTGCTCGTAGCGCGACGCCCACACGCGGCGGGCAACGCCGATTGCGAGGAAGAGCACGCCCGTCGGCAGCGCCACCCACGCGAATACCTCAGCGATCAGGCTGGCGGCGTCGAGCGGGTCGGTCACGCCTTCAGGATAGGGGGCGACCGGGATGCGCGGGGCGCGCTACGCCGTCGACAGCAGCTCGCCGACGAGCGTCTGGATGCGGCGCTTGATGTCGTCGCGGATCGGGCGCACCGCGTCGATGCCCTGGCCGGCCGGGTCGTCGAGCTCCCAATCTTCGTAGCGCTTGCCCGGGAAGATCGGGCAGGTGTCGCCGCAGCCCATCGTGATGACGACGTCGGAGGCCTTGACCGCCTCGGTCGTCAGCACCTTCGGGGTGTTGTTGGCGATGTCGATGCCCTCTTCGGCCATCGCCTCGACCGCGACCGGGTTGATCTGGTCCTTCGGCTCGGAGCCCGCCGACAGCACCTCGACGCGGTCACCCGCCAGGTGCTTCAGGTAGCCGGCAGCCATCTGCGAGCGGCCCGCGTTGTGCACGCACACGAAAAGGACGGTGGGCTTCTCGGTGGCGGTCTCGGTCATGGGGTGGCTCCTGGATGCTCGGGGCGGGCTAATATCGACGCGTATCGATACTGATCGATGCGTCGAGTACAGTCGAAACATCGACCGCTGTCAATTTCAGCCGCTCAGGGTGAACGACAGGTAAACGCCACAGTGCGTGCGCCCGACGTTCGCGCGAGCAGCCAGCAGAGGAGCCCCGCATGCCGAGCGCGACCATGATTCCGATCACCGACGTCTCAGCGTGCTGCACCAACGTCACGCGCGAGACGATCAGCGCCGAAAACGCCGAGCTCCTCGCCCGCTCCCTCAAGGCACTCGCCGACCCGGCACGCCTGCGCCTCATCTCGATCGTCGCCGCGAGCGAGGGCGCCGAAGCCTGCGTGTGCGACCTGACCGAGCCTCTCGGCCTGTCGCAGCCGACCGTCTCGCACCACCTCAAGGTGCTCGTCGACGCCGGCTACCTCGAGCGCGAGAAGCGCGGCACGTGGGCGTACTACCGCCTCACTCCGGGCTCGCTCGACGCCGTGTCGTCGCTGCTGCGCACGGTCTGAGCGCCCAAACGCCTGAACGCCTGAACGCCCGACCGTCTAATCGCCTGAACGCCTGAGGAGTCGAGCCCGCCCATGACCAGCGACCCCACCCTCGCTCAGCGCAGCCTCGCCGAGTTTCTCGGCAGCGCGCTGCTCGCCGCGATCGTCGTCGGCTCGGGCATCATGGCGACGCAGCTCACCCCCGACGTCGGAGTGCAACTGCTCATCAACGCCGTCTCGACGGCCTTCGGTTTGACCGTGCTGATCCTCGTGTTCGGCCCGGTCGGCGGGGCGCACTTCAACCCCGCCGTCACCCTCGTCATCGCCGCGACCCGTGGGCTCGCCTGGCGGGATGCACCCGCGTACGTCGCCGCGCAGATCGCGGGATGCGTATCCGGTGCGATTCTCGCGAACCTGATGTTCGCGGCGCCCGCCATCAGCATTAGCGCCACAGACCGTGTTGCGCCGAACACGCTGCTCGCCGAAGTGGTGGCGGCGGCGGGGCTCGTGCTCGTCATTCTCGCGCTGGTGCGCACGCAGCGCCTCGCGCTCGTCGCCCCCGCCGTTGGCGCCTACATCGGCTCGGCCTACTTCTTCACCGCGTCGACCAGCTTCGCGAACCCCGCCATCACCCTCGGGCGGATGCTGTCAGACACCTTCGCAGGAATTGCGCCCGCCAGCGCTCCCGGCTTCATTGCCGCGCAGCTCGTCGGCGCGGCGATCGGGTTGGGGCTCGCGGTCGCGCTGTACCCGCGGCGGGTCGAGGTGGTGGAGCCGAGTGTGGCGAGCGCGAGCGCGCTGGCCACGGAAGTCGAGTCGGGTCACGAGGCCCAGTCGGGCGCGAGCGCGCCGGCGCGCACCCCGGCCGTCGACGCGGCACCCAACCACGCTGGGTAGCATCGCCGCATGGCTTTGTGGCGGCGCGCATCCCACCCCGACGGCGACCTGCCGAAGAACGACCGCGGTGCCGCAAAGCTCGACGACTACGACTACGACCTGGTGCCGAAGAAGCGCGACCTGACGATGCGGCTCGCGGCGAGCGACCCCCACCAAGACGTGCTCGCGACGCTCTGGGACGAGGTCGGCGACGACCTCGACTCGCTCGTGACGGCGACACCGCCGCGCTCCCTCGACCAGGAGCGCGTCGACGCGCCCGTCGAGGTGCGCCTCTTCTCGGGCCGCAGCGTCACCGGAGTCGTCGGGCGCGTGCCGCGCGGCTTCGAAGGCGTCTACGACGACGCTGCGCGGCGGCTCGACGACCGGGGCGACAAGCCGCGCATCCCCGTGGGGCTCGTGCGCACGAAGGCGGGGTTCCGTGTCGACCTACTGATCGGCATGACGCGGTAGGTCTCCCCCGGTTCGGCGACGTCGTGCGGGTCTGCGCACCTCGTGCGGGTGTGCGACTGCACGAGTTGCGCACACCCGCACGAGTTCGGCGCTGGGAGTGAGAGAGCGCACACACCGCCGAGACACGGGTTTGCGACCAGACGCGGGCCTCGGCGGGCTCGTCTGAGCGGAAACCCTTGTGTGGGCGGCCAATCACGCACGCAGCGCGACGCGCCCGCGCGGACTAGTGCTCGCCGCCGAGGTGACCCGACAGGCGCGTGTGCAGGGCGTGGGTGGCCTCGTTCATGTCGACGATCTCGACGCTCTTGCCGAAGCGGGCGTACTTCGTCGTGATTGCGTCGAGGGCGGCGACCGTCGACGCGTCCCACACGTGCGAGCGCGACAGGTCGATGACGACGCTCTCGGGATCGGACGTGTACTCGAACTGCGTCGTCAGGTCGTTGCTCGACGCGAAGAACAGCTCGCCCTCGACCGTGTAGAACGCGGTCAGTGAGCCGTCGCGCGCGGCAACGACGCGGCGGGTGACGGTCGCGAGGTGGGCGACGCGGCGGGCGAAGAGCACCATCGCGACGATCACACCCAGGGCAACGCCGATCGCCAGGTTGTGGGTCCACACGACGGCGATCACCGTGGCGACCATGACGGTCGTCTCGCTCTTGGGCATGCGCCTCAGCGTGTTCAGTTGCACGCTGTGCCAGTCGAAGGTGCCGACCGCGACCATGATCATGACGGCAACGAGGGCCGCCATGGGGATCGCGGCGACAAGGTCACCGAAGACCAGCACCAGCACAAGAAGCAGCACTCCGGCGAAGAAGGTCGACAGGCGCGTGCGCGCACCCGACACCTTCACGTTGATCATCGTCTGGCCGATCATCGCGCAGCCGCCCATGCCGCCGAAGGCGCCGCTCAAGACGTTCGCGACACCCTGACCCCACGCCTCACGCGTCTTGCGCGAGGGCGTGTCGGTGATGTCGTCGACGAGCTTCGCGGTCAGAAGCGATTCGAGCAGACCGACCACGGCCATCCCGAGCGCGTACGGGGCGATGATGCCGAGCGTTTCGAGCGTGAACGGCACATTTGGGATCAACAGTTCGGGCAGGCTCTCGGGCAGCTCGCCCTCGTCGCCGACCGTCGGCACGGCGAGCGCGAACAGCACCATGACGACGCTGACGACCACGATCGCCACGAGTGGCGCCGGCACGACGGTCGTCAGTCGGGGAAAGCCGATCAAGACGAGCAGACCGAGTGCGACGAGCGGGTACACCTCCCACGGCACGCCGAACAGGTACGGCAGCTGCGACGTGAAGATCAGAATCGCGAGCGAGTTGACGAAGCCGACCATCACCGACCGCGGGATGAACCGCATCAGCTTCGCGACCCCCGCGACCGCCATGACGACCTGGATCAGACCGCCCAAGATCACCGTGGCGATCAGGTAATCGGTGCCGTACTCCCGGGCAACGGGCGCGATGACGAGGGCAATCGCACCGGTCGCGGCCGTGATCATCGCCGGCCGACCGCCGAGGAACGCGATCGCGACGGCCATGATGAACGACGAGAAGAGCCCCAAGCGCGGGTCGACGCCGGCGATGATCGAGAACGCAATCGCCTCAGGAATCAGCGCGATCGCGACGACGAGACCGGCCAGAAACTCGCGGGTCAGGATGCGCGGGGTGCGCAGCGCGGTCAGGGTCTGGGATGCGCGGATCGTCTCGCGCGTGAGGAGGGCCATGGCGGCTCCGTTCGGATCGGGGCCGCTCGGCCCACCGGAAAAAGACTGTGATGCGCGGCGGTGCGCGGGCCGCTCGCCGGCAGTCGCGGCGCACAGGCACAAGCGACGTCACAAACGGAGCGGGGTGGATGGCGCGGGGTGCGGCGCCTCTTCGACGGTACACGAGGGCGGCGGGCGGAGCGGTCGTCGTGGGGCGCGGGGCAGGGCAGACGAGGGCGGCAGGGCAGGGCAGGGCAGACGAGCGCGGCGGAGCGGAGGGGCGGAGCGGAGCGGGGCGGGGCGGAGCGGAGCGGAGCGGGGCGGGGCGGGGCGGGGCG
>Ga0208490_100102_pt1 | contig 67492 bp, 56 predicted proteins | sample SubbioAug_CSWold_FD_184818 | JGI IMG/M metagenome (GOLD analysis project Ga0208490, IMG submission 184818) | Serpentinite rock and fluid subsurface biosphere microbial communities from McLaughlin Reserve, California, USA - CR11Aug_CSWold (SPAdes) | ecosystem: Environmental > Terrestrial > Deep...
GGGGGCCGCCCGCCGCCGTGGCGGCCCAGTTGCCGGTGGCGTTGAAGCGGGCCTCGGGCACGCCCAGCCGCAGCCGGTTCAGGCGCCACTCGCTGGCGCGGCCGGCCACGCTGCGGTTGACAGCCTCGATCTCCACCCGCCCCAGGCGCCGCTGCGCCAGCGTCAGCTCGTCCACCGCGATGTCCAACGCGGGCACGCTGGTGGGCTGCTGCAGCAGCTGCTCCACCTCGGTGGCCACGCCGGGCTCCAGCCTCAGGCGCGCCAGACGGGCATACACACTGCCAGCGCCACCAGGTCCGGGCTGGCGGTAGGCCACGTAGCCATTGAGCTCGTCCGCGTCCACGTTGGCGCGCCAGAGCGGCCCCTCGCGCGAGCCGCCCACCACCAGCCCATGGAAGTGGCGGCCCTCCACCGTGAGCCGGTTGGCGCGCAAGGCCACGGTGGTGGGCAGGTAGCCCAGCGTCGCCTCGCCCGGCCCCGCGACCGCACCAGGCACCGCCGGGCGCGCGTCCACGGCGGTGGCGGCGGCAAAGGCGCGTGCCCAGGCATCGACGTCGATGGTGCCAAACCGCAGGTTGCCCACAACGCCCTCGGCCGGCAGGGGTGCTGCCTCACCAGCGGACAGGCCCACGGCCACGCTGCCGCGCAGGACCCGGGGACCGGCCTCGCCCAGTTCGCGTTCGTATTGCAGCAGCGCCAGCGGCGCCAGCGGAAGGCCCAGTTGCACCAGCAGGCGGTCGGTGCGGGCCTGCGCGTTGACCACCGTCAGCACGGCGTTGTCGAAGCGCAGGGGCAAGGCGGCCTCGGCGCTCTTGCCCAGCGGCGCGGGCAGCTGGATCGCTAGGCCCTGCAGCTGGCTGGTGACCAGCAACTCGGGCACGCCGCCGCGAAAACCCAGCTGCGCGGTGTAGGCGGTGCTGCCGCTGGCGTGCTGGAACAGGCGCGAGACAAAACCCAGCCCGGCGTCGCGCAGGCCATCGGCGCTGGCCATGCCCTGCCCGCGGAACTGGATGCGCGGGCTGCCCCCGGCCGGGTCGGGTCGCATGCCGCCCTCGAAGCGCACCTCGCCACCGTAGAGCCGGGCCTGCGCGCCGCTCACGCTGAAGCCGCTCTCGCTGAACTGCACCGTGCCGGAGGCGCGCCCGAGCAGCGGCGAATCGGGGGTGATCTGCACGTCGTTGCCGGTCAGCTGCACGGTGCCGCTCACCTGGGTGTTCTCGATCTGTTTCAGCGGCAGGGTCAGGGCGAACGCCACCTGCGCCGGGCCGCCGATGCGCGCCTGCGCCAGGGCCTGCCCGGTCATGTCGTTGAGCGGGCCGTTGCGCACGAAGCCCAGCACCTCGGTGGCCGGCCCCTGTGCCCGGGCATTCACCTGCAACACCGAGCGTTGCATCAGGTCGTCGATGCGGATCTCGGCCTGGCTCAGCCGCACGCCGGGCGCCCCGTCCAGGCCGGCCTGCAGGCTGCTCAGGCGCAGCGACGCGCGGTCCAGCAGCAGTTCGCCGTTGACCCCGCGCAGCGCCGGCCAGGCCGGCGCGCCGGCGGCCTGGAGATAGGCCGGCACATAGGCGAAATCCACCCCCTGCAGCTGGGCGGCGATGCGGAATTCGCCCTGGGCGCCGGGGGCGTCCAGCGGCATCTCGTCCAGCGCACCCTGCACACGGAAATCCACCCGGCTGGAGTGGCCGCCCCGCACCGCTTCGCGCACATAGCGGCGCGCCTCGCTCGACACCACCAGCGGCAAGTAGCGGTGCACCCGGGTGGCGTCGGCGCGGGTCAGCGTGGCGCGCAGGTCGAGCACGCCGGGAAAGCGCGCCCCCGGCTCACCGGTGTGCCAGCGCACCTGGGCCGTGCCCTCGGCATCGGCATTGGCCAGGCGCACCTGGTCCAGCTGCGCCTCGATGCGCTCGCCCTGCACGCGCCAGCTGGCATCGGCCTCGAAGCGGTCCAGCGGCAGGGCGTCTTCCTCGAACACGCCCGGCATCACCAGCGCCCCGCCGGCCACGGACAGGCGCGCGCGACCCCCGTCCTGGTTCAGGTCGAAATCGACCGCGGCGCCCGAGAACCCGGGCCGGCCCGGGAGCGGGGGCGCGCCATCGGCCGCGCGCCGGGCGCCGGCCTGCGCCGCCAGCGCCAGCCCGGTGACCCGTCCTTTGGCCTTGTAGGTGCCGCCGGCCCACTCGGGCCAGCGCCACGGCGCCGGCTGCGCAGACGCGACCGAGCCGGGCGCAGGCGCTGCCGCCTGCCAGCTGGCGCTCAGGCCCGACACGCTGCCGGTGGGGCGCAGCGTGGCCAACAGGCGGTGGGACGCCTCAGAGAGAGGCAGCCGGGTGGCCACGGCCGACAGCGCGGCCAGGTCCAGCTGGTCGGCCGTGAGTGTGGCGCTGGCACCCCGCCCAGCGCGCGCGGCGGTGTGGTCCAGCCGCAGCTGCGCGGCGGGCCACTGCAGCCCCTCGCGGGTGCGAAAGCGCAGGCCATCGGCGGCGAGGGCAAAACCCTCGGCGTTCCACCGTGCCGACAAGCGTCCGGCCAGCTCGTCCAGCAACAGGGGCGGCAGGCCGGCGCCGAGCTGGGCATCGACCGCCTGCAGGGACAGATCGGCCGTCACGCTGGTCAGGCGCCCGCGCGACACGTCGGCCCAGCTGCGCAGCGCGCCCTGCCCGGCGCGCCAGGACACGCCCCATTCCGACAGGTCCACATAAGCCTTCAGGTGCTGCAGGTCCACCTGCTCGAAGTCGGCGAACAGCTCACCATCCCAGCGTTCCCAGCGCGGGACGGGGGCGGCACCGGGGCGGGCAAAGCTCAGCAGCGGTTCGCGCAGACGCGCACGCAGGCTGAGACGCTCGCCCCATTCGGGCGGTGGTGTGGCGTCCAGCCGCAACTGGTGGGTGCGCGCGGTATTGCGCACCAGCAGGTTCACATCGGCCAGCGCCAGCGGTGGCTGCTGGCGCTGCTCGTCGGTCCAGCGCAGCGTGCCGCCCCGGATGACGAACTCGCGCTGGTCCCAGAACCAGTCCATCGCCCGGCTGTCGCCGCTGCGGCCGGACAGGTCCAGCCCGGCGACCTCGAGGCGGCCCGCCGCGGTGCGCCGCACATCCAGCACTGGCCCGTCGATGACCACCTGTTCGAAGCCCAGGCGCCACAGCGAAGCCACCGACAACGCCGCCCGTACCCGCGGCAGGTGCAAGGCTTCGCGGCCTTGCGGGTCGTGCAGGCGCACGTCCTGCAACTCCACCGAGGGCACCAGTCCGGGCAACCACGGCCGCGCCCCGGGCGACTCGGCATGCACCGCACCCAGCGTCACCGGCACCCCCACCGACGCCGAGGTCCAGCGTTCCAGCTCGGGGCGCCAGTCGCCGATTCGGGGCACAATGATTAAGTGCAATACCCCCCAGGTGAGCGCAAACAGCCCCCAGGCCGCCAGCACCAGCCAGAGGAGGACGCGGGTCAGCGCCGACAGCGTCTTGAGCGTTCGCGTGGCTGGTGCGACAGGTGCCGGGCTTTGATTCATGTCCAACGCAAATTATGACGGCCAGCCCATCCAACGGTTCCTCAGCGGACAACGATCCCTTGTCAACAAATGTGACCACCTCCGTCTGCGCCCTGCCCCCGCTGACGCTGGCCGACCGAGCGGCCGATCATTCCCGTTTTGTGCAGCGCGTGCGGCGCCGATACGCCGACGAACTGGGCTGCCTGCCCGACGGAGCGCCGGTGCTCGCCACCATGCAGACCTGCCTGGCCCGCCTGCGCGAACGCGGCCTGGCGCTGCCGGCGGCGCTGCGGGTGTTGCGCCAGCTGGTGCTGGAGCGCCTGGCGGTGCTGGACTGCGAACAGGGTGCGCCCCTGGCCGACATCACCCGCGCGGTCACGGAGCTGGCCGAACTGGCGCTGGACAACGCCTGCGCGCTGGCCTTTGCCGAACTCGACGGCCTCTACGGCGCCCCGCAGGCGCCCGACGCCGCCGCCCCGGGGGGCCTGCGCCGCGCCCAGCTGTGGGTGATCGGCATGGGCAAGCTCGGCGCGCGCGAACTCAATGTGTCGAGCGACATCGACCTGATCTACGTGTACGACGCCGACGGTGAGACCGCCGGCAACGAAAGCGGGCGCAACCGCCTCTCCAACCACGAGTACTTCGGCAAGGCCGTCAAGCACATCTACAACACGGTGGGCGACACCACCGAGCACGGCCAGGTGTTCCGCGTGGACCTGGCCTTGCGGCCCAACGGCAATTCCGGCCCGGCCGCCGTGTCGCTGGGCGCACTGGAAGAGTATTTCCTGGTGCAGGGCCGCGAATGGGAGCGCTTCGCCTGGCTCAAGAGCCGGGTGATCGCGCCGGCGGCCTGCATCGACGACGGCAGCGCGGGCGCCCTGCGCGGGGCGGTGCTGCCCTTCGTGTTCCGCAAGTACCTGGACTACAGCGTGTTCGACGCGCTGCGCACGCTGCACCGGCAGATCCGCGATCACGCGGCCAAGCGCGCCGCGGGCAACCCGGGCCGGGCCAACGACGTGAAACTCTCGCGCGGCGGCATCCGCGAGATCGAGTTCACGGTGCAGCTGCTGCAGGTGGTGCGCGGCGGCCAGTTCCCCGAGTTGCGCCGCCGCCCCACGCTGGACGCACTGCCCCGCCTGTCCAAAGCCGGCCTGATGCCCGAGGCCACCGCCGATGCGCTCGGCGCGGCCTACGCCTTCCTGCGCCGGGTGGAGCACCGCATCCAGTACCTGGACGACCAGCAGACGCATGTGATGCCCACGCGCGACGACGACCTGAACTGGCTCGCCGCCACCATGGGCTGCGCCAATGTGTGCGAGTTCCTGCACGCGCTGGACGCACACCGCGAGGTGGTGGCGCAGGAGTTCGACACCCTGCTTGGCGGCCCGTCCAACGGCGCCTGCAACGGCAAGGGTTGCCCGGGCAAGAACGGCAATGGCCACAGCACCGACGACCTGCAGAGCGTCATGGCCGAGCTGCCACCCGCCTTTGCCGCCAAGGTGGGCCAGTGGAGCGAGCACCCCCGCGTGCTGGCGCTGCGCGAAGACGCGCGCGCCCGGCTGGTGCGGCTGGTGCAGCGCACCGGCGCCTGGCTCGACGAAGGCCGCGTGAGCGAAGAGGCCGCGCTGCGCATGGCCGACTGGATCGACCCGCTGCTGCGCCGCGAGAGCTACCTCGCCCTGCTGCAGGAACGGCCGTCCGTGCACGAGCGCCTGCTGCGCATGCTGGGCGCGGCCAAGTGGCCGGCGCGCTACCTGCTGAAGCACCCGGGCGTGATCGACGAGCTGGCCAGCCAGCAGCTGCTGGCCGAGCGCTTCGACGGCCCGCAGTTCGAGGCCGAGCTGGAATCGCGCCGCGCCGCGCTGCACTCCACCGGCGAAGACGACGAAGAGGCGCTGCTGAACCTGCTGCGCCGCGCGCACCACGCCGAGGTGTTCCGCACCCTGGCGCGCGACATCGAAAAGGTGCTCACCGTCGAGCAGGTGGCCGACGACCTCTCGGCCCTGGCCGACTCGGTGCTGCGCGTCACCGCGCGCTGGTGCTGGGACCGGCTGAAGAACCGCCACCGCGACGAACCCGCCTTCGCCATCATTGGCTACGGCAAGCTCGGCGGCAAGGAACTGGGCTACGGCAGCGACCTGGACATCGTCTTCGTCTATGAAGACGAGAACGAAGACGCCGGCGAGATCTACGCCGCCTTCGTGCGCAAGATGATCAACTGGATGACGGTGAAGACCGGCGAAGGCGACCTGTTCGAGATCGACACCGCACTGCGCCCGAACGGCAATTCCGGCATGCTGGTGACCCGCTTCACCGCCTACGCCGACTACCAGCAGCGCCGCGGCAGCAACACCGCCTGGACCTGGGAACACCAGGCCATGACGCGGGCGCGCTTCGTGCTGGGCGGCGACGAACTGCCGCCATTGCCCCAGAACCGGCGCTCGCCGGCTCCTGACGTGGTGCCGGCGCCCGGGCCCTCGCTGCGCGAGCGTTTCGACGCGGTGCGCGAGGCCGTCATCACCGCCGAGCGCGACCCGGTGGCGCTGGCGCAGGAGATCGTGGCCATGCGCGAGAAGGTGCGCGCGGCGCACCCGGTGCGCGGCAGCCAGTTCGACGTCAAGCACAGCCCCGGCGGCATGGTCGACGTGGAGTTCGCCGTGCAGTTCCTGGTGCTGTCGCAGTCGGCGGCCCACCCGGAGCTGCGTGCCAACACCGGCAACATCAACCTGCTGGTGCGCGCCGAGCACGCAGGCCTGCTGCGGCCAGGCATGGGCGAGGCGGCGGCCCGCGCGTACCGGGAGTTGCGGCAGATCCAGCACCGCGCGCGGCTGGACGAAGCGACCACCCAGGTGTCCGCCGCCAGCGTGGCCGAAGCCGCAGGCGCGGTGCAGGCCTTGTGGACGCATGTGCTCGGCTCGGCGAGCGTCGGTTCACCGCCCGCCGCATGAATGCCCCGTCGCACAGCTGGCTGGCGCTGTGCGCCTTGCACGGCGTTTGCAGCATGCTGGTGTGGTGGGCGCGCGAAGGCACGGTGGACGCGCTCACCTGGCAGGCGGACGGCTGGCTGCACCAGCCCTGGACGCTGTGGACCAGCAGCTGGGTGCACATGAACACGCCGCACCTGATCGGCAACCAGGTGGCGCTGGGGGCGCTGACGGCGTTGGCCTGGGTGGTGCGGCCCACGCTGGCCTGTGCCCTGGCCTGGCTGCTGGCCTGGCCGCTGATCCAGCTCTCGCTGCTGCTGTGGCCGCAGATCGGTTACGCGGTGGGCCTGTCGGGCCTGCTGCACGCCGGCGCCGCGGCGCTGGCCGTGCACCTGATCCTCAAGCGCATCGTCGTGCCCAAGGCGCCGCGCTGGGGGGCGCTGCTGGCGCTGGGCTTGCTGGTGAAGCTGGGCGTGGAACGCGGCTGGGCTGACCCGGTGGTGTGGGACGGCGGCAGCAACATGTCGGTGGTGCAGGCGGCGCACCTGGGCGGCGTGGTGTGGGGCACGGTGTTCGGCCTCGCCCTGGGCCGCCGCGTGCGGCGCCCGGCGCGGGCCCACGCTGCGGGGCCCGCGCGGCCCACCGGCGGCACGGGCACCGCGGCCCCGCCCCACTCGGTCTGAAACGACGGGCAGCGAAGCGGCCCGGGCCGCTCAGGCCCCGGCGGGTGCCGCGGCCGGTGGCACGGCCCCCAGCGACTTGCGGAAGCGGTTGAGTTCCTGCACGGTCTTGAAGCTCTGCTCCATGAGCAGGCTCATGTTGTGCAGGATGCGGTCCACCACCTTGGTTTCCCACACCGCGTCAAAGTCGATCTGCTTGTCCAGCCAGTGCTCCAGCCACTCGGGGTCGGGCAGCTTGCTCTGGATGGTGTCGTTGGGAAACATCGACTGGTTCACATGCAGGTTGGTCGGGTGCAGCGCCTGCGCGGTGCGCCGTGCGCTGGCCATGAGCACCCCCACCTTGGCAAACGCCACCTTGGCTTCGTTGCCAAACTTGCCGATGGCGCGCTTCATGTAGCGCAGGTAGGCGCCGCCGTGGCGGGCCTCGTCCTGGCTCAGCGTGGCATAAATCTGCTTGATGACCGGCTCGGTGTGCCACTCGCTGGCGCGGCGGTACCAGTGGTTCAGCCGGATCTCGCCGCAGAAATGCAGCATGAGCGTCTCCAGCGGCGGCGCCGGGTCGAATTCGAAACGGATGTCGTGCAGTTCCTGCTCGGTCGGCACCAGGTCGGGGCGAAAGCGCCGCAGGTATTCCATCAGCACCAGCGAGTGCTTCTGTTCCTCGAAGAACCAGATGGACATGAAGGCCGAGAAATCGGAATCGTCCTTGTTGTCACGCAGGAACATCTCGGTGGCCGGCAGCGCCGCCCACTCGGTGATGGCATTCATCTTGATGGTCTGCGCCTGCTCGTCGGTCAGGGCCGCGGCATCGAACTGGTCCCAGGGGATGTCCTTGTCCATGTCCCAGCGGACGGATTCGAGTTGTTTGAAAAGTTCGGGATAGAGCATGGGGACTTCCTCGGCAAACTGACAGGGGATTGGCATTTTAGGTGCTTGCAAGACGCGGTGCCGGCCCTTCGCCGGCGCGTCGCCACCAGGCGAACCGTCACCGTACGGTCTGCAGGGGGCAAACAAAGTTCCTGTGGGCGGGTGAGGGGGGCGCGCAGGCTGGCTCAGCCGGTCGCGGTGCTGCGCCAGCGCGCCACGGCCGGGCCGATGTCATCCAGGCGGGGCAGCGGCCAGAAGGCCGGGGGACCGGCCGGGCGGGGACCACGGGGCGTGCGGTAGAGCGCGGGGCACTGGCCACCGGCCCAGATTTCCACCGCCGGGGGCAGCCGTTCGCGCAGCCGGGCCAACGCCGCCAGTACGTCGCGCGGGTTCTGCACGGCGGTGAAGCCGAGCGCCACCACATCGGCCCGGCAGGCCGTGGCGGCGGCCTCGATGTCGGGCAGCGGGGTCTGCACACCCAGCGCCAGCGCATCGCAACCCTCCAGCACCATGAAGCTCTCGGCCATCAGCAGCCCCAGGCCGTGCGGCTCACCCGGAATGGTGGTCAGCAGCACGCGCGGCGGCTGGCGCGGCTGCCCGGCCGCCACCTGCCCCATGGCGTGCCGCAGCAGGCCCTGCACCGCCTCGGTGTAGAGGTGCTCTTCAAACACCGCCAGCTGACCATCGATCCAGGCCTGGCCCACCGACACGTTCATGGCGGCGATGCCATCGCGCACCAGCGAGGCCAGCCCGTGCGCCAGCAGGTACTGGTTCATGGCCTGGCGCAGTGCGCTGGCATCGTGCTGCCGCAGCAGCTGCATCCATTGCGCCACCGGGGCCACCGGCGCAGGCACGGGCGCCGCTGGCGCCGCGGCTCCCCGCCGGGCGCGCACAACGGTCGGCGCCTGGGCCGCGGGAGGGCACGGCACGGGCGCCGGGTCCACGCGGGGCGTCGCGCCATCGCCGGCCGATGCCGGGTTCAGCGCCAGCAGGGCGTCCAGCGGCAAAGCCACCACCTGTCCCGGCCGGTGACCCGCGTCGAGCAGGCGCCGCAGGTGGCGCAAGCGCAGCAACTGGGCGTCGTCGTAGCGCCGCTCGCCCAGCGCGTCGCGCTGGGGCACCGGGAAACCGTAGCGCCGCTCCCAGACGCGCAGCGTGTCCTTGGACAAGCCCGTGTCGCGTTCGACGTCGGCAATGGTGTGCAGGGCGACCAGGGCGGCGCTTGAGTTTGTCATGGACAAATGATCCAATGGGTGCCCGTAAGAAGGAGCCAGGCACATGAAAACTCCGATTGTCCACGTCAAGCACAACACTGATCAAGCAAGGGGCTTGCAGCGCCGGCAGCTGCTCACCGCCGCGCTCTCGCTGGGCTGCGGCGCGGCCGCGGCCGCCACACCGGCCTGCCCCGCCTTGCTGCAGCACACGGTGGACCGCCTGCAGGATGAAAAGCCCCAGTCGCTCTGCCAGTACGCGGGGCGCGTGTTGCTGGTGGTGAACACGGCCAGCTTCTGCGGCTACACCGGTCAGTACGCCGGCCTCGAAGCCTTGCAGCGCCGGTATGCCGACCGGGGTCTGGTGGTGCTGGGCTTCCCCTCCAACGACTTCGGACGCCAGGAGCCGGGCAGCAACCAGGCCATCGCCGACTTTTGCGAAAACACCTTCGGCGTGCGCTTTCCGATGTTCACCAAGGTGGCGGTGACCGGGCGCGACGCACACCCGCTGTACCGCCAGCTCGCGGTGCGCACCGGCCAGACACCGCAGTGGAACTTCCACAAATACCTGGTGGCACGCGACGCACAGACCGTGCGCAGCTTCGGCAGCGCGGTACCACCCGAAAACCCTCAACTTCTCAAGGATATTGAACGGTTTCTGTCGACCAAGTCGTGACCAATCAGTCACAATAAAACCGAACAGTATATTTTTACCCTGATAGTTATGACGCATCCGCCCTCACCCGACCGCACGCACACCCCGACATGGACGGTTTGCGCTCATGTGCGGAACTTTTTTCGTGGCAGGCCGCTCGTAACCCGGGCTGGGGCACGACGCTTGCCGCGTCACCGCACCACACCGTTTTCAGCACTGCGAAGCCTTCCGGGCATGTGTCCGGTTGCAATCCCGAGGCGCTTCTCCTCCTCCTCCCTCCCTCCCTTGTTCGTTTCGGGGCGCTTCGCAGGCTTTTCTTCTTCCCTCCGGTCCCCTCGGCCTCTTTCGTTGCACGCGCCGGCTCGCCAGCGCCGCACCCGGGGCTGACCATGTACGCAGACCTGCTCTCGCGTACCCCGGGCCCCACCGCCGCCCCCGCGCCACGCGCACCGCGCATTGCCATCATCGGCTCCGGCATTGCCGGTCTGGCCACGGCACACGCCCTCCAGGGCCAGGCCCATCTCACCCTGTTCGAAGCCGGCGATTATTTTGGCGGGCACACCCACACGGTGGACATGACGCTGCCCGGCGCCAACGGCCAGCCGGTCACCTTCGGGGTGGACACCGGTTTTCTGGTGCTCAACGAGCGCACCTACCCCCACCTGCTGGCCCTGCTGGACACACTGAACGTGCCGGTGGCGAAGTCCGACATGTCCTTCTCCGTGCAGGCGCCGGGCGGGGCACCGGGCGGCGGCACGCTGGAATGGAGTGGCTCCAGCCTGTCCACCGTGTTCGCGCAGCGCCGCAACCTGGGCAACCGCCGTTTCTGGCGCATGCTGGCCGACATCGTGCGCTTCAACCGCATCACGACCCGGCTGGCCGAACAGGATGCCGACCTGGGCGCCCACAGCCCGCTGCTGCAGCCCCTGGGCGACTTCCTGCGCGAGCAGGGCTTCTCGGACGAATTCCGCGACTGGTATTTCCTGCCCATGATGGGCTGCATCTGGAGTTGCCCGACCGACCAGATGCTGGCCTTCCCGGTGGCCACCATGGTGCGCTTCTGCCACAACCACGGCCTGATCCAGATCACCAACCGCCCGCAGTGGTACACCGTGGCCGGTGGCGCCCGGCAGTACGTGCAGAAGATCGTGTCCCGCATTGCCGACAAGCGCCTGTCCACCCCGGTGCAGCGCGTGCTGCGCGAACCGCGCGGCGTGCGGGTGGTGAGCCCCGGCCAGGTGGAGCATTTCGACGCCGTGGTATTTGCCTGCCACAGCGACCAGGCGCTGGCCCTGCTGGGCGAGGGCGCCACGCCGCAGGAGCGCGAGGTGCTGGGTGCCATCCGCTACCAGCCCAATGTGGCCGTGCTGCACACCGACGCCTCGGTGCTGCCGGCCAGCCGCCGCGCCTGGGCCGCCTGGAATTACGAACGCTCGCCCGAGGCCAGCACCGAGTCGGCCCAGGTCTGCCTGCACTATTGGCTGAACATGCTGCAGCCGCTGCCGGTGAGCCAGCCGGTGGTGGTGTCGCTCAACCCGCAGCGCGACATCGACCCGGCGCAGGTGGTCGGCCGCTACGAGTACGCCCACCCCGTGTTCGACCTGGCGGCCATCCGCGCCCAGGCCCGCGTGCCGGCCTTGCAGGGCCAGCACCAGACCTACTTCGCCGGCGCCTGGACCGGCTATGGTTTCCATGAAGATGGCCTGAAGTCGGGCCTGCAGGCCGCCCGCGCGCTGATGGACGCCTACGGTCTGGCCCCGGCCCCCCACGGCGGCACGGCACGCCACAGCGCCATGGCCGGGGGGCGGGCATGAACCTGGCGCCCGCCGCTGAGCCGGGCCCTGTCGCCCAAGCGCTCATCGGTTTTGGCCAGGTGCGCCACACCCGCCACCGCCCCCGCCGCAACGCGTTTGCCTACCCGACCTATTTCCTGCTGCTGCCCATGCGCAGCCTGCGCGCGCACGGCAGCGGCGCGCTGGCGCGCAACCGCCGTGCCGCCCTGAGCTTTCACGACCGCGACCACGGCGACGGCCGCGCCGACTGCCTGCAGTGGCTCGACGAACTGCTGCAGCAGCACGGCATCGGCGACGCCCAGGGCGAAATCTGGCTGCACACCTACCCGCGCGTGCTGGGCTACAGCTTCAAGCCGGTGAGCCTGTGGTACTGCCACCGGGCCGACGGCAGCCTGCGCGCCGTGCTGGCCGAGGTGAACAACACCTTTGGCGAACGCCACTGCTACCTGCTGGACGCGCCGCGCTTTGGCGTGCCCTGCACCGCCGACAAGGTGTTCCATGTGTCGCCGTTCTGCCCGGTGCGCGGCCTCTACCGCTTCGTCTTCATGCGCACGGCAGGCGACACGCCACGCACCGTGGTGCGCATCGACTACCACGACCAGCCCGCCACGCCCGACGGCGATCTGGCGCCGCCGCTGCTCAACACCAGCGTGAGCGGCACGCTGCAGCCACTGGACGCGCGCAGCCTGCGCCATGCGCTCTGGGCCTACCCGGCCATGACGCTGGGCGTGATCGCCCGCATCCACTGGCAGGCCCTGCGCCTGTGGCTCAAGCAGACCCCCTTTTTCCGCCAACCCGCTGCGCCGGGTGAATTCGTCACGCCCAACCGCTGAAACCGCCGCCGAGCCGTCCCCCATGAACAGCACCACCGCCCCCGCTGGCATTGTCCTGCCCCGCAACGCTCCCACCGCCGCGCGCACGCTCATGCAACTGCTGCAGCGCCTGCGCCACGGCAGCCTCACCCTGCAGCTGCCCGACGGCAGCATGCAGCGATTTGGCAGCAGCCTCGGCCCGCACGCGAGCATGCGGCTGACCAACTGGAACGTGTGCCGCGCGGTGATGAAGTCGGGCGACATCGGTTTTGCCGAAAGCTACATCGCGGGCGACTGGACCACGCCCAACCTCACCGCCTTGCTGGGCCTGATGGTGGACAACCGGCGCGAGATGGACGCCGCCATCTACGGCTCCTGGCTGGGCCGCCTGGTCTACCGCGTGCGCCACCTGCTCAACCGCAACTCCAAGACCAACAGCCGCAAGAACATCCACGCCCACTACGACCTGGGCAATGCGTTCTACGAACGCTGGCTCGACGAGACCATGAATTACTCGTCGGCCTGGTTCGAGCGTCCCGACCAGTCGCTGGTCGAGGCGCAGCACGCCAAGGTGCGGCGCGCCTTGCGCATGGCCGGCGTGCGGCCGGGCCACCGCGTGCTGGAGATCGGCTGCGGCTGGGGCGCGCTGGCCGAGAAGGCCGCCACCGAGTTCGGCGCCTCGGTGACCGGCGTGACCCTGTCCACCGAGCAGCTGGCGTTTGCGCAGCGGCGCATGGAGCGGCTGGGCGTGCCCCTGGCGAGCGGCAACGCCACGCCGCATCCCGCGAGTGCGGCCACGCCGTCGGCCGACCTGCGCCTGCAGGACTACCGCGACATCCGGGACGAACCTTTCGACGCCATCTGCTCGATCGAAATGCTCGAAGCCGTGGGCCGCGCATACTGGCCCACCTACTTCCAGTCGGTGGCGCGCCTGCTGAAACCGGGCGGCCGGGCCTGCATCCAGAGCATCGTGATCGACGACGCCCTGTTCGACCGCTACATCGCCGGCACCGATTTCATCCAGCAGTACGTGTTTCCCGGCGGCTGCCTGCCCTGCCCGCGCGAGGTGCGCGCCCAGGCCGCCGCCGCCGGCCTGGAGGTGATCGACGAACTGCCTTTCGGCCCCGACTACGCCCGTACCCTGCAGGCCTGGCGCGAGCGCTTCCTGCACGAACAGGAACAGGTGCTTCAGCTCGGCTTCGACCAGCGCTTCCTGCGCATCTGGGAGTTCTACCTGGCCTACTGCGAGGCCGCGTTCACGGGCGGCAACATCGACGTCGTGCAGTACACGCTGCGCAAATCGGCCTGAGCCTGACCACCATGCGCGCCACCGCCACCGCCACCGTTGCCGTCCGTGCCCCGCGCCTGCGCCGCGTCCCGCCAGCGGCGGCTTTTCTGCTGGCCGTGACCCTGACGGCCTGGTGGCCAGCGGCGGTGCAGGCCAGCACCCCCGAACCCACCACCAGCGCCGCCCTGCAGGACAAGCAGCTGCTGGGCCAGTCGCGCCTGCGCGTGTGGGGCTTCGAGGTGTACGACGCCAGCCTCTGGACCGGCCCCGGCTTTGATGCCCAGCGCTTCGAGCAGCACCGCTTCGCGCTGGAGCTGAACTACCTGCGCAGCTTCAAGGGTCGCGACATCGCCGAACGCTCGATCAAGGAGATGCAGGGCCTGACCAGCATCGCCCCCGAGCAGGCCACGCGCTGGGTGGCCGCCATGGCCGAGCTGTTTCCCGATGTGCAGCGCGGCGACCGCATCACCGGCGTCCATGTGCCGGGCAGCGGCGCGCGCTTCTACCTGAACGGACGGCTGCGGGGTGAACTGGCCGACGAGGCGTTTTCGCGCCTGTTCTTCGGCATCTGGCTCTCGCCGCGCACCTCGCAACCCGCCATGCGCGCCACGCTGCTCCAGGCGGCCGCGGCCGCCCCGCGCACCCCATGAACCCCGGCACAGCAGCGCCCGCCGACCCGGCCGCCCGCTTCATCGGCGCCGGCGCCTGGCGCCACGGCCTGGGCTACGGGCTGCTCGGCCTGCCGCTGGCCTTCGTGGCACTGCCGCTCTACGTGATCCTGCCCAACCACTACGCCCGTGCGTTCGGCGCGCCGCTGGCCGCTCTGGGCGCGGTGTTGCTGGGCGCTCGGCTGGTGGACGCCGTGCTCGACCCCCTGATCGGACGCTGGTGCGACCGCCTGTTTGCCCGCGGTCCGCGCACCGTGCTGATCACCGCAGCCGTGGCCGCGGTGGCGCTGGCGCTGGGCCTGTGGGGCCTGCTGTTCCCGCCGCCCGCGGTGCAGCAGGCCGGCATGGCCGCGCTGCTGGCCTGGGCCGGCGTGGTGATGGCGCTCACCTACACCGCCTTCAGCGTGGTGGGCGTGGCGCACCAGGCCTGGGGCGCCCGCCTGGGCGGCAACGAGGCGCAGCGCAGCCGCGTGGTGGCCTGGCGCGAAGGCCTCGCTCTGCTGGGCGTGCTGATGGCCGCCGTGCTGCCCGGCACGCTGGGCCTGGGCGCCACCGTGGGCGCCTTCGCCGGTCTGCTGGCGCTGGGCTGGTGGGCCTGGAGCCGCTCGCTGGTACCGCTGTCCACCCCAGCCATCGCTTTTGGCGGCACAGCGATGCCGCGGACACCAGCGCCTGCCCCCGCCGGTAGCAGGGCCGCGCATCCACAGGCCCCGCCAGCCTCCAGGGCTTTCGGGGCATCGGCAGCGCACCCACAGGCCACGCCTGCGCCCACGGCCTTCGGCGGCACGGCGGCGCATCGGCGGGCCGCGCCTGCGCCCATGGTGTCACCGCTGCGCCAGCCCGCGTTCCGGCGGCTGCTGGCCGTGTTCGTGCTCAACGGCACCGCCAGCGCGATCCCGGCCACGCTGGTGCTCTTCTTCGTGCAGGACCGGCTGCAGGCCAGCGCCGCCACCGAGCCGGCCTTCCTCGCCACCTATTTCCTGTGCGCCGCCTTGTCGATGCCGCTGTGGGTGCGCGTGGTGGCGCGGCTCGGGCTGGCGCGCACCTGGCTGACGGGCATGGCGCTGTCGGTGGCGGTGTTCGTGTGGGCCGCCACGCTGGGTGCGGGCGACACCACCGCCTTCCTCATCGTGTGCGCGCTATCCGGCGTGGCACTGGGCACCGACCTGGCCCTGCCCGGCGCGCTGCTGGCCGGGCTGATCGGGCGGCTGGGCCATCGGGGCACAAGCGAAGGCGCCTACTTCGGCTGGTGGAGCTTCGCCGCCAAGCTGAACCTGGCGCTGGCCGCCGGCCTCGCGCTGCCGCTGCTCGCCCTGTTCGGCTACACGCCCGGCTCGCGCGACCCCACCGCGCTGTGGACCCTCACCGTGGCCTATTGCCTGCTGCCCTGCGCGCTCAAGCTGATGGCCGGCGCGGCGCTGCACACGCTGGTGATCCGGCACGACACACCCGACGCAGCCGCCGCTGCTGCTCACTGACCGAACCGCCCCATCCGAGAAAGCCCAACCCCATGCAACGACGCCTTCTGCTCTCCGCCGGCCTCGCCGCCACCGCCACGCTGGCCGGCTGCGCCGGGCCGCAGATCAGCGACTACGCGGCCGAAAAACCCGTGCTCGACCTGCGCACCTATTTCAACGGCACGCTGGACGCCTACGGCGTGTTCACCGACCGCGCGGGCAAGGTGGTCAAGCGCTTCACGGTGGTGATGCGCTGCACCTGGAACGGCGACGAGGGCGTGCTCGACGAAGACTTCGTTTATTCGGACGGCAGCACCGGCAAGCGCATCTGGCGCCTGCGCCACCTGGGCGACGGGCGCTACAGCGGCACGGCCGACGACGTCATCGGTACCGCCCTGGGCGAGACCCGCGGCAACGCCTTCCGCTGGGGCTACACGCTGGCCCTCCCGGTGGACGGCACGGTCTACCACGTGCAGTTCGACGACTGGATGTACCTCATGGACGAGCGCGTGATGCTGAACAAGGCCGTCATGAGCAAGTTCGGCGTACGCCTGGGCGAGGTCATGCTGTCTTTCGTCAAACGGCCGGGCTGAAGCGTTCATGCACAGCCCCCGCCATTTCAGCCCCCCGGCCGGCGCCCCGCCCCTGGCGGCCCCGCCACGTGCCGCACCGCGCCGAACGCTCGGCCAGCCCCTGAACCCGCCGCTGCGCGACTGGCAGCACCGCCGCGTGTGGCTCATCGGCGCATCCACCGGCATTGGCGCGGCCACCGCGGCCGCGCTGCACGCCCGCGGTGCGCAGGTGCTGGTGTCGGCCCGCAAGGCCGACGCGCTGCAGACCTTCGTGGCGCAGCACGCGGGCGCGCCCGGCACCCGTGCCGCGCAGGCCTGGCCGCTGGATGTGACCGATGGCGCCGCCGTGGCCCGCACGACACAGGCCATCCTGGCCGAGGGACCGCTGGACCTGGTGCTCTACTGCGCCGGCCACTACCGCGAGATGCGCGCCACCGGCATCGACCTGGCCGACATGCAGCAGCACCTGGCCATCAACTACACCGGCGCCCTGCATGTGCTGGGCGCCGCGCTCCCCGCTCTCATCGAGCGCGGCCAGGGCCATGTGAGCCTCATCAGCAGCGTGGCCGGCTTCCGCGGCCTGCCCAAGAGCCTGGCCTACGGCCCCACCAAGGCGGCGCTCACCAACCTGGCGGAAACGCTGTACCTGGATTTGCAGCCGCTGGGCCTGGGCGTGAGCGTGGTGCACCCCGGTTTCGTGCAGACGCCGCTGACGGCGCAAAACGACTTCACCATGCCCGCCCTCATCACCCCCGCGCAGGCCGCCCAGGCGATGATCGACGGCTGGGCCGCTGGCGCCTTTGACATCCACTACCCCAAGCGCTTCACCCGCTGGATGAAGCTGCTGCGCCTGCTGCCCTACCGGGTGTACTTCCCGGCGGTGCGCCGCTTCACCGGCCTCTGACATACCGAGCGCCCAGCACACCACGACCACCCCATGACCGCCGCCGACCCCCGAGCCGCCGTGGCCCGCATTGCGGCCTATTTCGAAACGCTCACGCCGCAGAGCGTGGACCAGATCGGCGACTTCTACACGCCCCAGGCGCGCTTCAAGGACCCGTTCAACGAGGTGCAGGGCATCCCCGCCATCACGCGCATCTTCCAGCACATGTTCGTCGCCCTGCACGAGCCGCACTTCGTGGTCACGCAGCAGATCGTGGACGGCCCGCAGGCCTTCCTGGTGTGGGAATTCCGCTTCCGCTTCAAGCGCTTCGACACCGTGACGCAGCAGGTGGTGCGTGGCGGCTCACACCTCACCCTGTCGCCCGATGGCCGCATCCGCGAGCACCGCGACTACTGGGACGCCGCCGAGGAGCTGTACGAGAAACTGCCCGGCCTGGGCGTGCTCATGCGCTGGCTGAAGCAACGCGCCAACAGCTGAACCGAACCCAACCGGAACCGGAACGGGGCGGCAGCCAGCAGCCAGGCGTCAGGCGTCAGCGCTTGAGCATCCGGTCTCGCACGGCGGCCACCAGTGACTTGCCGATCTGCAGCACCTCGATCGGGTCCACCGCCGTCAGCGAGGCCATTTCCTCCTCCACCTCGCTGCGCTTGGCGCGCGACAGGCAGGCCAGCAGCTTGGCCTTCACGCTCTCCTCGTCCACCGTGCTCAGCAGCTTGGCCAGGTCAAAAAGGTCGCAGCGCGACACGGCATCGAACAACGACTTCTGGTCGGCGAACTCCAGGTCGCTCACATCGGTGAATTCTTCCGGCGACTTGATCTTGCGGTCGGTGAAGAACTTCTTTCCCTTGGCGTTGAGCAGGCGCAGGATCTCGCTCTTGCGGAAGGTGAACAGGTCGTCGGCAAACTCGCTGGCGGCCAGCTTCTTCAGCAGGATCGAGCGGTCCACCTCCACCAGCGCGGCAAACTCGTCCACGCTCACGTACTCGTAGTCCAGCTTGCCCTGGTCGGGGTGGTTCTTCGCAATGCGGCGGGCCTGGGCGACGATGTCCTTGGGCGCAAACAGCACCCGCTTGCCATGGCCCTGTTCGTCGTCCACGCGGATCAGGTGCAGCATCAGCAGCTTGCCGATGCTGTGGCGGATGTGCACGTCCGAATGCCCGAGCAGCGTGCGCGCGTGGATGAACACGTCGCTGAGCAAGGGGCTGGCGATCGCCGGCTGGCCCGCGTTGCCCCGCAGGTCCGCCTTCTGCCGGCCCACGTCGGCCATGCCCAGCAGCTGCAGCAGCTGGGCATACACCAGGATGTCGGGCTGGTAGTTGACGCGCGTGGCAATCAGCTCGTGCGCCACCGCCAGCCGCTCCGACAAGGAGCGCATCACGCCGCGGGCGAACTTGGGTGTGTCGCCCAGTTCGCGCTCCAGTGTGTCCAGGCCGATCAGGTACAGCTCGCAGTAGGTGCTGGCCGCGGCGTTGTTGGCGCGCTTCCCGGCGATCAGCTGCGAGGACATGCCAAAGCACTGGCCCTGCCCGAGCGACTCGACCACCACCCGCTTTTCCTCGCGGACCATGTAGATGTCGACCGCACCTTCCTTGATCACGTACAGGTGCGTGCCCGCCATGCCCTCGGTGTAGAGCACGTCCCCCGCATACGCGCGCTGCTGGGTGAAGCCCTCCGCTTCGTCGATGGGCATGGGCACGGAAACGGCAGGGCTGTGGAAATCGGTTTTCATGTCGTCTGGGAACCACGGAAGGATGGCTGCACACCGCAAACCGAGCAGCGCAGGGAAAGGCACCTCGCCAGCGCCCCTATGCGCATATCGGCACGACAGGACCAGGCCTTAGCGCCTGAATCACAAAATCCACAAAAATAACAAAATGCCGACCGCTACCGCGACGCGTCGTCTGGCCGGGCGGCGCCGCTGTTCAGTCGGGCTTGCTGTCCACAAAGCTCTGGCGCAGTGCGAGCTTGTCGCTCAGACGGGCCAGGTTCGGGTAGGTGTGGCGCCAGTCGATCTGGGGGAAGCGGAAATCAAGATAGCCCAGCGCGCAGCCCACCGCCACGTCGGACAGGCTGAGGTGAATGCCCGAGCAGAAGGGCTTGTCGCCCAGCCCCAGGCTCATGGCAGCCAGCGCCGCCTGGATCTTGCCCATCTGTCGGTTGATCCACGCATCGCAGCGCTGCTCGTCCGAACGGCCGGCCCAGGTGGCTTCCAGGCGGGCCAGAATGGCCGCGTCCAGCACGCCGTCGGCCAGCGCTTCCCAGGTCTTCACCTCGGCGCGCTCACGGCCCTGGGCCGGGATGAGCTTGCCCACAGGGGACAGCGTGTCGAGGTATTCGACGATCACGCGCGAGTCGTACAGCACGTCCCCGCCCTCCATCACCAGGCATGGCACCTTGCCCAGCGGGTTGGAGGCGGCGATCTTGGTGTCGGCGGCCCATACATCTTCTGGCACGAACTGGTAGTCGAGTTTCTTCTCGGCCATGACGACGCGCACTTTGCGAACGTAGGGGCTGGTGATGGCGCCGATGAGTTTCATGAGACGGGTGTTCGTGTGTCGGGTTGCCCCAGGGCTGGTCATTTTAGCGACGAGCCAAAGCCCTGCGCTGACACCACCCACCCCGCACCGCGCCCCGTACCAGGCCGGCCTCCTACAATGGCGGGATGCGCCCGACCCCATCCTCCTCCCCCGCCTCCAACACCCCCGCCGGCCCCGGCCTGTCGCCGGTTTCGGCCCTCTCGCCGCTCGATGGCCGCTACGCCGGCCGCCTGGCCAGCCTGCGCCCCTTCATGAGCGAACAGGGCTACATGCACCGCCGCGTGCAGGTGGAAATTGCCTGGTTCATCGCCCTGTCCGACGCCGGGTTTCAGGAATTCAAACCGCTGTCGGCCGGCGCCCGCACCTACCTGCTGAGCCTGGTGAAGAACTTCAGCGAGGCCGACGCCGTGGCCATCAAGGAGATCGAGAAAGTCACCAACCACGACGTGAAGGCCGTGGAGTACTGGATCAAGTCCAAGTTCGAGGCCCGCCCCGAACTGGAAAAAGCCGCCGAATTCGTGCACTTCGCCTGCACCAGCGAAGACATCAACAACACCAGCCACGCGCTGCAGCTCAAGGGCGGCCGCGAAGCCGTGCTGCTGCCGGCCCTGGACGGCGTGATCGCCAAGCTGCGCGAGATGGCGCACGAATTCGCCGCCGTGCCCATGCTCAGCCGCACCCACGGCCAGACCGCCAGCCCCACCACCGTGGGCAAGGAAATCGGCAACGTGGTGATGCGCCTGGCCGCCGCCCGCGACAAGATCGCCGGCGTCAAGCTCATGGCCAAGATGAACGGCGCCGTGGGCAACTACAACGCCCACCTCTCCGCCTGGCCCGACTTCGACTGGGAAGCCTTCAGCCGCGAAGTGGTGGAAACGCCCGAGCCGCTGGGCCTGGGCCTGAGCTTCCAGCCTTACAGCATCCAGATCGAGCCGCACGACTACATGGCCGAGCTGTTCGACGCCGTGGCGCGCGCCAACACCATCCTGATCGACCTCTCGCGCGACATCTGGGGTTACGTGAGCCTGGGCTACTTCAAGCAGCGCCTGCGGGCCGGCGAGATCGGCTCCAGCACCATGCCGCACAAGGTCAACCCGATCGACTTCGAGAACGCCGAAGGCAACCTGGGGCTGGCCAATGCGGTGCTGCGCCACCTGTCCGAAAAGCTGCCCATTTCGCGCTGGCAGCGCGACCTGACCGACTCCACCGTGCTGCGCAACATGGGCGTGGCACTGGGTTACGCGGTACTGGCCTACCACTCGCTGACGGTCGGCCTGAACAAGCTGGAACTGAACGAAGAAGCGCTGGCAGCCGACCTGGACGCCTCGTGGGAAGTGCTGGCCGAGCCCATCCAGACCGTGATGCGCCGCTATGGCGTGGCCGGCGCCTATGAAAAGCTCAAGGACGTGACCCGCGGCAAGACCGTGACGGCCGAGGCCCTGCACGCACTGATCCGCAGCCTGGAGATTCCCGATGCCGAAAAAGACCGCCTGCTGGCCATGACGCCGGGCAGCTACGTGGGCATGGCGGCCGAACTCGCCCGCCGCGTCTGAACGACCGACCCCACCACTGGCCGCGCCGCAAGCCCCGCTCGTCGGGGCTTTGTCGTTTCTGTCGGAACCACCGGCCCGCGGCGCCACCGCTTGCGCAGAATGCCGGGGGTGACTTGACATGGCTCAAACCGATGGACGCGGGGTGCCCCTACAGTCTCGCCCTTGAGCCCCAGTTGACGGCGTCCTTCGCGCCGAACGGCGCCCAACAGAACAACAACGGAGTTTCCATGGCCATTGAGCTGTACAACCGAGATGGCCATGTGTGCCTCATGTTTGCCCACCTCAGCGACGAGGGCGGCGAGGCCGTTCAAGCCAACCAGTTCCTGGTGATCGACGGCGACCAGGGCGCCATCATCGACCCGGGCGGCAACATGGCCTACAACGAGTTGCTGCTCACCATCGGCCGCTACTTCCCGCCGAGCAAGCTCACCGAAATCCTGGCATCGCACGCCGACCCGGACATCATCGCCTCGCTCGACCGCTGGATGACCAGCACCCAGGCCACGCTGTACATCTCCAAGCTGTGGGAGCGCTTCGCCCCCCACTTCTGCAAGCCGGGCAAGACGGCCGGTCGCATCATCGGCATTCCGGACCCCGGCATGCGCATCAAGCTCGGCCGCGGCGAGATCATCGCGCTGCCCGCGCATTTCATGCACGCCGAGGGCAACTTCCAGTTCTGGGACCCGGCCAGCCGCATCCTGTTTTCGGGCGATCTCGGGGTGTCGATCGGCACCTCCACCGACGCGTCAAAACCCATCACCAGCCTGGCCCCGCACCTCGGGCGCATGGAAGCCTTCCACCGCCGCTACATGGTGTCGCAGAAAATCCTGCGCCTGTGGGTCAACATGGTGCGCGACCTGCCCATCCAGATGATCGTGCCGCAACACGGCGCGCCACTGGCGGGCGAGGCGGTGAAAGAATTCATCGACTGGATCGGCGACCTCACCTGCGGCATCGACAACATGACGCAGTCGAACTACACCATTCCGGCCTGAAAGGGGTGGATCCCCGCCGCTCCGCCGCCTGCGGCTACCGGATCGCGCGCTCGGCGTAGCGGTTGAAACGCCAGGCCGTGCCTTCGCGCGTGATGCGGCGCCAGCTGGCGCGCTTCTCGGCGGGCGACATTTCGGTCCAGCGTTGCACCTCTTCGAAGTAACGCCCGCAACCCTTGCACACCTCGTCGCCCTGGCTGGTGGAGCAGATGGCGATGCAGGGGGTGTCGGGCAGGCTGTCGAACCAGGCCATCCACGCCGCCAGGGCATCGGCCGGCATATGCGCCTCGTCCACGTCCACCTCGTGCCGGTACACCATCAGCGCGTACACCGGCGCCAGCGCCTGCACCGGCGCGGCCAGCGAGAGATCGTCGGCAGCGGGGGCGCGCCCGCGCCAGAAATTGATCGCGGCCTCGATATCGGTGATGTGGATGGCGGCCATGCGTGCGGGGGACGAGAAAGTGGGCGTCGTGGAGGTGGCCGATCATAGCCAGCCACCCGCGCGGCACGCAGCCGTGCAGACAATCCCCCTCCGCCCACACGGCGGGCGGCGCATCAGGCTGCACCGCCAGGCCACACACGTCGGCCAGACCCCGGTGCTATGCTGACCGCATGAAACTCCTCGCCAAATGGCTGCTTGCGGCCTGCGCCCTGCTGCTGGTGGCCTATGTGTACCCCGGCGTGCAGATCCAGACCTTTACCTCGGCGCTGATCGCCGCCGCCGTGATGGGCCTGCTCAACACCGTGGTGCGCCCCATCCTCGTGCTGCTCACCCTGCCGGTGACGGTGCTCACGCTGGGCCTGTTCCTCTTCGTCATCAACGCCCTGATGTTCTGGGCCGCGGCCAGTCTGCTCAACGGCTTTGGCGTGAACGGCTTCTGGGCCGCGCTGCTGGGCTCGCTGATCTACTCGGTGCTCATGCTGGTGGTGGACGCCGCGCTGAAGTCGGTCTTCCGCCGCTGACCGGCCGACTGGCTTTCTGGCTGACTGGCTGACTGGCTTGAGGGCTGGCCGACTGGCCGGCTGCCCGACTGGTCCCCGTGCCCTGCCCCCATGTCACCCAGATGATGCGCCGATCAGTCCTCTCGCAAGGACTCGCGCAGCATCTCTTCCACCTGCCGCAAGCGGCTGTCCACGATCGCCTGCTCCATCGGGTCCACGTTTCGAACCATCGGCGGCAAGGCCTGTGCCGCCTTGAAGCGCTCCACCGCGCCCGCGTAATCCCGTTGGGCCACGCGCGACTCGGCCTCGGCCCGCACCGCTCGCAGCGTGTGCCCCTGCGTCTGGTGCGCGCCGGCCAGTGTCTGCCAGGCCAGCGCGTCGCGCGGGTGGTTCACCACCCAGTTTTGCAACACCGCCGCTGCACGCGGCGCGTCGCCCAGCGCCAGCGCGGCCTGTGCGCCGAGCAAGGTGCCGGCCCGGCTGCCAGACGCCAGGGCCTTGTCCCGCTCTTGTGCCAGGCGCTGGCTGCGCGGCGCGGCCATGGCGGGCGCCGCGCCCGCCCGCGGCGCAGGCGCGGCCAGCAGGAGCAGCTCCAGCAGCAAGTGGTCCGCCGCCACGCCCGCGTCACCGCTGACCTGCTCCCGCAGCGCCAGGGCCAGGTTCTGCGCACGGTCGGGATCGCCCAGCCGCTGGGCCGCGTAGGCCGCCGCATAGCGCGCACCCGGGCTCGCATGGGGCACCTGGCCACCCTGCAGCAGGGCACTCAGCCGGTCGGGCGCGTTCTCGGCCAGCACCCGGGCCCGCGCAGACATCAGCGTATGCAAGGCGGGCGACGGCAACACCGCCGGTGCCGCCCGGCCCGGGGGCGGCAAGCTCAAGCTCAGCGGGCCCGGGCCACCCGCACCCGGCGGGGCGGTGACAGCGCCGGGCACTGGCGCGCCGCTCACAGCCGCGGCGCCCGGGGCCACACGCAACACCGATTGCAGGGGCAGGCGCGCGCGCATGTCGGCGATGCGCTCACCCGTCAGCGGGTGGCTGCGCAGATAAGGAAACGACCCGTCGTCGTTGAAGCGCGCGGCCTGCTGGAGCTTGTCGAACATGCCCACAAAGCCCTGGCCATCGAACCCGGCACCGGTCAGCACGCCAAAGCCCACCCGGTCGGCCTCGCGCTCCATGTCGCGCGAAAAATTCAGCTGCGTCTGCGCCGCCACCGCCTGGCTGCCCGCCATGGCCGCGTTGGCCACATCGGTGTTGGCCCGTGCCGCCAGCGCGCCCAGGATCATCGCGCCCATCACCCAGGGCGCCATCTTGTCCTGCCGCGCCATCAGGCGGGCAATGTGGCGCTGCGACACATGGCTGAGCTCGTGCGCCATCACCGAAGCCAGCTCGTCCGCCGTGTCGGTCACGGCGATCAGGCCCAGCTGCACGCCCAGGTAGCCGCCCGGCAAGGCAAACGCGTTCACCCGCCGGTCACGCGAGAGCATCACCTCCCAGGCCAGCCGGTCTTCCAGCTCGGGCGCCACGTCCCCACGGGCGCGCGCCGCGCCCAGCAGCGGCTGCCAGATGGACTGCAAATAGTCCGCCAGCACCGGGTCGTCCAGGTAATCCGGGTCGCGGTAGATGTCGCGCGCGATGCGATCGCCCAGCCGCCGCTCCGCCGCCACCGACATGCCAGCACCGTCGCCCAGGCTGGGCAGGCCCGGCACCACAGGCGCGGCGTCCCGGCCCGGCACAGGCTGCGCCCACGCGGCCGGCGGCAACAGCCACACCGCCAGCGACGCGGCCACCGCCAGCGTGAGCGAGGGCAAGGTACGGCGTGGCGCAACGGAAGGCTTCTTCAGCAAGGGGGCAATCTGGGGCATCGCCGTATGATGCCGGCAACCCTTCCAGGTTTCTGTAAAGACCGCGCAAAGCCACCCATGACCGACACCGCCGACACCCCATCCGCCCCCGCAGCCCAGCCGCCCGGCACCGAACTCACCCACTTTGACGCCCAGGGCCAGGCCCACATGGTGGATGTGTCCGCCAAGGCCAGCACCCACCGCGTGGCGGTGGCCGAAGGCCGCATCCGCATGGAGCCCGCCACGCTGGCGTTGATCCAGAGCGGCACAGCCAAGAAAGGCGACGTGCTCGGCATCGCCCGCATCGCCGGCATCCAGGGCGCCAAGAAAACCAGCGACCTCATTCCCCTGTGCCATCCCATCGCCCTCACCCGCGTGGCGGTGGAATTCGAGGTGGACGCCACGGCCAACACCGTTCTGTGCCGCGCCACCGCCGAATGCACCGGCCAGACCGGCGTGGAAATGGAAGCCCTCACCGCCTGCAGCGCGGCCCTGCTCACCATCTACGACATGTGCAAAGCCGTAGACCGCGGCATGACCATCAGTGACTTGCGGTTGATGGAAAAGCGTGGGGGGAAGAGCGGGCATTTTGTGGCCCAAACCTAACCACACGCAGCTCAACAGTTGCAGGCCATTTCATCAGGAGCGACCCCCATGCTAATCGACGAATTGCATGCACAGCGCGATCTCATCAACCCGCTGGGCCAGCATTACGGCGCCCGCCGCATCCGCGTGTTTGGCTCCGTGGCTCGGAGAACGGGCCGGAAGCGATGTGGACTTTCTGGTGGACTTTTCTTGCGGCTAAGTCGCCCAACAGAAGTTCTCCATTGAGTTTTCTGGAATAAGGTTTCGATAATGTCTACTCGTGCTGTAGCAGCACGGAGCCGTGAACCAAGACGGGGGACTGCAGTGGGGAAGCGGCTGGACACACGCTTGAGCGAAGAGGACAAGTTGGCCCTGATGCAGGTGTGCAAGAGGTCACCGGACTGGCCCGCACGCGAACGCGCCCAGACGGTGCTGCTGCTCGGACAGGGGTTGCTGCGCCGCGAGGTCGCCCAGTGGCAAGAACTCAATGTCGGCACCGTCGGCCAGATTTGGCAGCGCTGGTGCCAGGATGGCATGGCGGCCTGAGCGACAAGCCGCGCAGTGGCGAACCGCGCAAACTCGACGAGACCGCGGTCAAGCGGTTGACGCAATGGGCACAAGAGAAAGCGTTGAGTGCGCCCGAACTGCTGCAGCAGCACACCGAGGCGCAAGGAACACCCGTGCATGTCGAGACCCTCATCCGGTATCTCAAGGAAGAGAGCCTGGTGTGGAAACGCACCCGCCACAGTAGACAAAAAAGCGAGACGCCGCCGCCTTCGAGTGCTGCCGGGAAAAACTCCAGGCGTTGAGGGAGAAAGCCCAGGCCGGAGCCATTGAGCTGGTCTACCTCGACGAGTCCGGCCTCGCGCAAGTCCACCCCAACCGCAGCGCATGGACACCCTGTGGCGAGCAGCACTGCATCGAGGCCCCGCGCGGCCAGCGACTGAACGTGATGGCTGCGTTGTTCAGCAGTGGCAAGGCTGTGCATGCCCGCTACTGGTGCAGCAGCACCGCCGAGGTCTTCCTGGGTTTTGTGTCGGATCTGGCAACGAATGCCAGCAAGCCTGTGGTCATCGTGCTGGACAACGCGTCGATTCACCGCGCTGCTGCATTCCGGCTGGCGCTCAAGCGGCGCAGCAAGGAGGAGCTTGAGCAGGCTGTGGACCATGTGTTTGCCAACTTTGGCGGACAGTTCAAGATAGAGTTTTGAGACGGACCATTTGTATGGCCTGACTTATGACTTCTTCGCCCAACGCATTCCACCTAACTGATCAGCTCGCCCAATTGCTTCGTCGCCCGGTGGAGGTTGTGCCAGAACACGAACTGAACCGTCAGATTCGCGAGCGTGTGCTGAACGAAGCGGTTGAACTATGAGCAAGCCTTGGTAACATTACGCCCTGCACATTCTGAGCGCCATCGCGCGTATCCGGCGCATACAAGACAGGGCGATTTGATCTCAGGTCAAATGTTAGGGAGATTGGAACCTGACTCCAATTTTTCCGACGAAGTGCCTGAGCACGAACTGAAGATACATATTCGAGAATATGTATTCAAGGAAGCGGGTGAAATACGAAAAACCGTAGCAGCCCTACGTGCCTCTAAAATTGGAATCCACCGTGAAGCAGGCAGCAAAAAGCCCCGCCATTTGACTGGCGGGGCTTCAGAATTTCAAGTTAGCAAATAGAAATCATGGGGCGAATATTTCCGCAGTGATTTAGATCGAGCCCAACTATTTTGTCCATTAAGATGGCAGTGCAGGAGCTGTAGTTGAGACAGTACATGTTTTTGGCGCGTGCTTCGTGTCCAGGTTTGTCGTGCAAGTCCACACACCGGTAGCTGTTGATCCAGCTGTCGTCGTGTCAGCTGTACGACCCCACATCATGATTTTCCCATTCACTTGGGTGGCACCACTGATCGTGCACAAAATACCGGCCGCACCAGTCGTCAAGACGTTCACGGTCACCGCACAACGAGACGTTGGAGTTGAAATTCCCAAGGCTGCAGGAGTGGTAATTGCTGTTGTCAACCCCGAGGCTATTTGTTCTTCCGCTTGAACTTTGCCAGGGGTAATTTCAGCCATAGCCACGGTTGCTTGCGAACGCGCCGTGTAATCCGAATAAGCAGGCAATGCCACAGCAGCCAGAATACCGATGATGGCCACCACGATCATCAGTTCGATGAGGGTGAAACCTTTTTGCATGGAATGCTTCATGAGAAAACTCCTTTAAAGGGGAACAGGATGGGATCGGTTGCGGTTGGTGTACAGCACAGTCCGTGCCAGCACCAACTCAGCCCATTTTGAGGGTTTTTGCCCGACTTTGAAACAAAGAGTGACGTTTTGTGTGTGGCCACGCTAGCTTAGAGTGACAAAACGTGTCTTGCACGGTCAGAGTGACAATTTTTGCCACTTCGCGGCCACTTGTCCCGTGCTGCCATGGCATGACAACGTGTAGTGGCCCGCTCTTTCGGGTGAGCAGGCACAACGGGCTTTTTGCTGGCCAAACCCGCTTTGGCATGCCCGCGCGCCCATCCCAACCTTCGTCTGCGTTGAATGCGGGCGCGTCTTGCATACCTGGTACCTGGGCTTTCTGCTGGCTGGCCGGGGCGGGGGAAGGGGGTCAGATACAGCCCGCCAGCGCGTTGGGTTGCGCGCCTTCGTCAGAGCCTCACAACTCAAACACCATCCCTGCGCTGAGCCAGAGGATATCGCGGCTGGGGTGTTGGGGCTGGCTGGGGGAGGCGTCGAAGCGCTCTATTTCTTCCATGATCAGCCCGGTCTCGGCAGGCTTAGTGTGCGTGATGTAGACCGGGTAGCGCGGATGGTGCGGCAAGGGGTTGATCTGGCTGAGCTCCTGGGCCAGGGTGCTGGGCGACAGGTGCAGGCTGCGCCGGGCTAGGTCTTGCTCCCGGTTGCTGAAGGCGGTTTCGATGACAAGCAAGGCCACGGGTAGCTGGTTGATGCGCTGCCAGAAGGTGGGGTTGCGTTCGGTGTCGCCGCTGAAAACCCAGTAGCCGCTGGGGGCGGCCACGGCGTAGCCCACAGCGGGCACGGTGTGCACAGCGGGCAGGGGTTCAATGGCTTTGCCGCCGAGGTGCAACACCTGCCCCACGGCGATGGGCGTGAAGTTCACCAGCGGGGTGTCGGCATGGGGCAGGCGGGTGAAGTCGGGCCAGATGTGATCGTTGAAGACGTGGGTTTTCAGGGCCTGGATGGTGGCCGGTAGGGCGTGCACCTGCAGCGGCGGGGCGCCTGCGGCCAGGCGGCGGGCGGCCACGGCGTCGAGCATGAGGGGCAGGCAGGCGATGTGGTCGAGGTGGGCGTGGGTGAGCAGCACATGGTTGACCCGGGCCATTTCGTCCAGTGTGAGGTCGCCCACGCCGGTGCCGGCGTCGACGAGGACATCGTCGTCCAGCAGAAATGAGGTGGTGCGGCAGCCCTGTGCAATGGCACCGGAGCAACCCAGAACGCGTACACGCATGAAGATGTGCCCTGTTGAGTCGGTTGACCCGGCTATTTGGTTTCGAGAATCGTCACGCCGTCCCAGGACGGGCCGGGGGGCGACTGCTGCATGGCGGCAACCCGCTGGGCGTAGAGCGTGTAAAGCGCTTTGCTCCCGTTCAGCCGCTGCAGTTCGATCAATTGGGCGCTGCAGGCATTCCAGTCTTGCTCGCGCCAGGCTTGCAGCGTTGGCTCCCACCGCTGCAGTTCGCTGCGCTGCGCGGGGCTCAGGCTGTCGACAAGGCCGAGCGGGGTGAAGATGGTCACGGCCTGCGACTTGCCTTTGACGCGCACGCGGTCGAGTTCTTGCCAGGCGAAGCCGGGGGCCTGTTCGCGGGTGCTCTGGCTGACCACGATGTCCACGCCATAGACGCGCGAGAGGCCTTCCAGCCGGGCGCCGAGGTTGACGGCGTCGCCCACCACGGTGTAGCTGCGGCGCACGTCGGAGCCCATGTCGCCCACGCACATGGGGCCGGTGTTGAGCCCGATGCCGATGCCGATGGCGGGCAGGCCTTGCCGCTCGTGTTCGCGGTTGAGTTCTGTCACCGCCGCGGCCATGTCCAGCGCGGTCTGCACGGCGCGGGTGGCGTGGGCGCTGTCGGGCACGGGCGCGCCCCAGAAGGCCATCACGCAGTCGCCCATGTATTTGTCGATGGTGCCGCGCTGGTGGCGGATGGCCTGGGTGAGGCGGCTGAACACGCGGTTGAGCAGGGTCTGCAGCTGCGCAGGTTCCATGCTTTCCGACAGTTGGGTGAAGCCGCGCATGTCGCAGAACATCACGGTGAGTTCGCGGGTGGTGGCCGCCATGGTGTAGCGGTGCGGGCTCCTGACCATTTCGTCCACCAGCTCGGGTGGCACATAGGTGCCGAAGAGTTGTGCGAGCTGGCGCTTGGAACGGCTCTCCACCAGGTAGCCGTGGCTCATGTTGAGAGCAAAGGCCAGCGCCACCATGACCAGCGCGCTGGCCAGCGGCAGCACCAGCCCATGGCCGAGGTAGAGCCCGGTGTTGAGCCCGACCACGGCAACCACCACGCCCAGGCTCAGGGCCACGGCGCGCGCGGCGCTGAGCAGGGGCAAGGCGAAGGCGAGCAGCAGGCCGGCGCCGAGCAGCACCACCAGTTCATAGCCCAGCGCGTAGTCGGGCCGGGCGATCCGCTGGCCGTCGAGCAAGGCCGAGAGCAGGCTGGCGTGGGTCTCGACGCCGGGATAGGTTTCGCCCACGGGCGTGGCCCGCAGGTCCAGCAGGCCGGGGGCGGTGGTGCCCAGCAGCACGATCTTGTGCCGGAGCTGCCCGGGGGCCAAGCGGCCGGCCAGCACATCGGCGGCGGAGATGTAGGTAAACGACCCGCCCTGCGGCCCGCCGGCGCCGCGGAACGGGACCAGGGCGGCCACGCGGTCGTCCACCGGAATGGCCAGCGATGAGCCGGCTTGCACCAGGCGCACGCTCTGCAGGGCCGGGGCGCCCGGCGACCCAAGCGGGTCCGACGCGAAGCCGGGCTCCACTGGCGGCAGACCGACCAGCCGGCGAAACATGGCGAGTGCCAGGGATTCGTAGTAGCGCCCGTCGTGTTCGGCCAGCAGCGGCAGGGAGCGCACCACGCCGTCGCTGCTGGTAATGGCGTTGAAAAACCCGGCCTGGGGTGCGGCCTCGGCCAGCCGCGGCAGGTTGGCGCCGTAGCCGTTCCAGCGCGTCGCGGGAATGGGCCGACCCTGCAAGGCCGCGGCCTCCAGCACGGCGGCGGGCAGCTGGCCGCTGGTGCGTCCGTCGCGGTCGCTGGTGAAGTAGTAGCCCAGCACGACGGGGCGATGGCGCAGCGCCTGCGCCAGCCGGCCATCGTGGTCCAGCTCGGGCTCCAGGGCGCGTACCTGTTCGGTGAAGCCGGCCTGATGGGCCAGGGGGCCGCGGCTAAGTTGCTGCAGCTGGCGCAGGCCGGAGCTGTCGTCGGGCTCGGCAAACACGGTGTCGAAGCCCAGCAGGGCGATCTGCTGCTCGTCAAAGAGCGTGTCCACCAGGCGGGCGACGTGCTGGCGCGGCCAAGGCCATCGCCCGACCTCCGCGAGGCTTTGCTCGTCGATGTCCACGATGACGATGCGCTCGTCCAGCGTGCCGGGCATGGAGGCCCGAAGTCGCGCGTCGTAGATGAGGTGGTCAAGCCGGTGCAGCACGCCCATGGGCAGCACGCCGATGACGTGCAGCACGGCCAGCACCACAGGCAGCAGCGTGATGGCGATGCGCGGGCCGTGTCTGCTCAGCACCGGCACGCGCACCGTGGTTTCAGCAGTTGACAGATGGCCAGACGTGCGCGAGCGCCGCCCCGGCACCAGCGCCCGAGCAGGCCCGCATGCTCACTGCTGGAGAAACTGCATTTTTGTGCCGGCCAGCTCGATCACGTCACCGTGGAACAGGTCGACGCCGTCGGTGCCCACCGCACTGCCATTGACCGTGGGCTTGGTGGTTCCCTCCACCAGGGCCACCACATAGCCATGGGCGCGGCGCGTGATGGAGGCCACGGCCACGCCAGGCTTGCCGATGGTGGTGACCACCTTGAACAGCGCCACCTCGCGGCCCGCGGCCGGGCCCGACATGACCTTGATGGCGGCCTTGAGCGGCGCAGCAGAGGCAGCAGAGGCAGCAGAGGCAGCGGATGGGGGCGCAGGCGCCGGCTCTACGGCACCGCTATTGATGACGGTGGTTTTTTCGCGGTTGTCGGGAACGCCATCCACCACGAACTTGATCTTGTACTTGCCGATCTCGACCGTGTCACCGTTCTGCAGCTGCTGCTTCTTGATGGCCTTGCCGTTGACGTAGGTGCCGTTGGTGCTGTTGAGGTCTTCCAGAAACACGTCGGCACCCGACATTTGCAGGACGGCATGCTCCCCGCTGACGGCCAGGTTGTCGATCACGATGTCGTTGTAGGGACGCCGGCCCAGCGTGGTGCGGTCTTTGGTGAGCTGAACCTCCTTGATCACGACGCCGTCGATGGAAACGAACATTTTCGGCATGGCCGACTCCTGTGGAACCTGAATTTTTTACCCCGGGGCATTCGTCAATGACCCAGCATGCGCGACAGCAAACCACGACGCAGTGGCGTGGAGCGGGCGGCTATGAGTATCACCGAGATATTATCCCGCCCCCCACTCTGATTGGCGGCGTCGATCAGCGCGTGTGCACGCTCTTCCAGCGGCCGGGCAGACATGAGGATGGAGGCGATCCGCTCGTCAGGCACCATGTCGCTCAGGCCGTCTGAGCACATGAGGTAGAGGTCGCCGTCTTCGGCCCGGTATTCGTTCACTTCCAGCAAGACGCTGTCTTCCACGCCGAGCGCCCGCGTGACCAGGTTTTTGTGGGTGGCGTACCGGGCCTGTTCGAGCGAGATCAGGCCGGCGTCGATCTGCTCTTGAAGAAGCGAATGGTCGCGGGTGAGCTGAACAAAGTGGTCGCCCCGCAGGCGGTAGCAGCGGGAATCGCCAACATGACCGATGAGGGCACGCGCCCCCTGGAAAACGCCCATCACCAGGGTGGTGCCCATGCCGGCGTACTCCGGGTGGACGTTGGCGGCGTTGAAGATGGACCGGTTGGCGTTGTCGATGCAGATTTCCATGGCGCGCTTGACTTCGCGCGCGCTGGCCTCGCCACCGCCCTCGGCCATCCAGCGGCCCAGTTCGCTCTTGATGAAGGTGGTGGCCATGGCACTGGCCACCTCACCCGCGTTGTAGCCGCCCATGCCATCCGCCAGCACGGCCACCTGGTTGTCGGCGTCCGTGGCGACAGCGTCCTCGTTGTTTTCACGCACGAGGCCAGGATCGGTCAGGGCGAAGTACTCGTAGTTCATGGTGTTGCTTGAGAACCGGGCGCCACGCGGCGCCCGGCGCGGGTGGGAGATGCGCCGACCGATGGTCCAATGACCAACTGTAGTGCCAAACCGATGGACCAGAACCTGGGGTGATCGATCAAGGGTGGGGATCCATGATCCAACGGCATACCGGGGTGCACCGACGGTGTGCAGCCCAGAGGCGAAACCGTGCATTCTGTTGCAAACCAGCCACTGAAGCCAAGCACCTGTGCGGCTCCCACCGACCTCTGCTTGTCGTTGGCGCGCCCCAACGAAAAAAGGCAACGCGAACGTTGCCTTTTTTCAGAGGAGACGGGCTCCTGGGGGAGCTTTACAGCATGGCCTTGAGCAGCTTGGCCATTTCCGACGGGTTGCGCGTGACCTTGAAACCACAGGCTTCCATCACCTGCAGCTTGGCGTCGGCCGTGTCGGCGCCGCCCGAGATCAGGGCACCGGCGTGGCCCATGCGCTTGCCGGCGGGTGCGGTCACGCCAGCGATGAAGCCGACGATGGGCTTCTTCATGTTGTCCTTGCACCACATGGCGGCTTCGGCTTCGTCGGGACCGCCGATTTCGCCAATCATGATGACGGCATCGGTGTCGGGATCGTCGTTGAATGCCTTCATGACGTCGATGTGCTTCAGGCCGTTGATGGGGTCGCCACCAATGCCCACGGCGCTGGACTGGCCCAGGCCGATTTCGGTCAGCTGTGCCACGGCTTCATAGGTCAGCGTGCCCGAACGGGACACAACGCCGATGCGGCCCTTGCGGTGGATGTGGCCGGGCATGATGCCGATCTTGATCTCGTCGGGCGTGATCAGGCCGGGGCAGTTGGGGCCCAGCAGCAAGGTCTTCTTGCCGCCGGCGGCTTCCTTGGCCTTCATGCGGTTGCGCACTTCCAGCATGTCCTTGACGGGGATGCCTTCGGTGATGCAGATGGCCAGGTCGAGGTCGGCCTCGACGGCTTCCCAGATGGCGGCAGCGGCGCCGGCTGGCGGCACGTAGATCACCGACACGGTGGCGCCGGTCTCGGACGCGGCTTCCTTGACGGAGCTGTAGATCGGGATGTTGAAGATCGACTCGCCGGCCTTCTTCGGGTTCACGCCGGCCACGAAGCAGTTCTTGCCGTTCGCGTATTCCTGGCACTTTTCCGTGTGGAACTGACCGGTCTTGCCGGTGATGCCCTGGGTGATGACCTTGGTGTCTTTGTTGATGTAGATCGACATGGTGTGTTCCTTAGGCGGCGTTGACAGCAGCAACCACTTTTTGGGCGGCTTCGGCCATGGTGTCGGCGCTGATGATGGGCAGGCCGGACTCGGCCAGCATCTTCTTGCCCATCTCTTCGTTGGTGCCCTTCATGCGCACGACCAACGGCACGGACAGGTTCACGGCCTTGCAGGCGGTGATGACGCCGGTGGCGATGGTGTCGCACTTCATGATGCCGCCGAAGATGTTGACCAGAATGGCCTTGACCTTGTCGTTCTTCAGCATGATCTTGAAGGCTTCGGTGACCTTCTCGGGGGTGGCACCGCCGCCCACGTCCAGGAAGTTGGCCGGCTCGGCGCCGAACAGCTTGATGGTGTCCATGGTGGCCATGGCCAGGCCGGCACCGTTCACCAGGCAGCCAATGTTGCCGTCCAGGCTGATGTAGGCCAGGTCAAACTTGGAGGCTTCGATTTCGGCCGGGTCTTCTTCGTCCAGATCGCGGAAGGCCACGATCTCGGGGTGGCGGAACAGCGCGTTGGCGTCGAAGTTGAACTTCGCGTCCAGGGCCATCAGGTTGCCCTTGGAGTCGCAGTTCAGCGGGTTGATTTCCACCAGCGACGCGTCGGTGTCCATGTAGCACTTGTAGATCTTGGCGAAGATGTCAACCGCCTGGTCCACGGAAGCGCCGGTCAGGCCGATAGCCTCGGCCACCTTCTTGCTCTGCTCGGGGGTGATGCCCGTCAGGGGATCGATCATCTCGGTGATGATCTTCTCGGGGGTGGCGTGGGCCACTTCCTCGATGTCCATGCCACCTTCGCTGGAGGCGATCAGGGCCACTTTCTGCGTGGCGCGGTCGGTGACGAGCGACACGTACAGTTCGTTCTTGATGTCAGCGCCGTCTTCGATGTAGAGGCGGCGGACCTTCTGGCCTTCGGGGCCGGTCTGGTGCGTCTTGAGCTGCATGCCCAGGATGTCACCGGCGCGAGCCTTGACCTCGTCGATCGACTTGGCGACCTTCACACCACCGCCCTTGCCACGGCCACCGGCGTGGATCTGCGCCTTGACGACCCACACGGGGCCGCCCAGTTTCTGGGCAGCTTCCACCGCCTCTTGCACGGTGAAGGCCGCAATGCCGCGGGGCACTGGCACACCGAATTGACGCAAGATTTCCTTGCCTTGGTACTCGTGGATCTTCATGAGGGCTCTCTCAGGAATGGAAAAAAGGACCGGCAACCAGCCGGTGGGGGACCGATGGATGGGTGCTGCGGGCAGCAACCGGGAACTGTATCATGCTGCAGCGCACTAATGCCCGCGCTGGCGGGCGCTGCGTAATACATAATTATATTGACGCATCTCTGAATCCAAACTGACAAGGCAAGCGCGATGTTCAAGGTCTTTATCGATGGGGAAGCCGGCACGACCGGGCTGCAGATTCGCGAACGGCTGGCCACCATGCCGCAGATCGAGGTGGTCAGCATCGCGTCCGAGCGCCGCAAGGACCCGGCGGCCAAGCGCGAGTTGATGGCGCAGGTGGACGTGGTGATTCTGTGCCTGCACGACGACGCGGCCATCGAGTCGGTGGCCATGATCGACAGCCTGGAAGGCCACCAGCCGCGCATCATCGACGCGTCCACCGCACACCGCTGCGCGCCCGACTGGGTGTTCGGCTTTCCCGAACTCTGCGCCGGCCAGCGCGAGGCGGTGGTGAATGCCCGCCGCGTGGCCAACCCGGGCTGTTACGCCACCGGTGCGATTGCGCTGATCCGCCCGCTGGTGGATGCGGGCCTGCTGCCGCCGGACCATCCGCTGTCGCTGCCGTCCGTCAGTGGCTATTCGGGCGGCGGTCGCACCATGATCGAGGCCTATGAAAAGGGTGAGGCGCCGCTGTTCGAGACCTACGCCCTGGGACTGGAGCACAAGCACCTGCCGGAAATCATGCGCTACACGGGCCTGTCGCGCCGGCCGGTGTTCGTGCCCTCGGTGGGCAATTTCCGCCAGGGCATGCTGGTGCAGCTGCCCCTGCACCTGGACCTGCTGCCGGGCAAACCCAGCGCCGCCGACCTGCACGATGCGCTGACCCGGCATTACGCCGACAGCCTGGCCGCTGGCGGCTGCGTGCGCGTGGAACCGTCCACCGACAACGGCAAGCTCGACGCCACGGCGCTGAACGACACCAACTGGCTGGAACTGCGCGTGTTCGGCAACGGCACGCGCCACCACGCGGTGCTGATGGCACGCCTGGACAACCTGGGCAAGGGCGCCAGCGGCGCGGCGGTGCAGAACCTGCAGCTGATGCTGGGGATTTAAGACCTCCCCTGCCACGCTGCGCATCTTCCCCAAGGGGGGACCACGCCAGCGGCCCGGCAACGCCGGTTCCGCGGCGTGCGCTGGTGTTTCGAGCGGGTCGGGCAGAGAAAGCCAGCCGAGGCACCCGTCGGTTTTCAGAAGGCCTCGTCGTCCCCGCCACCGCTCACCACGCGGCGAATGGCGTCACCGCTGAAGCCGCGCGCCGCGAGAAAACGCATCTGCCTAGCGCGTTCGTTGGCATCCTGTGAAGGCTTGCCGAATTTCTTGCGCCAGACGTCGCGGGCGCGGGCCACTTCCGTGCCTTGCAGTTCCTGCACCGCTTGTGACACGGCGTCCGGGTCCAGCCCCTTGGCTTGCAGTTCCTGGCGCACGCGCGAAGCGCCCAGTTTCGCCGCGCGGCGGTGCAGCACGGATTCGATCACGCGGTCTTCGTTGATGAAGCCTTTGGCTTGCAGTTCGTCGAGCGCGCGGGCAAGTTCGCCCGGCTCGGTTTCATGTGCGCCGAGCTTGCGCTGCAGCTCGGCGCGCGAGTGTTCGCGGCCGGCCAGCAGGCGCAAGGCCCGGCCTTTCAGGGAAATCTGGTCAAACCCCATGGAATCGCATGGCCCAGGTCCGCCGCGCAGCAGACCCGGGCGCGGGCTCACTCAGCCAGCGGTGCCACCGGTGCGGCGGGTGCAACCGGAGCCACTTTGTCAGCCTTGTCGCCCTTGCCGGCTTTGGCACCCTTGGCAGGCGCGGGCGCCTCGTCCACCGGCAGCAGCGGAACGCCCAGTTCGGTGCGCACCTTGTTCTCGATTTCCACGCGCAGATCGGGGTTCTCGCGCAGGAACTCGCGCGAGTTGTCGCGGCCCTGGCCGATCTTCTCGCCCTTGTAGGCGTACCAGGCACCGGACTTCTCGATCACCTTGTGCACCACGCCCAGGTCGAGGATCTCGCCTTCGCGGCTGATGCCCTCGCCGAACAGGATGTCGAATTCCGCCGTCTTGAACGGCGGCGACACCTTGTTTTTCACCACCTTGACCTTGGTCTCGTTGCCGATGGACTCTTCGCCCTTCTTGATGGTGCCGGTGCGGCGGATGTCCAGGCGCACCGAGGCGTAGAACTTCAAGGCGTTGCCGCCGGTGGTGGTTTCGGGGCTGCCGAACATCACGCCGATCTTCATGCGGATCTGGTTGATGAAGATGACCATGCAGTTGGTCTTCTTGATGTGGGCGGTGAGCTTGCGCAGCGCCTGGCTCATCAGGCGGGCCTGCAGGCCGGGCAGGCTGTCGCCCATTTCGCCCTCCAGTTCGGCCTTGGGCGTGAGCGCAGCGACCGAGTCCACCACGATCAGGTCCACCGCGCCGGAGCGCACCAGGCTGTCCACGATTTCCAGCGCCTGTTCGCCGGTGTCGGGCTGGGAAATGAGCAGGTCCTGCAGGTTCACGCCCAGCTTCTGCGCGTACTGGATGTCCAGCGCGTGCTCGGCGTCAACGAAGGCGCAGGTGCCGGCGAGCTTCTGCATCTCGGCAATCACCTGCAGCGTGAGCGTGGTCTTGCCCGAGGATTCCGGGCCGTAGATCTCGACCACCCGGCCGCGCGGCAGGCCACCGACGCCCAGGGCGATGTCCAGGCCCAGCGAACCGGTGGACACGACCTGGATGTCTTCGATCACCTCGCCTTCGCCCAGGCGCATGATGGTGCCCTTGCCGAACTGCTTTTCGATCTGGGCCAGCGCGGCTTGCAAGGCCTTGGCTTTTTCGCTGTTGAGGGGGGTGTTTTTGGCGTTGAGGTCCATGGAAAAACTCCTGAAGGAATGCGGTGTTGGCGGTGGCATCGCCGCTGTTCGGGGGTGTACAGACTGGATGCTTGAACAGCAGTTTAGCGACAAGTAAATCGATATGCATCGAATAAATGGTCAGTTTTCCTTATCATCTGACGATGCCGCGCCCCACCCCTTCACGCCCGCCGGGCCACCGCCCGGCCCTCACCGCGCAGGTTGACGACCGCTGGCGCGCCAGCCACCTCGGCCGCCTCATGGGACAGGCCCTGCGCCGCTTCGACGAGCGCGTGCTGCACCTGATGGCGCACGACGTGAACGTGCCGCTGGCCTTGTCGAACCTGGCGGCGCGCGAACAGATCGGGGCGGCGCATGTGCACATCACGCGCCACCTCGGGCTGCAGGGCTCGCGCCTGACCGAGCTGGCGCGACAGGCCGGCATGAGCAAGCAGGCCATGGGCGACCTGGTGTCGCAGTGCGAGGCCTGGGGACTGGTGCGCCGCGAAGCCGATCCGCTGGACGCGCGGGCGCGGCGCATCGTGTTCACCGACACGGGCCTGCTCTGGCTGGAAGCGTTCCGGCTGGCGGTGGCGCGCGCCGAGGCGGAATTCCGCGCACAGGTGGGCGACGAGGTGGCCACGGTGGTGGCGCTGGGGCTGGAGGCCTACGGGTCGGAGGCAACGGAGCGGGCCCGCCACCCCGCCCCCCGGTGAAACCCCCATGCCCCAGGGCAGGCTGCACGGACCCACAGGCCCCACGCCTAAAATGAAACCTTGCCCCAGAACAACGACCCCGCCAGCCCAGAGGAGACACCCATGCGCATTCTGATTGCCGAAGACGACCAGGTGCTGGCCGACGGCCTGCTCCGCAGCCTGCGCGCCGCGGGCGCGGCGGTGGACCACGTGGCCAGTGGCAGCGAAGCCGACGCGGCGCTGATGACGAACAGCGAGTTCGACCTGCTGATCCTCGACCTGGGCCTGCCGCGCCTGCACGGCCTGGAGGTGCTCAAGCGGCTGCGCTCGCGCGGCTCCTCGCTGCCCGTGCTGATCCTCACCGCGGCGGACAGCGTGGAGGAGCGCGTCAAGGGGCTGGACTACGGCGCCGACGACTACATGGCCAAACCGTTTTCGCTGCAGGAACTCGAAGCGCGCGTGCGCGCCCTGACGCGGCGCGGCATGGGCGGGGCGAGTTCCACCATCAAGCACGGCCCGCTGGTGTACGACCAGGCTGGCCGCGTGGCCACCATCGACGGCAAGATGGTCGAGCTCTCCGCGCGCGAACTCGGCCTGCTGGAGGTGCTGCTGCAGCGCGCCGGGCGCCTGGTCAGCAAGGACCAGCTGGTGGAGCGCCTGTGCGAGTGGGGCGAAGAGGTGAGCAACAACGCCATCGAGGTGTACATCCACCGCCTGCGCAAGAAGATCGAGAAAGGGCCGATCCGCATCGCCACCGTGCGCGGACTTGGTTACTGCCTTGAAAAAATCCCCGGGTAGATGAGCACCCAGCCGCGGAGGCCCCGCGTGAGCGCCTGCGCTCCGACACCGCGCAGCGCCTGACATGTCCGACCCCGACAAGCACGACAACGGCCAGATGGCGTTCGGGCTGTTCCAGCGCGAGCAGCGCAGCCTGTTCGGCGAGATCCTGGACTGGATGCTCACGCCGCTGCTGTTGTTGTGGCCGCTGTCGCTGGCCCTCACCTGGTTCGTGGCCCAGGGTATTGCCAGCAAGCCGTTCGACCGCGCGCTCGAATTCAACCTGCAGGCGCTGACGCAGTTCGTGGTGAACCAGAACGGCCAGGTCAGCTTCACCCTCACGCCCCAGGCGCGCGACCTGTTGCGGGCCGACGACTCCGGGCTGGTGTACTACCAGGTGCTCGACCCGCGCGGCGAACTCATCAGCGGCGAGAGCGACTTCCCCTTGCCGCGCGACAACGAAACGCCCGAGCCCGGGCGCGTGCTGCTGCGCGACGACATGGTGCGCGGTGACGAGGTGCGGGTGGCCTACACCTGGCTCATGCGCGGCAGCGGCAACCAGCGGCTGGTGCTGATGCAGATGGCCGAGACCAAAGGCAAGCGCTCGACGCTGGCGACCGAGATCATCAAGGGCGTGATGGTGCCGCAGTTCGTCATATTGCCGCTGGCGGTGCTGCTGGTGTGGCTGGCGCTGGTGCGCGGCATCCGGCCGCTGAACGAGCTGGAGCAGCGCATCCGCGCCCGCAAGCCCGACGACCTGAGCCCCATCGAGGAGTCGTTCATCCCGCAGGAGGTGGCACCGCTGGTGTCGTCCATCAACGACCTGCTGACGCGGCTGAAGACCTCGCTGACCACGCAGAAGCGCTTCCTGGCCGACGCGGCGCACCAGCTCAAGACGCCGCTGGCCGGTCTGCGCATGCAGGCCGAGCTGGCGCAGCGCGAGACCGACCCGACGGAGATCCGTGGCTCGCTGCAGCAGATTGCGCGCTCCAGCGCGCGCGCCACGCACACGGTGAACCAGCTGCTGGCGCTGGCCCGCGCCGAAACCACCGGGCGGGCGCTGCCCAGTGCGCGCATCGACCTGGCCCGGCTGGTGACGGGCGTGGTGCAGGACTCGGTGCCGCGTGCGCTGGAACACGGCATCGACCTCGGTTACGAAGGGCCCGACAGCGTGCCGGACGATTGCCTGATGGACGGCAACCCCACGCTGCTGCAGGAGATGGTGCGCAACCTGGTGGACAACGCCATCAACTACTCGGGCCGCGGGGGGGTGGTGACGGCGCGCGTGCTGCTGGACCCGTTCAGCGGCACGCAGATCCTGCAGGTGGAAGACAACGGGCCGGGCATTCCGACCAACGAGCGCGAACTGGTGCTGCAGCCGTTTTACCGGGCGCTGGGCACCAACGTGGACGGCTCGGGGCTGGGCCTGGCGATCGTGCACGAGATCGCGCAGCAGCACGGCGCCAGCGTGCACATGGACGACGCGCACCCCGACCGGGCGGCGCGTGGCTTGCTGGCGTCGGTGCGCTTCGCCCCCACCAAGGTGGCACCGCGGGAATGACGCAGGCCGATTCCGCGCACAGGACCGGCCCGCACAGAACTGGCCCGCGCAGGGCCAGTGGGCCGAACCGCGGACAGCTCAGGCCGGCTTGTAGACGTTGAGCTGCAGCTTCTCGCGCTCCACGGCACGGGCCACCGCGGGCAGCGCAGCGAAACGCTGGGCCAGGTCCCAGGTCTTGGGGAAACCGGTGGGGTCGATGCCGGCATAGCCACCCCAGCGCAACAGGGTGAGGGCGTAGGCGTCCAGCGCGCCCGGGCGCTCGCCCGTCATCCAGGGGACGGCACGCTCGGCCTGCGCTTCAATCTCGCCCAGCAGCTCGCGGTAACGCGCCACGGCGAAACCCTTGATGGCGTTCTGTGCCGCTTCGTCATCGGTGAACTTCTGCGGCATGAACACGTGCGTGAACGTGGGGTGCACCGTGTTGTTCATCCAGGTCAGCGTTTCCAGCGCGCGGGTGCGGGCCATGCCGCTGGCGGGCAGGATGCCGGCTTCGGGCAGTTTCGCATCCAGGTGCAGCAGGATGGTGACGATCTGCGTGACGACATCGTCGCCGTCCACCAGCACCGGCACCTGCCCGCGCGGGTTCATGGCGAGGTACTCGGCCGATCGTTGCTCGCCCTTGTGCAGCTTGACGCTGACGGGCTCGAACGCGACACCGGCCATTTCCAGCATGGCGTGCGGCACAAACGAGCAGGCGCCGGGGGCGAAGAAGAGCTTGAGGCTCATGGAACAGTCTCCTTTTTTGGGGGAAGTGGAAAGGGGTTCAGCTCAGGTGCTTGCCGACGATGCCGGCCAGTTCGAACATCGTGACCTGCGGCTTGCCGAACACCGGTTCAAGCTTGGCGTCGGCGTTGATGCTGCGCTTGTTGGTGGCGTCCTGCAGGCCGTTGGCCTTGATGTAGTCCCAGAGCTTCTTGATGACCTCGGTGCGCGCCACCGGCTCGGCGCCGATGACGGCGGCCAGCGCCTCGCTGGGCTTGAGGCCGGCACCGGCGGCCGTCTTGCGCGGCGCCTTCGGCGTCTTCACCGCGGCAGCCTTGGGGGCTGCGGCCTTCTTGGCGGCCCCGGTTTTGGCGGCGGCCTTGGCGGGCGCGGCTTTGGAAGTCGCGGCTTTGGCCGGTGCACCCGCGGCGGTCTTGCGTGGCGGGAACTTGGACGGCGCAAACTCGAAGTTCACCTTGCCGGCTTCCTTGTCCCAGGCCAGGAAGGCCTTGAAGGCGCGGCGCGTGCGCATGGACACGAACTTGTCGAGCAAATCCGTCTTGCCGGTGGACAGCAGCTTGGCCATCTGCTCGCGCGCCACCGGCTGCTGCAGGATGATCTTGCCGCTCTTGAAGTCGCAACTGGGCGTGGCCTGGGCTTCGGTGGGCACGGCCTTCTCGCACACGTAGTTGGCGCCGTGCTCGTGCACCGCGCCGCCGCACTTGGGGCAGGGGCCGAGCGATTCGCTGGCGCTGAAGTCGACCAGTTCGCCGGTCTCTTCGCTCTTCTTATCGTCGCCAAAATCGAATTCCAGCTTCCAGTTGCGGTCTTCTTCGCTGAACTTGAGCACGATCTCGGCCACGAAAGGCCAGCCGGCCTTGGAGCGGAAGCCCTCCAGCGGGCCGATCTTCTTGTCGGCCAGCAGGCTTTCGGCCTCTTGCGGCTCGAAGGTGCGCCCGGCCGGCGACTTGCCGAAGGAGAAGCCGCAACCGTCGGACTGGCCGTCGGCGCCGGTGCAGGTGTAACGGCGGTAATTTTCCTTCACCACGCCGCCACAGTTGGGGCACGGCGTGCCCAGCGTGGCGTAGTTGCCGGGAATGGTGTCGCGGTCGTATTCCTTGGCCTTGCGCACCATGTGCTGGGTCATGTCCGCGATCTCGGCCATGAAGGCGCTGCGGCTGAGCTGGCCCTTTTCCATCTGCGCCAGCTTGTATTCCCACTCGCCGGTGAGCTCGGCCTTGGAGAGTTCTTCCACGCCCAGGCCGCGCAGGAGCGTCATGAGCTGGAAGGCCTTGGCGGTGGGGATGATCTCGCGGCCTTCGCGGACGATGTACTTTTCGGTCAGCAGACCTTCGATGGTGGCCGCGCGCGTGGCGGGCGTGCCCAGGCCTTTTTCCTGCATGGCCTCGCGCAGTTCGTCGTCGTCGATCATCTTGCCGGCCCCTTCCATGGCGCCCAGCAGCGTGGCTTCCGAGTAGCGGGCGGGCGGCTTGGTCTTGAGCGCCTTGGGCTCCACCGACTCGGCGCGCACGGTTTCGCCCGGGCGCACCGGCACCAGGTTCTGGCCCTTGTCGCCCTCTTTCGCGTCGGCCACGTCTTCGGCCGCTTCCTTGCCGTACACGGCCATCCAGCCCGGCTTGACCAGCACCTTGCCCTCGGTCTTGAAGTGATGCCCGGCGGGCACGGCAGGGTCGGCCACGGTGGTGATGCGGGTCGTCACCGTGAACTCGGCGCTGGGGAAGAACACCGCGAGGAAGCGGCGCACCACCAGGTCGTACAGCTTCTGCTCGGCCTCGCTCAGGCCGCTGGGCGCCTGCGTGGTGGGGATGATGGCAAAGTGATCGCTCACCTTGCTGTTGTCGAAGATGCGCTTGCTCGGGCGGAGGTAGCCGTTGCTCAGTGCCGTGAGCGCGTGCGGCGCCAGGTGGCGCATGCCGCTGTCGGCCAGCATCTCGACCGTCTGCTTCACCGTGGGCAGGTAGTCCTCGGGCAGGGCGCGCGAGTCGGTCCGCGGGTAGGTCAGCGCCTTGTGGCGTTCGTACAGGCTCTGCGCCAGCTGCAGCGTGGTCTTGGCAGAGAAGCCGAAGCGGCCGTTGGCCTCGCGCTGCAGGCTGGTCAAGTCGTACAGCAGGCCGCTGGCCTGGGTGGTGGGCTTGCTCTCTTCCTTCACCGTGGCGGGCTGGCCGCGCGTGGCCTCGGCAATGGCCTGCGCCTCGTGCTGGCTCCACACGCGGTCGGCGCGCAGCTCGGCGTCGGCGTCGTCACCGGTGGGCTTCTTCCAGGCCGGGTCGAACCACTTGCCCGGGTATTGCCCGGCCTCGGCCGCAAAAGCACCGTGGATTTCCCAGTAGTCGCGGCTGCGGTGGGCGCGGATCTTTTCCTCGCGCTCGACCACGATGGACAGCGTGGGCGTCTGCACCCGGCCCACGGTGGTGAGGAAGAAGCCGCCGTCGCGTGAGTTGAAGGCGGTCATGGCACGGGTGCCGTTGATGCCGACCATCCAGTCGGCCTCGGAGCGGCTGCGCGCCGCGTCTGCCAGGCCCTGCATCTGCGCGTCGCTCTTGAGGTGCTCGAAGCCGTCGCGGATGGCCGCGGGCGTCATGGACTGCAGCCACAGGCGCTGCACCGGCTTGCCCAGGCCCTGGTAGGCACCGCCCTTGAAGCCACCGGCGTACTGCTCGATCAGGCGGAAGATCAGCTCGCCCTCGCGGCCCGCGTCACAGGCGTTGATGAGGCGGCCCACGTCCTTGCGCTTGGCCAGCCGCACCACGGCCGACAGGCGCGACTTGGTCTTGTCGATCGGCTTGAGTTCGAAGTAAGGCGGCAGCACCGGCAGGTGCGCAAAGCTCCACTTGCCGCGCTTGACGTCGAACTCCTCCGGCGCGGCGATCTCCACCAGGTGACCCACGGCCGAGGTCACGACGTACTGGTCGTTCTCGAAGTGGTCGTCGTGCTTGTCGAACTTGCCCGCCACCGGGGTGAGCGCCCGCACGATGTCCTGGGCCACGGAAGGCTTTTCCGCGATGACCAGTGTTTTGGAAGACCCGTCTGTTTTAGCGAAACCGTCGGTTTTCATCTCTACAATCAACTTTCCACGCGCGTGTACACGCGCACATGGGCACGCGCACACTCGCGCGCACCTGCATGAATCAACCTTACCAAATATTTTGGCCGTGACGAAAAGCCCTCGCCCGCCGCTGTCGCCCGCCCAGAATGCCACCGCGACCCAGGCCAAAGGCAGCGCCCGGCGCCTCCAGACGCGCCGCTCCGGCGTACACGGCAAGGGTGTGTATGCGGTGGTCGACCTGGCCGAAGGCGAGCTGCTGATGGAGTACGTGGGCGAGGTGATCAGCTGGGACGAGGCGCTGCGCCGCCACCCGCACGACCCCAGCAACCCGCACCACACCTTCTACTTCCACATCGACGACGGGCATGTGATCGACGCCAAGGTGGGCGGCAACTCCTCGCGCTGGATCAACCACAGCTGCGAGCCCAACTGCGAGGCCGAGGTGGACGGCGGCCGGGTGTTCATCCGCGCGCTGCGCCACATCGCCGCTGGCGAAGAGCTGTTCTACGACTACGGCCTGGTGATCGACGAGCCCTACACCGCCAAGCTGAAAGCCGACTACCCCTGCTGGTGCGGCTCGCCACGCTGCCGGGGCACCCTGCTGGCCCCCAAGACAAAGAAGAGATGACCGCCCTGCGCCGCTTCGCGTCCTCCCCCCTCAAAAGGGGAACGCATCCTGTGGCCCGGCCAGGCCGGTGTCACGGGTGCCCGGGTGGCGACACGCGCTCCGGCCGCTGGCGTGTGGCTCCCCTGCCCCGCCACCCATCCTTCTGAACGCGCATGTCTGATCTGCTCGCCCACGTCGAGACGGTCTGGCAGGCCGTGGTGCCCCACCTGCCGGGCTTCACGGTGGAGGTGCTGCCCAGCATCGACTCCACCAACACCGAACTCATGCGCCGCGCGCGCCATGGCTTCATGGAGCCGTTGCTGCTCGCGGCCGAGGAGCAGACAGCCGGCCGCGGGCGCCTGGGCAAGGGCTGGCACAGCCGGCCCGGGCAGTCGCTCACCTTCTCGCTGGCGCTGCCCATGGCCCCCGCCGACTGGTCGGGCCTGTCGCTGGCGGTGGGCGTGAGCCTGGCCGAGAGCCTGCACCCCGATGTGCGGCTGAAATGGCCGAACGACCTGTGGTTGCAGCAGCGCAAGCTCGGCGGCATCCTGGTGGAGACCGCCAGCACCGGCAGCCACCCGACGGAGCGGGCCTCGCCGCAAAGGCTGGTGGTGGTGGGCGTGGGTCTGAACATTGCGCGGCCTCCGGCGGCGTCGGTGGCCGCGCTGGCCACCCCCGGCACAGCCCTGCCGGCCATGGCGCCGGCCGGGCTGTCGGAGTTGCTGGTGGGCGCCACAGTGGGCGAGGTACTGGAGCGGATCACCGCGCCGCTGGTGCGCGACCTGCTGGCCTTCGAGGCCCAGGGTTTTGCGGCCTTTGCCCGCCGCTTCGAGGCACGGGATGCGCTCAACGGCCTGGACGTGCAGCTCAGCGACGGCACCCAGGGCACGGCCTGCGGGGTGGACGACCAGGGCGCCTTGCGGGTGCGCACCGCGCAGGGCCTGCAGCTGGTGACCAGTTCGGAAGTGAGCGTGCGGCCATGCTGAGGTGGGTGATCGCCCTGCTGGTGGCCGCCAACGCCGGCTACTTTCTGTGGACGCAGGGCCACCTGGCCCGCTGGGGCTGGGCGCCGCCGGTACAGAGCGAGCCCGAACGCCTCGGCACGCAGGTTGCGCCCGACGCGCTGCGTCTGCTCGACGCGCCGCCCCCGGTGGATGCGCCCGCGGCCCCTGACGCCTCCCCGGCCACGCCCGGCCCGGCGCCGGGCAACGGGGCACCGCCCCCGGCCAGCGAGCCCCCCGCAGCCGATCCCCGGCCGCCAGCGCCTGCCGCTCCGAACGGGGCACCGGCCGTCACGCCCATCTCCCAGCCGGGCACCACGCCGCTGGCCCCTTCTGGCCGCACGGGCCCCACCGCCGCCTCGCCCGACACGGCCTGCTGGCAAGCCGGCGCCTTCACCGAGGCCCAGGCATCGGTGCTGCGCGCTGCGCTGACACAGCTCGACCCGCCACCCGGCAGCTGGCAACTCACCGAGTCCCGGGTGGGCGGGCGCTGGATCGTCTACATGGGCCGCTACGACAACCAGGAGGCACTGGAGCGCAAGAAAGCCGAGCTGCGCGAGCTGAAGGTGGTCTTCCGCGTGGTGACGACGCCCGGCATGGGCCCGGGGCTGTCGCTGGGCACCTACTCCACCGAAGCGGCGGCGCGACAGGGGTTGCAGGACGTGATGCGCGCTGGCGTGCGCACCGCGCGGGTGGCGCAGGAACGCGCCGAGTCCCGCAGCTTCCTGCTGCGCCTGCCCTCGGCCACGTCCGCCCAGCGGGCCGCCGTGCTCCGACTCGGCAATGCCCTGGCCGGCAAGACACTGGAACCCTGCCGGTAGCGCCGCGTCAGGCGCGTGGCACCGGTGAGCGGCGACAGGCGGGCGGTCAGCCCCGCCCCACCCGGGTTCTGAAGGCCAGCGCCGCCACCCAGAGCCACAGGCCCATGCCCCACAGCACGCCGGTGGAACCACCACCACCGCCACCACCATCGCCGCCGCCCGTGGGCGCGACGACCTCCACGCGCACGGTGTCTCGACCGGTGCGGTTGGACTCGTCGGTCAGGCTCAGCTGGAACACGTAGGTGCCAGCGGTGCTCAGCGTCACGCCCGCCACGGGCGTGCTGGCGTCGCGCAAGGTGGCGGATGGCCCGTCCAACTGCACCCACTGGTGGGCGACGATGACCGAACCCGGGATGGCAACGCTGGCCGAGCCGTCCAGTGCGAGGGTGCTGCCCGGCGCCACCGGGCCCACCGGCGCGATCACCACCGCCGGCCCCTGTGCCAGCTGCAGCGCACGCTCGGCATCGAGCAGGCCGCTGCCGCAGGTCTCAGCGGTGCAACGGCAGACGCCCTGCGACGCGAGCTGGTTGCTGCAGACGGCGGTACCGGGCACGCCCACGCCCGCCCAGGGCCGGGCACTGGCACGCAAGCGGTCGATCAGCTGCGCGGGCGTGAGCGCCGGGTTGACCGAGAGCATGAGGGCCGCCACGCCCGACACCCAGGGGGCGGCAAAACTGGTGCCCTGCTTGTGGCCGTAGTGGTTCTCGGCGGGCGCGGCGGTGGTGGTGCCCGTGTTGTCGGTGCTGTACAGGAGCGAGTCATTGCCCGCCTCCGGCGAGCCCCCGGGCGCCATCAAGCCGAGCAGCGGGCCATAGCTGGAATACGAGGCCTTCAGGCCATCGCGGCGGACCGCACCGACGGCCAGCACGCGCTGGCAGTCGGCCGGGCGGGCCAGCTGGCGCGCCTCGTTGCCGGCGGCCACCACCACCAGCGCCCCCGCGGCCGTGACGGCGTCGATGGTCGCCTGGTACGCCTCGCTGCGGCTGCAGGGCTCGCTGCCGCCAAAGCTGAGGTTGATCACGCGGGCGGGGTGGAGGTTCGGCGGCACCGGAACCCCCTCCTGAGCGCCAGCGACCGGCAGCCCCGCGGCCCAGCGCATGCCGTCCAGCAGGTCGCTGAGCATGGCGCCGCACTTGCCCGAAACCCGCACCGGCAGCACGCCCCCCGACCAGGTGACGCCCGCGATGCCGTTGGCATTGTTCGTGGCCGCGCCCAGCTGGCCGGCAATGAAGGTGCCGTGCCAGGAACTCGGGTCCAGCTTCTGGGGGCCGGAAAAGTTGCCACACAGGCCCGCGTCCACCAGCTGCTGAACGGCCGGGTGGTTGCCGGTGCGCGTCACCCAGTCACCGGGGTCGGTGGGGTCGCTGTCGCGCCCGTCGCCGTCTGCCGCAAACGGCAATTCGCTGACGAAGTCGTATCCGGGCAGCACGCGAGCGGCCAGGTCCGGGTGGGGCAGGATGCCGGTGTCCAGCACCGCCATGTGCACCGTGGCGCTCCCGGTGGTGAGCGCCCACGCGGGCAGCAGGTTGATGGCCGCCGGCACCGCACCGCTGGGCACGCCCAGCGCCCACTGCGCGCTCAAGCCCGGGTCGTCGGGCACCTGCAGGCGCTGAAGCAGCACATCGGGCTCGACCCATTGCACCTCGGGGTGCAGCCGCAGGCGTCGCATCGCGTCCTGCAGCGGTGTGCCGGTGAGCGGCTGGTCGAATCGCAACAGCTGCGCGCTGCCCGTGTTGCCCAGGCCGCGCACGGACACCCCGGCCTCCCGCACCACCTGCGCGGTGCGTTCCCGGCCCTGGCGCGCCTGCCGGGCCGCCAGGGCCTGTCGGGCTTCACGGTTCGACGCCCACGGACCCCGTTCGGCGGCGGCATCGGGGTCGGCATGGGCATCGGGTCGCAGACCCACGATGAGGCCGAAGGCGGGGGACTCGTCCACCGGGCTTGCTGCCACGGCGGGCAGCACGCTGGCGGCCACCAGCAGCAGGGTGGCCCATCGGAACGGGTGTCGTTGAAACGAGCGCATGTCCCTTTTTAGCACGCGAGAAGAACCGCAGCTGTTCAATAACCCAGCCGGTGCCGGGCCCAATCGCCCGGACCGACCGGCGAGCGTGCGGGACGGTGACGGGTTCCTTGCGGGGCAGGCCGGCCCGCCTCCCCTGCCCCACCCAGCAAAAAGGCGCCCGAGGGCGCCTTTGGAACCGATGCAGCGGCTCGCTTACTGGGCGACCACGCGCACCATCTCCAGGCACTTGTTGGAATAGCCCCACTCGTTGTCGTACCAGGCGACGACCTTCACGAAGGTGCTGTCCAGCGCGATGCCGGCATCGGCGTCGAACACGCTGGTGCAGGTCTCGCCGCGGAAGTCGGTGGCCACCACCTTGTCGGTGGTGTAGCCCAGCACGCCCTTCAGGGCGCCTTCGCTCTGGGCCTTCATCTCGGCGCAGATCTCGGCATAGGTCGCTTCGCTGTTCAGTTCAACGGTCAGGTCCACCACCGACACGTCGGACGTGGGCACGCGGAAGCTCATGCCGGTGAGCTTCTTGTTCAGCTCGGGAATCACCACGCCCACGGCCTTGGCGGCACCGGTGCTGGAAGGAATGATGTTTTCCAGGATGCCGCGGCCGCCGCGCCAGTCTTTGTTGGACGGGCCGTCCACGGTCTTCTGCGTGGCGGTGGCGGCGTGCACGGTGGTCATCAGGCCGCGCTTGATGCCCCACTTGTCGTTCAGCACCTTGGCCACGGGGGCCAGGCAGTTGGTGGTGCACGAGGCGTTGGAGATGATGGCCTGGCCGGCGTAGGTCTTGTCGTTCACGCCGTAGACGAACATGGGGGTGTCGTCCTTGGAGGGAGCCGACAGGATGACCTTCTTGGCGCCGGCGTCCAGGTGCTTCTGGGCCGTGACCTTGTCCAGGAACAGGCCGGTGGACTCGATGACGATGTCGGCACCGACGTCGGCCCACTTCAGGTTGGCCGGGTCGCGCTCTTGCGTCAGGCGGATGGTCTTGCCGTTGACGATGATGTTGCCGCCCTCGACCTGCACGGTGCCCTTGAAGCGGCCGTGCACGCTGTCGTACTGCAGCATGTAGGCCAGGTAGTCGGGCTCCAGCAGGTCGTTGATGGCGACGACTTCGATGTCAGAAAAATTCTGAATCGCGCTGCGCAGCACGTTGCGCCCGATGCGGCCAAAGCCGTTGATGCCGATCTTGATGGTCATGTCCGTCTACTCCTTCAGTTTGGAAAAGTTGCAACTCAGGGAAAACAATTCGGCGCGCAAGGTGGCCTCCCCAGCGGCACCGCCGGGCTGGCTTTGCCAGACGGCGGGTGCCGCCCCCTTGAGGGGGTCGCGCAGAGCGCTGCGGGGGTGGGTCAATGCATCACTTCAGCAGGATGGTGCGCACGGTGTCGGCCACGTTCTCGGGCGTGAAGCCGAAGTGCTTGAACAGCACCGGCGCCGGCGCGGATTCGCCGTAGGTGTCGATGCCGACCACGGCGGCCACGCCGTACTTCCACCAGCCGTCGGTCGAGCCCATTTCCACCGCGATGCGGGGCAGGCCGGCCGGCAGCACGGCGGTCTTGTAGGCCACGTCCTGGCGGTCGAAGGTGGTGGTGCTGGGCATGGAGACCACGCGCACGGCGATGTTGTAGGCGCGGGCCAGCAGGTCCTGCGCCTTCAGCGCCAGCTGCACTTCGGAGCCGGTGGCGATGAGGACGGCCTGGGCCTTCTTCTTCAGTCCCACCTCGCTCGGCTCGGCCAGCACGTAGGCGCCCTTGCTGATCTCGTCCAGGCCGCTCTTGGGGGCGTAGGGCAGGTTCTGACGCGACAGGCACAGCGCCGTGGGGCGGGTGCGGTTCTGCAGGGCCACGGCCCAGGCCACGCTGGTCTCGGCCGTGTCGGCGGGGCGCCACACGTCCAGGTTCGGGATCAGGCGCAGGCTGGCGACGTGCTCGATCGACTGGTGCGTCGGGCCGTCTTCACCCAGGCCGATGGAGTCGTGCGTGAACACGTGGATCACGCGCTGCTTCATCAGCGCGGCCATGCGGATGGCGTTGCGGCTGTAGTCGGAGAAGGTGAGGAAGGTGCCGCCGTAGGGGATGAAACCACCGTGCAGGGCCACGCCGTTCATGATCGCGGCCATGCCGAATTCGCGCACGCCGTAGTTGATGTGGCGCCCGCCCTGGCCGTTCTCGTCCTGGATCACGTCGCCCGCGAGGTTGAAGCGCAGGTGCGGCGTGGACTTGGTGTTGGTCAGGTTGGAGCCGGTCAGGTCGGCGCTGCCGCCGAGCAGCTCGGGCAGGGCCGCGGTGAAGGTTTCCAGTGCGAGCTGGCTGGCCTTGCGGCTGGCCACGGTCTCGGCCTTGGTGTGGGCGGCCACGGCCGCGTCCACGGTGATCTGCGCGAACTTCTTCGGCAGGTCGCCCTTCATGCGACGCACGAATTCCTTGGCCAGCTCGGGGAAGGCGGCCTTGTAGGCGGCAAAGCGGGTGTTCCACTCGGCCTCGGCGGCCTTGCCGGCGGCTTTGGCGTCCCAGGCGGCGTACACGTCTTTCGGGATCACGAAAGGCTCGTGCGCCCAGCCGATGGCTTCGCGGGTGAGCTTGATTTCTTCCGCGCCCAGCGGCTCGCCGTGGGCCTTGGCGGTGTTGGCGCGGTTCGGGCTGCCCTTGCCGATGGCCGTCTTGCAGCAGATCAGCGTGGGCTTGTCGGCGCTGTTCTTGGCGGCGGCAATCGCGGCGTCCACGGCGTCGGCGTCGTGTCCGTCCACGGCGCGGATCACGTTCCAGCCGCAGGCCTCGAAGCGCTTGGGCGTGTCGTCGATGAACCAGGGCGCGACCTGGCCGTCAATCGAAATGCCGTTGTCGTCATACAGCGCCACCAGCTTGTTGAGCTTCCAGGCGCCGGCCAGGGCCACGGCCTCGTGGCTGATGCCTTCCATCAGGCAGCCGTCGCCCAGGAACACGTAGGTGTGGTGGTCGACGATGCTGTGGCCGTCACGGTTGAACTCACTGGCCAGCAGCTTCTCGGCCAGCGCCATGCCCACCGCGTTGGTGATGCCCTGGCCCAGCGGACCGGTGGTCGTCTCGACGCCGGGGGTGATGCCCACTTCCGGGTGGCCGGCGGTCTTGCTGTGCAGCTGGCGGAAGTTCTTCAGTTCGCCGATCGGCAGCTTGTAGCCCGTGAGGTGCAGCAGCGCGTAGATCAGCATCGAGCCATGGCCGTTGGACAGCACGAAGCGGTCGCGGTTGGACCAGGCGGGGTTGGTGGGGTTGTGGCGCAGGTGGCGGCCCCACAGCGCAACGGCCATGTCGGCCATGCCCATGGGCGCGCCGGGGTGGCCGGAGTTGGCGGCCTGCACCGCGTCCATGGCCAGGGCGCGGATGGCGCTGGCCTGGGTCTGCGCCGACACGCCAGGTGCGGCAGCGACGGGCTCGGCAACGGCGGGCGGCGCCACGGGTGCGGCCTCTGGCGTGGCAACGGGTTCGGGGCTGGTGGAGGAGTGGGCGACGTCGGACATGGAAGAACCAGAAAGGGGTGAAGAGGCGGCACGCGGGCGCGAAACCCCTGATTTTATCGGGCTCTGCCGTGCGGCTGTCGTTTGCCACCCGCCAGCGCCTTGGCCATGCCACCACAGCGGTGTGCCCTCACCCATAATTCAGACGCGTCGGCCCGACCGACGCGCCGACCCTGCCAAGCCCATGCCGCCCACCCCTGACCACCCCATTCCCGCCATGCTGCTGGCCGCCGGGCGCGGCATGCGCATGCGCCCGCTGACCGACCACACGCCCAAGCCGCTGCTCGACGTGCAGGGCCAGCCCCTGATGGTGTGGCTGCTGGAGGCGCTGCAACGCGGCGGGTTCACGCGCGTGGTGGTCAACACCGCCTGGCTCGGCGAGCAGATCGGCGAGCGCTGCGCCGACTGGGCGAGCGAACAGCCGGGGACCGAGCTCGTGTTCTCCCACGAAGGGCAGGACTTCGGCTACGCACTGGAAACGGCCGGCGGCATCTCGCGCGCCCTGCCCTGGCTGGGCGACGTGTTCTGGGTGCTGGCGGGCGACGTGTACGCGCCGGACTTCGTCTTCACGCAGGATTGCGTGGACCGTTTCGTGGCCAGCGACTGCCTGGCCCACCTCTGGCTGGTGCCCAACCCGCCGCAACACCCGCAGGGCGACTTCGGCCTGGCCCCCAACGGCCGCGTGCTCAACAGCGCCGACGAGCAGTTCACCTACAGCACCATCGGCCTGTACCGGCGCGAGCTGTTCGAGCCGCCGTGGTGCGAGGTGCTGCCCGGCAATCCGCAGGGAACGGCCGAGCCGCTGGCGCCGCTGCTGCGCCGCGCCATCGACGCCGGGCGGGTCAGCGCCGAGCTCTACACCGGCGCCTGGACCGATGTGGGCACACCCGAGCGGCTCAACGCATTGAATGGACCTCCCGCGCAGCCGGCACCAGCCCCCGACGAGGGCGCGCCGGGCGGCCCGGCAGAGCCGGTTCCGCGGGTGCTCTGACCGGGCCGGCCCGCGGGGCGTCATGGCTGCAGGGTGAACACAAAACCCCGACAATGCGGCGATGGACACCACCCCCCACTACCAGCTCTACGCCGACCGCCGTGCCCGTGTGGCCGCCCAACTGGGTGCCGGCGGCATCGCCATCGTGCCCACCGCCGTGGAACGCCCGCGCAACCGCGACAGCGACTTCCTGTTCCGGCACGACAGCTACTTCTACTACCTCACCGGTTTCACCGAGCCCAACGCCTGGCTGGTGATCACGGCCGAGGGCGAGAGCACGCTGTTCTGCCAGCCGAAGGACCTGGAGCGCGAGATCTGGGACGGCATCCGCCTGGGCCCCGAGGCCGCGCCCGGCCACCTGGGCGTGAGCGCGGCGCTGCCCGTGACCGAACTCGACCAGCGCCTGCCGCGCCTGCTGGAGAACCGCCGCACCGTGTGGTACCCGTTCGCCATCCACCCGGGCCTGGAAGGCCGCGTGGACGGCTGGCTGCAGAGCGTGCGCGCCCGCGTGCGCTACGGCGCCTTGTGCCCCGACACGCAGCGCGACCTGTGCGGCGTGCTCGACGAGATGCGCCTCATCAAGGACGCGCACGAGCAGGCCATCATGCGGCGCGCCGCGCAGATCAGTGCCCGCGCCCACATCCGCGCCATGCAGCGCAGTGCCGCCATGCTGCGCGCCGGCCAGGACGTGCGCGAGTACCACCTGGACGCCGAGCTGCTGCACGAGTTCCGCCAGCACGGCTCGCAGTACCCGGCCTACGGCAGCATCGTCGCGGCCGGTGCCAACGCCTGCGTGCTGCACTACCGCGCCGACAACGCGCCCATCCGCGACGGCGAGCTGGTGCTGATCGACGCCGGCTGCGAGCTGGACGGCTACGCGTCGGACATCACCCGCACCTTCCCGGCCAACGGCCGCTTCACCGGCCCGCAGCGCGTGCTCTACGACCTGGTACTGGCCAGCCAGGACGCCGCGGTGGCCGCCACCAAGCCCGGCGCGCGCTTCACGGACCCGCACGAGGCCACCGTGAAGGTGCTCACCCAGGGCATGCTCGACCTCGGCCTGCTCGACAAGAACCAGGTCGGCACGCTGGAAGACGCGATCCAGCACCGCCACTATTTCGCCCACTACATGCACCGCACCGGCCACTGGCTCGGCATGGACGTGCACGACTGCGGCAGCTACGTGGAGCCGAGCGAGCTGGGCACGGTGAGCGAACGCCGCGACCCGCTCAGCGGCGAGGTCATCAAGGACCGCCCCAGCCGCCTCCTGCGCCCCGGCATGGCGCTGACCATCGAGCCCGGACTGTACGTGCGCCCCAGCGAGGGCGTGCCGCGCGAGTTCTGGAACATCGGCATCCGCATCGAAGACGATGCCATCGTCACCGAGACCGGCTGCGAACTCATCAGCCGCGACGTGCCGGTGCAGGCCGACGAGATCGAAGCGCTGATGCGCGGCTGATCGGGCCGCCCCTCCCGTGCGCGTTCTGAGCGTCAACACCGGCACCGCGCGCCGCCTGCGCATGGGCGGGCGCGACATCCTCACCGCCATCGGCAAGTCGCCGGTGCCCGGGCCCGTGGCGGTGAACCGGCTCGGACTGGCAGGCGATGAGCAGGCCGACCTGAACGTGCACGGCGGGCTGGACAAGGCGGTGTACGCCTACCCGGTCGAGCACCTCCCGTATTGGCAGGCGCTGCGCCGCGAGCACGGGGTGAGCCTGTTCGACGAGGCCCTGCCGCCGGGCTTCATGGGCGAGAACCTGAGCATCGAAGGCCTGCTGGAACATCAGGTGTGGATCGGCGACACGCTGCACTTCCCCGGCTGCGTGCTGCGCGTGACGGCGCCGCGCGAGCCCTGCTACAAGTTCAGCACCGTCATGGGCCTGCCCACGGCGGGCCGCCTGATGGTGGCGCGTGCGTGCCCCGGCTTCTACCTGTCCGTGGTGCAGCCGGGCCAGATCCAGGCCGGGGACCCCTTCACCCTGAGGCCGGGCACGCGCGGCCTGAGTGTGGCCGAGGCCTTCAGCGCCAAGCGCGTGAAACACCTGCGCTGAAGCGCTGGCAGTCCCTTCTGCGCAAGGGCGAGAACGGGACGTTGCACCGGCACCACGCCCGATGGGCACCAACGTCACGGGTCTCGGGGTTATGACCACGAAGGGGTTGGAATCCCCTGTAAAAAGCGGCATTCGCCATTCTTTTTCATTCCACCTCTCATTTTTCCATGCACTTTTTTCTAACACCCCGCGCTTCGTGGACGGTGGTGCTGTCCCTCCTGGCCGTCTGGCCGGCAGCCCAGGCCCAGCCAGTGGAAGTGGTCGGCACCGGGGCCACCTTCCCGGCCCAGGTGTACATCCAGTGGGCGGCCGACTACACGAAAGAGACCGGGCTGCCCATCACCTACAAGCCAGCGGGTTCGTCCGCCGGCGTGAAGGGCATCACCGATCGCAACGTCGATTTCGGCGCATCGGATGTGCCGCTGCCCCAGGCCGAACTGGACAAGCGGGGCCTGGTGCAATTTCCCACGCTGGTGGGCGGCATCGTGCCCTTCGTCAACCTGCCCGGCATTGGCCCCGGCGAACTCCGGCTGGACGCCGCCACGCTGGCGCGCATCTGGTCGGGCGACCTGGCCCGCTGGAACGACCCCGCCATCCGCGCTCTGAACCCCGCGCTGACCCTGCCCAGCCTGCCGATCCAGCGGGTGGTGCGCAGCGATGGCTCGGGCACCACCGCCGTGTTTGTGGAGTACCTGCAAACGGCGGCGCGTGCCGAATCGGCCAACATCGTGCCAGACGGGGGCCGCGCCAAATGGCCGGGCACGACCATGGGCGCCGACGGTTCGAGCCAGCTGGTGGCGACGGTCAAGGCCACACCGGGCGCCATCGGCTACGCCTCGTCGGACTACTCGCTGCGCGACAAGCTCAGCGGCGTGGCCCTGCTCAACCGCCGGGGCGAGTTCGTGGAACCCACCCTGCCCGCCTTCAAGGCGGCCATCAGCGCGGGCGGCCTGTTCAAGAACCGGCTGGAACCCACCTCGCTGCTGAACGTGGACGGCGTGGGCGTGTGGCCCATCGTGACCGCCACGTATGTGCTGGTCCCCCGCTCACCGCAATCGGTGGAGCGGGCGAGCCGCACCCTCAACTTCTTCTACCAGTCGTTCATGCAGGGCGACCGCGCCGTGGCGGGCACCGGTTTTGCGCCGCTGCCCACCGCCACCCAGGCGCGCATCGTGGCGCTGCTGTCCGACTTCCGCACGCCCGCCGGCCAGCACATTCCCGTCATGGGCCACCTCGGCCAGCGGGCGGCACCCGCACCGAAGTAAGACACGCGGACCGCCCGGCCGCAGCGCCTTCGCAGAAGACGAAGCGCCCCGCTGCCGGGTGGCGTGTCATGAATTTTTCATGTTCCCGCCTGATAATCCAACATTCCTTGAATTGTTGACATAAACCAGAAGGAGTCTTCCAGATGAAAGTGGGCATCAATGGCATGGGCCGCATCGGCCGGCTGGCACTGCGCGCGGCCATGGGCGCGGCCGAGCGAGAGACGACGGACCCCCGTGCGGGCAACCGCCTGGAGGTGGTGCACCTCAACGAACTCAAGGGCGGCGCCGCGGCCACGGCGCACCTGCTGGCCTTTGACAGCGTGCAAGGCAAGTGGCGCGCGAACATCGCGGCCGAGGGTGAGCAGGCGCTGCGCATCAACGACCGCTCGCTGGGCTTCAGCAGCCACGCCGCACCCGCCGACATTCCCTGGGGCGACCTGGGCGTGGACCTGGTGCTGGAGTGCACCGGCAAGTTCCTCACGCCCGAGACGATCCAGGGCCACCTGGACCGCGGCGCCAAACGCGTGATCGTGGCCGCGCCGGTGAAGGTGGGCGATGTGCTGAACATCGTGGTGGGCGTGAACGAGCAGCTGTACAAGCCGGCGCGCGACCGCATCGTCACCGCCGCCAGCTGCACCACCAACTGCCTGGCGCCGGTGGTGAAGGTGGTGCACGAGGCCATCGGCATCCAACACGGCCAGATCACCACGCTGCACAACCCGACCAACACCAACCTGGTGGTGGACGCGCCGCACAAGGACCTGCGCCGCGCCCGCAGCGCCATGGTGAACATGGCGCCCACGACCACCGGCAGCGCCACCGCCATTGCGCTGATCTACCCCGAGCTCAAGGGCAAGCTCAACGGCCATGCCGTGCGTGTGCCGGCACTCAATGCCTCGCTGACCGACTGCGTGTTTGAACTCAACCGCGCCACCACGGTGGAAGAGGTGAACGCGCTGTTCGAGGCCGCCGCCCAGGGCCCACTGGCCGGCATCCTGGGCTTTGAAAACCGCCCGCTGGTGAGCAGCGATTACGCCCGCGACACGCGCAGCTCCATCGTGGATGGCCTGTCCACCATGGTGACGGACGGCACGCTGCTGAAGGTCTACGCCTGGTACGACAACGAGATGGGCTACGCCTGCCGCATGGTGGACCTGGCCTGCCACCTCGAAGCCCAGGGGCTCTGAGCCATGTGGACCCCAACACTCCCACCGTTCGGGCGACATTCCGCGCATCCTGAGCCTGTCGAAGGATCGAAGCCCTCCACATGAACACCATGCCCTCCCCCACCACCAGCCAGGCCGTTCGCAACTACGCCGTCGTCACCAGCGCCTACTGGGGCTTCACGCTCACCGACGGCGCGCTGCGCATGCTGGTGCTGCTGCACTTCTACCAGCTGGGTTATTCGCCCTTCACGCTGGCCTTCCTGTTCCTGCTGTACGAGGCGGCCGGCGTGCTGGCCAACCTCATCGGCGGCTGGCTGGCCACGCGCTACGGCATCCAGCGCATGCTGACCGTGGGCCTGGTGACGCAGATCACCGGCTTCACCCTGCTCTCGCTGCTGAACCCGGCCTGGACCGCGGCGATGTCGGTGGCCTGGGTCGTGGTGGCGCAGGGCATCTGCGGCGTGGCCAAGGACCTGACCAAGACCGCCAGCAAGTCGGCCATCAAGATCACCCAGTCGCAAGCCAAGGCGCAGGACGGCGGCCACAACCAGCTGTTCAAGTGGGTGGCCTGGTTCACCGGCAGCAAGAACGCCATGAAGGGCTTCGGCTTCTTCCTCGGCGGCGTACTGCTGCAGGCGCTGGGCTTCCAGCACGCGCTGTGGGCCATGGCGGGGCTGCTGGTGCTGGTGCTCGCCGGCGTGGTGGGTTTCGTACCGCCGCTCATGGGCAAGGCCAAGGCATCGAAATCGGCCAAAGAGCTGTTCGCCAAGAACGCCGGCATCAACGCGCTGGCCGCGGCCCGCGTGGCCTTGTTCGGCGCGCGCGACGTGTGGTTTGTGGTGGGCGTGCCGGTGTTCCTCTACTCGCAAGGCTGGACCTTCACCATGGTCGGCGGCTTCCTGGCGGCCTGGACGATTGGCTACGGCCTGGTGCAGGCGCTGGCCCCCAACGTCGTGAAGCGCAGCCCCGACGGCCTGAGCGCCGAGGTGCCGGCCGCGCGCGGGTGGTCGCTGGTGCTGGCGCTGATTCCGGTGGGCATTGCGGCCGCTGTGCTGCTGGAGCTGCCCGACCTGCAGTGGTGGGTGGTGGGCGGGCTGGGCCTGTTCGGCGTGGCGTTTGCCGTGAACTCGTCGGTGCACTCCTACCTGATCCTGGCCTATGCGGGGAGCGAGAAGGCCGCCGAAGACGTGGGCTTCTACTACGCCGCCAATGCGCTGGGGCGCTTCTTCGGCACGCTGATGTCGGGCCTGCTGTACCAGTGGGGCGGGCTGCTGTACGCCCTGGTAGGCTCGGCGGTGATGCTGTTCGTGTGCTGGCTGCTCACGCTGGCCCTGCCGACCCGGCTGCACCAGCCCCAAACCCGGCCCCGGACCACCTGAGGAAGACGATGAACGAGACCGATGTGGTGCGCGCCCTGGCCGCCCTGGCCCAGGAGACCCGCTTGCGCGCGTTCCGCCTGCTGGTGGTGGCCGGGCCCGAGGGGCTGACGCCCGGTCAGATGGCGGAAACGCTGGGCACCGCGCCCACCGCGCTGTCCTTTCATTTGAAAGAATTGAGCCACGCCGGCCTGATCGGCTGCGAGCGCAACGGCCGCCACCTGATCTACCGCGCGTCGGTCTCGCAGATGAACGAGCTGCTGGGTTTCCTCACCGCGCATTGCTGCCAGGGCCAGCCGTGCCTGGAGGTGCCGGTGACGCTGGACTGTTCCCGTTGTTGAGCTCACGCGCAGCCGCGCGTTTTGGACCCGTCGCCCGGTGCGGCGGGTGTTGTTTTGTCAAAGGTGTTCCATGGGAATTTTTGAACGGTATCTGACGGTCTGGGTGGCGCTGGGCATTCTGGCGGGTGTAGGCCTGGGCCTGGCCATTCCGGCGCTGTTCCAGGCGGTGGCGGCCATCGAGGTGGCGCAGGTCAACCTGGTGGTGGCGGTGTTCATCTGGGTGATGATTTACCCGATGATGATCCAGATCGACTGGAGCGCCGTGAAGGACGTGGGCCGCAAGCCCAAAGGCCTGCTGCTCACGCTGACGGTGAACTGGCTCATCAAGCCCTTCACCATGGCTGCGCTGGGCGTGCTCTTCTTTCAATACATTTTTGCGCCCTGGGTCGATCCGCAGTCCGCCAGCGAGTACATCGCCGGCATGATCCTGCTCGGCGTGGCGCCCTGCACCGCGATGGTGTTCGTGTGGAGCCAGCTGGTCAAAGGCGACCCGAACTACACGCTGGTGCAGGTGTCGGTGAACGACCTCATCATGGTGGTGGCGTTTGCGCCCATTGCCGCCTTCCTGCTGGGCGTGACCGACGTCACCGTGCCCTGGCAGACCCTGTTCCTGTCCACGGTGCTGTACGTGGTGCTGCCGCTGCTGGCCGGCATGGCCACGCGGCAGCTGCTGGTGAAGCGCTCGCCCGAGGCGCTGGGCCGGTTCGTGGCGCACATGAAGCCCTGGTCCGTGCTGGGCCTGATCGCCACCGTGGTGCTGCTGTTCGGCTTCCAGGCGCAGACCATCGTGGACAAGCCCCTGGTCATCGGCATGATCGCCATTCCGCTGATCCTGCAGACCTACGGCATCTTCTTCATCGCCTGGTGGGGTGCGAAGCTGCTGAAGCTGCCGCACAACATCGCCGGGCCGGCCTGCCTGATCGGCACTTCCAACTTCTTCGAGCTGGCCGTGGCGGTGGCCATTTCGCTGTTCGGCCTGAACTCGGGCGCGGCGCTGGCCACGGTGGTGGGCGTGCTGGTGGAGGTGCCGGTGATGCTGTCGCTGGTGGCGATGGTGAACCGGTGGCGGCCCGCACACATCGGCTGATGGAACAACCTGGAGACCTGCATGAGCAACATCACGATCTACCACAACCCCGCCTGCGGCACCTCGCGCAACACGCTGGCGCTGATCCGCAACAGCGGCGTGGAGCCGCGCGTCATCGAGTACCTGAAGACGCCGCCCACGCGCGAGGAACTGCAGGGCCTGCTCCAGGCCATGGGCCTGGGCGTGCGCGACATCCTGCGCCGCAAGGGCACGCCCTACGACGAACTGGGGCTGGACGACCCGGGCCTGAGCGACGCGCAGCTCTTCGAGGCCATCGAGCGCCACCCGGTCCTGCTGCAACGGCCCATCGTGACGAGCCCGCTGGGCGCGCGCCTGTGCCGGCCCTCGGAGGCCGTGCTCGACATCCTGCCGCAGGCGCAACAAGGCCCGTTCACCAAGGAAGACGGTGAGGTGGTCATCGACGCCAAGGGGCACCGTGTCTAAAACCGCGACCAAACCTTTGAGCACCCTGCCACAAGTGCAGCCCGAGCATTTCCGCGTGCCCGACCCACACCGGCTCGCGCCCTCTGTGCGCGCCACCCACGCGCCCCGCATCTTGCTGCTGCACGGCTCGTTGCGCGCGCGCTCCTTCAGCCGCCTGGTGGTCGAGGAATGTGCCCGCCTGCTGGAGGCGATGGGCGCCGAGACGCGCCTGTTCAACCCCGCCGGGCTGCCGCTGGTGGACGACGCGCCCGAGTCACACCCCAAGGTGCAGGAACTGCACGAGCTGGTGCGCTGGAGCGAAGGCATGGTGTGGTGCTCGCCCGAACGCCACGGCGCCATGACCGGCCTCATGAAGACCCAGATCGACTGGATTCCCCTGTCGCAAGGCGCGGTTCGCCCCACCCAGGGCAAAACGCTGGCGGTGATGCAGGTCTGCGGCGGCTCGCAGTCCTTCAACGCCGTCAACCAGATGCGCGTGCTCGGGCGCTGGATGCGCATGATCACCATCCCCAACCAGTCCTCGGTGGCCAAGGCCTTCATGGAGTTCGACGACAACGACCGGATGAAGCCGTCGCCCTACTTCGACCGCGTGGTGGACGTGGCAGAGGAACTGGTGAAGTTCACCCTGCTCACGCGTGATGTGTCGCCTTATCTGGTGGACCGCTACAGCGAGCGCCAGGAAAGTGCCGAGGCACTCTCGCGGCGGGTGAACCAGCCGTCGATCTGAGGCGGGAACCACGCAGCGCGGCGGTAGCACCGCGCCGCGCGCCGGTTCACCCCGCGGGGGGCGTGTCGCTTGTCCCCATCGAATCGGCAAAGGCGGTGTGGATCTCTTGTTCCAGCAATGGCAGGGCCCGCTCGTACAGCAGCCAGTCGCCCGAGCGCGCCGACAGTTCAAGACCCTTGCACACACGCTGCGCCCGGCTGGCCGACAGCAACGCCAGGCTGCTGCCCATGCGGTGGAGCGCAAAGCGGACCGCCTCCGTCGAGCGCTCCTCAAGGGCCTTGTGCAACATCGCCATTTCTTCGTCCAGGCTGGACGCAAGCCGCTGGGCAAAGCCCTGAAACCGCTCGTCATCCTGGCCCATCAGCTGCCGCAGGGCGGTATCGGTCGTCGTCGCGGCGGGTCGGCGCCCGGCCGGCGGGGCATTGGCTGCAGGGGCCGCAGCGACGGCCCGCGGGGTGGCCCGGGCGATGGCGTCGAGCGCGCCTTGCATGGCGGCCACCAGCGCCGACAGGTCGATGGGCTTGGACGCGTAGCTGTCGAAGCCCGATGCCAGGTAATGGGCCTTGTCCCCGTGCATGGCGTTCGCCGTGACCGCCACCACCGGCGTGCGGCGCAGGCCGCGTTCGCGCTCCAGCTCGCGGATGCGCTGGGTCGCCTGCTCGCCGTTGGTGCCGGGCATCTGCACATCCATCAGCACCAGGTCAAGACCGCCGCGCTCCCACTCGGCCACGGCCTCGTCGCCGTTGGTTGCCTTGCGCACCTCGCAACCCATGCGCTCCAGCAGGCGGCTGATGAGCAACTCGTTCACGGGGTGGTCTTCTGCCACCAGCACGCGCAAGCCCGGAAACCGCTGCTCGAAGCGCTGGGGCTCGGCCGGGTTGGCCGTCAGGCTCGCCGAGCGCACGGCGCGCGGGGTTTCCTCGCGCAAGGGCAGCCAGACGGTGAAGCAACTGCCCCGCCCGGGCTCGCTCTGCACGGCGATGCGGCCACCCATGAGCTGCACCAGTCGCGAGCAGATCGCCAGGCCCAGGCCACTGCCACCGACATGAGGCGCGCCGCAGGCATCGGCCGGGGTGAAGGCATCGAAGATGGTGGCCTGTTGACCGGCGGGAATGCCCACCCCGGAATCCTCCACGTCCAGCTGCAGCCAGGGCTTGCCCGAGTCCACCGCGCAGTCGGCCCGCACCTCAATGGAGCCGCCGCTGTCGGTGAATTTGACGGCATTGGACAGCAGGTTGCCCAGCACCTGACGCAAGCGCATCGGATCGCCCCGGGCCTGCACCGGCAGGGCCGGGTCGATGGTCAGGGAGAAGCGGATCGACTTGGCGGCGGCCTGCTGCCGGTAAAGCGTGGCGATCTCGTTCAACTCGCGGCTGAGCTGGAAGGAGATGTCTTCCAGCTGCAGCTTGCCGGCCCCGATGCCCGAAAAGTCAAGCACATCGTTGAGCAAGGTCAGCAAGCTCTGGGCCGACTCGTTCATGAGACCGAGCCAGTTCTTCTGTTCGGCATCGAGGCGCGAGTCCATCAGGAGCGAGGAGAGCCCCATGATGGCGTTGAGCGGTGTGCGCACCTCGTGGCTGATCTTGGCCAGGAAATTGCTGTTGACGCGGCTGCTCCGTTCCTCCCGCGGGTGTGCCCCCTGCCGCTCTTCTTCCGCCCGCTTGCGTTCGCTGATGTCGGCATGGGTGCCCATCAAGCGCAGCACGCGGCCATCGCGACCGCGCAGCGCCACCATGCCATGGCTCTCGATCCAGAGCCAGCCGTGCGCGCCGCGCACCCGGTACTCGGCGACGGCGCGCCGGCTTTGTTGCTGCAGCAGGGCACGGAACTGCGACTCGACCCGCTCCCGGTCGTCGGGGTGTACGCGTTCGCGAAGCTCCTGGGCGTTCCAGTACCCCTCGGCTGCCACGTCGCCGACCATTTCGCCCCAGCGGGCACTCAAGCGCACATCGGGCGAGTTCAGGTCCCACTCCCAGAGCGCCAGACCCGCCGCTTCGACCGCCAGGGCCAGGCGGTCGCGTGTATCGCTGAGCGCGCTCAGGGCCGACGGGCGGCTGTGTTCGCTCAGGGCTGACGGCCGGCTGTGCTCGCCGAGCGCGCCCAAGGCCGACAGCCGGCTGTTGGACGCCCGATGCATGGAGCCCCGCAACTGGTCGATCTCGGCGTTCTGCCGGTCCAGCTCGGCGAGCAGCTGGTGCACCCGCTCGCGCTCCTGCTCAAGCGTGATGCGCATCTGCTGGAGGTCTTGCGCAAGACGCTGCGGAACCGAAATAGACAAAGGATGGGTCATGGGTGGCGATCAATTCTGGCCAAGGAGATGTCGGCAGAGACAAGGTCAATCAGTGGAATATTCACAACTCACGAGAAATCCACCACCTATTTCTTTTTACATTCTATTTTTCACGATCACCGCTGTATCGGCAAAGAGCGCTCAAAAGTTTACTTTTGGTGCGGCGATGGCGCCAGGACTGGGTCGGCGCAGGCGCCTGGCTCTCATTGCCGGCCACGCCGACGTGCAGGCCGAACAGGGCGGGAGCCGGGCCGTGGCCCGAATCAAGCAGCAGGCCTGGAGCGGTGGGCGACTCAACGGGCACACCCAGCGCCAGCGCGCCCACACACGGCAGCACACGGCAGCTGCTGCCCAGCGGGGGCCATGGGGTCCCGGACCAGGCCCATCGCCCACAGAGGGGGTGAATCGACAGGAAAACGTTGAGACCCGGACCGCTGAGGTGGAGAGCCGAATTTTTCCAACGAACCCGGGCCGGCTGCTCAGGCCGCCGACTGCATCGCGCGCCGCGTCGCCAGCGCCGTCACAAACCCTTGCAACCACGACGGCATGACCGGCTTCTCGACCACGATCGTGTTCGGCGGCAAGCCACCCCGGGCCTCGATCTCCTGCGCGCTCAATCCCGTGATGACCACCATCAACAGGCCTTCAAACGCGGGGTTGGAACGCAAGGTGCGCAACAAAGCCAGGCCATCCACGCCGGGCATGTTCAGGTCGGTGAACAGCACATCGGGACGCAGGTTGTGGATATCGATCAGGGCCTCCATCGCCGAGGCCATCACGGTGCAGTCCACGGGCAGTTTCCAGCTGCCGATCAGCTCGCTCATCATCTCGCGGGTGGTGGCATCGTCGTCCACCACCAGCATGCGCACATAGGGGTCACTGGGTGTGAGCGAATAGGCCTTGACGCCGTGCTCGCTCTGATAGGACCGGATGGAACCCATCGATATGCGGCGATGCCCGCCCTTGGTACGCCAAGCCTCCAGTTCGCCCTTCTCGACCAGCGATTGAATGGTGCCGACCGACAGACCCAGCAGTCGGGCCGCATAGAACGTCCCGCAATAGTCGGCCGTCGGGTTGCTAACAGTTTTGTCTTCCATCATTGGAATAATAGTCAAGAAGCCCAAGCGCAAGGGTCAGGCATTGCCCTGAATGCACGGCAGGCCCTGAAAGCCAGCCGCTTGCCAGGGCATGCTGCCCAAAAAAAGGGGCCAAAGCGGGGATGAGACAGACGCCTCACGAGAACCCCATCAACGCAAGACACAAGAAAAGAAGGCTGCCATGCCTTCGTGCTTGGGACGCCGCAGACCGTACCCGCCTCCCCAGGGGAGCTGCAAGCATGAAGCATGCCGATGGCGTCAGAGCGGTGATCGACACAGGGAATGGTCAATTCCAGGCATCTTACGTCGAGCAAACTGACAAAAATCAGACTTCAGCAGAACCTGACAGGCGGTCAACACCCCACCCGCACCCTCTTGCACCCGATCCAGACCCAAGTCTTGTGAACACCCGACAGTCTGGTTACCCAGTCGGGTATTTTATTTTTATCATTTTGAATCGATACACTACATTTGAATCAATTTATTACCATTATTTGTGAGCAGGTGGCACGATGCAACATGAGCGGGTCGCACACCCTGGACCCAGCGGTGCCGCGACCACATGGGCCTCTCCCCGGCTGGGGGCACGATGGTCGTCCTTCAGGCGCACACTGGGCGGCATTGCCTCCGATGGCTTGCAGCGGCGCATCTACATCGCGGCCATCGTGGTGGGGGCGCTGTTGCTCGCCCTGGTGTCGCGCAGCGTGCTGGAGACCAACCGCCTGATCCAGCACACGCTGGAAGAGGAGCTGAACACCCACCTCCAGGCCATCGGCCTCAGCGTGCGAGAGTCCTTGAGCCTGGCCGACTTCACGGCCATACAGGCCCGCAAGCAGTGGCTGCAGGAGGGGCGGATCAAGTCGCACCCCGACTATGTCGAAGACTTTCCCAACTTCAAGGACCTCATTTCACAGGTCGCGATCATCAACCAGAACGGGTACCTGGCAGCCAGCTCGCAAACGACGCAGGTGAACCCCATTTACCTGGGGTACCGTGAGCATTTCCGCGTCCACCGCGACAGCCCGCACGATGCGGTGTTTGTCAGCGAGCCCGTGATAGGCCGCATCTCGCAAACGCGCTCGGTTCAGTTCACCCGGCCGATCCGGGACAAAGACCAGCAGTTCGTTGGCGTGGTGGTCATCAGCCTCAACCCGGCGTACATCGAACAGAACCTCTTCGACCGCATCGGCCGCCCCCATCACCAGGTGCTGCTGATGGGCAGCGATGGCCGGCTGAGGGTCGGCAGCAACGGCCAGGCAGGCCCGGAACAGCCGTTCAACAGCGCGAATGCGCACCCTGAAGATCCGTGGCGAGGGCAGCATTTCTGGAAGAGCCAGGCACTGGACGAATACGGACTGGAGCTCCAGGTGGGGCTCCCCAAGCTCGACATCGAACGCAAGAGCCAGCGGACCTATGCGCTGGCAGCCGGAGCTGCCACGCTCATCTTGCTCAGTGGCGCGTTCTACGCCCGCCGCGTGCTGCTGCTGGTGCACGAGCGCAACCACATTCTTCAGAAACTCGAAGACAGCCAGATCCAGGCCAACT
>Ga0208490_100103_pt1 | contig 67441 bp, 75 predicted proteins | sample SubbioAug_CSWold_FD_184818 | JGI IMG/M metagenome (GOLD analysis project Ga0208490, IMG submission 184818) | Serpentinite rock and fluid subsurface biosphere microbial communities from McLaughlin Reserve, California, USA - CR11Aug_CSWold (SPAdes) | ecosystem: Environmental > Terrestrial > Deep...
ACAAATGAATTGGAAATCCTCCTCTAGCCCCTGTTGGGGAGGGGGAAGGTGTACCCTTTTAAGCTGAAAGAATACATTTTCACACCCATAAATGGAAACGCATGGATTTAGTCCTGTGGATAAGTTATCCACAGGCGCAAGTTATTCACAATTCGAAATCTAGGTTAATTATTCATCATAGCTACTTTGAATAATCATGAGATATAGAGTATTATAATAAGTAGAACAATATACCTGGGGGTGGTATCGTGAATTCAAAATTTAATAAATATTTTATGTTGTTATGCATTGTTGGAATGGGTGTTATGATGTATATCCTTATTTCTACCGGCTCAAATTTATCTATTAATGAAACTAAGGAGAGTTTTAAGTTTAATCCTATTTATTTAATACTTTTGTTATGCCTATTAATGCATATATTAATGATGAAGGGACATGGAGGTAGTTGCCATAAACAAGAAGATAATAATAATACCGATTGTAATAAAAAAACATAAATTAAATTCCCTTTAGTGATCAAATAATAATTGTAGTAAAGGCGAAGAAGGTAATTTATGAAGGATATTTTGATAATAGCAAAAAAGATAAGTAGAAAATCCTGGCTGACAGGTACAATGGCAGCTCTAGGGCTAATAGGCTTTTATATTGTGTTGATAAGTTTTTTATCAAGTTCCATGGCCCATGCCTTGCAACTATTACAAGAGGATAAATTTATGTTTTAATTATTACAGCTGGCTTTGGGTTTCAAATTACTTTGTTTAGACACTTTAAGGAGGTCAAGGCTAATAAGGGAGGAATTATTGCCGCTGCCGGAACAGGCACCTCTACTGCTACAATGGTAGCTTGTTGTCTTCATCACGTTGGAGATGTGGCGCCTGTGATTGGACTATCGGGGGCAGCAGTTTTTATGTCACAGTATAAAGTCTACTTTATGATCTTCGGTATTTCAATGAATTTACTGGGCATTTATCTCATGTTACGAATGATAAAAAAACATACTTCATTGGACTGTTGTAGCCGATCATAACGGAAGAGTGGAGGTAAATAATGAAAAATAATATAAAGACAATGTTATTGGCTACAATATTAATATTGGCTGTTCTAACAGTAACGGGATGTTCTTCAAGCAACAAACCAAGAATTTCTGATACAATAAGCACTAATGATGTGTTGCGAACTAACAATCAGAAAGCTATTACCGTTAAGGCATACCTCTTGAATCCCATCTCAGAAGTTGGGCCAGAGCTTACTTTTGAACTTATCATTGATACCCATTCTGTAGAAATTAGTACTTATGATATACTGCTAAACGTTAGTATTATAACTGAAAGTGGAATATCTTTGACCGGCAAAGATTTTCTATGGGAAAGCACTTCTAAAGAGTCCCACCATCTTTCCGGATTGTTAATTGTCCCACAAGAGATAGTAAAACTAGGACCTAGTTTAGGTGAGTTAAGCCTTGAGTTGTACGACTTAGGCAGTGTCCCGGTGCGGAAGTTAGTATGGGAGCCGGAACTTTTGTTCAATAAATAAAATGCAAAGTTTAATTCCGCTAATATTGAAAAATGCTGTTGTGACCATTAATGCACTTAATAATATTGCCCGTAGAAAAGAGAAGAGGATATCTAAATTGATAGAAAGTAGTTCAAACAATCAACTTCCGATAATATATATTATGTAAACTAGCATCTTTCTTTCCCTACCCCTCCACTCTAATTAGTATTAAATCATCATCCAGATAGCCCAATATGGGAATAAAACTACAATACCTATAGACTGCTGCATAATTTAATGTTATTTTAAATATGTAGCAGTCACAAAATTATTTTTCATGGCATTTATTTACTAAGCAAAGAAGGTGGAAATGAAGATAAATTGGCTTTTATTTCCGTTTTATTTTTTTTGAAAAATGTGATTCTATCAGAGAGAGGGTTTCAGCATGAGAAATACTAACACTGTCTTATTCAGATTACGTAACGATGATTCCACCTTTTTTAACATGTTCGGTGATTATACTTATCTAACTGAAGGTTATTACAGATCTATAGATTATGAGCTTGCCCACATAAAAATAAAGCCCTCAATCGAGGAAGCTTTAGATGCATATATAGTTCCTTTAGCTATGCAAAAAGCTCAGTTGGCAAATATCAAAACTCCAGAATATGAAATCATCACTGAAAAAATTTGTCCACCGGTATTGGCTTACCCAATTAACCCATTCACTTCTAAATTTGAATTGGTTAGTACAAAAGATGATATCGTGGGAAAGCTCAAGACGTTAACAATGAACGGCAAATATGCAACTTTATGTCAAAAGCTTCCTGATGATTATCGGATTGACATTATTCGGTGTATCTTGGGGAAGAACCTTATCCTAGAATACAGTGAATTTGCAATGGCAATTTTTCAAGTTTTTGCAGTACCGCTGATGAAAATTAGGGTTATCGTTACTGCCAATAACTATTTATTTTCAGCAATTGAACCACTTCTTTTTGAAGAATTAACTTTAAAAGAAAAAAAAATAATTGAGGAGTCAGGAACATGGCAAAAATAGCGATTTTTGCAGAACGTTATACTATCAGGAGTTCAGTGGAGTTAGCAGCACTTTCCAACTATCGATTAGCAGCCTTTGAATTAGGGCATCAATTAGATTTCTTGTTTCGCAATGAACTAAAATATATTAGCAATTATGACGCAATTTTTATCAGAGCCTTAACCGATCCTCTTAATACCAGCTATGTAGTTGCCAGGTTAGCTCAAATGCTGGGGCTGCGAGTGATTGATGAACCAGAAAGCATCCGAATTTGCTGCGATAAGGTAAATATGTATAAGCGGTTGATTAACTGCGAAATTCTCATTCCTAAAACAGTTTTTCTTGCCACTAATGAAGTCAGTAGAGAAAATGCCAGTGAATTATTTGAAACTCTTGGCGTTCCACTTGTTCTTAAAGCACCTAATTCCAGCTTTTCTCTCTACGTTGACAAGGTAAATTCCGTTGATCAGTTTATAAAAATAGGTAAGAAATTTTTAAGAAGGGCTGATCGTATTATTGTTCAACAATATTTGCCCAGTGATTACGATTGGCGAGTAATCATCTTAAACGATAAAGTATTGGCAGTGGTTAAATACATTTTTGCGCAAAATACCTGGCGGTTAATGGATCGTTCAGAAGATGGCGAGGTTTCAAAAGTTTATGGTATGGCAGTGGAGGATGCAAATCCTCAACTACTAGAAGTTGCACTAAACGCCACTAAGGCTATTGGGAAAAGCTTATACGGTGTTGATATCAAAGAAGTAGATGGGGAATACTTTGTCATTGAAGTGAATGATAATCCCAATATTGATGCTGGCAATGAAGACCAGTATAGCCCTAATATCTACAAAAATATTATACACTTTCTTGCGGGTGAAGACTTTGAATAAAGTTTCATATCGCAAAGCTCAGATCACTGATTTAAATTGGCTGGTAGACGTTGAACAACGATGTTTTAATAAAGCTGATGCATTTTCAAAGAGGCAACTGCAATGGATGATCAAAAACCCCAATGATTCTATTATTATGGATATTATAGAATGGGAAAATAATTTAATTGGCTATGCTGTTTATTTTACTCGTCGTGGCAGCAAGATTATTCGGCTTTATTCAGTCTGCACAAGTTGGCAATTTGTTGGGCAGGGATTTACTAAAATTTACTTATATAATAGGCTTGTGGATCTGGCGGAAAACTTTATCAAAGTAACTTTAGAAGTACGGGTATCTAACCAAAAAGCTATTGACCTATATGCAAGTTTGGGGTTTATAGTGAGAAATATTTTAAAGGAATATTATGATGATGGTGAAGATGCATACCAAATGGTCATAGAGCTAAATAAGTTGAGTATTAAATTTTAATAGTCTTTCTAAGCTGGTAATTTGGTTAGACTTGTTGCCAGCTTAGAATTATACATTTTCTAATGGAACTAGACTTGAAATTTTAATAAAAGATGTACTAAGCAGAATAAATGATTCCAGATTATTTCTCATGAATTGAACACTTCAGGCTTTAATAAATAAACCGGGTTTTACCCGGGTGTTTGCTCACTAGCAGAGTTTATGGCTATAGTATCTTTGGTATCCTTTTCAGGCTTTCCTAGCTGCAATAAGATTACACTAAATAAAATAAGAAGACCACCCAAGAATTGAAATAAGGTTAGCATCTCATTAAAAAACATGGCTGCTGCCGCCACTGTTATTATTGGCTCAAAGGTACTAATAATTGATGCCTTCGATGGCCCAATTAAATTAATTCCCGCAAAAAATCCTGAGATGGCAACGATTGTTGAAAAGATGGCTATAGCAAAAATTGCAACCCACCCAACTCCGCCGATATTTATGATGAAACTGCCGGTACTAATGCCTGCTGCAAAATAGAATACAGCTGCAGAGCTAATTACATAGGTGGATGCTACCCAAAAGGAAACTTTCTTTAAAACCCTATTCCCTACAATAATATATCCGGAGTAAAAAATGGCTGCACCTAATCCTAATGCTATCCCAAACACACTAAAGCCACCGAAACTGGTGCCTAGAATCATGATCAACCCTATTAGAGATAATCCAAGGGCTAACCCCTTTTTCAATTCAAAAACTTCGTCCTTTAATAGCACTGCTAATCCAGTAACGATAACTGGATACGTGTATAAAAGCATTGCTGTCAGAGAGGCTGGAATGTAATTTAGAGCACTAAAATAAAGGCCTGCCATACTTCCATAGCCAATAATACCTAGACCTATTAAATAATATAAATCTCTTTTGTCAACCATTGGGAATGTTTGTTTCCAGCCCCAATAGCACCACATTAACAGCGCAGCTATGAAGAATCGGAAAAATAACACGGTTACTACATTGGCTCCTGTCTGATACGCATATAAGGCAAAAATAGCCATCAGTCCAAAACCGGTTGCTGATGCCAGTACATAAATAGTTCCTAATTTACTGCTATCCACAGTCCACCTCATCATCTAAACAAATGCTTATTAATTCCTTAAAGTTATTAATAACATAGTCTGGATTAACCTCAAGAGAATTATTTCCCAAATGAACGCTCCAGCTAACACCTACACTGGTGATTCCTGCGTTTTTAGCACACAGCCAGTCAAAAGGACTGTCCCCCACAAACAGGGCCTTTTCGCCGCTATGATTTAATGCTGACAGCGCTGTTAGTACAGGTGCAGGGTCTGGCTTATGATGCTCAGTATCTTCATAAGCAACTATGGTTTTCATGTAACCGGCTATACCCGTCAATTCTATTCCTTTCAGAGCACCAGCCCGCAATTTAGAGGTGACCACTCCCATAATAATTTTATGGTTATGCAGTTCATTTACTACTTCCTGTACCCTTGGGAAAACCGTTGCCAGTCTATCGTGGTTATCTGCGTAATGCATTCGATAGGTATGAAGAAGACTTTCAAGATTTTCTGCATCATACCTGGCTAAAGTAGTCCGGAGTGGCTCACCAAAATATTGATAGAGCTCCTTTTCCTCCACCTGTAAATTTAAATGGGTTATTAATGTGTGTTTAAAGCTTTCGATAATTAGGTTGTTACTGTTTAATAAAGTACCATCCAAATCGAATAGTACACAATCGTACTTAACGGCCAACAAAAACCCTCCCACTTAATTTTTATAAATACAAAATAATTTCTTTAGAATTTTCCTTTTTGAAAATAATTCTTTTCTTTTCTTGAATTTCCTGCTAATGCTAGTTATTTTTTTCTTATAATTAATTCTTCCTTTCCAGTGGTTGCATTTATAAAAATTATATATGATTCTGCTCCTATTTCCCCAAATACTTCGTAGACTAGAATTTCTTGGTTAAATTTCGATGGAATTAATACTAATCCCATCACCTGAACTTCTGTCAGCGATGGATTTAAAAAATTGTTGATGTGTTCTTCAGCAATCTTTACCTCATTAAACACCCGTTGTCTATGATTCATCAAAAACTGGTTGCCGTTATATCCTACAATTTTACCATCATCCCTGGCAATGCGCACCCAAAACAGATCTGGATAACATGTGATGCCATTATCAACGCACACATAGTTGAATTCATAGTAGTTAGGAGTAACTGTTCGTGATAACTCTTTAAGATCAGTAACCTGGTGGGCATCTAATAAAAAAGTTTGGGCTTTTGCTGTCGCCTTATGGATATCAATGTTATTACCAGCAGTGAGGATTATGGGTTTCTCCCAAATCAGCCAATTAAGCCGACCGGCTCGTTTTGTTATTTGACCGGTAATATTTCCTTTATTGCTAAACAAGGTAACCATGTAGCCGGGCAGATCCCCCCTAGTTGCCACAACTTCACCATTATTGATAAATACATCATCTATTTCACTGCTGATAAGTCGCTGCATTTTTTCCATTGCTTCCTGGGGTGAGATATCTCTTGAATATTCATACCAATCAGGTTTGCTCACTATGGACTGTTTCTGACCAAATATACTTAATTCCGGGTATTGGCTGACCTTTCCATCCATTTCCTGCAGTCCGTTGGCTATTGAATTATTTAAAGGCATTCCAGCCGTATTTATCAGCTGCTGCTGTAATTGGAGCCAACTCTTGTTTTCCGTTAGTATTTCATGGGTTAGTTTTTGCAAGCTGGTATTGACGTCCTTCACTTGATGGGTAATATTTTGCAATATGTCATAATTCATATCTATTCCATCATTGTTTACTAAACTAACTAAGGTATCTTCGGCAAATCCGGCTACATTGAACAAAAGCTTCTCTGTCTCTTCAAGGGGGGCTAAGACAAAGGGCAATTGGCCAATGCTTTTTTGAGCAGCATATACGTTTCGCCAAATTGAGGCCATCATTATAGCCATATTTTCCTGGGATGCACTGGCCATGGTCATGACTAAATCTTCTTCCACATGTTCAAGATGGGTGGTTAAGTCAATAAATGCTAATTGATAATTATTTTCTACTTGTAAACTTAATCGCTGATTATTAGAAACTTGGCTATATGTAATAACTATCAGTGAAACAGCTAAAGCTACAGCAAATATGCGCAACAATAACTTTTTAACTTCCATATCCTACCACCTTTTCGTCAGTTATCTAGCAAATGTATGTTTTCCTATTCTTTTAATAATAGGTCTTGACCAAATCCATTTGGAGGTTGCTTTTGCCGGATTATAATAGTAAAGTGCACCATCTGATGGGTCCATGCCCACCAAGGCATCCCGAGCCGCCCTAAAGGATTCTTGATTTGGTGAAAGATAAAATTGACCATCTGCAACTGCTGTGAAAGCCAGCGGCTCATAAATTACTCCCGCAATAGTATTAGGGAAAGAAGGATGCAGCACCCGGTTTATCACCACTGCACCCACCGCTATCTGGCCTTGGTACGGTTCCCCCCTGGCTTCGCCATATATTATTTTGGCCAATATTGTCAATTCATTGTCGGTGATATCTAAGACTTGAGTTGCTTCAATTTCTTCCAGTTCCGATTGTATTAATGTACTGATTGTTTCTTCATTTACTACACCTGTTACTTCCAGGTCATTATTCTCCTGAATGCTTTTAATGGCGTAAAAGGTATCCAGACCAAATAATCCGGTGGCCTTTATATCATCATAATCCATTTCTATTAATATTTCTTGAATACTCTTCACATCTTCACCAAAATCTCCTATTACCAAAGCTTCTCTTACCCTTTCCTCCCCAAAACCATTGCTAATTACTAGTAAGACAACTAAGAATACTAACAAACTGGTCAGATAGATCTTATTACTCACTTCTCACCAGTCTCCTTTCCATTTGTATAGTCTTACTATTATTATTATTGTTTGAGTTTCTCTTGTCCCCTATTCAAAAAATTGGGAATAAAAAAAAGCTCTAGTTTTATGAACTAGAACTTTTTACTCAAAGGTAATATTACCCGCTGCCAGAGACGATATTCTGGCCAGTGCCTCTACTCGTATGCCCTGGGTTCGGAGGAGATTACCCCCTTCTTGAAAGGCCTTTTCTACCGCTGTGCCAATGCCTACTAATGTTGCATTAGCTTCTTTAATTATCTGCAATAATCCAAAGGTAGCCTGTCCTGTTGCTAGAAAGTCGTCAATAATAAGTATCCGGTCTTCCTGGCTGAGATAGTCTTTGCTGACACAAATTATAACCTCATTTTGCCTGGTATAAGATTTGATCTTACCTATATAAAATTGTTCAGACATGGTTGTAGCCCTTGTCTTTTTAGCAAAAATTACTGGGACAGCTAAAGCTAAACCGGTCATTAAAGCAACTGCTATTCCAGAAGCTTCAATTGTCAGTATTTTGGTAATCCGTTCATCTTTAAATCTATAAGCAAACTCTTCCCCTATTTTACGCATCAAAATCGGGTCAATTTGGTGATTGAGAAAAGAGTCAACTTTAATTATATCCTCTGAGATAACCAGCCCTTCCTGAACAATTTTTTCTATTAATTCCTGCAAAACTGCCAGCCTCCTCATTTGCCAGAAAATGATATGTTATTATCCAGTATAAACAGAATAAATCGGATAGTAAAGTTATTTTTGACTCAAGTATTAAAATTATTTTTATTTATTTTTTCCTGAATTTTTATGACTAACCCCGAAAGTAAATATTCTGCAAATGTTTTAACAATATTACGCACTACTTACCGTCTTGGTGACGACATCAGGGAAAAATGAAAGAACCCCAAAGGGCTCTCTCATTAAATGTTAGCTGGTTTTTGCCTGGGCACTTGAAATAATCCCTTCAGCAATTTTGGGTGGGACCTCTTCGTACTGGGCAAGTTCCATAGTGAAAGTTCCTCGTCCCTGGGTAATTGATTTAAGGTCGATGGCATATTTACCAAGCTCTGACAGAGGAACATGGCCTTTGATAACTTGCATTTTACCCATGGGTTCCATACCTAGAATTCTACCACGCTTTGAATTTAAATCACCGATTATATCTCCCATAAAACTCTCCGGCACGGTAACTGCAACTTCCATAACAGGTTCTAATAACACAGGATTTGCTTTTTCCGCACCTTTCCTAAAAGCTAAGGAGGCTGCAATTTTGAAGGCCATCTCCGAGGAGTCAACAGGATGGTAGGAGCCATCTACCAGTGTTACTCTAATGTTAGTTACTGGATATCCAGCAAGAATTCCATCAGTTAAAGCATCCCGCAAGCCTTTTTCAACAGCTGGGATATACTGCCTAGGAACAGAACCACCAAAAATAGTTTCTTTGAAATAAAAATCGCCCTCTGCATATGGTTCTAGAGTAAGCCACACATGGCCATATTGTCCATGTCCACCGGATTGCTTTTTATGTTTTCCTTCTATTTTAATGGAAGATTTTATTGTTTCACGGTAGGGGACTTTAGGAATGGCAGTGGTGACCTCCACAGCAAACTTTCGCTGCAATCTTTCTATAACAATGTCAACATGCAAGTCTCCCATACCTTTCAAAATGGCCTCTTTTGTTTCAATATTTTTTTCATAACTTAGGGTTGGATCTTCTTCAAGAATTCTAACAATAGCAGAACCTAGTTTGTCCTCATCTCCTTTTGACTTAGGAAAAACTGCTAATGAGTAGGTAGGGGTAGGATATGCAATTGATTCGAGCAATTCAGTAGTACCCTTGGTACTGATGGTATCTCCGGTACCGGTTTGCTGCAACTTAGCTACCGCGCCGATATCTCCGGGGCCAAAATATTTAAACTGTTGTTGATTTTTACCCAGCAGAGAAAATACTTGACCAACTTTTTCCTCTACTTCTTTATTTACATTATAGATTACACTGTCGGAGTTGAGTTTACCGCTTAATACTTTAAAGAAGTTTAATTTTCCAACATAAGGGTCAGCCATAGTCTTAAATACTAAGGCCATTAGCTTATCTCCCTTATCCTCTAAGACCTTAGGAGCAGGTGCATATTCAATTAAATTATCCAGCAATAAATCAGCACCCCAATTATTTATAGCCGAACCGCAAAAAACGGGGACTATTTTATTAGCTCCTATTCCCTTTTGTAATCCGATGTATAATTGTTCCTGGGACAATTCTTCACCGTCTAAATATGACATTAACAAGTCATCATCACATTCAGCAATTGCCTCCACCAGGCTTTCCTTGAAGGAACTAACCATATCCCTCATCTCTTCAGGAATATCGATTGCCACCAAATCGCCTTTGGGTAAGAATTGAAAAGCTTTATTGCTTAAAATATCAACAATCCCGTTAAAAGTTTCAGCGTTTCCAATTGGAATCTGAACAGGCACAATATTACAGGGGAAAGTTTCCTTTAACATTTCCAGGGATTTAAAAAAGTTTGCGTTTTCCCGATCCATCTTATTGACAAAAACCATTCTCGGCATGTCAAGCTCGTCAAGAAATTCCCAGACAACTTCTGTTTGCACCTCCACCCCTGCAACACCACAAACTACTACCAGCCCAGAATCTGCTGCTCGCAAGGAACCTTTTACTTCACCAACAAAGTCAGCGAATCCAGGGGTGTCCAAAAAATTAATTTTATGATCTTTCCAAACACAGGGTAAAAGGGAGGTATTAATACTTACCTTTCTTTTAATTTCCTCAGGCAGATAGTCTGAAGTGGTATTTCCGTCATCAACTCTTCCTAGTCGGGTAATTAAGCCTGCTTTAAATAGCATCCCTTCAACTAGTGATGTTTTCCCTGCTCCACCATGAGAAATTAGTGCGATATTTCTCAGTTTTCCAGTTGAATATTCTTTCAAAAGCTTTCCCTCCTATTTTTTGTCTATTCCAAACATAGCAAACCTATGCTGTGGCTAATTTAAGGAGCAATCTTTTGAAGCCAGTCACGATGCAGTTCTCCCTCTAGTTCCTTTTATTATATAATTAACCAAAATCGTCAAAATTCCTGCTTAATTTTTAGTTACTTTTTAATAAATCCTTTTTTAATATCCATTGTTTTTCCAAAAATATTATGCTAAAATTAGTAAATAATGGTTTAAAGGGGGAGTAATAAAATGAAGCCTGGTATTCATCCTAATTACCAGAAAACTACAGTTAAGTGTTCTTGTGGAGAAATATTCGAAACAGGATCTACAAAAGCTCAATTGTCAGTTGAAGTATGCTCTAAATGTCACCCCTATTACACTGGAGTTCAGAAAATTATTGATGCCACCGGTCGGGTAGAAAAATTCAGGAGAAAGTACAATCTTATTTCCAGTTAAGCAATAATCTACTATGTCATTATAAGAACCCATAGGGTTCTTTTTTTTGCATTTAGCTAGTATTAATTGTTTTTAATTTTATTCCTTAGTATATCCATTTTTGTCAAAAAAAATCAGCACATTAATTTACCTTTACATGAATAAAAATATGAAAAATAATAGTTTGGAGTCTAGCAAATGAAGAATCAATCTTTTATTATGGGAGCATTAATTTTGGTTATAGCAGGATTTATTAATAGAATTATTGGATTTGCCTACCGGGTAATTGTTGTAAGAATTGTTGGTGCTGAAGGTATTGGCCTGTATGAAATGGTTTTTCCTGTATATATAATGATCCTGGTATTAGCCACAGCTGGCATTCCTCTGGCAATTTCTAAGCTTGTCTCTGCCAGAATTGCCAAAAACGACCCAGCCGGGGCATATAAGATTTTTAAGATTGCTTTACTATTTCTATTTATTTCAGGATTGCTCTTTAGCTTGGCTTTGTACTTTATTCTGCCCTTTTTAATGAAAATTGCTTTTACTGATCCTCGGGTTGAAATAATATTTCAGACAATGATTCCAGCTATCTTCTTTATTTCAGTATCCTCAGCCTTTCGTGGTTATTTTCAAGGCTTGCAACAGATGATGCCAACTGCCTTAACCCAAACTGTAGAACAAGTAACACGAGTTATTATAGGCCTTTATTTTGCCCAATATTTATTGCCCCATGGTCTAGAATATGGTGTTACAGGATTAGCTATTGGCATGGTTTTGGGTGAATTGATGGGTTTAGTGGCTATATTAGTTATCTTTTTTAAGAAAAGGAAAAAGGTGCCGTTAAGTAGCAAATCATCTCTATCAGGATTGAATATTTTAACAGATATTTTTTCCTTATCTATTCCTATTACTTTAACTAGAACCTTTGCTACGATAATTCTTGCCCTAGAAGCCATTATTCTTCCTCAGCGCCTAATGGCTACCGGAATTACTTTGAGTGAAACTACCTCAATTTATGGACAATATTCAGGGATGGCTTTACCATTGTTAGTACTACCAACAATAATAACCATTTCTCTGGCAGTAACTCTCGTGCCGGCCATTTCTGAAGCTGCTGCTCAGAAAAATTATTTTGTGATTAGTTCTAGAATCAATAAATCAATTCAATTAACCATTTTAGTAGGCATCCCCAGCAGTATAGTTTTTTATTTTTGGGGCCCTGAATTAACCTTGCTTCTATTCAACAATATAGACGCAGGGTATATTTTAAAAACACTTGCAATAGGAAGCATATTTTTATATCTTCAACAAACAACCAGTGGAATTTTGCAGGGCTTGGGGGAAGTGAAAGCGATTCTAAGGAATTCTGTGATTGGTGGGTTAATTAGATTAGGAGGCATATATTATCTAGCTGCTATTCCAGGCTATGGCATTACTGGAGCCTTATTAGCAGTAAATACCAGCTTTATTGCCATGGCATTTTTAAATAATATCAGTATTGCCCGGGTTACTGGTATAAGTATAGAATTAAAAAAAAATATTATTAAACCTCTCTGGTGCGGGGTTATAACTGCTGCTTTTGCTAAGTTGATAATTTTAAATTTGATAACTTTTGAAAATAACATTATGAATATTCTCATGACAATTTCCTTAACATTAGCACTCTATCTATGTTCTTTGCTCATTTTTAGAATTATCAACATCAAAAGCTTATTGCAAGTTTTAAAAAATAAGTGGTGATGAGAGAAGTAATAGCTACTTCTTTGTAAAGAACTTTTTATATTTACTTACTGCCATATAGATTATTAAAGCTAAAATAATAAAAATTAATAAGCGGTAGATGAAAAATATCCGCAAGTTATCAACTATTGTTAAGGCGATTCCCATTAATATCGGAACAGTAAATAATTCGCTTGGAGTTTTTTTATTAGGTCTACCTTTTATTTTATCAGCAAACCAGTTGAAGTTTAGAACTATAAAGAAAATAATAATATTGAAAAATAAAATCATACTGGTCTCCTTTAAAGAAATTATTATATCCAATTTTGTTGTTGATTACTTACATATCCATATAATTATACAGATATTTTTTTGTAAGAAAACCATACTAAGAATAGGAACAAAATCATAAATAAGAGGAGGATTAATAATGGGAAAATTGTTGCCGTCTTCAGTTTTAGATCAGTTTAAGTACGAAGTTGCTCAGGAATTAGGTCTTGATTCTTCTATCCAGACTAAAGGTTGGAGTGAAATGACTTCTAAAGATTGTGGCCGGATTGGGGGTAAAATCGGTGGCCGCATGGTAAAAGTTATGATTAGAGAAGCAGAAAAATCTTTTAGTAAATAAAAGCATTAATAATCTTTTAAAGCGACTAAAAGCACCTATTGCTTAAGTAGTCGCTTTTTTTATAACTCCCACTTACTTAATTCTGAAAGAAAATAATGATTGGTAAGATCAAAGTGGATAGGAGTTACTGAAACGAATTGATTAACCACTGCCCAGACATCAGTTCCTTGTTCAGGATTAGAATCATCAACCTCACCAGCCATCCAATAGTAAACCCGTCCTCTTGGATCAGTTCTCTTTTCAAAGTTGTTAATATATTTTCTTTCACCTAATTTGCTAATTTTTATCCCTTTAATTTCATTAGCTGGCTGGTTAGGAACATTAACATTAAGCAACGTACCTTTAGGCAAACCTTTTTCTAAATAGATTTTGGCTAATTTTAGAGTAAGTGCCGATGCTGCTTCATAAGTTGGATATTGGCATGAAACAATGCTAACAGCAATAGCAGGTAAACCGTTTAAAGCAGCCTCTATGGCCGCAGATACAGTTCCTGAGTATAATACATCTGTTCCTAGATTCGCCCCTCGGTTAATCCCGGAGATTACAATATCTGGTTTCTCAATGAGCTTTTCTAAAGCTAACTTTACACAGTCTGCAGGCGTACCACTGACAGCATAATAGCTTATACCCTCTGAATCCACCTGGGAAACTCTTAGTGGCTTATGAACAGTTATGGCATGGCCTGCAGCACTCCTCTCTCTTTCCGGAGCCACTACAGAAACAAGATTACCACTTTCCGCAAAAGTTTTTGCCAGCTTTTTTATTCCGTCTGCTTTAATTCCATCATCATTAGTGATTAAAATCTTCATATCTATTAGCAAGCCCTCCAATTACTGTTATTTATAATAAAAAAATTTAGAAATCGTAAATAGTAATAGTCATAGTACCGTTTTTGCTATCTTTTTTCAGGCCAAACATAACTCTTTTTTCTTTTAATGATTTGTTTAAGAAATCTACTACTTTATAAAACTCAGAATTATCCCCAAATGTTTTAGTTGCTATTAGCTCAAGCTTATCTTTGCTGTCAAGTTGATCTTCTTTCATTAATTATCTCTCCTGCTAATTAATGAATAGGCTTCTGCTCTGGTGGCATCATTTGTTTTAAAAATCCCCCTGACGGCGGAAGTTAATGTAGCGGATCCAGGTTTCTTTACTCCCCGCATAGTCATACACATATGCTCTGCTTCTACCACCACTATTACTCCGCGAGGATTTAATGCTTCCATTACTGAATCAGCAATTTGAGATGTGAGCCTTTCTTGTAATTGAGGCCTTTTGGAAAATCCCTCCACTACTCTAGCTAACTTGCTTAAACCGGTTATTTTCCCTTTTCTTGGTATATAGGCGATATGGGCCTTACCGTAAAAAGGTAGCAAGTGATGTTCACACATTGAATATAAGGGTATATCTTTAACTAACACCATTTCTTCATGCTCTTCACTAAATACAATTTCTAAATGCTCTTTTGGGTCTTGATTTAAACCACAAAATATTTCTTGATACATCCGAGCTACTCTTTTAGGTGTATCCTTGAGCCCTTCCCGCTCAGTATCTTCTCCAATGGCTTCTAAAATCATTCTAATACCTTCTTCTATTTGCTTAGTATCCATTTTAATTATACCCTCCTAAACTATAGTTGTGCCATCATTTTATGTGTCTGGGGAATAACCCTGACGATGGCCAATTTCTGCCGTGCTTTTTCATGGAATTTTAATATTTTTTCACTTACGGGCATTCTACAGTCATTCACTGAAGAAGACGGCTGAATAATCAAAGGGACATTTGGATTTATCTGGTAAATAAGGTTTACTCCACTTAAAAATTCATCTAACAAAATATCATCAGTAACCACTATCTTTACATATATATTCTTTTCATTAGATATTTTCAGAAATTCTAAATGCTCACTATAATAATCCTTACCTGCCAAACTGGGAAGCTTTATATCCATACTAATAATATCAATTAACTCAAGTACTTCGGTTAACTGTCCTGGAAGAGTTCCATTAGTTTCTAATAGCGTTTTCAGGTTTAGTAACTTGACCTGGGGCATAAGTACTTTCAAACTGGGTAAGTTTAATAAAGGCTCTCCACCCGTGAAACTGACAGAATGATGAATTTCTGGGTGCCATTTATTAATCAACTCTAATACATCAACTGAGGAAAGTGGATTAGGAATTTTAATAAAATCCTTGAGTCCAGGTGTCTCCTCCACTTGGCAATTTGCATAATTTTGTTGGGACAGAGTATCACAAAAAAAGCAATTAAGATTACAGCCAACAAATCTTATGAAAATCTGCCGATAACCTACATAGGGCCCTTCTCCCTGGATTGATGAAAACATTTCTATTAAATTATGGTCATGTTCCAGTCTAATCAACCCCTCTGACTTTGCACCTGGCTAACTTTATACTATTCAGTTCTGCCATATATTGCATAACTACATTTTCTCTAAAAACACCTGCATCAATTTGCAAATCATCTAAGCTAATTGTTGGCACAGGGGTGTTGGCACTGGAAATATTAACACCGATATGGATCAAAGATGATATTCTGGATAATGTGGCTATGGAAACTGACAGTTTTTTGTTGTTCTGATAAAGGTCATCACCACTTCGAGAGAGTCGGTGGCCATAACCTTCTATTATTTCTTTAATAATACATATAATTAGTCTTTGTCTTAAAATAGTCTTTTCTAACTCCAAATCGAAGTGCTCAATAATAAAATGGGCCATTTTCTCACTATAAATGGTATCCTGATTAAGTACATCCGCTAGATCCACCATATGCTCCAGGCTTACTTCACATTCACCGCAAAAAGAAATTATGCTATCTCCTTGAATTTTAAAGGTGCGAAAAGCCCATAGTGAGGAAAGCTGAGTTCCATCATATTTTAATGGTTCTTTATGTATAAAATAGTTCATATCATCACCTTAAGTTTGAATTTCTAATGCCCTTTTATATCTTAAACAACTCTCACACTCACCACAGGGAGAGTCGTTTCCTAAATAGCAACTCCATACAAGTTCAAAAGGCACTTTCAGCCGATGACCAATTGCACCTATTTCATTTTTATTCATATCCTGAGTAAAGCTATGGACAAAAACATAATTTCTAGTTGAATATGTGAGAGATTGGTTAATGGCAGTTACGAAATTTCGGCTGTTGTCAGGAAAAGTTGCAGCTTCTTCCTGATTAAAGCCAGTAACAATCATTTCTATATTCAAGGATTCAGCAAAGGAAGCAGCTATATTGATAAATAATCCATTACGGTTTGGCACCCATACTTGAGCAGCACTTTCTTCAGTTAAAAGCTCAGGATTATCAAACAAAGGTACTCTCATATCTGGAGCTATTAAACCAGATTGACCTAAATCCTTAAAAAAGTCTAATTTTACCACCTGGTGAGGAACTTGATAATATTTTGCCAACTGCTGGGAAGCCAGGATTTCTTTTCTTTCCGCCTTTTGACAGTAGGCAATTGTTAAAGCCAGCTCAACAACCGTCTGTTCCTTAGCTAAGGCTAGATTAACGGCTGAGTCAAGTCCTCCAGATAACAAAATAATTGATTTCATTCTGACTCCCTTCGGAAAACAGCACTGGATTTGTGTGATTCCCAAACTTCAACACTATCTAATCCGATATTTTGTGGTAGTTTGCCAACCAAATCTTCATAGATAAAAGCTGCTATATTTTCTGCGGTTGGATTAAGTTTATCACTAAATTCTGGCAAATCATTCACCAATTGATGATCAAACTTAGTTACAGTCTCATTAAGCAAGCTTTTTAAAATACTAAAGTCAATCAATATCCCCTGATTATTTAAGCTGGTTCCTTTGACGACAATTTTAACCTGCCAGGTATGTCCATGTATGTTTGCACATTTGCCTTGATAATTGCGTAAAAAGTGGGCAGCATCAAAATGACTGGTTACCTTTAGATAGTACAACTTCAGAACCCCCTTAGGTTAAAAAAGAAAAAATGACATAAATAACTACTTTTCGATATTAGTTTTAGATTTCCCTGCAATTTAAAAAAAAATTATATAAATAAAAAACAGTCCATCAATAGGGTGATAGACCGTGGTAAGATCTTATTGACATTTTTGACAATAACCAAAAAACTTAACCTGGTGATCTATTATCTTAAAGCCACTCTTTTTGCCAATGGCTGCTTCCAATTCTTCTAGTTTGTCATCGTCAAATTCTGTTACTTCACCGCATTTTAAGCAGATTAGATGATGATGATGATGAACCTCAGTATCGGAAAATTCATAGCGGCTTCGTCCGTCTCCGAAATTAACTTTCTGCAAAATCTCTAGTTCTGCTAATAAATCTAATGTACGGTAGACTGTGGCTAGACCAATTTCCGGATTGGTTACCCGAACTATATTGTATATCTCTTCAGCACTTAGATGATGTTCAACATTATCTAAAAATACTTTTAAAATAACTCTGCGCTGAGGAGTTATTTTATAGTCGTTCTCATGAAGCTTTTTATAAATAATTTCTAAGCTCTTATCCAAAAAGTTCACCCACTTTTACTAATATTATCTATTATAAATTTTATAAATACATTCGTCAACTGTTGCTATGCAGGCTTATTTTTTCTTTTGATCAAATCTATAAAGGCTTCTAATCTTGTTCTTACTCCAATATCGCTGTAGTGCTCATCATATGCTAACCGCAATATGGGAACGTTCCGCTCATTGCTTATCAATGGTAAGATACTGCCCGCAACAATCTCAGGGGTACAATTAAATGGCATTACGTGTATTATTCCATGGATGCTTCTTGTGGAATGGTATACACTATTTCCAATGGTTTGCAGTCCATGGCCCCCTACTGGACTTTTTAGATAAGGTCTGGCATATCTGAGTATTTTTGTACCAGCTGCACTTCTTTCCAATCCAATTAAAGCAGTTTTGAGCCAATGGGATACAGTAACTCCTTTTTGAACAATTACAAGATTTTTTGCCAATTGGTTTTCCAGATATTGATTGCTCTCCGGCTCTAAAATGGTAAATATATCCCCTACTAACAGAATTTTTAGCATAGTTTCGTCAGACTTAGTGATACTGGGCAATAAATTATATATTTCATTAACTTCTTTAATACTGGCAGAGTTATGGATCATAGCAAAAATGTCATTTATTTTTCTATCCAAAGCAAGCAATTTATGCCCTTGAAGACCCGGCTTAATATAGGCTATTCTTTCTTCAAGTTCTTCAAGTATTATTAACTTATACCAGCCAAGCCGTACTGCCCTATAGATAGACAGCCAGGATAACCGACAGTTATTTTTAAAACTAATGATAGTTCTTAATATGTTCTCATCAAAATAAATAAATTGATAATTTATGCCCATATCAGCTAATATTTCTTTTAACAAAGCCCCATAATACCCAAACCTACAAGGCCCACAGCCTCCAAGCATAACTAAGGTATCTGCACCAAGCTGATGAGCCTGAATTAAGTTGCCAAGGTTTATTTTAAAGGGGAGGCAGATCTGTTCAGGGGCATACTGACTTCCTAGCTTTATTGTTTCCTTGCATGTGTTTGGAGGTAAAATAACTTCGAATCCCAGTTGGGAGAATATGGAGTATAGTGGTATTGCCAACTTACCCATATGGGGGAAAGTAATTTTCATTTGGTTGAACCTTCTTCTCTGGCATAATATCCCATAATATATAAATATTATAACCAACTTTCCCTTTGAGTATGCTGTTAAGTCAATTAAGCACTTGTTTCCCACTTTCCGCAGCGGTCACCCCAACGGGCAAGTAGCTGGTTTTCCACATGAATGTTAATTACTTCACATATATTAGGACACCCCTTACATTCCATGCTGCTGGCTCTGTAATTTAATTCAACAATATTAAAGCCTTTAAATTTAGTTTTTCCTACTGCTACACTTTGTTTAGCTAATAATGCTGCTCCGATGGCACCCATAACGTCAAAATGCTTTGGGATTATTATTTGTCTATCTAGGGCTCTTTCAAAGGCTTGTTTAATTCCTTGATTGGCTGCCACTCCACCTTGGAAAACTATTGGCTCAAGTATTTCCTTTCCTTTTCCAACATTATTTAAATAGTTTCTTACCAGTGCCTCACATAAACCTGCAATTATGTCCTCGAGATTGTAGCCCATTTGCTGCTTATGAACCATATCGGATTCGGCAAAGACACCACACCTCCCTGCTATCCGAACGGAGGTCTTAGCCTTCATAGCTAATTGACCAAATTCTTCAATGGGTATATTTAACCGGGAAGCTTGCTGGTCTAGAAATGATCCAGTTCCGGCAGCACATACTGTATTCATTGCAAAATCTACGGCAATGCCATTTCGCAAAATAATAATTTTTGAGTCTTGTCCACCTATTTCTAAAATAGTTTGGGCATTGGGCACAATATGGGCAGCAGCAACTGCGTGGGCAGTAATCTCATTTTTTACTACGTCTGCGCCTACCATTATTCCCGTTAGATTTCTGGCACTGCCTGTTGTACCTACGCCTAAGATTTCAATATCATCACGAATGTCATGGATAACCATTTTCATTCCTTGCTGTACTGCTCTTATTGGTTGCCCATTTGTTCTGATATACAAGCTCTTTAAAACCTGTTGTCCTGTATCATCAATAATGACCACGTTTGTACTGACAGATCCAACATCGATACCTAGATAACCCCGCATGTCTTATCCTCCCTTGTTAGCATCCGTCTTTGGTTTAATAAGTCCACAAATGCTTCCAGCCTAGTTTGGATACCTGCTTTGCCTGTTTGCTCATCTAAGAAAATTGTCATTACACTAATATTATAATCCTTACTAACTTGTGGCAAAATGCTTTTTGCCACAATCTCTGGAATACAAGTAAAAGGTGCCAATTGGATAACGCCATCAAAGCCTTTTTTTCCATATATAACTGTCTCTCCAATACTACTAACACCATGTCCACCCACAGGTTCACTGAGATATGGTTTGGCTACTCTCTTAATATCTTCTTCCCCATCTCCACTTACAGCATTTTCCTTTGACCAATCAGTCAGGTAGATAGAGCGGTGAGTTTCCACTCCCATCTCACCTAAGTTTTTTTCAATATCTAGATTAATAAATGGTTCAAGTACAACGTATATTTCACCTACGATACCGATTTTTAGACATTTCCTTTCTGTATCCTGGGGAATAGCTTGTAGTAACTTCTTGGCTTTTTCCCTGGCTTCAATTATGTCCTCTCTGCTGTTTGCCTGGTCTATAATATCCAGGCACTGCGCAAAAACCTTTGTTGTCTCACCTTTAGATAGTTCTCTAGGTCTAATTTTGAGAGTCAGGCTTTCAACCTCATCCAAGGTTTTGAGTTTTAGCCAACTGGTTTTAAATTGCTTTAAAAATCTAATCCAGGATACATTTACAGGCTTTATAACTTTGTTAATCTTTCTAACAAAGTCAGGGATATTCGTTAAAGGTGGTTCAAAGACAATCATTTCAAAATTATACCCTAAGTTTTTTAATATTTTTTCATGAAGCATACCATAAATTCCGGCTCTACAGGGACCTATTCCCCCAGAAGTAATAATCATTTCTGCACCTTGATTTAAAGCTTCTATATAGCTTCCCAGCAATATTTTAAAAGGTATGCAGGCAAATTCAGGGGCATACTGGGTACCATAGGTTAGAGTTCTTTTACTTGGAGCAGGTGGAACCAGAGCTTCATGACCAAGATTTTCTATGAGATGCTTAAAGGCTATACGGGATGTCCCCATGTAAGGAAAAGTTATCCTCATGCATTCTGCCCCTTTCGCAACCGAATCATATCTACAAAAGCTTCCAGTCGGGTCATTACCCCAGCCTCTCCTGAATGCTCATCTATGGTTAAAGTCATAAAGGGTACTTGGTTATGTTGTTTAGCTTCCAACTCCATAATTTTATCCACCATAGCATCAGGTCCACAACCAAAAGCTGTAATATGAATTAGTCCATCAATTCCTTGATGCAAATAATAATAAGCAGCTCTGATAACTTGATTGCTATAATGCCAAAATAGATTTTTGGGCAGGTGGGATGCTTCTTTGGCAATCAACTTTGGATGAATCATTTCTATGGTTAGAGTCTCTACTTCCAACTGTTCTAGCTTTTTTAGTATATTAACACTGATAAAAGGGTCATAAAGCTCATAGGGATAGCCAAGCACTGCTAATCTCACCGGTGGAGTATCACCTGTCGCTGCAGAAAAGGTTGATATGGTGTAGTCTTGCAGGTATTCTAAGGGTTTAACTTTAGCAATCAATTTTTCTTCAAATTTTTTTTGGGCATTTAACGCCTTTCTATAGGCACCATAAGCTTTTATCTTTCCAGCTGACAAGCTGGCTGCTATTGTTTTACAAATTTGCCAGAGTTTTATTTTATTGTTTTTCAAATCAATTCTCGGCTCAATCAGAGGAGGTAAATCAGGTAGGGAAAACCTAATCATATCAGGAAGGCCTAGAAATTTTGGGCAAAAAGTAGCTTCGCCGTTAAGACTCACCATCCTTGGAATAAATAAATAATCCACTTTGTCTCGTAGATTCATTACATGACCATGAAAGACTTTAATGGGAACACAGGCATCAGTTACTGCTTCTTTTACACCTTGATCAACTATCTCCTTAGTAGTGACAGGGGAGGTTACAACTTCCATACTAAGCCCTTCAAAAAATACTCTCCAAAAAAGAAAGTGAGAGTAATAATACAAAGTAGATGGTATTCCTACTTTAATACTCATGACGGTCACCTCCTAACCTTAAGGACAATATTTAATTATTTATAAGATTTTTATTCGCCATTGGTAAAAAAATTCCTTTTTTAAAAATAGATTCTTTGTATATTTTTACTAATAAAGTAACTTTTTTTATATTTTTCTTGACAAAAGACATATATAGCTTATTTAAGCATATTGATAAAATAAACTAAGGAGGTGGTCGGTTTTGAACAATCCTAAGGAACTTAACCTGGCAACTATTTTTAAAGGTTTTATTTATGCAGTTACCGGTAGTGTAATTTTAGTGTTATTGGTAAGTTTAATTTTTTATTTAACCCCATTATCAGAAAGATTTCTTGAAATTATAAGCTTATTAATCATCTTTACCAGCGTGTTTATTGGAGGATTTATTGCTAGCAAAAAATCAGGAAATCGGGGTATGGTGCAAGGTATAGGCGTAGGGCTCATTTTTTTGGTTTTTAATCTGATTTTAACCTTATTTTTCGGGACAGATGGATTTGCAACCAATGTTCTTTTATCAAAGATAGCTGCTTGTTTAATCGGTGGTTCCCTTGGCGGAATAATTGGAATTAGTTTTGTTGATTAATAAAGACTCCATTTAGGAGTCTTTATTTTTTTAATATACAAAACTTAACACAACAATGATCATTCCAGAAATAATCAAATACCAAGCCATAGCCAATCTAGGGCTTATTTGTTGTTTATTTAAATTTTCTTTTTTCACCTGTTCTTTATATCTTTCCATAAAGAGCCCCCTTCCGAATTTGTAATAAAAAAAAAGAGTAGATATAATAGTTCTACTCTTATATATTCTACTTCAATATTTTATATAATAACTTTTTTAAAAAACCTGGTAGTTTAAAATAATAAACTTTCAAGCTTATCACCTCTCTTATATCTATTTCATTCTGCAATATTTTATGAGTGTAAAGCTAAAAAGGTGAAGATTTTTTCCAAAAATAATCAAGAAAATAAGAATCACACTTATGGAAGTGTTAACTATTTTCGGAAATGCCGTCCATAGATAACCAAGTAACGGAAGAAAATAAGCTATATTACGAAAGTAATAATATTTAATGCTACAGCACAAAAAAATCACTGTTCCCATGAGCAATAATAGCCATCTTGTTTCCCCAAGAGAACTAAAATAGTAATAGAGCGCTATCCCTTTACTCAAATCCATTAATATGAGCATAACCAATAATTCTAATCTTTTGTCAGCTAATAGTTTAGTGAAACTAATTGTTCGAATGATATCCCATCCACTTACTAAGTTTAATAACAAGAAAATTATGATCAATTTCATTTGTTTATCCTACCTTGTCCAATAATCACTCCTATTCATATCTATGTATTTAGATGCAATATATGACTATTATATAAATAAAACCGACATTAAACGGACAAACTATTGATAACTAAAATCCTCCAGGAGAAAGGGATGTGCAATGAGATATAACCCAGTCTTAAGTGCCTATGAAAAAATACAGGCAGTAAATAATCTCAAACTTTACCAGGAATTGATAAAAAAAGAAGTTATAAAATGCCAGCCTAATTTAAATACCATTAAATATTATCGGTCCAGAATAGCGGCTTACCGCAAAAAACTAGGAATAAAAAAATAAAGGGATTTCTCCAAATCGCAGGAGAAATCCCTCTTGCTTTAGTACATGAAATTAACATGCTTTTTGGCATAAAATGCACTTGTTTAAAATTTTGGTAATTTTATACTGCTAACCATTAAAAAAGCAAGTGATAAGGTGATTAATGCAAAAATCCAACCGGGGAGCTGGCTTCCAACTAAAATAACTAACGCTATTATCCCACCGGCAACAGTTATTGGAACTCCAAGGAAATGAGTAGTTATGTTTAACGTATTAAATCTAGCTAATCTTACTGCCCCACATAAAGCGAATAACACTGCCATGAATAATCCTGCAATTCCTAAATCAGGCTGCAAAATAAATGCGTATATTAAAATAGCAGGAGCAACTCCAAAAGAAACCAGATCTGCTAATGAGTCTAGTTCCTTGCCAAAATTACTGGTAGTACCTAGTTTTCTGGCCACTTTTCCGTCTAGTCCGTCTAACACTACTGAAACAAGAATTAAGGAGGCAGCCAACTGAAAAAGACCTTCCATTGTATAAATTAGTGCAAGAAAGCCTAAAAATAAATTTGCTAGGGTGAAAATATTCGGGATTAACTTATTAAACATTATTTAACCTCCAGATGACCGTTACTCCTTCTAGGACTGGATAATTCCTCATATTTGGTGTTAATCCTCCTAATCCTATTAATGATAGTTCAAATACATTTTATCATGTTTGCTACTAGAAAGAAAGTCAATCACAGAGAATAAGTTAAAAAAGGAACCAGATCCAGATTACCAGATTTGGTTCCTTTTTTATAAAACAATTAATTTCCAACCAATTTTCTGGTATTCTCTGCTATAGTTTCTGGGTCTAATTGAATCCTGGCAATTCCAGAATCCATAGCTGCTTTGGCTACTGCTTTAGCAACAGCGGGTGCAACCCTAGGATCAAATGCCTTAGGAATTACATAGTCTGGTGTTAATTCATCATCACCTATCAAGATTTATATCTATTTTCTAAAAAATCTTTTTATGCTGTACACAGTGGTATCCTGGTTCATATCAGCGATGGAAGTAGTTAAATCAATATTTTTAGGGCAGGCTCTAACACAGTTCTGTGCATTTCCACAATCAGCAATGCCTCCATCTCCCATCAACCGATCAAGTCGATCTGCTTTATTCATAGCACCTAATGGGTGTACATTAAATCTTCTCACTTGGGCTATGGGAGCAGGGCCGATAAATTTAGTTTTAAAGTTGAAATTAGGACAAGATTCATAACAGCAGCCACAAGTCATGCACTTAGATATTTCGTAGGCCCATCTTCTATCCTTTTCATTCATTCTGGGTCCCCGACCAATTGGATATGCTCCATCAACCTCAATCCATGCTTTTACTTGCTTTAAGTGATCAAAGATTTTTGTTCGATCCACCATTAAATCCCTGATAACTGGGAATTTTGAAAGGGGTTCTAGAGTAATCACTTCCGCTGGAAGATTATCAATTAGGGCGGAGCACGACTGGGTGGCTTTTCCGTTAATTATCATTGTACATGCACCACAAACTTCTTCCAAGCAGTTGCACTCCCATACTACTGGGGGTGTTTTTTCACCCTTAGCATTGACAGGGTTTTTCTGTATTTCCATTAAAACTGATACTACATTCATATTTGGACGATACAAAACCTTAAACTCTTCCCAGCGAGGAGAAGCATTAGGATTGTCCTGAAGTTTAACTTTTAGATGGATAAACTCGTGCATTTACTTCGCCTCCCTATCAACATCATATCTTCGCGGCTTTGGCGTCAGTAGTGACGTATCAACATCTTCATAAATCAACTCTGGACCATTAGAAGTCCATTTAGCCTTAGTTGTTTTTAACCAGTTAGCGTCATCCCTGTCAGGAAATTCAGGCTTGTAATGGGCACCCCGGCTTTCGTTCCTGGCCAGTGCTCCCAACGTAATTACTCTAGCTAACTCCATCATATTTTTGAGCTGGCGGGTAAAGATTACAGTCTGGTTCCTCCACTTTGAATCATCACTAATATTAATGTTATTGTATCTTTCCATAAGCTCTTGGAGTTTTTCATCAGTTTGTTTTATTTTATCGTTATAGCGAACAATTCCCACATGTTCGGTCAGCCATTCACCCATTTCCTGGTGCAATTTAAAGGGGTTTTCACTGCCTTTAAGCTTATAAATAGAATCATTTATACCATTCTGACGGTCAACCTCTTCTTTAACAGCTTTATTAATAGCATAATCTGAGTTTTCTTCAACTCCTGTAAGGTATTTAATTGTAGCCGGTCCCACTATATATCCACTGTAAAGAGCAGATAATAGGGAGTTAGCTCCCAGTCGATTAGCCCCATGATACATATAATCACACTCACCGGCAGCAAATAATCCAGGTATAGCTGTCATATGGTTCATATCACAATGAATTCCGCCCATGAAGTAATGGATAGCCGGGAAAATTTTCATCGGTACTTTTGTAGGGTCATCCCCATGGAAATTACGGTATATCTCTAAAATTCCTCCCAGTCTAGTTTCCAGGTACTCCGGATCTAGATGAGACAGGTCTAAGTAGACTTGATTTTTGCCGTCAACTCCAAGACCCATTTCAACGCACACTTTATAAATTACCCTTGAAGCTATATCCCTGGGAACTAGATTTCCATAGGCTGGAAACATCTCCTCAAGGAAATACCACCTTTTCCCGTCCTTATAGGTCCAAACCCTGCCTCCTTCACCCCGGGATGACTCGGACATTAATCTGGTTTTATCATCACCTATCATTCCGGTAGGATGTATTTGCACAAATTCTGCATTTGCGTAATATACTCCTTGCTGATAGACAGCTGAGGCAGCACTTCCCGTATTGATAACTGAGTTTGTACTCTTACCATAGATAACTCCTGCCCCCCCGGTAGCTAAAACAACAGCATTAGCTTTAAAGGGGTGAATCTCCATTGAAGACATATTCTGGGCGATTATACCTCGGCAAACCTGCTTATTATCAACAATAGCAGAAAGTAATTCCCATCCCTCATATTTCTTTACTAAGCCTTTTGCCTCATATTTACGTACCTGCTCGTCACAGGCATATAAAAGCTGTTGCCCCGTAGTAGCGCCGGCAAATGCAGTTCTTCGTTTCTTTACCCCACCAAACAATCGCAAATCCAGCAGACCTTCCGGGGTTCTACTAAACATCACTCCCATTCTATCCATCATATAGATAAGTTCAGGAGCTGTTTCGCATAAACCTTTAATAGATGTTTGATTGCCTAAGAAATCTCCGCCAAACACTGTATCAACAAAATGTTCGTAGGTGGAGTCGCCTTCTCCTTTTGTATTAAGGGCAGCATTTATTCCCCCCTGGGCACAAACAGAATGTGACCTCTTTACTGGACATAAGGAGAATAAATCAACAGCAATGCCTTTTTCAGCAATTTTCATTGTGGCCATCATGCCTGCCAGACCACCACCTACAACAATTACTTTTTTACTCATATTTTTTCCTCCTTATCTGACAAATGCTAGCAATGCCATAATTCCTACAATATTTAAGATTACAAAAATACCTGTGCATAAAATTGAGGAGTACTTTTGAGAAACAGGTCCTATGGTTATCCCCCAGGTAATTAAGAAGGTCCATAGGCCATTAGCAAAATGGTAAAAAGCTGCCACCAGGCCCACTAGATAGAATACTAAGGCAACAGGATTTGCAAGAATATCCACCATCATTCCAAAACCTACTTCAGTTCCTTGGGTAAACCGACTAACAGTTGTAGCATTTACATGTACCGTTATAAAAATTAAGGTGATGACAGCTGTTATTCTCTGTAAGTAAAATGTCCAATTTCTGAAGTAATTGTACTGTAGTACATTATTTTTAGCCAGATAAACAATATAAATGCCATAAAATGCATGGAAAAGAATTGGTAAAGCTATTAATAAAATTTCTGCGACCCAGAGTAGTGGGATGTTGTGCAAGAAGTTAATTGCTGTTTGATAAGCTTCAGGGCCTTTGATGGCAAAAAAATTAATAGTCATGTGTACAATTAGAAACACACCAATTGGAATGACTCCGCTTAGTGAATGTAGTTTCCGTATAAAAAAATGATTATCGCTCATTAGTTAGACTCCTTTCTGACTGGTAGTTCACTAGTTAGTTTCTGGCGTATTGTTTTTTGCCTAATTCGTAGAGGTCTTCTCCAGAAACATCATTTACTACTATAACCGGTAGCTTTTCCACTTCTAATTTAAAAATAGCTTCTGGACCTAATTCAGGGTACGCAATCACTTCTGCTTTAGTTACAGTTTTGGCGATTAAAGCTGCTGCACCTCCAACTGCAGCAAAATAGACAGCTTTATTTTTAACCATAGCATCTATGACAGTCTGATCACGGGAACCCTTGCCAATCATCCCTTTTAGGCCGTTTTCAATTAATTTAGGTGTATAAGCATCCATCCGGTAGCTAGTAGTCGGGCCGGCAGAGCCAATAGGCTTTCCTGGCTTGGCTGGACTTGGACCAACATAATAGATAACTTGGCCAGTTAGATCAAAAGGTAGGGGCTCTCCAGCTGTAATTAAATCTACCAGCTTTTTATGGGCTGCATCTCTAGCAGTATAAATAGTACCGGTAAAATAAACTTGCTCTCCTACTTTTAAGCTAGCTGCTTGTTCATCAGTCAAGGGCGGGGTTAAAATTTTATCTTCCAATTTTGCACACCTCCTATAATATAACAGATTTATGCCTGCTGGCATGACAGTTAATGTTAACAGCAACAGGCATACTGGCAATATGGCAAGGGTGTACCTTAATATGAATTGCCAGAGCAGTTGTAGTTCCCCCTAATCCCAGGGGGCCGATTCCAAGCTTATTTGCTGAGTCAAGCAATTCTTCTTCAAGAGCCTGGAGTTCAGGATCAGGATTAGAACTGCCAATAGGTCTTAACAGTGTTTCTTTAGCTAGCAACGCACACTTTTCAAAGTTTCCACCTACACCTACTCCTACAATAATTGGCGGACATGGATTAGGGCCTGCCTCAACTATCTGGTCTATTACAAACTTCTTTATCCCTTCCAAGCCATCAGCAGGAACCATCATCTTAACAGCACTCATGTTTTCACTGCCGCCTCCCTTAGGGGCTACAGTTATTTTTAGAGTGTCACCAGGAACTATCCTGGTATGAATGATAGCAGGAGTATTATCACCGGTATTTTCTCTATTCCAGGGATGCTTAACCATTGATTTACGCAAGTATCCTTCTGTATACCCTTGCTTAACCCCTTCATTAATTGCATCTTCCAGATATCCTCCCGTTATCCGTACTCCTTGCCCGAGTTCAATGAATGTTACTGCGGCACCAGTATCCTGACACATGGGTACGGACTCTTCTCTGGCAATGCTTGCATTTTCCAACAGCTGTAGAAAAATTTTTTTTCCTGTGGGTGATGCTTCCCTTTGTAAAAAATGCTGAAATGCTTGTTCTACATCTTCTCCTAAATCATAATTTGCAGTGATACATATTTCTTTAACGGCAGCAATAATTTCTTCACAAGTAATTTCCTTCATAAAATACACCTCCTTAAATTAATATTATCTAGTTTGTGAAATTATTATCTTATTAACAATATTCAGTAAATTAATAGTAACTATTCAGCAGGCTATCAATTGTCAGAATTCAGAAGTCAGGATTCAGGATTCAGAATTTATTATTCAGCTAGGCTACTAGGCTCTGAGGTCCTATTGCTGTAGTATTATCCGTTTTTTATTCTGAATTCTGACTACTGGCTACTGACTACTGAATAGTTACAATTAATATTATCATTTTATATGCAAAGTTTATACCACCTTGTACAAATTACTTTCTCATGGTATCAAATATTGATTTATCAATATAAATAGAAAAACCAGAATATAAAAGTTCTGGTTTTATTGACGCTTCATTATAATTATTAGAATAATTTATGAACAAATTTAGTAAAGTTAAGTATTCACAGTTAGTTTTTTTGGCTATTCTAAGTTTTATAATAAATATTCTAATTTTTAAAATTATATTTTTTTAGCTTGTTATAAAGGGTAGCCAGTGAAATATTTAATTTTTTGGCTGCTTTCTTTTTTCCTGCCAAGCTATCACCAAAATGTTTAATAGCTTTGTCAATCATCTTTTGCTCTACTTCATCCAACGGAATAATCAAATGTGAATCATCTTTAATACTATGATAATCTTCCAGATAATAAGAAAGATCGTTAGCTGTGATTCTATCATTTTCTATCACTACCATCACTCTTTCCAATACATTTTCCAATTCCCTTATGTTGCCAGGCCATTCATAATGTTTCATCATGCTAACAGCATCAGGGTCAATTCCAGTAATTTTTTTCCCTAATTTTCGGTTAATTTTATTAATTATATGAACAGATAAAAAATTAAAATCTTCCATTCTTTCACGCAAGGAAGGAATATTTAGCTCAATAACGTTTAATCGGTAGTATAAATCCTCTCTAAACTTGCCTTGTTCCACCAACTCCATTAGTTTTCGATTTGTAGCAGCAATAATTCGCACATCAATTGAAATGATTTGAGTTCCACCAACTCTTTCTATTTCTTGCTCTTGAAGTACTCGAAGTATTTTGGCTTGTAGTAGTAAATTCATATCTCCAATTTCATCGAGAAACAAAGTCCCCCCAGTAGCAAGCTCAAACTTACCCAACTTAGTTTGCAATGCACCGGTAAAAGCTCCTTTTTCATGACCGAAAAATTCACTTTCCAACAAATTTTCTGGAATTGCAGCGCAATTGGCCTTAATAAAAGGTTTTTCCCTCCTGGAGCTTGCCTGATGAATAGCATGGGCGAACAACTCTTTACCGGTCCCACTTTCACCTAATATTAAAACGGTAGTATCACTCTTGGCTGCTTTTTTGGCCATTGCTAGACTGGCAATAAATTTATTGCTTCCTCCTATTAAATCTTCAAAAGTATATTTAGCGCCACTGATTTGGCCTATCTTGGCATAAAGATTTTCAATAATTGTATTACTCTTTTGTAGTTCTTCCATTAGTTTATAAAAATCGTTAATTGGTTGAAAAACTACTACTGCCCCTGTAATATCTCCATCTACAATTATCGGTGACGCATTGGAAATAACTTCAACTCCCGACCCACCTACTTTTGACCTTCTGCCAAAAATAGGTGAACTAGTCAGGAGAGACTTAGCTAAAGCCCCGTTTGGTGAGACCGCAAAGATATTTTTATTAATGCGGTCACATTCAGGGATACCTGTTACTCTTGAAAAAGCAGGGTTGACATATCTGATGGTTCCATCCTTATCGGCTACTTCTATAGCTTCTTGAACCGAGCTTAATATAGCAGATAACTCACCTTTTATTTTTCGCAAACCTTCTCTTTCTGAGACTAGAATTTTTAACAGTTGAGCCATTTCTCTTGTTACAACCTGTTGATTATCAGTCTTATCTTTAGAAATCTGGTAAAATTCTTGTTGCAGAGAGGTAGAGACAAAATATAGCTGTGCTTGATCATTTTCTATTAGATCTTTAATACTTTTATAATATTTTATCTGGTATTTTTCTGCAGAGAAATTAATGTCTCCATTATCAGCTACACCAATTAATTCTACCTGTGTCACCTTTGTTAGAGCCTCTAAAAAAAACAATCCCTCATTATCAGTTCCAATGATCCCCACTTTTATTTTGCCCATCCTCCCACCTCCTCGGATATGCATGTTTGCTTTATCTAGAAAATTTACTCCACCCAACTGGCCAAATATTTTACCTGCTCTTCCGTCAAGGAATCCAGCTCAATCCCCAATGCATTAAGTCGAAATTGAGCCACTTTTTTATCAAGTTGGTCCGGTACATCATAAACCTGTCCAACTAGATTTTCATGATTATTTAAAACATACTCCAACGACAAGGCTTGCAAGGAAAAGCTCATGTCCATGATTTCCGCAGGATGACCGTCTGCTGCCGCTAGGTTAACCAGTCTGCCTTCTGCAAGCAAATAAATCTTTTTATTTTCAATGGTATATTCATCAATATTTTTCCTTACTCTCCGCATATTAGTGGACATGGAGGCTAAATCTTTTTTTGATATTTCCACATCAAAGTGACCTGCATTACATATGACCGCCTTATCCTTTATTACCTGAAAATGATCCTTAGTCATTACGTCTTTATTGCCCGTAACTGTAATAAAGAAATCTCCTTGGGGAGCAGCTTTTACTAATGGCATTACATCAAAGCCATCCATTAAGGCTTCATTGGCTTTAATCGGGTCTATTTCTGTAACTATCACCCTTGCACCTAGTCCTTTTGCTCTTAAGGCTACCCCTTTGCCACACCAGCCATAACCAATTACAACAACGTCCTTTCCAGCTACTGTGAGATTAGTAGTTCTGATAATGCCATCCCAAACGGACTGCCCTGTACCGTACCTGTTGTCAAACAAATATTTGCTAAAAGCATCATTAACTGCTATCATTGGGAACTTTAGTTTATTTTCCTTAGCCATGGCCTTTAACCGTAGAACTCCAGTAGTAGTCTCTTCACTGCCACCAACTAAGTTTTTGCTATTTTCCTGGCAACTGGTATGTAATAAGGTAACTAAATCACCTCCATCATCTATAATCAGGTGAGGATTACATTGAAGGGCTGATTTTAAGTGATCATAATATTCCGCCTCGGTGGCTCCATACCAAGCAAATCCATGAATTCCTTCCTTAACTAGGGCAGCAACAACATCGTCCTGGGTAGAAAGGGGATTGCTAGCCACAACTGTCAGTTCTCCACCAGCTTCGTGAATTACTTTTGCCAAATAAGCCGTCTTTGCTTCCAGATGCATACACATAACAATCTTTTTGCCTGAAAAAGTTTGTTTTTTGACAAAATCCTTCTTGATTAAATTGAGCACCGGCATATGTTCCTTAACCCAGTCAATCTTCAACTGACCTTCACTGGCTAAGTTTATATCTCTAATTTTTGACATCCACAACTCCTCCTTAAACCTAATTTTTTATATTTACTATTATGAATACATTTTAGCAAAAGGCCATACTCTTTATGTCAATAATTATAGTATTTCCTTAAATTGAAGAATGCTAGGCTGAATCTTTAATTCATGAACAATTTTTTCAACATCTTTTTCCGTTAGTAACCTTTTGTTAATTGTGGATAAAACAGCTTCCCATAAGTTAGCCCCTAATGCTCTCCCGTACATATAAGGAGAAGATGTAATTAAGGCGCTTGCCCCCCGCTCCTGCACCATTGCCGCATCTTTACGGGTAACTGTAGAAGCTAAAATTATTTTATTATTTAGTTCTGTAGGCATTTGGCTTTTAAACATGTTGAAATCACCGCAAATTACATCTGCAGTTTTAACATAACTGGCAGCATAACCTGGCTTAATATTATCTTGCTTAGAACCGGTAGGATAAAGATATTGGATAGGGATATGTCTGAGGAATGGCATAGTAAGTCTTGCTGCTATACCAAATATGCGATGGGAATAAATAGGCAGAGGCACCTTTAAAGCAAAAATAGCATCTCCTATAATATAAGAGCAGGCTTCGGCATCACAAAATTCTACTAAATGAGGTCTGTCCAGAACTGAAACAATGAGCACTTTTTTAGTTCTCAAGGAAGTATGAGCTTTTAATAGATTAAAAGCCTGTTTATCAAATGCTTTCTTTATTGACGACCCATCTACGACTTTCGAATTTTTAGCCAGATTAGCAAGTTTTATCCCTAAAGGACAGGGATACTTATCCTTTCCCCATCGATAATACTTATTTACTCCTCCTAAACCAATAAATGGAATCTTCCCATCATGATCTTGGATTAATTTTGCAGCAAGACTGGTATCACCATCTGTACCCCTGCGTATAACCCTCACTTGATAATTATTGAACAACATAATTTGATCAAAGTCCCTGACACTGCTCCCCAAGCTAATACTAATTACCGTTTTCATCATTTATCCCAGTAGACCCGGCATCTGATACACCAATTGACTGACTAATACAGCAACATCCTCAGTTGTTAAGTAGTCAACAATATTATGATTAAACAAGATGGTAGCATTTGCTGGAAATTCCTCATCTCCCAACCACAGGATATAAAATACTGTTACAAAAGGTAATACAGGTAAACTGATACTTTTATCACCATATTTGGCCAATTGACCATTCCATTTTTCCGCAACTATATCCAGCATTTCCGGGGATGAAGCAAAGGTTTTTATAAATGGTTTAACTGCCCTGTTTGTGAAGGGCCCAAAATATATTTCTCCTCCGGGTAATTCTTTAAAAGAAATTAATTTATCCTGACCAGCATTGATATTGCTTCCATCACTGGAAAGATAATGCATAATAAGAATTTTTTCTTGTAAGGTCAGAGCTTTTTCTTTAGCCTCAACCTGTCCCTCCAGTGTGACAGAAACTCTAGCATGCAAATAAGGAATTTCATAAGCCTGTTTATTAAAGTCGAAAATAGCACCTGTTTTTTCACAAACTAATTCTGGGGATTTTTTTTTCAAATTATTCTTCGCTAAATCAAAAGTATAGTCAAGATTAAACTTACCTTTATTTTCTTCAGCCATAAGTCGTTGAATTCTCCTTTCAATGTTATTAAAGATTACAACTAACTTTGATTCTATTATCATATCCATATTCCTGCATGTTTCCAACAATATGTCTTTTCAAATAACAAAACCGGCCATACCATGGTCAGCCCAGTAGTCTACTTTTTCATTGTGTTGAGAGGGTCTTCTTCCATGGTCATGCAATTAAACGCTATTATCAACGCAATTTTCTTTACTTCTTTATTATTGAGTATTTCGGATTTACCCGTATTTTCTAGATAATATACAAGTTTATCCTTCTTAACTACTTCCAACACCGGATCTTTTCCCTCAATTATTGTTCTAGAATTAGCCATAGCTACCACCGACCCCAGATGAAGTTTAGCAAGTTCTTTTGGTTTAAAATGCTGAGCTAATAGATCTCTAAGAACAAGTTCATGTCTTCTAATTTGATGATGGGGGCTCTCCATTCCTTCAGTTAATAATTGACTTCGTATTTTTTTCTCTAATATCCAATCACCTGTTTCTGAAATCTTTATAGTGCCGTTGATGTTTTTTGTCTCCACATGGAAAATCCCATTAGGACCAATTACCAAGTGGTCAATTTGTTGATTACCATATTTATCGGAATTTAAGCAGATATCGTTAAATACAAAATAATTATTATTTAACCAGGTAAGATAATAGGCAATCTCCATTTCCCCTTTTTTCCCTGCTTCCAGTTTTCCCTTTAATTTAAAGAGATGCTTTAATTGGTACTTTATCTCTTCTTCAACTTCTTCTTTATCTGGTTGAATCACTACTATAAATACACAACTTATCAATAGTGAAAAAAACAGTCCTCCTATAATAGCCGAATATATATCCACGATACCTTCTGATAAAATACTTCCCAAGATAAATAGTCCAGTAGTAGGAAATGCCACTGTTATATATACAAATGGAAACTTCTTCTGGTTTTTAACCATACTCAACTGGTTTTCACAGTAAGCTATTTTTTCATTCACTTGTTCGATAGTGGTAAGTTTCAAGTTTTGAACCGACATAAAATTACTCCTTTGTGAACAGTAGTATAATTTAATATTCTACTTAAACAGCATTTCTCCTACTAAAAAAAAAATATTCATTTTTTCGTAACAAAAAATACACTATTAATAAAAGAACAAAAGCACTTAATGCCATTGGGCTTAGGTAGTGCTTTTGTTCTTTATCTTGGGAAACTATTAATTTTTACTCACTTTGCTTCGCAACTTAACTCGCTTACTGCAGTAGCATTGCTAATACTGGGAACAAGAACTAATCTATTATTTAGCACTTTAATTTTATTTATATCTTGATCTTCTGTACCCTGTAAATCTGCATTTTCCGCTTTGAGTAATTTAATATAATCAATAATGTCCTGAGTTATCCTCTCACCAGGACAGATAATAGGTATCCCTGGTGGGTAAGCCATCACTGATTCAGCGCTTATCTCACCTAAAGCATCCTCAAGGGTTACCAAATTAGTATCACTATAAAAAGCTTGCTGGGGAGTTACTACAACTTCAGGAAGAGCAGGGATGGAAAAACCGTATTTAATAACATTAATGCTTGATTTTAAACTGGAGATTTCCTGCAAAGCATTAACTACCTTACTTCCTGTCTCCAAATCATCCCCAACAGACACTAAGAAGATTACATTGTACAGGTCGGAAAGCTCAACCTGAATTTTATATTTATGCTTTAATACCTGTTCAACTTCATAACCTGACATTCCCAATCTCTTAACATTTACCGTGACTTTAGTAGGGTCAATTGCATAACATCCATTGTTGTTGACAAGACTTTCGTCTATCAGCTCCAGCCCTGGAATATGGGCGATTTCTCCCCTCATCCATAGAGCCAATTCAATAGAGTTAGCTACTATTTCTTTCCCATAAAGAGCCATTTGTTTTCGAGAAAAATCTAACGACACCAGCAAAATATATGAAGGGCTGGTAGTTTGGGTTAAGTTTAAAACTGCTTTTATCCTTTTTTGGCTCACTAAGCCTTCTTTTAAAAGCAACATAGAGCTTTGGGTCATTGATCCTGTCAGTTTATGAGTACTAACTGCAGTCAAATCAGCTCCCGCTTCCATAGCAGAACAGGGCAACTGATCACTAAAGGCTAAATGAGCACCATGAGCTTCATCTACCAAAACCGGAACATCAAATCCATGGGCAATTTTTACTATGCTCGTTAAGTCTGATGCAATCCCATAGTAAGTTGGATTAATAACAAAAACTGCTTTAGCATCAGGATGGCATCTTAGTGCATTCTCCACCTGTTCAGGTTTTATTCCCATGGCCATTCCAAAGTTTTCATTTATCTCAGGTTCTATATATATAGGAATAGCACCACTTAAGATAAGCCCACTTATTGCAGATTTATGAACATTCCGAGGGATAATTATTTTGTCTCCTGGCTGGCTGACAGACATAATCATACCTTGAATTCCACAGGTAGTACCGTTTACTAGAAAGTAGGCGTGGTCAGCTCCGTATGTTTTGGCAGCTAACTGCTGAGCTTCATGAATGGCACTAATAGGATTGCAAATATTGTCTAAATCTTCCATGCAGGTCAGGTCTATGTTAAATACATTTTCCCCAAAAAAATTCCTTAGTTCCGGCAATCCTTTACCTTGCTTATGGCCTGGAACGTGGAAAGGGATAGTTTTGTTATTTACATAATTTTGTAATACTTCAAATATGGGAGTTTTATCTTGCTCAATAACTGCCATCAGATTCACCTTCCTTACCTTGCTAAAAATACAATAAATATATTACACCATAAAAAATATTTTTTTGCAAGATGGAAAAAAATATTTTTTAACATAGTTGATTAAATTGCTTCTGTTTATTCAATGGACATCCTTCCCTTAAGGCCTCCTCTTTTCTGCTGCCAATCCTATAAACAGTGACACCCTTCAAATTAAGCATGTATGCTTTGCAAATTATCTTCTCAATATCTTTAATAGTGGCATCCTCAGGTAAATTAATTGTTTTGGAAACCGCATTATCACAATATTGTTGAAATGCAGCTTGGATGCCAAGATGATTTTCAGGCTTTATTTCTGTAGCAGTAATATATACTCGTTTCAAATCATCAGAAATTATTGGTAGATTAGTAACATTGCCAAACTTAATTAGGTATTCCAGAATCTCTTTCCTCTGAGAAGCTAAAAAGGAGTTGATTATTTTCATAAACACCGGATTTAACTCTAATATTTCCTTATTAAATATTTTTCTAGTAAAAGCTAATGCAAAGGATGGCTCTATTCCGGGAGATATGCCGGCAATACTACTGATAGTTCCTGTTGGAGCAATCGTAGTGCAGGTAGCATTACGTCTGAGGATATTTTTGTAAATACTTTTATTTATATTGGGGAAATTTCCTCGCTCTTTTGCTAGTTCTGCAGAAGATTGGTGCGCTTCAAATTGAATGAATCTCATAATTTTTTGGGCTAATTTAACACCCTCTAAGTGATCATAGGGTATATTTAATAGTTGTAAGAAGTTAGCAAACCCCATTACCCCCAAACCAATTTTTCTATTTAAGGCTACTCTGCTGCTTATTTCTTGATAAGGGAGCTTATTCACATCTATTACATTATCTAAAAATCTTACACCTAGGGATACGGTTTTTTTTAATTTGTTCCAATTAATTTGTTCTTCGGAAATCATGTTTACCAAGTTAATAGAGCCTAAATTACAAGCTTCATAGGGTAGTAATGGTTGTTCACCACAGGGATTAGTTGCCTCTATCCTTCCTAAAGCAGGAATGGGATTATATCTATTAATTGTATCAATGAAAATAATTCCAGGTTCTCCATTAGCCCAAGCGTTTGCTGCAATATCATGTAATAATTTTCTGGCAAGAATTTTTTTATGGAGCTTACCATTGAATCTCAACGAAAACAATTGGTTCTCTGCAACTGCCTTCATAAATTCGTCAGTAAGGGCAACTGATAAATTAAAGTTATCCAAAGCTAAATTATTTTTTTTACACCTAATAAATTCTAAAATGTCCGGATGTTCTACGTTAATGTTTGCCATATTTGCCCCAGGCCTTACACCACCTTGTCTGATTAGGGTGGATGTGTGATTAAAAAGCTCAAGCAAGGCTATCGGTCCCGATGTAAAAACTTCACCATTTTCACTCAGGCTATTACGAGGGTATAAATTACTTAAGGAGAAACCGGTTCCGCCTCCAATGCTATGAATAACGGCTGTTTTTTTTAATGTCTCAAAAATACTCTCAGTGTTATTTTCTAATGGCAAAACAAAGCATGATGCCAACTGTCCACCGGATGTTCCTGCATTTAATAAGGTGGGACTGTTGGGGAGAAAATCCATATTGTTTAATAGCATGAAAAATTGCTCTTGGAAGTGCTCTCTATTGTTTATCCCATTAGGATAATTTTCTTCCCCTTCACTAACTGCATCGGCTACCCGCTTGAATAAATCCTCGGACCTCTCCAGCTTGCCCTGAATATTTTTTTGTAAATATCGCTCTCTTAAAATGATATCACCAATTGGAGTAAGATTCATAGTTCTCACACCCCATCATAATCTACTAATTAAAAAACCGATTAAACCAGTTATCCCATTGCCTTGGAGTTTCCCCTGTTGACCTGTTACTATGGACAGAGCACGGATCCACCGGTTCAGTTCCAGCAACAAAAACTATTTCAATAGTTTCGGGGCTTTGGGGTGTGGCAAGTAATCCTGAGTCACTGCAAACCAGCACTCTAACTAATCCTGGAGGTTCAGGGAAATCAATGGGTGGCATTTTTCTTAAGGCTTCTGCCATAAAATTGGCCCAGATGGGGGCAGCAGCTGAACCACCGGTGGCCCCCACAGGCAACTTATAAAAATCGTCCCCCAGATAGACCCCTGTCACTAGCTGGGGAGTATAGCCAACAAACCATGCATCCATTAAATTATTGGTTGTGCCTGTTTTTCCTGCAGCTGGCCGGTTTATTATATTTCTGGTTTGGCGGGCAGTTCCAAAGGGTGACTCAATAACCCCGCGCAACATATCTGTAATAATATATGCAGTTTTTGCATCTAAGACTATCTTGGTGTTAGGGTGATTTTCAAATATAACCCTGCCTTTCCTGTCCAGTATTTGTGTGATGAATATTGGGTCTGCTAGAATACCGTTGGTGGCAAAGACACCAAAAGCACTGGTTAATTCAATGGGTGTAACTATTTCTGACCCCAATGCCAGTGATAAAAAAGGTCTCAGATCACTTTCGATGCCAATTCGAGCAGCATAATCCACTACAGTTCCAGGTCCAATGTCATTAATTAGCTTGGCAGCGATAATGTTGAGGGATCTGGCTAATGCTTCTTTCAAAGTAAAACTTCGATTAATATATTCTCTATTATCATACTCTGATGGTTGCCAGGGATCAGATCCAGGAATCTCAAATATAACAGGTTCCCAAAGAATTGTGGTACCGGCAGTGTAACCTCTTTCCAATGCTGCGGCAAATAAAAAAGGTTTAAAAGCAGATCCTGGTTGTCTTCTAGCTAAGGTTGCATTGTTTCTTTGGTTTTTAGCAAAATCCCTGCCCCCTGCCAATGCCTTAATATGACCATTATTAGGATCCAATGCAATCAATGCTCCGTTAATCTCTTCATGAAGGTTCTTTAGCCCATTTTGAAAAGCCTGCTCAGCAGCCCGCTGCATATTAAGATCTAGGGTAGTATGAATAGACAAACCTCCCCGGTGGAGTAATTCTGGCCCATCCTCAAACATCTGGCTTACTTGCTCAATGACCATGGCAGTAAAATAAGGGGCTTGTCTAAATCTTCTCCGCTCTGCATCCAACACAAGTTGCTCTTCTCTGGCTGCAGCAGCTTCTGCTGCAGTAATTATTTCCAGCTCAAGCATTCTATTTAAAACGACCCTTTGACGGTCTCTTGCCGCTTCAGGTTTAGTAAAAGGAGAATAGAAAGCAGGTCCTCTTACTAGCCCTGCCAACATAGCACTTTCACCTAGGGATAATTCCTTGGCAGTCTTATTAAAATAGGTCTGAGCAGCAATTTCTATACCATAGGCTCCATGACCAAAAAAAATTAAATTTACGTATTTTTCTAGTATTTCTTTTTTTGTAAATTGTCTTTCTAGTTGAAAGGTAAGTAACAATTCCTTTATTTTTCGCGAATAAGTTCGTTCAGGGGACAAAAATAATACTTTGGCAGTCTGTTGGGTAATTGTACTGCCCCCTTCAACTGTGGCACCAGCTTGTATGTTCCTGACAAATGCCCTGGCTATTGCTTGTAAATCAACTCCACGATGCTGCAAAAAACGGTGATCCTCGATGGCGATGATTGCTTTTAATAGATACGGTGATACATCTTCAATGGGAACAGGAATTCTATTTTCTTCAAATATGGCAGCAATAGTTTGTCCATTGACATCAATAACTGTAGAAGTTTGAGGTATCTCCAATTCCGGTAGGTCAAAGGAAAGTCTACAACCATTAATAAATATCAGTAAAAGTCCCAGTAAAAGTATAAAAAAAAGTTTCCGATTCATAAACCTCACCCTAAAAAATTTCTTTCTTTATTTAGTATTATACCAAAACCTTGGGTTATCTAAACTAACTAAGTGAAAGGCAAAAAAAATAGTCAGCGAATTTCACTGACTAATTAATGGTGATTATCATGATGTCCATCATGACCATGATCTACTATAGGTTTAGATTTCCTGCCAATTACATCCAAAATCAACAAAAAAATGGCCACTTGGATTACCATAATTAACAAGCCATACCAAATTGAATTCACACTTAATCACCACCTTGTATAATTTCTATTACAATTATTCGTGTTATTGTTAAGAATTCCTTCCTTATTGTTCTATTTCTCACTATTTAAATTTATTTCTTTCAGAGCATCTGACAATATAACTACTCTATCTTTCATTTCGATGTCTAGATGCTTTTTCCTTTATTATTTGGTGAATAAAATTTTATTTTTCTCTTAAACTATCTATAATAGCAGCTAGTGACTTTGCCGAAGAATTTGCAAATTACTTGAAAAAAAGCCCCTTAGGGGAATGCAGTGGAACTAATGATAACTTATATATGTGGCTTACCTGAACGAGAGTCTGAGTAATCATTTCCATCGATGGTACAAAATGCACAACGAAAGCAAGGGTCATTCTGTTTCTGGTAAACATGATGCCGGCACTTTCCGTCAATTTGCCTTTCCACGATAATTTCAACTCCTTTTTGTTCAGGTTCTTATTAGTTATTTTCCCCAAAATAGATAAAAGGATTAATAATATTATTGGTATAGGGGGATGAAATTGGATGGTTAGAATTGTTTTGATACTAATCTGCTTAATGTTGGTCTTTGTTTCCAGTTGTGGCAACATATATAAAAAACCTTTAACCGAAGAATCCAGAGCTCAAATTATCCAAGAAATCAACACAACCCTTAATGAGTTTTTTAAAATAATCAATACAGAGCCTGAAAACGAAAACCTGGAAAAGGTAGTTAGTAATGAAACTTTGTTAGAAGAAATAATAAAAAGTCTGGCATATAATCCAGACCGGTTAGTTGAAGAAGAAATAGAATTATTAAATCTGTCTATCAACATAGTAAAACTTGAAAGCAACCTTTTAACAGCAGATGTTTCTGGTGAACTTAGTAATAAATTAAGTTTTTCTAAGCATAGGTTTGTGTTTAGGAAACAAGATGATGGATGGAAAATAGATTATTTTTAATGCTTATTTTCAATCAAATGTTTAATCTGACGGATATCTTGGTCTACTAGTAACCTATATACTTTACACATCTGGATAATTCTAGAGGTGGTACGTTCTCCTAAAAGATCTTCCGTTTGCTCAAGATTTAAATTAGAAGTAATAATTGTAGACATTTTATTGTTTAAACGATAATTAATAATACTATAAATTTTATTCTGAGTCCACTCAGTATAATTATGTACACCCAAATCATCCAGAATAAGTATTTCAACTTCCCGCAATTTTTTTAGTAGCTGTAGTTCAGTGTATTCTCCATTTTTATTAAATGTTTCTTTTATTTCATCTAATAAATCGGGTACAACTGTAAATAGCACCTGTTTTTTATTGCCTAGTAGATTGTTAGCAATACATCCAGCTAAAAAGGTTTTACCACTACCAACGGGTCCCGTAAACATCAAGCCGGTATTTTCTTTATTATTAGTGATATCTACAACAAATTTTTTCGCTGCAGTTAACGCCTTATTGGCAAGTTGTCTATAGGTAAATTTGTTAGATAATGGATCAATAAGTGCAGCTGAATAATATTGTAAATTAAAATTATTAAAATCATATCCATAAACTTCTTTTGCTATATTAGCATATATAAATTGCTTAAATAATGATTTCTGTTTGATACAATCACAATGATAAGCTATGTTATCAACTATTATGATGCCTTTACCAAAACATTTATTGCAGTTATCATATAATAATATTTTCTTTTCCAATGACTTCACACCTAACTCATATATATATCTTTATACTTACTGCCAGATTTACTTTTTTCTTTTGGTTTTTTTTGAGTTCCCTGTGGGGTCCCTTGCTGATATCCTTGTTGTTTAGCAAATCCTTTCTCGTTTGCAAGAACCTCACCCATGGACTTATAATTTTTTCGACGCCACTCTAGTAAAATAGAGTCTACGTATTTAAAATTTAATACTCCTCGTAAAACCGATCTTTTTAGGGCTCCTTTAATCATGTTATAATCATATTTATCTTTTTCAATCCATTCTCTAATCTGTTCACTTTCCATTGGGGTTAGTAACCGACCAAATTCCTGCTCAAAAGTAGTATATAAGCTGGAAAACTGCTCATCTTCCCCCATTGCAACTTGCTTTTCTACTTCTTGCAGCCAAGTACCATTTAATGCCATCAGCAACCTGTCTAGTTGCAGGTCGCCATTTATATTGACAAAATTACGCTCCACTAAAGAAGCTAAAGATTTATTAATCATTTCTTTATTGGTAGACATTTTTTGGCACAAATCTTCCACCTGCTGATCCAGGGATTTATTAGTTTTTTCAGCCATCAAATTTAAAATAACTAAAAATTGAATATCATCAATCCCCAATTTATGATAAAATTTTAAAAAAAGTGACGGAATAACTAGATTATCTGCTATTAATTGAATGGCTAACAAATTACTCATGTGGGTAGTACCAGTCATTCTAAATTCCCCCTAGTAAAACTCGTCCATATATATTATATCATTATTTTAGTAAGTTTGGAAGAATAGCTGGAAACTGACCTTCCTCTATAAGCTAGGTTGAAGCAGTAAAAAAAGAGAGGATACTCCTCTCTTAGCCAACTTGTTCGCTTTTGTTACCTATTAGATCCTGTTCTAATTGTGCTAATTGTCGATAGATTCTTTCTATCTGTGTCTTATCTTCCACAACATCTATTACGGCGGATAATTCTTCTTTAATTACTCGAACCCTTTCTATTATCCTCTGAAAATCAGACTGCACTTCTAATGACTCTTTTGGTAAAATATACTCTCTTAAATTAAATTCAGACAATCTCTCAGGAACTATAGCTTTAATACCTAACTCTTCTGCTATAATTCTAGCCAGTTCTTCTGCGTTTTTTTCTTCACCATGGGTGACAAATACCTGACTAGGTTTTTTGAAAAAGCATTTTAACCAGTTTACTAAGGTATTTTTGTCAGCGTGGGCTGAAAATCCTTCTATTTTTGTAATTCTTGCTTTAACAGTTATTTCTTCTCCATGGATGGTGATGTTTTTTTCACCACTAAGGATTCTTTGACCTAATGTTCCAATTGCCTGATACCCTACAAAAAGAATTGTACACTCTTTTCGCCATAAATTATGTTTTAGATGATGTTTAATCCTTCCAGCATCACACATACCACTTGCTGAGATGATGACAGCCCCTCCATGAATGCGGTTTAAGCTTTGAGATTCTTCAGCAAGCCTAGTAAATCTTAGCCCCGGCAAGATAAAGGGGCACTCATTTGTTTTATTTGCCAACGCCAAAGTATCACTGTCAAAATAGCTTTCACTGTTACAAAAAATTTCAGTAGCCGAGATGGCCAAAGGGCTATCGACAAACAAGCTTATTCCCTTTAAATAGCCTTCTTGTTCTAACTGGGCTAAATAATATAGCAAATCCTGGGTGCGTTCAACAGCAAATGCAGGAATAATCAAGTTTCCTCCCTGGGCCATTGTCTCTTGAATTACCTTTAACAGTTCTCGCTTTTTATCTTCCTTGTTATACCTAATCTTATTACCATATGTTGACTCAATAAGTACAATGTCTGCATCGCTGATAAACACCGGGTCTTTAATAATAGGCTGGTTAAAGTCTCCCAAATCCCCTGAAAAAACTATTTTAACTGTTTCACCTTTGTCTTTTAACCAAACCTCTATCATGGCAGAACCCAGTATGTGACCGGCATTTCGAAATGCAACACTAACTGCATCAGTAATTATAATTTGCTGGTCATATTCCACCGGAGATAAATGACTTAATGCCTTTTTGGCATCCTCCACACCATAGATGGGCTCTAAGAGTTCTTTTCCAGCCCGTGAATTTTTCCTATTCTTTCTTTCAACTTCCATTTCCTGAATATGCCCACTATCTGGCAGCATTATTTTGCACAACTCAACAGTAGCTGATGTACAATAAACCTTGCCTATAAACCCCTGTTTTACCAGCTTTGGAATTAAGCCACTATGATCTATATGGGCATGAGTCAGTAAAAGAAAATCTATCTCTTTAGGATCAAAATCAAAAACTCCGTAATTTAACTCCTTTATATTCTTAGTACCTTGAAACATCCCACAGTCCACCAAAAATTTTACTTCTCCCGTTGCAACGAGATAGCATGAGCCGGTAACAGTACGGGCACCACCTAAAAACTTTATTTTCATTGATTTTCCCCCTAATAGATTGCTGTTTTAAATATTCAACAACGCTATGTCGTTACCTGCAATGTAAACGGACAAACTTTTCCATCCGCTTAAGAGCTTCAGTAATATTCTCTAGAGATGAGGCATATGTGCAGCGAATATGACCATCTCCACCTACTCCAAAGGCATTGCCAGGAACCACTGCTACCTTTTCTTCCAGCAGTAGTTTTTCACAAAATTCCTCTGCGGTAAAGCCAGTTGATTTTACGGAGGGAAAAGCATAAAATGCTCCGTTGGGCTCATGGCATTCCAACCCAATTTCATTGAATCTTGATACGATTAACCGCCTACGCTTATTATACTGGTTGACCATATACTTCACTTCTTCTTCTCCATTTTTCAGGGCCTCTAAAGCTGCCATTTGTCCCATTACAGGAGCGCACATAATGGCATACTGGTGAATCTTAATAATGGCATCAGTTATTTCTTTATTGGCGAGGGTATAACCGATTCGCCAGCCGGTCATGGCATAGGCTTTGGAAAAACCATTAAAAACTACAGTTCGTTCCTTCATATTAGGCAGAGATGCAAAGCATGTATGGGAGCCCTCATAAGTTAAGTCAGCATATATTTCATCGGAAAGTACTAAGAGATCATATTGTTCAATAACTTTTGCCAATTCAAGCAATTCAGCTTTAGTATAGGTGGTACCCGTTGGATTATTAGGGTAGCTTAATAAAACCGCCTTAGTTTTTGGCGTAATCTTATTTCTTAACATATCCGGTGTTAATTTAAATTCTGTTGCTACTGTAGTCTCTATGGGAATAGGAACTCCGCCGGCAAGGGTAGTGCAAGGTTTGTAGGAAACAAAGGAGGGCTCAGGTATTAGTACTTCTTCTCCCTCTTCTAAGACAGCCCTCAATACTATATCAAGTGCCTCGCTGACACCAACAGTTATCACTATCTCCCCTTCAGGATTATACTCTAATTTGTATTTATTAACAAAATGCTTGGCTATCTCCTGACGCAGTTCAAGTAAGCCATAGTTTGATGTGTACATGGTATAACCTTTTTCCAGTGAATAGACACAGGCTTCTCTTATATGCCAGGGAGTAACAAAGTCTGGCTCCCCAACGCCAAGAGAAATTACTCCTTTGGTATTAACAACCAGGTCAAAAAATTTCCTAATTCCTGAAGGTGGCAACTCTTTTACCTTTTTGTTAACAAAATTTCTTGGTGTCATGGGCTAATCACCAGCCTACGATCTTCTTCTTTATCTTCATAAATTACTCCCTTTTCTTTATATTTTTTTAAAACAAAGTGGGTGGTAGTACTCTGAACATTCTCAATGGTAGCAAGCTTTTCAGCTACAAAAAGTGCTACTTCTTTCATTGTTTTTCCTTCAATAATCAAGGATAAGTCATAACCACCGGACATTAGATAAACACTTTTTACTTCTGGGAAACGGTAAATCCTTTCTGCCACAGTATCAAAACCTACACCTCGCTGAGGCTGTACCTTGACATCTATTAAGGCTGTAACATACTCCTCTCCGGTTTTCTCCCAGTTAATCATGGTGGTATACTTTAATATTACTTTATGCTCTTCCATTTCTTTAATGGTGGCCACAATCTCTTTTTCCTTTTTACCCAACAATAAGGCCATTTGTTTTGCATCCACCTTACTGTTTTCCTGTAGCAAGGCTAAAATATCCATTTTCAAATTTTCCATTTCTAGCTTCCTCCCTTTGATGAATAATAAAATAAAAAACTTCTCATCCCAAAATAGGGACGAGAAGTTTCCCGCGGTACCACCCTGATTAATCTCAATAAAAAATGAGATTCACTTATAGTAAATTGCCGGTAACGGCGGCAACCGAATTAACCTACTTTAATTCAGCTAATTTGCTCAAGGACGGCATAAGTAATCTTCTATACCGGATTCTCACCAATCTCCGGCTCTCTTAGATAGATTTAATTACTTAATTTCCTCTCTTTGCATCTTGAAATATTTCTATTTTCAAAAATTATATCATCATTTCATAATGTTGTCAATAAGAACTATTCATGTTTATTGGGGTAATCGAATACTTTATTATCCCAGGTTCTTATTTTAATTTTTTCTTTTCCATGGGAAATTAAATATTCTGGCAGCATAGGCGTTTTGCCGTGACCTTCCGGGGCATTGATGATATAAGTAGGAATTGCCAGTCCACTTGTATAGCCCCTAAGTTTTTCCATAATTTCCAGCCCCTCTTCCACGCTGGTCCAAAAGTGGCTAGTGCCAATAACAGATTTAGCATGGAAAATATAATAAGGTCTTATCCTAATTTTTAATAGTTCATGATTTAGCTTTTTCATTACATGGGGGTCATTATTCACACCGTTTAGCAGCACCGCCTGATTACCCAACTGAATTCCGGCTTTTGTTAACATATCACATGCTTTTTTAACTTCGGGAGTTATCTCTGCCGAATGATTGAATTGAGTATTGAGATAAATTGGATGATGCTTTTCCAACATTTTGCATAGCTTGTGAGTTATCCTTTGGGGCAAGGTGACCGGGGTCCGAGTGCCTAAGCGCACTATTTCAACGTGGGGAATTGAATCTAATTCACTCAAGATCCAGTCTAGTTGAGAGTTAGATAACATTAACGCATCTCCGCCGGTAAGCAAGACATCACGAATCTCTTTGTTAGACCTAACATATTCTAGTGCAGCTATTAGTTCCTTGGTTGAGGTCATACGATCAGTCTCGCCAATATTCCGGCGCCGCTGGCAGTGTCGACAATACATGGCGCATTGGTTAGTAGTATTAATAATTAACCTGTCAGGATAACGCCTGGTAACTGCATGGGCAGGTTGAGTAAATTCTTCTGCCATGGGATCATCTTTACCTGTTCCATCAGTTAATTCAAGGATGCACGGTATTGCCTGCTTGCGGATAGGACAATTGGGATCATCAGGATCCATAATACTTAAATAATATGGTGAAATTGCCCACCGAAATTTGCTGCCTATTGTATCAAGCTGTTCTCTTTCTGTGGGTGTTAAATTTATGATATGAGCCAGGGTATCGGTATCATTAATCCGATGACGCATCTGCCATTTCCAGTCATCCCAATCCTCTTCATTACTATTAAACACCTGTAGCAGCTTTTTCTTTGTCTCTTCGTTCCTTTGCTGATTTAAAAATCCCGTTGGAATTTCATCTTTTATTTCCAAATAATCAGAGATACGCTGCTTTAACTCTTCCGCTCTTTGGATGGCAATTTGCCTCTTCCGTTCTTTGGACATGGTTTTTGGCATTTTAACCCCTCCTATTCCGGAATTCATCCAGCTCAAAGTGCAAATAATTTGCCGACATTCCTTTTTTTTAAAAGCTAATTACCGAGTATATTAATCATTTTACCAAATAATCTAGTTAATTTCCATGCTAGATTTTCTCAAGCTAAACCTTTTCTGCAGTATGTGATATATATCATTGTTTTATACAGTTCTTGTGATTATAATTACAATTAATAAGATTGGATGGAGGGGACTTAAGATGAAAAAAGCAAATTTAACAATACTTAGACATACGATTCAGATTGCTTTCGGTTTCATTTTACTCTACTTAGGCTGGCAACTATATAAATTTACTGAGTATTTTTTATCCCACGGAACAACTCAATTTGTGCCAAGACCGCCGGGAGTTGAGGGATTTTTGCCCATCAGTGCTTTAATGTCTCTAAAGTTATGGTTAACTACCGGCATAATTGATCCCCATCATCCAGCAGCTTTAATTATTCTTTTGGCAATTATTTTCACATCTTTAATATTAAAAAAAGGTTTTTGCAGTTGGCTTTGCCCCATCGGAACCATCTCTGAAGGTACTGCTAAATTAGGAGTAACTATTTTTGGCCGTAACTTCAAACTTCCTCGGGTACTTGATTTAATACTGATGAGTCTCAAATACTTGATATTAGCTTTTTTTGTTTATGTTATTTTATTCCAAATGAGCCCATTTATTATTGCCGCTTTTTTACAAGGCTCCTATAATAAAGTAGCTGATATTAAAATGATGTATTTTTTCCTGGATTTAAGCTTTACAGCTGCAGTTGTAATATCAATGCTATTTATTTTATCAGTATTTGTAAAACACTTTTGGTGCAGATACCTTTGCCCTTATGGTGCCTTGTTAGGTGTTATCAGCGTCTTCAGCCCCTGGAAAATACAACGGAATAAAGAGTATTGTATAAACTGCCAGAAATGCGTCCAGGCATGCCCAAATAGGGTTCCCGTCAGCAAAGAAAAGAGAGTTTATACTCCTGAGTGTACTGCTTGTTTAAGTTGTATCGAAAAATGTCCTCAAGAGAAAGCTTTAGCATTCCATAGTTCTAAGCTAAAAACTTCTATAAATCCAGTTGTATTTCCAGTTGTCTTAATATTTATTTTCTTTGGGATAATCTGGCTAGGTAAATTAACAGGACACTGGGAGACAAATATAACCATGGAAGAATACTATCTCCTCATAAATAACCTAAATGTTATTTTCCATTAACAAAAAAGATCCCCTTAGGGATCTTTTTTTATACGGTGAGGCTGATGGGTATAGTGAAATACCACTTATATCACTATACCTGATAATTAGGTGCTTCTTTGGTTATCTGCACGTCGTGAGGGTGACTTTCTTTAAGGCCAGCGCCTGTAATTTGAACAAATGTTGTATTTTTTCTCAGTTCATCAATACTTTTAGTTCCACAATAACCCATTCCTGATTTTAAACCACCCACTAGCTGATAAATTGTTTCGCTAAGTGGACCTTTAAAGGGAACTCTCCCTTCTATTCCTTCAGGAACTAACTTTTTGCTATCTTCCTGGAAATATCTATCTTTACTTCCTGCCTTCATCGCTCCTATGGAGCCCATACCTCGATAAACTTTAAAACTTCGACCCTGATACATTTCTGTTTCACCGGGACTCTCTTCTGTTCCTGCCAGCACACTGCCAATCATAACAGCATTTGCCCCTGCAGCAATTGCTTTGGCAATGTCGCCGGAATACTTAATCCCACCGTCAGCTACGACTGCAATTCCCCTGCTTTCAGCTGCTTGTACACAGTCCAAAATTGCGGTAACTTGGGGTACACCAACACCTGCCACTACTCTGGTAGTACAAATTGACCCAGGTCCTATACCCACTTTTATCACTTCTGCCCCTGCCTCAATTAGAGCTATTGTTCCTGCTCCAGTTGCAACATTACCAGCCATTATAGCCACATCTGGGAAACTATTCTTAAGTATCTTAACTGCTTCAATAACCCCTTTTGAATGTCCATGGGCGGTATCAATAGTGATTAAATCTACTCTAGCTTTGACTAATGCAGCTGCCCTTTCCATGAAGTCATTTGTCACCCCAACAGCTGCTCCTACTAGCAGCCTGCCTTTTTCATCCTTAGCTGAATTAGGATATTGGCGAGCTTTTTCAATATCCTTGATAGTAATTAACCCAGCTAGGTTAAAATTCTCATCAACTAAGGGTAATTTTTCCACTTTATGCCTTTGCAGAATTCCTTTTGCTTCTTCCAAAGTAGTTCCAACCGGCGCAGTAATGAGGCCTTCACTGGTCATTATATTTCGAATGGGCTGCTGGTAATTTTTTTCAAATCTTAAATCTCTATTGGTCAAGATACCAACTAATTTTTTCCCAATTGTAATAGGAACACCGGAAATGTGATACCGCTCCATCAGCTTTAACGCATCGAGCACCAAGTTGTCCGGGGACAAGTATATTGGATCTGTAATGATTCCATGTTCTGACCTTTTAACTTTATCTACTTCAGAAGCTTGTTCTACAATAGACATATTTTTATGAATAATGCCCAGCCCACCTTCCCGGGCAATAGCAATGGCCATGCGACTATCTGTCACAGTATCCATACCTGCACTCAGTATCGGAATGTTTAAGCCAATGGATTTTGTTAAGGCTGTTTTAGTATCTACCTGATTGGGTAATATTTCTGAATAGGCAGGTATTAATAAAACATCGTCAAAGGTGATGCCTGTTTTAATTATTTTATTTTCCCACATTCCCATAAGACTCCTCTCTAATTTTTGACATTTATTGTATCATAATAAATATGTATTTACCAATTAAAACCTCTTATCTAAGGTATAAATATTTTTATTTGTCCTGTGGTTAACCAATATTTTAATTTTTTTATCAATAGGTTTCGATAAAAACCCCTGGTAACAGGAAAAAGAAGGGAAAGTCCAAGTAAATCAGTTAATAAGCCAGGAGTCAATAATGCCATCCCTCCAGCAAAAATCAATAACCCATCAATCAAATGTTGTCCAGGCATTTCTCCTCTGGCTAAAGAAAGCCGAATATTGCGTAGTACTAAAAAGCCCTGGGTTTTCGCCAAAAAAACACCAATAATACCCGTTGCAAATATTAAACCAATGGTATAAAAAGTGCCAATAATCCTACCAATTTCAATCAAGAGTACTAACTCAATTATAGGTACAACTATAAATAAAATTAATAATTTACCCACCATAATCTATAATGCCCTCCTTTTAAGATAATAGGCAGAAATATATTTTTCTGGTATAAAAAAAGCTTTACCTTAAAGGCCGAAGGCATGATGCTTTTTTTATATTGTATCACTTGTCTAAGTAATTAACAAGAAAGGGAACAAAGTACATAAAAAAAGCGACAACCAAATGTCGCTTAAGTCAACTGGTATATTCTGGTTGGTATTTGAATTGGATTACCTTGCAAGTCATAGGCATTAATGTAAAGTCTTTGATTATAAAAATAGCTTTTTCTGACAGCTAATAATTGAACCATATTGGCTTTTCTCTCGGCAACTGCAGTTATTTTGATAGTCCTGTACTTTAAATCAAAAATTGTTAAGCCTGAAGTTAGGATTAGTATATTATCTTTAAAATTGACAGAAACGGGATTACTTATTCCCAACAATCTTAATTTTTCAGCCAGTGTTTTCTCATCCATAACTAGTTCAATATTTTCAAAGTTAAAAGGGAGACTAATATTATCAGTTGATATTAATATTCTGGGCATTAAAGTGATATAGGTGACTATTGGATATTCAAGTATCTGGTACAACAACTCACGTGGAACTGCCACTTCCTTCACCTCCTCTGCTGTTCTATAAATTATATGCACCGGCTGAAAGAAGGTGAGATTAGAATCTAAATATTTTCTAAGTGATGAGTATCATTTAACAAGGATAAAATTGGCTTTTTTCCAAAAAACTCGATAATATTAATACAGGTATTATCTTGTCGGAATAACCAAATTTTCTTAAATTCTATTTCTAATAAGCTGCAAATTATGGCACGTATAGTTCCTCCATGGGATACCACTGCCACATTTTTTCCTTGATAATTCTGTAGTAAGTGGGCAATAAACAGCTTTACCCTTAATTCCAGTTGAGAAAACATTTCCCCCTCCGGAATAGTTAGATCAATGGGATTATCATACCATTTTTCAGCTAGGTCACCATAGTTTTGAGTTATTTCTTCAAAGGTTAGGCCTTCCCAAACTCCAAAATTTAATTCCCTAAGATCTGCAGCCTTTTTTACCTCTAACTGATGCCATAAGGCTATATACTTTGCTGTTTGGTAAGCTCTGGATAAATCACTGGCAAAAACCTCATCCAGCTTCACTTTTGCCAATCTTTTGGCTACTAACTTGCCTTGTTCATGTCCCTTAGGACTTAGTTCTACATCAGTATGACCTTGGTATCTGGATTGAACATTCCAAACTGTTTCCCCATGGCGAATAAGATACAATTTCATAGCATTTCAACTCCCTGCAATGACTGAAGTCAAAGCTTCAATCATTGTTAAATTATTTGCTCTATTTTTGATCCCCAGTCGAATATATTTATCGGATAATCCTGAGAAATTGCTACAGTCCCTGATTAATATTTTTTTCAAGGCCATTTCTTCCACTAACTTAGTTGAGGTAAGTCCTGATCTGGTGATCTTTGCCAACAGAAAGTTTACCTCTGAGGGAAAGGGTTCAATGCCAATAATATTATCCAATTTCTCGTAAACAAAATCTTTTTCCATAGAAACTAATTGACGAGTTTTTTCAAAAAAAAGCTGATCAGATAAGCCTGCTTTGACAGCTAGTTCAGCAAAGCAGTTAATATTCCACGGGTCTTTCTTTAAGTTTAACTTTTTGATTAGGAGAGAATGACCAACACCGTAGCCGATTCTCAATCCTGGAATTCCTAATATTTTTGTTAAGGAAGACAGTACAAATATTTTATTGCCATCTACTAAATTGATGAGACTATTTTCTTTATTAGATAAAGTAAATTCTATAAAAGACTCATCAACTACCAACAAGACTTCATGTTGGCTGCATTTTTGGGCAATAAATTCCAATTGGTCCCGGGGAAATAAATTCCCAGTTGGATTATTGGGGTTACAAATAAACAATACTTGGCTATCTGGCAAACTAGCCAGAATTTTTTCTAAGGGCAAGCTAAAATTGTCTTCTTCATTTAATGCTATTTGTTTAATTCTGGCACCGGAACTTGTTGCTGCCCGGGCATATTCAGAAAAAGTGGGTACAACAATAGTTAATCTGTTAGGTTTCAACATATTACATAATAAATATATTAATTCCACAGCACCGTTACCTAAAAGAATATTATCTATCCTGGTATTTACAAACCCCGCAATAGATTTTTTTAATTCCTGGTATTCCGGGTCTGGATAATGTAATAATATATTAAAATTATCCATGATGGCGTCTTTAGTTCCTGTTGGGAAGCCAAGGGGATTAATATTGGCACTATAGTCAAGTATGTCCCCCACAGGACAATTAAATTGCCTTGAGTAAAATGATACATTACCCCCATGCTGCTGGATTGTCAATAGTTTCACCTCCTAATTTGGGGACAGTTGTTAGAACCTTTATGCCGCCACAGATAGCTTTTAGATGATGAACTTGCTGGATTTGAGGAATCTGGTGTTTCAGCAAGTGTACACATTCCTTTTTTATTGCTACCTCCCGTGGAAATAAAATTCCTACCGTGGTGCCACTATGAGCAATATTTACGCCTAATGAGCCGTACTCCGCAGAAATTTTGGCTATTTTATTAAGATAAGGCTTATATAAAATTTGCTGATGAGCCTGGGCAGAAATAGTTGCTCCCCTGGCTACTTTTTTTAGGTCTTGTTCATTAACTCCTTGCATTACCAGTTCTAATGCTTCCCTGACCTGTTCTTCCTTTGCCTTGTTAAGGGATACTAAATCCGCTCTCTTGTTAAATGACATTGTATCAACAGTATCATGGAACTCACAGGCCAGTACCTGCAAGGTAAGAGCCGGCCCAAGGAACTCCAGCCTGGTTCCTTTAACATGATCGAAAACAGCCAGCCCAGGGGCAAAAATACTGTCAGTAGGTTCAATTGCCAGAGCTAACCGGGCTAAGCTAGCTGTAGACAATTCTTGATTAAGGGCAATGGCAATCCCACTGATTGCGCCGAAAATATCGGCAGAACTGCTTGCCCAACCCTTGCCCACAGGAAGTTGGGAAGAAATAGCAACATGTGCCCCCAAGTCCTGCCGATTAAAATATGCCAGTGTGTTTCTGACAGCAAGCTTAACCTTGGTGCACCATTCAGGATAAACATCAATAATCCCGGCAGAGTTTAACTCAATAGTCACCTGGCTGAACATATTAATAGGAAAACTGACTAGAAAATTATCTCCGTCAAGATGACCCTGAACAAGCTCACCACAAGTTCCTGGAACTTGTACAGTTACTCTCATAATAAATCACTCCAGCTACCCTAGTAATAGTAAAAACAGAAATAGCATCAGCACTTCACTGAGCTCAATTACCGCTCCGTAAGTATCTCCAGTTAGACCATCCAGTTTTCGAGTCAGTACATTATTAAACAACCAAACAATTACAAGATTTCCCACTACTGCTATCAAACCCAATAAGCCTGTTAACCAAAAGACCAATAGAAAAATTGCCAGTCCGTTAACAATAAAGCTGTGCCTATGTCCTTTAGCTAGAAAAAGTTTTCCCAACCCTTTCTCTCGGGCATAAGGCCAAAAGGACATTGATAACAGCACCTGCCACCTGGCAATTACAGGCATCAGTAGTAAGCTTATTAGGACATTTGGAAGCGATAGGCTGGCTAGCAAAGCAAATTTCATCAACAGCAGACAGATGACCGCCCAAACACTATGGGCACCAACTCTACTGTCTTTCATAATTTCCAGCATCCTGTCCTTATCCCGGGCGGACATCAGTCCGTCTACTGTATCCATCAACCCATCTAAATGAAGACCACCGGTTATTAAGATACTGATAATTAATATTACTACGGCTAAAACTAAACTGGGTAAAAAATAATTAAGCAAACTATAGCATCCTACCAGTAATATACCGATTAATAAGCCTACCAGGGGGTAAAATTTAACACTATTGATAAAGTTATTTTTTTCATTAAATTGAATTTCCCCAATGGGAATCCTAGTTAAAAATTGTAGGGCTATTAAAAAGTTTGTCATTTTTCCCGTTTCTCCTGGTATTTTTTACAGTTTGAAATAAAGGCTTTCGCTAATTCAGGTAATCCCCGCCAATGGATATGTAAATAGGAGGCCAATAAATTATTCTTTGCAAATCCTTCATTAACCCATTTCTCCTGTCTGGTATTGTATAGATGGAAAGCCCAGGGAAAGATTTCAGGAACATCAATTAAGCTGGAGTAATGAAATTCGTGACCCTTAACCTCAATACCCTGGTTACCCAACAGAGAGCTTATGGCTAAGGTGCCTTGCCGGTAGCCCATTCCTGCCAATTTCTTTCCCATTACTGCCTGACATGGAATGATATTAGTCATGGGAAAGTAATCACCGGTAAAAGAATAAATTCCTTGGCATAAGTACATATAGCCGCCACACTCAGCATAAATAGGCATCCCATGCTCATATACTCGCCTAATATCCTGGTGCAGTGAATGGTTCTCCCCTAGCATATTTAGAAACAGCTCTGGAAAACCTCCGCCAATAATAATTCCATCAATATCCTCGGGTAATTTAGAGTCATTAACAGGGCTGAACCAAATTAATTCAGCTCCTAGCTCTTCTAAAAGAGCTAGCCCATCCCAATAATAGAAGTTAAAGGCCATGTCTCTGGCTACAGCAATTTTCACCTTAAATTCTGGAAGGGCGATTTTTTTAATCTTAGTTTCTAATCTTATTTCCTGAGCTTTGGCTTTCTCTGCCAACTCCACCAGCTTGTGATAATCAACTTGATTCATTATTTCCTTGGCAAAAATCTCTTCGTTAACAATACCCTCAACCTCATCCGCTGGAATTAATCCAAGGTGTCGCTCGGATAATTTTAACCTGTTATCCCTCATTAAATATCCAATAACAGGAATGGAAAATTCCTGGAAAGCGTCTTCCAGGAGCTTTTTATGCCGGTCACTGCCCACATTATTGATAACTAATCCTGCAATATTTATTCCTGAGTCAAAGTTAAGAAATCCTAACGCAACTGCAGCTGCACTCCTAGCCATGGACTTGGCATCTATCACTAATATGATGGGGCAATTTAATAACCGGGCAATTTCAGCACTGCTGCCAAGGTTTGAATTTCCTTCAGGCCCATCAAAAAGTCCCATTACTCCTTCAATAATAGCAATAGATTTGCCTGTTCCATACCGAATGAAGTTTTCTTGGACGATTGAGGAAGAGGTTAAGCTGGTGTCCAAATTAATACAAGGATTACCCGTTACTTTGGTATGATAGCTTGGATCGATATAGTCGGGTCCAACTTTAAAAGGCTGAACAGAGTAACCAAGCCTAGTCAAACCAGCCATGATTCCAATGGTAATTGTTGTTTTTCCTACACCGCTATTCGTTCCTGCTATCATTATTCTTGGAATAGTCATCTTATTCCTCCTAACAGCAATAGGCCAATAATCAATAAGAGAACAGCACCAGTAAAAAGAAAAACAACAATATACATCATTTTAACCGTGGTAATAATGTCCTCTGGTACTATCTCTCTCTCTTTTTCTCCTAAATAAGCTCTGAACTGTTTCTGGCCGTGGTACCAATTATATCCACCTAAGCGAATTCCTAACGCCCCTGCTACTATTGATTCAGGTACGCCTCCATTGGGACTAGGGTGTAGATGGGCATATTTCTGCCAGCTGGCAATTGCCTTTTTAGCCGATAGATTTAAAAGGATAGCTGATAAAACAAAGGATATTCCAGTAATCCTAGCTGGCAAATAGTTAGCCCAGTCGTCTATCTTGGCAGCAGCTTTACCAAAGTAGAGATAGCGGTCATTTTTGTATCCAAGCATTGAATCCATTGTATTAATGGCTTTATAAATAAATGCTAACACAGGTCCGCCAATAATGCCATAAAACAAAGGAGCAATTACACCGTCTACGGTATTTTCTGCCACAGTCTCCACTGCTCCCCTGCTAATTTCAGCAGAAGAGAGATTACTTGTTTCCCGGCTGACAACTTGTCCAAGCATTTGTTGGGCAACAGCTAGATTCCCGCTAACCAAGGGAAGGTAAATAGCCATGGCTGCCTTCTTTAAGCTTTTAGTAGCCAAGGTAGTGGAAAACAACCAGGCAGAAACTATAATTCCTATCCAATAATGGAGATAAAAACTAACTTTAATAATAGCAGCAGTTATTAAAAAAACTGTTATTATGACAGCAATAACCAGTATTCCTCCCCTAAATATCAAAGAGTTGGGGGCACTTCCTATTTGATACAATCTTTCTTCCAGCCAGGAGATTAACCTGCCGATGATTACTACCGGATGGGTTAGTTTCTCCGGATCTCCAACGATAATATCCAGGATAACTGCCAGGCAAAATATTATCAACAATTCTTTCATCTGGAAAGACCAACAATCTCATAAACTTTACCCATATCTAAATGGGCTCGCACATGGTTAGCCAGCCTATCATAGCTGTCAGCTTTTTTTCTGGCAAAAGAAACATTCTGATAGCTTAAAGGCTGCCAATCCTTAAGAATACGGATATTATTCAACAACTGTCGTCTAAATTCATCATTATCAAAAATCCCATGAACATAGGTTCCAAAAATCAGTCCTGTTCTGCTCACTGCACCATCATTATACCAGTTATCCTGATCACTGATACGCCGAATTTGTACCACCCTGTCAGCACCTGCTAATAATTGGCTAACTCCCATATGGATTTCATAACCAATTATCTCTATATTCCCACAGTTAGCTAAAAGTGGACTATTAATGTTACAAACAGTTCCTTGTACTTGGCAGGTATTTTTTTCTCGTGCAAATACTGTTTTTATGGGCAGCAATTCCAAACCCTTAGTATAGGAAACGCTCGATTCTGTTCCAGCCGGATCTTCCAAGTGTTCTCCTAAAATCTGATACCCTCCACAAATTCCAATTACAGGTACACCTTTATTAGCTAAGAATTTTATTCCATCTGCCAGTTTAGTTTGCTCTAGAAATAGCATGTCCTCAATGGTGTTTTTACTGCCTGGAATAATAATCAGGTCTGGCTGATCCAAATCTTGAACATTTTTCACATACCTAACTTTTACATCCGGTTCTGTGTTAAAGCAATCAAAGTCTGTAAAGTTAGATAGGCGGGGTAATGATACCACCACAATATCAAGAAATTCAGCGGAGCAATCTTTAAGGGGATTATCTCCTTCCCGGGAGACCGAATCCTCATCAGCTATCCCAATATCGGGTAAATGTGGTATGACCCCCAAAACAGGTTTTCCTGTTTTTTCTTCAATAAAATCAAGAGCAGGTTCCAGTAATTTAACATCTCCCCGAAATTTATTGATAATTATTCCTTTTATTAGCTCTCTCTCATCCTGGTCAAGAAGCTCTAAAGTCCCTACTATCGAAGCAATTGCTCCACCCCTATCAATATCGGCTACTAAAATAACCGGTGCATCAGCAATCTTAGCCATGCGCATATTAACAATATCTCTGGATTTTAAGTTTACCTCCGCCGGGCTCCCTGCTCCCTCTAACACCATAACCTGGTATTTGTCCGCCAGTTTGTTGTAGCTCTCAATCACTATGTCTAGAGCGGTGATATTATAATTTTGATGATATTCCCTGGCACTTAAATTTCCCACTGGTTTGCCTAGGACAATCACTTGAGAGCTAGAATTTCCCGTAGGCTTTAACAGGATTGGATTCATTTCTACTTCTGGTTCAATTTCACAGGCCTCTGCTTGAGCAACCTGGGCCCTGCCCATTTCCCCCCCACTTTTTGTGACAAAGGAATTTAAAGCCATATTCTGGGCTTTAAAGGGAGCTACCGAGTAGCCGTCTTGCTTGAAAATGCGGCAAAGGGCAGTGGCTAAGATACTTTTCCCCACATGAGAGCCTGTGCCTTGAAACATAATTGACTTAGCCATATTAGTCACTCCTCGTATAATTGAAGCAGCAGCGCATTAATAGTGGCTGCAGCTACTGCACTTCCTCCCTTATACCCGGTGACGGTTACAAAGGGTATATCATAAGTTTCCAGTAACTCCTTCGACTCCTTTGCCCCTACAAAGCCCACGGGAGTTCCCACTATCAAGGCAGGTTTGATCCCGGCATCAACCATTTTTAGCACCTGAAATAGTGCGGTGGGTGCATTTCCTATGGCTACGATACTGCCATTTATCTTTTCGCCAAAGTGTTTCATGGCTGTGATAGCTCTAGTTTCGCCGGAAATTGCAGCAACATCAGCTACCACCGGATCGTCAATGGCACAGTGAACAATCCCGCCAAAGACAGCTAACCTTTTTTTATTTATACCCGTCAAGACCATCCTCACATCGGTAAAAATATCTCCACCGTTTTTGATAGCCTGAAATGCTGCTTCCGTCGCCTCGGGATGGATCTTTACCAATTTAGCATACTCGGGATCTCCCGTTGTGTGGACAATCCGTTTGACAATAGCTTGTTCCGCCGGTGGAATCTCCAATGCTCCGATAAGTACACTGATAATCTCCATACTCTTTTCTTCAATTTCATGGGGTTTAACAATATAGTCCATGGCTAGTTTACCCCCCTGATTCTTTCCAGGACTATTTCTGCCAACCTTTTATCCGTACCCAGATGATGGGTGAGGGTAAAGGATGCTTGGTCCCCGTATTTTTCCCCAAGTTTATCCATTTTCTCAGGAATATCTTCCTGCAGGTGAATGCCTTTATAAAGAAAAAATGGCATGATCACAATATTGCTGCATCCAACGTCAACTAACTCTGCTACTGCATCTTCCAAACTAGGCTGGGAAAAACCCATAAAAGCACTAATAACCCTTTGGTTGTATAAATTTTCCTTTACCATTTTGGTAATTTCTTGCAAGCTTTCATTGGCTTCCCTGGCTCTGCTTCCGTGACCTAAAATGACATAACCTGTACTCATTTTATTTAAACCTCCTCAAAAATTGGATTAATGCTGGGATTGTTTGCACAATTATATTTTTTGGCAAGCCTATCAATGGCCTGGCAATAATAATCACGTTTAACTCTAACTCAAGCCCTGCTTTAATTTTTTCCAATGTACCACCAACAGTACCACTGTCTTTGGTAATAACCGTCCTGATACCCAGGTCTTGAAACATTGCCCGATTTAACTCATAGGAAAAGGGCCCTTGCATAGCAATAATGTTTCTTGCCCTCAAACCCAATTTAAAGCAATTAGCTAGTACGTCAGGGTCAGGTAATACTCTTAGATATAGCTGATCTATTGAAAAAACTTTAGCCTCGATTATTTCTCTCAATTGCTTGCTGCCGGTGGTAAATAGCCAGGGACCAGGCAGACTGGCAGCAATTTCTAATCCCAAGGGAAAGGTGGCAGCTGTTTTTATCAATTGATGGCTGAGATAATTTGTTGTTTTTCTTTCATACCTAATATAGTCAATATCTAATAAATTGCAAATCTTATATGCCATTCCGGTAATGTACGCTGCAAAAGGGTGGGTGGCATCAACTACTGTATTGATGCTATTTTGCTTAATAATTTCTGTAAATTTACTCTCATCCAGAGGGCCGGATAACACCCGGGATGCTCCTGTTTCAATAGCTAATTCCTGCCCGTATTCTGTCACTACAGAAATCGTAACCTGATAACCTTGATTTGTTAACTCAGTGGCTATCTCTCTGCTATCCTCAGTGCCGCCCAGAACCAAAATCATAACTGGTAACCCCTTGGGGTAATCATTAAGTCGTGCCAAGTGATAGTTTGGCTGTTACCGACGATTACTACGGAAAACATATTAATATCTTCACTGGTGAAGTGCTCTAAGTCACTTATTACCACTTTTTCCCCCTGGCGCTTGGCATTAGTAACTATTCCAACCGGTGTATCAGGTGGCTTTTCCATCAGCAATATGTCCCTCACTGATTCAATCTGCATTACCCGTCCTTTGCTTTTGGGATTGTAAAGAACAATTATAAAATCACCTTTAGCAGCCATTTCTACTCTTTTGACAATTGTTTCCCAGGGAGTAAGTAAATCAGACAGGCTGATCACTACATAATCATGCATTAGGGGAGCTCCCAATGAAGCTGCTGCCGCATTTGCAGCTGTTATACCTGGGACAACCTCAAGCTTTACTTTTGTTAAACAATCATTGGCTTTAATTACCTCAAGCATGATTCCCGCCATACCATATACCCCTGGATCTCCGCTGCTCACCAGGCAAACATTCGACCCTTCCAGTGCTTTAGTCAGGGCTAACTGACACCTTTCCACTTCCCTGGTCATTCCCGAAGAGATTACTTCCTGAGAGTCAATCAAGGTACTGATTAAATTAATATATGTTTTATATCCAATTATCACATCTGTTTCTTTAATTGCCTGGAAAGCACGATAGCTCATTTGATCTAAGTTCCCTGGACCAAGTCCTACCACAAATATTTTTCCTGGGCTATTGCTATTGTTACTTTGGGAAAAATCGTCTTTTTTAATAATAGTTTGGGACTGACTCCCCCAAGAATCGCTGCTGGTTCGCATACTCCTTCAACTCCTATTGATTTATTTACAAACTGAGATCTGGCAAAATTCCCTTCTGCCATCACTTCTTTTAACTGAGTTGCAGAAAAAAATTCTACTTGAGTCCCCAAATGTCTAGCAGCTAACAAGATTCCCGGTTCATCTTTCTTGACATCAACGGATACAATTTTTTTGATGGTGCCTGGACTCTTATTAAGTGAAGCTACTCCTTCTTTGATGGCATTAATAATCAATTCCGGTTCTGTCCCCCTTCGGCAGCCTACGCCAATGATCAAGCTTTTAGGATAAAGGAACAGATATCTATTTTTATCTTCTGGTATTTTCACTTGGTCTTTCTCAGCAATAATACAACTATAATGATTATGATTAGCCTCAATATCTGATTCCGTTAGGGATAAGAGAGGAATCTGAACATTTTGAAATTGTTTTATTAGCTCTTGGGGCAAGGTCAAGTTAGTATAGACAATTACCTTTTCCCCATTAACCATGGCCCCGTTAAAATATTTAAGGTTATGAAAAGGCTCCATACCCAAGTTATACTTTTGAGCAATTAGATCAAAGGAAAGAGTCTTATTAACATCTGTGGACGTAGTAATCACAGGAGTTGCATTTATGCGCTCAGCTATTAATTTAGTTAGCTCATTTGCTCCCCCCAGGTGACCAGCTGCAACGCTGACAACGTGCTCACCCAGTTCATCGAAACATATCACAGCGGGGTCAGTGCGCTTATCCCTTAGCAAGGGAGCAATGGTACGTACTACAATTCCCATAGCCATGACCATTAGAAACCCGTGATATTTGCCAAACTGGCGGTATAATTCATCTGGCAGTGGTCCATCAATTTTCTTGTAGTTAATAGTGTTGTTGCTTTGCCAGAGCAGCCTTTCCTCTGCCAAATAGTTAATTATCCCCGCTGGTAAAAAAATATCCAATTTATATTCCGGCAGATGCTTTGCAATTGTATTGCCTAACTGAGCACCTTTTTTTGTCAGGGCAAAAATGGCCAACTGTTTCATCGAGATGCGTCTCTATAGCCATGCTTAAAGTTAGGATGATATAACTGGGAGCGGTAATCCCTAAGCTTTAAACAATTCCCCACTAGGATCATGGCTGTTTTCAATACACCTGCCTCTTTAACCTGATCGCTAATGGTAGCCAATGTCCCTTTTATTACTTTTTCTTCTCCTGGCCAAGAAGCTTTTTCTACCACAGCAATGGGAGTGTTCAGGGAATATCCCGTTAATAATTCTTGCACCACCTGATCAATCATATGAACACTAAGGAAAATACATAGGCTGGCCTGATGTTCTGTCAGTTTTTTCAGACGTTGACTTTCCGGCACCGGGGTCCTCCCTTCTAGTCTGGTAATAATAACAGTTTGGGAAACCTCGGGAATGGTAAGCTCACATTTTACTGCTGCAGCAGCAGCTAGAAAAGAACTAACCCCTGGGACTATTTCGTAAGAAATATTTTCCTCGTCCAGTAGCGTCATCTGTTCTTGAATAGCACCAAATAAGGCTGGGTCTCCTGTATGCAGCCGAACAACCCACTGGTTTCTTCCCACTGCATCCTTTACTACAGAAATAACCTCCTCTAACGTCATGGACGCACTATCATATATTTTAGCATTTGGAGAGGCATATGCTAATATTTCCTTATTAACCAGGGAGCCGGCATAAATAATCACAGGTGCCTCCTGTAACAGCTTCATTCCTTTTACCGTAATTAACTCAGGATCCCCTGGTCCTGCCCCTAGAAAAAATACACTCATGATAAACCTCCCTTTTTAACAATCAACAAGGATAAATACTCTAATCTTTTGCCTGCCAATTCCTGTAAATCATATACGATTTTTTGATTCGGATGACCGCATTTACTGATAAACACAGCCTTATTGCTTAACCCCAGCTCTGCTAATACTGAAACTAACTCTTCAATTTTTGAGGAGACCTTTAAAAATACCACATTTTCATGAATTTCAAGTATTTTAGCCAAGTCTTCTGTTTTTTTCAGGGCAGGAATAATGGCTAAGCTTTCATCTCCTTCTGCTAATGGTTGACCCAAAATAGAGGCTGCTGCTGAAAAGGAAGTGACACCAGGAATATTTTCCACTATTAATTCAGGCTTAATTTTTTTTATCTCCTGCAAAATATATGTATAGGTACTGTATAGCATACAGTCACCTAATGTGATAAAAGCACCGGTTTTACCATCCGCCAGCGCTGATACTATTTGTTCAGCACCGGTTTTCCAAGCTTGCTCCAGCACCTCTCGGTCTGTGGTCATTGGTAATAAAAGGTTAATTATCTCGGCATTTGAACTTATGAACTTGTTGACAATTTCATGGGCCACACTTTTTTTTTCCAGCTTCGACTGGGGTACAAATACTATGTCTGCTTCAGCCAGCACTTTTTTTGCTTTAATTGTAATTAATTCAGGCTCCCCTGGTCCGATACCTATGCCAATTAATTTACTCATTCATTTTCTACCTCCTTCTTTCCGGTAATAATAAAAATAGGGTTATGAGCCTTAGCCATAAAATGTCCTTTTACCGGAATATATTTTGTGACTGCAATCTGACAGATATCCAGCCGGTATTTTAGCTCTGTTAAAAAGCCTATTGATTCAGATAGAGTAGCCAAAGTAACTGAGGGTATTATCATCCTACCCTTGTTAGCCAGCAACTGATCCCCTTGGCTAATAATATCCTCAAGTTTACCCCCGGAACCTCCGATGATAATGACATCTGCCGGACTCAAACCAACTAAACCTTCCGGGGCAGCCATTTCAATTATCTGAAGATTTTGCACCCCATGTTTTAAGCAATTTGTTTTGATCAGACTAATTGACTCAGGATTTTTCTCAATAGCTACTACTTGGCCATTCTTTGCCAATAGTGCTGCTTGAATTGATAAAGAACCGGTTCCTGCTCCAATGTCTATTATGCTAGAATCATCAACTATAGCTGTTTTTGCCATTATCACTGCTCTAACTTCCTCTTTAGTCATTGGGATATTGCCCCGTTCAAACTGTTCATCACTCAGCATCACAAATAATCACCACACAATTCACCATATTACGAGACTCTTTGCATAAACTGATTACACTATATTGTTGAATCACTTCATCAGGATAACTCAAATTCTCACAGGTATAAATTATTTTTTCTGTAAATCCGGTATCCAGGTAAACTTTAGCAATAGTTTGGGGCGTATTGATATTATCTGTTAGCAGACAAAGCTTTGAACAGGAAAGATAGTTACGTAAAACTTGCAGGTCTTTACCATGCAAGCTGATTAATTGTGCGTCCTGCCAGGGCATGGCCAGTTTGCTAAAGGCTAACTGTAGGGAACTTATGCCTGGTATCACTTCTAAGATATCCCGGTCAAAATGCTTGCTTAAAAAGGTGAGTAAACTGTAAAACCCAGGGTCGCCGGAAACTAGCACAGTCACATTTTTTTTTTGGTAATGGTCCATAATATATTCCTTTAAAGTTGTTAAATTTTTAGTTATTTCTTGTTTATCAACCTTTAGCTCCGGAAATTGCTCTAGATGTCGCTTGCCCCCCACCAAGATATCAGCCTGCTGAATTTTCCGCAAGCTGATTGGTGGAAGATATTCTCTGGATCCTGGTCCCATTCCAATGATAGTTATTTGTTGTTGTTTTATTTTTGCTGCCATCCCAGTTTTCCCCCTATTATCAGGGCGTTGTTATCAAAGCCCAGTAATTCTCCTTTAAGATCTAATAAAACAGTGCCCACCTTTAACTGATACCTGGAATAACTTACAGCCCGTTGGCTGGCCCGATTGGCCACCCTGTTAAAAGTTTCTTCTAATTGGTTATCTTTAATTATTTGGACTGCTGCCTCAGCAGTAATTGCTTCCATAATTCCCTCAATTACTGAAAGGGTAGCACCCTGAAGGGCAGCATGGGCTGCTAGAGTCTCTCGCCTAGCATCAGTAAAGCGGTTATGGGTATTGAAATTGCCTGCTGCTATCTTGACCAGTTTGCCAATGTGTCCAATTAACAAAACCTCTTCAATTCCATGATTAACAGCCTCTTCCAGCATGAAGCCGATGAAATTACTAGTTTGAATAATATTACTTTGCTCTACCCCGTATTTTTCAATGGCAAAATTTTGTCCTATTTTCCCTGGAGTGAACGCAATAATTTTCTTTTTTTCCGCCTGAGCTACCTTAAGACATTGGGCTAGAGATGTTTTAAAAGCTTCTTCAGACATGGGCTCAACAATTCCAGTGGTCCCCAAAATTGAGATGCCACCCACTATTCCCAGGTCAGGATTAAGGGTTTTCTTGGTCAGAGACATTCCTTCGGGAACCTCAATCACAATTTCTGCTCCTTGATCCGGAGGTAAAACATCCTTAACTGCCGCCATAATCATGTTCCTAGGTACGGGATTAATTGCCGGCTCTCCCACCGAAATTGCTAATCCTGGTTTTGTTACTTTTCCTACTCCTAAGCCACCAACTATTTTTACTCCCCCAGCTCTTAACTTTACCCTAGCATAGATTTTGGCACCATGGGTAATGTCAGGATCATCCCCACCGTCCTTTATCACACAGCAGGATGCATCATCAGGATTATACCTGCAATCTTCTAGCTTTAGCTTTAGAACAACACCTACAGGTGTGATTATCTCAGTTTCCCATATGTGTTTTTGCTCAATTAGCATTATTAGTGCTCCTTTTGCCGCAGCTGCAGCACATGAACCGGTAGTATATCCCCGCCTTAGCAATTTTGTTGGAGAATTTTGATAGTAATCATTTCCAACTTTTCCATCCATGGGCCTCTTCCTTTCAATTCATACCAAATCATTTATCTAGAACAAAAGCACTTCGTGCCTTTCGGCTTAATAAGGTAGTGCTTTTGTTCTCTCCCAGGGAACCAATGCGTTCCCTAGGACGTTTCACTTGTGACCCTCCTTGGCAGATAAGGGAGCATCTCCCTTAACAACC
>Ga0208490_100104_pt1 | contig 67178 bp, 64 predicted proteins | sample SubbioAug_CSWold_FD_184818 | JGI IMG/M metagenome (GOLD analysis project Ga0208490, IMG submission 184818) | Serpentinite rock and fluid subsurface biosphere microbial communities from McLaughlin Reserve, California, USA - CR11Aug_CSWold (SPAdes) | ecosystem: Environmental > Terrestrial > Deep...
CGAGGAGCTGCGGATCAAGCTCTCCGAGCTCTGCTACAAGTCGATCGCCTGCGACGCCACCGAGGACAAGAAGCACATCGACCTGTCCTCCGAGCCGCTGATCCTCGTGTGCGCCGCCGGCCTGCACGGGTCGAACGTGGACGACGTCGCCAAGGAGGTGGCGATCTACCGGGCGCACAAGGCGGCGCCGATCGTCATCGCCACCGAGGGGGAGGGCCGCTTCGCGAGCGCACTCGCCGTGCTCGCGGTGCCCGACACCCACGAGCAGCTCGCGTTCGTGCTGGCCACCGTCGTCGGCCACCTGTTCGGCTACGAGGCGGCGCTCGCCATCGACGCCCAGGCCCGGCCGCTCCGCGAGGTGCGCGCGTCGATCGAGGGCGTCCTCGCCGAGGGCACCGCCGACGGTGAGCGGGTGCTCGCCCAGATGCGGCGCTCGGCCCAGCAGCCGATGCAGCTGTTCTTCGACCAGCTGCGCGCCGGCCGCTACGACGGCCACCTCGAGGCATCGTCCGCGGTGCGGGTCGCCAACCTGCTGCGCTACGCCAGCGGCGCCGTCCCCCTGGACGCCTACCAGCTCGACCACGGCAAGGTCGGCACGCCGTCCGTCGTCGTCGAGGACCTCACGGCAGCGCTGACCCGCGCCATCGACGAGCTGACGCGCCCGATCGACGCCATCAAGCACCAGGCCAAGACCGTCACCGTGGGCATCTCCCGCACCGACGAGTCGCTCCTCGAGGTGGCCCTCGTCCAGGCCGTGCTCGCCGCCGGCGCACCCCGCGACCGCCTCACCTACAAGAACCTGCGCACCCTCGCCGACGTCTCGCCGGCGGTCGAGGAGGTCGTCGGGTACACCCGGTACCGCATCGAGGGGACGGTCGACCCCACCAGCGTGGGCGGAGACGCCACGATCACCGTCGTCGACCGGGGCGGGATCTCCCTCGACCTCCCGCTGCGCACGGCGGCCAACCCGGTCCTGCGCGGCACGAAGCACCAGGTCGCCGCCGACCAGGAGCTGCTCATCGGCCGGGGCCGCAGCGACGGCCGCACGATCGTCATCGTGCCGGAGGTCAAAGACGGTGCCACCACCGGCATCACGCTGCTCCACGTCCGCTTCGTCGAGCACCTGTCGGCGGCCTCCGCCCGCGGCGTCCTCGCCGGGTACCGCCGCCGGCTCGCCGCCCTGCGCGACGCCGTCACCGAGACCGAGCCCACCTTCCGCGACGACCTCCTCGCCGAGGTGCCCGCAGTCGACCTGCTCACGCTGCCGGTGAGCCTCCTGGCCGACCGCTGGCGGTCCTGACGCAGCGCGACATGGCCGGCATCGTCGGCGTCGGCATCGACCTCGTCGACGTCGAGCGCTTCCGCACCTCGCTGCAGCGCACGCCGTCGATGCGCACGCGCATGTTCACCGAGGGCGAGCGCGCCTACGCGGAGACGGCCGCCGATCCCACCGAGCGCTACGCGGCCCGCTTCGCCGCGAAGGAGGCGGCGATGAAGGCGATGGGCGTCGGCCTGGGCGCCTTCGGGTTCCACGACGTCGAGGTCGTGCGCGAGGACGACGGCCGCCCGTGGCTGCGCGTCATCGGCGCGGCCGAGCTGCTCGCCCTCGAGCGGGGCGTGGTCGGGTGGCAGCTGAGCCTCACCCACACGGCGACCTCGGCCGGCGCCGTGGTCGTCGCACTGGCGTAGCCCGACGGCCGGGCCCGGCCGGTCAGCGCGGCGCGTACTGCGGGCGCAGGCGCTCCTCGACCTGGCGACGGCGGGCCTCGGGCAGGGGCACCGCCCGCCGGCTCACCGTGTCGAACGCCAGGTCGACGACCTCGAACGTGGCGAGCAGGTCACCCCGGTCGACGTCGTAGGCCCACATGACCCGGTGGGTGTTCTTGTCGAAGACCTGCACGGTCGCCCCGAAGCTCTGTATGCGGTCGCCGACCCGTGGGCGCCGCAGGAGCACGCAGCGGTTCTCCATGTTCGCCCACCCGATCTGCTCGCCGTTCGGACCCTCGTGCAGCATCGGGCCGTCGGTGCCGGCGAGCGGCGTGCCGCCCCACACGAGCAGCGGCGCCTGACCGGGGTCGAAGGTCCCGTCCGGCCCGCACTCGGTGCCCTCCACGGGACGCGGGCGTCGCAGCGCCAGGGCCTCGTCGCCGCGGACCTCGTCGAACGACGGCGCCGGCCCGACCGGGTCGGCGTCGAGGTCGACCGAGCGAGGGCGACCGGCCTCGGGGACCTCGTGCTCCGCGACGGGCGTCGCCGGCCACGCGGGCACCGTGGCGCCGTCGCGACGGGCCTCGAGGCGGTGCACGAAGCTGGCGGCCAGCACGTCGGTCTCCGCGTTGCGCAGCTCGTGGTAGAGGCGCAGCCAGCCGTCGCCGCCCCCGAGCACCAGGCTGCGGACCTCGAGCTCGGCGCCCAGCAGCTGCTCGCGGAAGTGGCGGGTGTAGAGGTCGATCGGGACGACCTCGACGCCGTCGTCGACCTCGGGGGCGAGGACGTCGCTCGCGGTGAGGGCGGCCTGGCCGTAGTACCGCACGTTCATGTGCCCGAGGTGGTCGATCATGTCCCCGGTGACCGTCAGGCGGTGCGTGGTGCGGAGCTCGGGCATCCGGCGACGGTAGCGAGCGGCGTCGGCGTGCTCCGAAGCCGGCGCCGGCCGAGGTGGCAGGCTGGCGGGCGTGCTGCCCGTGGTGTCGATCGCCGAGATGCAGGCCATCGATGCCGAAGCCGACGAGCCCGTCGACGTGCTGGTCGACCGGGCGGGTGCCGCCGTGGCCCGAGCCGCGCTCGACCTGCTCGGCGGCGGGTACGGCCGCCGGGTGGTCGTGGTGGCCGGCCCGGGGAACAACGGCGCCGACGGGCGGGTCGCCGCCGAGCGCCTCCGACGGCGCGGCGTCCGCACCACCGTCATCGACCTCGCCGAGGCCCCGGCCGTGCTGCCCGAGGCCGACCTGGTGATCGATGCCGCCCTCGGCACCGGCGTGACCCGGCCCTACGACGCCCCCGACCCCGGTGCCGCCCTGGTCCTCGCCGTCGACATCCCGAGCGGGATCGACGGTGACACCGGCGAGGCGAAGGGGGCGCCCATGCGGGCCGACCTCACCGTCACCTTCGCCGCGCTCAAGGCCGGCCTGCTCCTCGGGGACGGGCCGAGCCACACGGGGGTGCTGCGGATCGCCGACATCGGCCTCGACGTCTCCCGGGCGACCATCGCCCTGGTCGACGACGCCTCGGCGGCGGTGCGCTGGCCACGCCGGCGGCGCGACGCCCACAAGTGGCACCAGGCCGTGCTCGTCGTGGCCGGGAGCCCGGGCATGACCGGTGCCGCGTCGATGGCGGCGGAGGCCGCCCTGCGGGCGGGTGCCGGCATGGTCCGGCTCGCCACCCCCGGGGCGGGCCACGCCCCGGACGTCCCGCGCGAGGTCGTCAGCGTGGAGGTGGACGAGACCCGCTGGGCCCAGGCGCTGCTCGACGATCCGGGCAAGGTGCACGCCATCGCCGTCGGCCCTGGGCTGGGCACCTCGATGGCCACCCGTCACCAGGTGCGCACGCTGGTGGGCGGGAGTCCGCTCCCGGTCGTCGTCGACGGCGACGGCCTCACCGCCCTCGGCGCCGACGTCGCCTCCGTGCTCGCCGGGAGGGGAGCGCCCACGGTGCTCACGCCCCACGACGGCGAGCTCGAGCGGCTGACCGGTCACCGACCGGGCCCCGATCGGATCGCGGCGGTGCGCGACCTCGCCGCCCGCAGCGGGGCCGTGGTGCTCGGCAAGGGCCCGACCACCGTGGTCGCCGCTCCCGACGGCCGCGTGCGGCTCGTGCGCTCCGGCGACCAGCGGCTCGCCACCGCCGGCACCGGCGACGTGCTCACCGGCATCGTCGCCGCGCTGCTCGCCGCCGACCTCGACCCGCTCGACGCGGCCGCGGTGGGCGCCCACGTCCACGGCCTCGCGGGCCGGGCCGCGCCCCGCGCCGGAGCCGTCGCCTCCGACGTGGTCGACGCCCTCCCCGACGCCCTCGCCCACCTGCTCGGCGCCGGTGCCCCCGACCATGGCGCCTGAGGACCTCGGTGGCAGCGTCGCCACCGTCGACCTCGACGCCGTCGCCCACAACGTCGGCGTGCTGGGCGAGCGCGCCGGCGCCGCCGCCGTGTGCGCCGTCGTGAAGGCCGACGGCTACGGCCACGGCGCCGTCCCGGTCGCCCGGGCCGCCCTCGCCGGCGGCGCCACCTGGCTCGCCGTCGCCCACGTCGAGGAGGGTCGGTCGCTGCGGACCGCCGGCATCGACGCGCCGCTCCTCGTGCTGAGCGAGCCCGCCACCGACCCGCACGCCCTCGACGTCGCCCTCGCCTGCGGGATGCACCTCACCGCCTACCGCCCGGCGTTCCTCGACGCCCTCGCCACGAGGGCCCGCGAGCTGGGGGCACCACCCGCCCGGGTGCACCTGAAGGTCGACACCGGGATGCGACGGGTGGGGTGCGAGCCCGACGACGCGCTGGTGCTGGCGCAGCGGATCGCTGCCGACCCGCACCTCCACCTGGCCGGGACGATGACCCACCTCGCCGTCGCCGACGAGCCCGGGAACGTCGGCACCGACGCGCAGCTGAACCGCTTCGACGCCGTGCTCGGCTCGCTGCGCGCGGCCGGCATCGACCCCGGCATGCGCCACGCGGCGAACTCGGCGGCGACCCTGCTGCACCCGCGCAGCCACCTCGACCTCGTCCGGGTCGGCATCGCCGTGTACGGCATCCCGCCGGCCCCGGCCCTCTCCGAGGTCGCCCCGCTGCGGCCGGCGCTGCGGTGGACCTCCACCGTGCGCTTCGTGAAGGCGGTCGGCCGCGGCGAGGGCGTCTCGTACGGGCACCACCACGTGTTCCCCCACGACACCGTCGTCGCCACCGTGCCGGTGGGCTACGCCGACGGGGTCCGCCGCCGCTACGGGCTCGCCGGGGGGCACGTGCTGGTGCGGGGCCGCCCCTTCCCGGTGGTGGGCGCCGTGACCATGGACCAGCTCGTGGTCGACGTCGGCGACGCCCCGGTCGAGGTCGGCGACGAGGTCGTGCTCCTCGGCCGGCAGGGCGACGCGGAGCTCTCCGCCACCGAGGTCGCCGAGGTGCTCGACACCATCGGCTACGAGGTCACCTGTGCCATCGGCGACCGGGTGGTGCGGCGTCACCTCGGCGGCGATCCGTGATCACCGACGTCGCCGGCATCCGGGTCGGCCACCACACCGACGACGAGGCCCGCACCGGCTGCACGGTCGTGCTGCTGCCGGAGGGCACGGTGGCGTCGGGGGAGGTCCGGGGCGGTGCGCCGGCCAGCCGCGAGGTCGCCCTCCTCGATCCCACGCGGATGGTCACCCACGTCGACGCCGTCGTCCTCACCGGCGGATCGGCGTTCGGCCTCGCGGCGGCTGACGGGGTGATGGCCCACCTCGAGGCCGCCGGCGTCGGGTTCGAGACCGCGGGCGGGCGGGTCCCGATCGTGGTCGCCCTGGCCCTCTACGACCTCACCACCGGCGACGGCTCCGTGCGTCCCACCGCCGACGACGGACGCCACGCCGCCGCGTCGGCCACGTCGGGCCCGGTGGCCACCGGCCAGGTCGGTGCCGGCACGGGCGCCACGGTGGCCAAGTGGCGCGGACCGGAGCACCGGCGCCCCGGCGGCATCGTGACGGCCAGCCGCACCGGCCCCGGCGGGCTCGTCGTCGCCGCACTCGTCGCCGTGAACGCGTTCGGCGAGCCCGGCGCCAGCCCGCAGGAGGTGGTCGACGTCACGGTGCACGGTTCCGACATCACCCCGCGCTCCGCCGGCGAGCACACGACCATCGGCGTCGTCGCCACCAACGCCCGGCTCGACAAGGTGGCCTGCCACCTCCTCGCCCAGTCGGCCCACGACGGCCTCGCCCGGTCGGTCTCGCCCGCCCACACGGCCGTCGACGGCGACGCCTTCGTCGCCGCCGCGACCGGGGCGGTCGACGCCGAGCTCGCAGTGGTCCGGAACCTCGCCGTCGCCGTCGTGGCCGCCGCCATCGACGGTCTCGGCGCGGCTGGCCAGCCCCGCCAGCACCCGAGGTAGCGTTGCGCCGTGCTGCGGCGCGCCCTCACTCGTGCCCGATCGGGACCCCACCCGTGACGCTGCGCGCCCGCACGACCGACGTGGAGGCCACCCGGGCGCTCGCTGCTGCCGTGGCCTCGGTCGCCGCGCCCGGCGACGTGATCCTGCTGTCCGGCGAGCTGGGGGCGGGCAAGACGGCGTTCGTCCAGGGCTTCGGCGCCGGCCTCGGCGTGCAGGAGCGCATCACCAGCCCCACCTTCACGCTCGCCCACCACTACGAGGGCGCCCTGGCCATGCACCACCTCGACGTGTACCGGCTCGAGCGTCTCGGCGAGATGGACGACATCGGCGTGTCCGAGCTCCTCGACGGCGAGGGCGTGGTGCTCATCGAGTGGGGCGACGCCGTGGCTCCCGTGCTCCCGCGCGAGTACCTGGAGGTGGCGATCACCTACGGCGAGGGCGACGACGACCGCGAGCTCGAGCTGCGCTGCGTGGGCGGGCGGTGGTCGGCGCGGCTGCGCTCGCTCTCCGAGCAGCTCCAGGACTGGGTGGTCGCGTCGTGCTGATCCTGGGCATCTCCACGTCCACCAAGCAGGTGGGCGCCGCCATCGGCGGGCACGAGGGCGTGCTCGCCTCCTCGCACTCGGCGCGGGGCAAGCGCCACGCCGAGAACCTGGCGCCGGCCATCGACTTCGTGCGCCGCCAGGCGCGGGTCGAGCTCGACGACATCTCGGCCGTGGCCGTCGACATCGGGCCCGGGCTGTTCACGGGCCTGCGTGTCGGCGTCGCCGCCGCCAAGGCGGTCGCGCATGCCCTGCGGGTGCCGATGATCGGCATCTCCAGCCTCGACCTGCTGGCCTGGCCGCTGCGGCACACCTCGCGCGAGATCGTCGCCGTGATCGACGCCCGACGCGGCGAGGTGTTCGCCGCTCGCTACCGGCCGACGCCGGGTGGCGTGCAGCGCCTGGCCGAGCCCATGGTGTGCGGTCCCGACGACCTGCGCGCCGAGCTCCAGGCCCGTGACGCCGACTACCTCGTCGTCGGCGACGGCGGCCTGCGCTACGCCGACGATCTCGCCGACATCGTCTCGGCCGAGATCGCCGAGCAGCACCTCGCGTACCCCAACGCCTCGTCGCTGGTGCAGCTCGCCCACGCCCGGGCGATCCGCGAGGACTTCGTGCAGCCCTGGCAGCTCGAGCCCCTGTACCTGCGTCCACCCGACGCCGAGATCAACTGGTCGATGCGCGCGGGCCTCACGCCGGGCGAGGCCCGCTGATGGTCGCCCAGCCCGACGTCCGCAAGGGGGTCCTGCCCCCGAGCGCGCCCGTGCGCATCGGCCCGATGCGCCGCCGCCACCTGCGCGGCGTCCTGCGCATCGAGGAACAGGTCAACCCGCGCCCGTGGTCGCTCAGCCTGTTCCTGTCGGAGCTGCGCTACACCGAGTCGCGGGCGTACCTCGTCGCCCGCATCGGGACCCAGCTCGTCGGCTACGCCGGGCTCATGCTCGTCGCCGGCGACGGGCACATCACCAACGTCGGCGTCGACCCCGACCACCGCCGCCAGGGCATCGCCACCCGGTTGATGCTCGAGCTGTCCCGCCGCGCCCTCGAGGAGGGGGCCGAGGCGCTGACCCTCGAGGTCCGCGTCACCAACACCGGCGCCCAGGAGCTCTACCGCCGGTTCGGGTTCGTCCCCGCCGGCGTCCGCAAGGGCTACTACCCCGCGTCGGGCGAGAACGAGGACGCCCTCATCATGTGGGCGACCGACATCGACACCCCGGCTCACCGGGCCCGGCTCGCCGAGATCGAGCAGGGCCTCCCCACCCCGACGCTGCTGGAGTCCACGTGAGCCCCGCCCCCCTCCTGCCGGAGATCACCACGATCCTCGGCATCGAGACCTCGTGCGACGAGACCGCCGCCGCCGTCGTCCGCGACGGACGCCTGCAGCTGTCGTCGGTGATCTCGAGCCAGGTCGACCGCCACGCGCGCTACGGGGGCGTCGTGCCCGAGATCGCCTCCCGCGCCCACGTCGAGATGCTCAACCCGGTCATCGCCGAGGCCATCGTGCAGGCGGGGATCGCCGACGCCGAGATCGACGCCGTCGCCGCCACCTACGGGCCAGGGCTCGTCGGGTCGCTGCTGGTCGGGGTGTCCGCGGCCAAGGCGCTGGCGCTGGTCTGGGACGTGCCCTTCGTGGCCGTCAACCACCTCGAGGCCCACCTGTACGCGGCCATGCTCGAGGACCCCACCTTCGAGCTGCCGGTCGTGGTGCTGCTCGTCTCCGGCGGGCACACGATGATCGTGCACTGGGAGGACCACGGCCGCTACCGGGTGCTCGGGGGGACGATCGACGACGCCGCGGGGGAGGCCTACGACAAGGTCGCCCGCTACCTCGGCCTCGGCTACCCGGGCGGTCCGGTGATCGACCGCATCAGCCTCGACGGCGACCCCGAGGCCATCGCCTTCCCGCGCGCCCTGGCCGAGCGCCCCTACGACTTCTCCTTCTCCGGCGTGAAGACCGCCGTGGTCAACCACGTCCGCAAGCACCCCGACGTCACCGCCGAGGACGTCGCCGCCTCGTTCCAGGAGGCCGTGGTCGACGTGCTGGTGACCAAGACCCGGCGGGCGGCCGCCGACGTCGGCGCCAAGGGCATCAGCATCGGCGGCGGCGTCGCCGCCAACTCGCGCCTGCGCGAGCAGATCCTCACCGCGTGCGCGGAGGACGGCCTCGCCGCCTATCTGCCCGACCGCGCCAACTGCACGGACAACGCCGCCATGGTGGCGGCCGCCGGCTGGTGGCGGCTGCAGGCCGAGGGGCCGTCGCCGCTCGACACCGGGGCCGATCCCGGCCTCGGCCTCGGCTCCGTGGCCTAACGGGTCCCGGACGCGCCGGGGTCGGCGGCATCGCCGCCGCCGTCGCCCTTCAGCTTCTCGAGGTTGTCGTCGACGGCCTTGGTGACCTTGTCGAGCTTCTCGCTGTGCTTCCCGCCGGTCTTCTGATCGATGGTGGTGGCCGCCTTGTCGACGGTCCCGCTGATCTTGTCGGCGTTCTTGGCGACGAGGCCCTTGGCCTTGTCGATGTTCTTCTTCGACGCCAGCCTGCGCACGCTGTCCATCAAGCCCATGGTCTGCTCCTCAGTGGTGGTGGGCACCCATCCTGCACCCGCCACGCCGGTACCGTCGCCTCGGTGCCGTTGCCGATCGACGCCGTGGACCTGACGTCGCTGGTCCTCGCCCGCAACGACGCCCACCCCGACGGGGATTGGTGGTTCGACCCGCGCTCGGGCGAGTGCCTGTACCTGGGCGTCGACGACGACGCCGACCTCCACGCGCTGGCGCAGGGCGTGCACGTGGTCGTCCCCCGCGAGCCGCAGCCCGCCGGCGACGTCGACGAGTTCTTCGACGCGCCGGAGGCGGCCGAGCTCGACGAGGACGTGCTGTTCCGCCTCGTGCAGGCCCGGCGGGGCCGCGGCGGCCTGCGGCGCTTCCGCGAGGTCGTGACCCGCACGGCGGCCGCGACGGCGTGGAGCGAGTACACGCTGCGGCGCGAGACGGTGCGAGCCATCGACTGGCTGCTCGAGCGGGGCCTGGTCGAGGAGGCCTCGGCCCGCCGCCGTCGGGATGCGCTGGCCGGTGTCGATCCGGCCTGACATCGGTACGGTGGCCGGCGCATGAGCGACGACGTCGTCTCGGACCTGGCGGACCCCGCCGACGCCACGGGCGTGCTGCCGATCGTGCGGCCCTCGCTGGCGGACCTGCTCGACGGCGAGCCCGAACCGCCCTTCGCGTTCCTGGTCGTGCTCAGTGGCGCCGCCCGTGGCCAGACCCTGGTCGTCGACCGCCTCCCGGCCGAGCTCGGCCGCTCGGTCGCCGCCGACCTCGTCCTCGCCGACGACTCCGTGTCCCGCCGCCACGCCGTCCTCCGGGGCGACCGGTCCTCCCTCGAGGTCGAGGACGTCGGGTCCTCCAACGGCACGTCGATCAACGGCAACCCCATGGTGGGCGCCCTGTCGCTGCTGGACGGCGACCTGGTCACCTTCGGCTCCGCCACCTGCCTCGTGAAGCGCGTCGGCTGAGCCCCTAGCACTCTCCGCTTGCGAGTGCCAGCAACAGTGGTTACCGTTAGCAGTCGTCCGTATCGAGTGCTAACCGCGTCACCATGGAGGCGCCACCGATGAACCTGCAGCCCCTCGAGGATCGCATCGTCGTCCGTCCGAGCGAGTCCGAGGAGACCACGGCCAGCGGCCTGGTGATCCCCGACACCGCCAAGGAGAAGCCCCAGCAGGGCGAGGTCCTGGCCGTCGGCCCGGGCAAGCGCTCGGAGCAGACCGGCGAGCTGATCCCCCTCGACGTCGCCGTCGGCGACACCGTCGTCTACAGCAAGTACGGCGGCACCGAGATCACCTCGGGCGGTGAGGACCTGCTGATCCTCAACGCCCGCGACGTCCTGGCGATCGTCAAGTAGGGGAGCGACATGGCGAAGATCCTGAAGTTCGGCGACGACGCGCGCCGATCCCTCGAAGCCGGCGTCAACCGCCTGGCCGACTCCGTGAAGGTGACCATCGGCCCCAAGGGCCGCAACGTGGTCCTGGAGAAGAAGTTCGGCGCCCCGACCATCACCAACGACGGCGTGTCCATCGCCCGTGAGGTCGAGCTCGACGATCCGTTCGAGAACATGGGCGCCCAGCTGGTGAAGGAGGTGGCGACCAAGACCAACGACATCGCGGGTGACGGCACCACCACCGCCACCGTGCTGGCCCAGTCCCTCGTCCACGAGGGCCTCCGCAACGTGGCCGCCGGCGCCTCCCCGATGGGCCTGAAGAAGGGCATCGAGGCCGCCGTCGCCGCCGCCGTCGAGGCGATCGCCGAGCAGGCGAACGAGATCGACGACAAGAGCGAGATCGCCCAGGTGGCCGCCATCTCGGCCGCCGACCCGGCCATCGGCGAGGTCCTCGCCGACGCCATCGACAAGGTCGGCAAGGACGGCGTGGTCACCGTCGAGGAGTCGAACACCTTCGGCATGGACCTCGAGTTCACCGAGGGCATGCAGTTCGACAAGGGCTACCTGTCGCCGTACTTCGTCTCCGACGCCGAGCGCCAGGAAGCGGTGCTCGAGGACCCGTACATCCTCCTGTACGGCTCGAAGATCTCCTCGGTCCAGGACGTGCTCCCGGTGCTCGAGAAGGTCATGCAGTCGGGCAAGCCGCTCGTGGTGATCGCCGAGGACGTCGAGGGCGAGGCCCTCGCCGTGCTCGTGGTCAACAAGATCCGCGGCACGTTCAGCTCGGCGGCCGTCAAGGCCCCCGGCTTCGGCGAGCGCCGCAAGGCGATGCTGCAGGACATGGCCATCCTCACCGGCGGCCAGGTCATCTCCGAGGAGGTGGGCCTCAAGCTCGAGAACACCACCCTCGACCTGCTCGGCACCGCCCGCAAGGTGATCATCACCAAGGACGACACCACGATCGTCGAGGGTGGCGGCACCGAGGCCGACGTGGCCGGCCGCATCGAGCAGATCAAGCGCGAGATCGAGGACACCGACTCCGACTGGGACCGCGAGAAGCTGCAGGAGCGCCTCGCCAAGCTCAGCGGCGGCGTGGCCGTGGTCCGCGTCGGCGCCGCCACCGAGGTGGAGCTCAAGGAGAAGAAGCACCGCATCGAGGACGCCCTCTCGGCGACCCGCGCGGCCATCGAGGAGGGCGTGGTCGCCGGTGGCGGCACCGCCCTGCTCCGGGCCCGCTCCGCGGTGCAGAAGGTCATCGACAGCCTCGAGGGCGACCAGCAGACCGGCGCTCGCGCCGTCTACACCGCCCTCGCCGCGCCGGCCCGCCAGATCGCGGTCAACGCCGGCCTCGAGGGTGCCGTCGTGGTCGAGGCGGTCGAGCGCGAGACCGGTGGCAACGGCTTCAACGCCGCCACCGGTGAGTACACCGACCTGATCAAGGCCGGCGTGATCGACCCCGCCAAGGTGACCCGGGCGGCGCTGCAGAACGCGGCGTCGATCGCCGCCATGGTCCTCACCACCGAGTGCCTCGTGGCCGACAAGCCCGAGCAGGAGCCGGCGATGCCCGGCGGCGGTGGCATGGGCGACATGGGCGGCATGGGCGGCATGGGTTTCTGAGCGAACCCGCCGCCTGACTCCCCGAGATCGGCTGCACGTGCCGGGCCGCGAGGCCCGGCACACGCCGTTTTCGCAGGCCCCTCGGTAGCCTCGGGCGCGTATGGAGATCCCCCCGCCCGATCCGAAGAAGCTGCTCGACCACTGGATGGAGTGGGAGAAGGGCGAGATCTCGCCCGGGGACCTCATGAAGCTGCTCAAGATGCACGGCATGCGCCAGCTGCTCGAGGACGTGGTCGCCGCTGGCGCCGGCGGCGAGACCGTCGGTGACGTCCTGGGCTGACGCCGAGCCGGCGGAGGTCGCCGTGCCCAGCCGGGGTGGGCCCCAGCGCATCCCCCGGCCGCCCGGCGTGCGGCTCGGCCCTCCGGCGCCGTGGGCCGGCCTGCCCGACGGCGCCCGCCGCCCCTCGCTCGACCAGATCCGGGCCGCCCTCGCCGACGGGCCCCCGCCCCGACCGTCGCCGGTGGAGATCGTCACCTCCCGGCGCTCGGCCGTCCTCGCGCCGCTGTTCGAGGACGACGGCGAGGTGCACGTCGTGCTCACCCGGCGGGCGTGGCACATGCGCTCGCACACCGGCGAGGTCAGCTTCCCCGGCGGCAAGCAGGAGCCGGGCGAGACCCTGTGGGAGACCGCGCTCCGCGAGGCCCACGAGGAGGTCGCCCTCGAGCCCGCCGTCGTCGAGCACGTCGGGGAGCTGCACCACCTGGCCACCGTGACCAGCCGGGCGTCGATCGTGCCCTTCGTCGGCGTGCTCCCCGAGCGGCCGCGTCTGCACCCGAACCCGGCCGAGGTCGACGCCGTGCTGCTCGTGCGCCTCGCCGAGCTGCTCGATCCGGAGACCTACCGCCAGGAGCGCTGGGGCATCGCCGGCCTCGACCGGCCGATCCACTTCTTCGAGATCCACGGCGACACGATCTGGGGGGCGACGGCGTCGATGCTGGTCGACCTGTTGACGCGCATCACCGCACCCGGGTCGGCCTGACCCGCCGGCAGCTCAGACGAGCGCCTCCTCGGACACGAGGTGGGTCAGCGGGAGCTCCGGGTAGGCCGCCGCCATGCGGCGGGGAACGTCGAAGCGCCACCAGCGCGAGATCCCGTGCGGGAGCGTTGACAGGATGATGCCGTCGTAGGCGTGCGCACCATCGCGGCGCAGGACCGCGCCCACGGCGTACACCGGGTTCGCGTCGCCGACCTCCCCGGTGGCGCCGATGCCCATCGAGGCGAACCGCTCGAGCATCTCGTCGAGCGTTCGGGACGCTGACGCGTGGACCTCGCCTTCGGTCCACTTGTGGTCCGGGTGGTTCATGGGGGCGACCAGGTGGAACCGGCAGCCCGGGTGCTCGGCGCGCAGGTGGCGCAGGTGCTCGATGAGGTGCTCCCCGCCGAGCGTCTTGTGGGCGACGACCAGGTACCGGCGCATTGCGACCTCCTTGCCGGCGCGGTGTCGATCCGGCCGGCTCCTCCTCGAGCATGCGCCGGTCCCGAGCCGCTGTCCACCCAGGGCACGTAGCCTCGGCGTCGTGATCGTCGCCTTCGTCCTGATCGAGGCCCGTCCCGATGCCATCGCCGAGCTCGGCCACGCGCTCGCCGACACGCCCGGCGTCCGGGAGGCGCACTCGGTGGCCGGCTCCGATGTCGACCTGGTCGCGGTGCTCGCGGTCCCCGACCACGAGGCCATCGCCACCGTCGTGACCGAGCACATCTCCAAGCTCGACGGGGTGATCAACACCACGACGATGATCGCGTTCCGCCAGTACTCGACCGCCGAGCTCGACGCCAGCTACGACGACTTCGTCAGCTGACGGCCCCCGCCGGTGGGTCAGGACGATCCGGTGGCCTTGAGGCCGACGATGGCGACGACCAGCAGGACGAGGAACCCGATGCGGGCCGGGGTGGCCGGGTCGCCGTGCACGGCGATCCCGACGGTGGCGGCCCCGACCGCGCCGATGCCCACCCACACGCCGTAGGCGGTCCCGAGCGGGATCGTCTCGGCGGCTTTGGCCAGCGCCACCATGCTGGCCGTGAGCAGCACGAGGAACGCGGCGCTGGGCCCCGCACGGGTCAGGCCCTCGGTGGCGGGCAGGGCGGTGGCCCAGGCCACCTCGAGCAGACCGGCGACGACGAGCAGGAACCAGGGCACGGAGACCTCCCGAGCCCGTCTTTGCACCTGCCGGTACGGGACACCCTCGTCGGCCTCCGCCGGCCTCGTGCCGGGAAGGCCTCCAACGCTATCGGCGGTCAGCCGGCGGCGGGCACCACCGGCGCCGGCGTCAGCACCGTGACCGGCCGGTTCGTGTGCCGGCGCAGGCGACCGGGGAGGTCGACCTGCAGCCAGCGCGACGACGAGGGCGGCAGGGTCGACAGGAGGATCTCGTCGACCCGCTCGTCGGCGAGGACCTCGCACACGGCGGTGTAGGGGTCGGCCGGGCCGATGTCGCCCACCGCGTCGACGCCGGCGGCGCGCAGGCGCTCGACCGTCGTGCGCAGGCGCCACCGGGCGAGGGCGACGCCCACGTCGTCGGTGGCGTCGTCGTGCGTCGGCGCCTCGGCCCGGGGCCGCTCGTGGTGCCCGGAGTGCGTCGCCGGCACCAGGACGTGCAGCTGCTCGCCGGCGGCCAGGCGACCGGCCACGTCGTCGACGAGGTCGTCGCGCTCGAGCGTCTGGTTCCCGACGAGCAGGATGCGCCGGGTCGGCTGGGTCTGCGCCGGTGGTCGGTACCGGTACCGCTCGAACACCTCCGGGTCGGCCGCGTGGTCGACCTCGAAGTGCGACCGGAGCTCGCTCGTGTTGACGAAGCGCAGCTCGCAGCGCGGGCAGTGATGGATGTCCATGGCGCGTCCCCCTTCGGCGCTGGGGCCAGGGTACGTCCGCCGCTGCCGGCGCGGAAGGGGTCGTGCAACGCAGGCGCGTCCAGTTCCGAGAGCGGTGGGAACCATCCGGGGCGCTCGTGCGTCGAAGGGAGGTGCGGATCGTCGCCCTCGCCCTGACGCTCGCCCTCGCTGCCGCGTGCGGTGGCGGGGACGAGGTGGTGAGCAGCGACGAGCCGCGCCCCTCGCAAAGCGCATCCCCACCAGCCGGCCAGCGCTACACGGCCACCGCCACGGTGCTGGAGTCGCCCGACCACGGCCCCCAGCTGTGCGCCGGCACGCTCGACTCGTACCCGCCGCAGTGCGGCGGGCCGGACATCGTCGGCTGGGACTGGGACGCCGTGCCGGAGAAGGAGTCGGCCAGCGGCACGACGTGGGGGACCTACACGGTGGTCGGCACCTGGGATGGCACCGCCTTGACCCTCACCGAGCCGCCGGGCGAGCCCCGGTGGGACGAGGCCCCCGACGACCGCGACCGGTTCGCCACCCCGTGCCCGGAGCCGGACGGTGGCTGGCAGGTGGTCGACCCGGAGACCGCCACCGACGAGGCGATGCAGGCGGCGATGGACCACGCCCGGGGCCAGCCCGACTTCGCCGGCGCGTGGGTCGACCAGTCCGTCAACCCGGCGGCCGGCCGGGAGCCGGTCGACGAGATGGCGATGAACGACCCGACCCGCCTGGTCCTGAACCTGCGCTTCACCCGGGACCTCGACCGGTACGAGGCGGAGGTCCGGGAGCGGTGGGGCGGGGCGCTGTGCGTCAGCCAGGCGCGGGCGAGCATGTCCGAGCTGGCCGCCATCCGCCGCGAGGTCGAGGAAGAGCTCGCCCGGCGCATGACCCACAGCTCGATCGACGAGGTCACCGGCCGCATCGAGGTCGGCGTGTACGCCGACGACGGCCTCCAGGCCCGCTTCGACGACGCCTACGGCCAGGGCGTCGTCTTCGTCGGCGCGCTGCTGCGCCCCGTCGAGGGCTGAGCCCTACTTCACCCGGTAGTTCGGCGCTTCCTTGGTGATCGTGATGTCGTGCGGGTGCGACTCGCGCAGCGCCGCCGACGTGATGCGCACGAACTGCGCCTGCGTGCGCAGCTCCTCGATGGTGCGGGTGCCGCAGTAGCCCATGGCGGCACGGAGGCCGCCCGCGAACTGGTGGACCACGGGGGCGAGCGGCCCCTTGTAGGCCACCCGGCCCTCGATGCCCTCGGGCACCAGCTTCTCGACCTCGTCGACGTGGCCCTGGAAGTAGCGGTCCTTCGAGAAGCTCCGGGCCTTGCCGTCGTCCTCGGCGCCAGCCGAGGAGCGGTCGCCCATGGCGCCCATCGAGCCCATGCCCCGGTACTCCTTGTACCGCTCGCCCTGGTGGACGATGACCTCGCCCGGCGCCTCGTCGACGCCGGCGAACATCGAGCCCAGCATCACGGTGCTGGCGCCGGCGGCGAGCGCCTTGGCGATGTCGCCCGTGTGCTGGATGCCGCCGTCGGCGATCACCGGGATGCCGACCTCGTCGGCGGCCTCGGCGCAGTCCAGGATCGCCGTGATCTGGGGGACACCCACGCCGGCGACCACTCGGGTTGTGCAGATCGAACCAGGCCCCACGCCGGCCTTCACCCCATCGGCGCCCACGGAGGCGAGGGCCCGCACGGCCTCCGCAGTGGCGATGTTGCCGGCCACGACGTCGACGCTCCAGCGGCTCTTGACCTCCTTCACGGTGTCGAGCACGCCCCGGCTGTGGCCATGGGCCGTGTCGACGATGAGGAGGTCGACGCCGGCGTCGACCAGGGCCTCGCAGCGGTCGAGGGCGTCGGCGCCCACACCGACGGCGGCGCCCACCCGGAGGCGGCCTCGCTCGTCGTGGGTGGCGTTGGGGTGGTCGTCGCGCTTGGTGATGTCCTTGATCGTGATGAGGCCACGCAGGGTGCCGTCGTCGTCGACGATGGGCAGCTTCTCGACCCGGTGCTCCCAGAGGATCTTCTTCGCCTGCTCCAGCGTGGTCCCGACCGGGGCGGTGATCAGCGGCGGCTTGCGCATCACGGCGCTGATGGGCTGGTCGTGGTCGTCGACGAAGCGCAGGTCGCGGTTGGTGAGCAACCCGACGAGGCGCCCGGCACCGTCGACGATCGGCACCCCCGACACCTTGTACTTGGCCATCAGCTCGAGCGCATCGAACACGTGGCCGTCGGCGGTGAGCGTGACCGGGTCCTCGATCATCCCCGACTGCGAGCGCTTCACCCGGTCGACCTCCACCGCCTGGTCGGCGATGGACAGGTTGCGGTGGATGATGCCGATGCCGCCCATGCGAGCCAGCGCGATGGCGAGCCGGGCCTCGGTGACGGTGTCCATGGCCGCCGACACGACCGGCAGGGCGAGGCGGATGTTCGGTGTCAGCCGGGACGAGGTGTCGACCTCGTGGGGGAGCACGTCGGACTCGCCGGGGACGAGCAGGACGTCGTCGTAGGTCAGGCCCAGCTTGGCGAAGCGGGGGTGGACGGCTTCGGACGGGTCGGACCGCGCTTCCATGGGGGAACTCTACGGGAGCGCAGCGGGGCCCCGGGCAACCCCCTCGCTACCGTCGCCGTCGATGACCGGCGACCACCTCACGCCCGACGAGTTCCGCCGCCTCGGCCACCGGTTCGTGGACTGGGTGGCCGAGTACTGGGAGCGGGTCGGCGAGCTGCCGGTGCAGCCCGAGGTGACGCCCGGCCAGGTCTACGACGCGCTGCCCGCCGGCCCGCCCGCCACGGGGGCCGACGACCTCGCCGGGGTCCTCGACGGCCTCGACCGCCTGGTCGTGCCGGCGATCACCCATTGGCAGCATCCGTCGTTCTTCGCCTTCTTCCCGGCCAACACGTCGGCGCCGGCGGTGCTCGCCGACCTGGTGTCGTCGGGTCTCGGCGTCAACGGCATGAACTGGGCGACCAGCCCGGCGTGCACCGAGGTCGAGATGCGCATGCTCGACTGGTTCGTCGACCTGCTCGGCCTCCCCGCCCACCTCCGCCACGACGCCGACGGGCCGGGGGGCGGGGTCCTGCAGGACTCGGCGTCGTCGTCGACGCTCGTCGCCCTCCTCGCCGCCCGCCGGCGGGTGAGCGAGGGCGGCGACCTCTCCCGGTTGCGGGGCTACACCTCCGAGCACGCCCACTCGTCGGTGGTGAAGGGCGCGCGCGTCGCCGGCCTGCGCGACGACCAGATCCGCCTCGTCGCATCCGACGCCGCGTTCGCGATGCGGGTCGACGCGCTCGCCGACGCCGTCGCCGCCGACCTGCAGGCCGGGCTCGTGCCGTTCTTCTGCTGCGCCACCGCCGGCACCACCTCGTCGATGGCCTTCGACCCGGTGCCCGACATCGCCGAGCTGTGCGCCGAGGCCGGGATCTGGTGCCACGTCGACGCGGCCATGGCCGGCTCGGCTGCCGTGTGCCCGGAGCTGCGCTGGGTCACCGAGGGCGCCGAGGCCGTCGACTCGTGGTCGTTCAACCCGCACAAGTGGCTGTTCACCACGTTCGACTGCTCGTGCCTGTGGTTCCGCGACTCCCGCCCGGTGGTGGAGGCCCTGTCGATCACGCCGGCGTACCTGCGCAACGCGCAGAGCGAGGCGGGAGCCGTGATCGACTTCCGCGACTGGCAGGTCCCCCTCGGCCGCCGGTTCCGCGCCCTCAAGCTGTGGTTCGTGATGCACCACTACGGGGCCGAGGGGTTGGCCCGCCACGTCCGCGAGCACGTGCGGCTGGCCCGGGTGCTCGCCGACCGGGTGCTCGACGACCCGGGCTTCGAGCTGGCGGCGCCCCCGGCGCTCAACCTCGTGGTGCTGCGGTGCACCGGTGACGACGCCGACGCCCGGACCGAGGCCCTGCTGGGGGCGGTGAACGCCAGCGGCCGGGCGTTGCTCACCGGCACCGTCCTCGACGGGCGACCGGCGATCCGGATCTGCGTCGGGCAGACCTGGACGACCGAGGAGCACGTCGACGCCCTGTGGGACCTGCTCCAGGACCTGCGGAGTTGAGGCCGCTGCAACGGAGCTGCTGCCAGTTCCGGGGCGGGTGCAACGGAGCTGCTGCCAGTTTCGGAAGGCGCTGCAACGGAGCTGCTGCCAGTTCCGGGGCGGGTGCAACGGAGCTGCTGCCAGTTCCGGAAGGCGTACGGTCGGCCGGCGTGAGCGCACACGACCCGGACCTCGATCCCGGCCGCTTCGCCATCCACCGGTTCGAGGGCCGGGGGTTCCGCCAGGCCTACGTGCGCGAGAACCCCGGTGGGGTGCCGCTGCTGTGCGTGCACGGCTGGCCGGAGACGAAGCGCATCTGGTGGCGGGTGATCGAGCCGCTGGCCGAGGCCGGCTTCGAGGTGATCGTCCCCGACCTGCGTGGGTTCGGTGACTCCGACGTCGGGCCGGACGGGTTCCACGACGTGCCGAGCCACAGCCGCGACCTCGAGGCGCTCGTGCGCTCGCTCGGTCACGACCGCGTGGTGCCCTGCGCCGGCGATCTCGGCGGCCCGGTGGTCCAGGACCTCGCGCTGCGCTTCCCCGACCTCGTCGAGCGCATGGTGCTGTTCAACTCGCCCCTGCCCTACGACGCGGACCGCATGGCCGGGATGGACACCCGGGGCCAGCCCGGTGCATCGGACTACTTCCTGCGCCAGGGCACCGACCCCGACGGCCTCGCCGCCGACCTCGCCACCGCAGCCCAGCGCCGGGGCTACATCGCAACCTTCTACACGTCGCGCTTCTGGGCCCATCCCGGCGCCTTCACCGACGGGCACCTCCCCGGCGGGCCGGCGGTCGACTTCCACACCGAGCCCTTCGCCGACGCGGCCACGCTGCGGTCGTCGTTCGGTGCGTACGAGAGCACCTTCACCGAGGCCGCCCGCTCCGAGCCGTCCCTCATCGCCCGGAACCCGGACGTGGAGGTCCTCGTCCTGTTCGGGCGGTCCGATCACGTCATCTACGCCGACTTCGACCGGATGGCCGCCGAGGCGTTCCCGGACCACGTCGGCCCGTTCATCCTCAGGGACTGCGGCCACTTCGTGCCGTGGGAGGCGCCCCGCCAGCTGGTGTCGGCGACCCGCGCGTTCTGCCGCGACCTGCTGCCCCGCTGACCGCCGCCGTCCCGGCGACCGCAGGACGGCAGGAGGCGCCGGCGGGATCCGGGTCCTCCCGGCGAGCGTCGGTACACTCGCCGCTTTCCCAGCAGCCGACACAGGGGCGCCAGTGCGTGGGTGAGATCGAGATCGGGCTCGGCAAGGACGGGCGCCGCGGCTACGGGCTCGACGAGCTCACCATCGTGCCCAGCCGGCGCACGCGGGACGCCGAGCTGGTCGACCTGTCGTGGGAGCTGCAGGGCTACCGCTTCGAGCTGCCGCTGCTGGCCGCGCCGTGCGACTCGGTCGTGAGCCCGGCGACGGCCACCGCCATCGACGACCTCGGCGGCCTCGCCGTGCTCGACCTCGAGGGCCTGTGGACCCGATACGTCGACCCCGAGCCGGTGCTGGCCGAGATCGCCGAGCTGCCCGACGGCACGGCGTCCGCCCGCCTCCGCGAGCTCTACCAGCAGCCGGTCGACGCCGACCTCGTCGTCGAGCGCATCCGGTCGATCCGGGCGTCGGGCGCGGTCGCTGCCGGTTCGGTGACGCCCCAGCGCATCGAAGGCCTCCTGCCCCGCCTGGTCGAGGCCGAGCTGGACCTGCTCGTGATCCGCTCCACGGTGCTCTCGGCCGAGCACGTCACCCGGGAGTCGGGCGGAGGCGGCGGCCCACTGAACCTGAAGACGTTCATCCGCCAGCTCGACGTGCCGGTCCTGGTCGGCTCCTGCACCAGCTACCAGGCGGCCCTGCATCTGATGCGCACCGGCGCCGCCGGCGTGCTCGTGGGTGTCGGCACCTCGGTGGACGCCACCACCGCCGACACCTTCGGCGTCGGGGTGCCCCTCGCCACGGCCATCGCCGACGCCCGGGCCGCCCGCATGCGCCACCTCGACGAGACCGGCGTGTACGTGCACCTCATCGCCGACGGTGGCATGGACACCGGGGGCGACGTGGCCCGCGCGCTGGCGTGCGGCGCCGACGCCGTCATGCTCGGCGCCCCCCTCGCCGGCGCCACCGACGCTCCCGGTCGGGGCCGGCACTGGGCCCCGGTGGCCGCCCGGGCCGACGTGCCGCACTCGGCGTGCATCCGGGTCCCCCAGCGCGGCACCCAGCGCGAGGTCCTGGTCGGGCCCTCCGACGCCAGCGACGGCCGGCTCGACCTCATGGGCTCGCTGCGCTCGGCGATGGCGCTGTCGGGCTACGAGACGCTCAAGGAGTTCCAGAAGGCCGAGCTGATGGTCTCGCCCCGGAGCGACGCATGACCACCACGTTCGACACCGTGCTGGTGGTGGACTTCGGCGCCCAGTACGCGCAGCTGATCGCCCGGCGCGTCCGCGAGGCCCACGTGCACTCCGAGATCGTCCCTCACGACATCTCGGCGGCGGAGATCCGCGAGCGGGCGCCCCAGGGGATCATCTTCTCGGGCGGGCCGGCGTCGGTCCACGCCGACGGCGCCCCCTCGGTGGACCCAGAGATCTACGACACCGGCGTGCCGATCCTGGGCATCTGCTACGGCGGCCAGCTGATCGCGCGCGACCTCGGCGGCGAGGTGGCCAAGACGGGGCGGGGCGAGTACGGCCGCGCCGACCTCGAGCGGGCCGAGGTCGAGCACCGCTCGCTGCTGTTCGGCGAGGGCAGCCCCGACGCCCAGGTCGTGTGGATGAGCCACTTCGACACCATCACCCGGCCCCCCGACGGCTTCCGGGTGGTGGCGTCCACCCCCGACACGCCGGCCGCCGCCTTCGAGTCCACTGAGCGGGGCATCTACGGGGTGCAGTTCCACCCCGAGGTCGTGCACACGCCGCTGGGCCAGGAGCTGCTCAAGCACTTCCTCTACGACGCCTGCGGGTGCCGACCCACCTGGACGATGCTCTCGGTCATCGAGACCCAGGTCGAGGCCATCCGCGCCCAGGTCGGGGGCGGCCGGGCGATCTGCGGATTGTCGGGTGGCGTCGATTCGGCTGTGGCCGCCGCGCTGGTGCACAAGGCCATCGGCCACCAGCTCACGTGCGTGTTCGTCGACACCGGGCTCATGCGCAAGGACGAGGGCGACCAGGTCGTCGAGACGTTCAAGCGCAACTTCGGCATCGAGCTCATCCACGTGCGCGCCGCCGGCCGCTTCTTCGAGAAGCTGGCCGGCATCACCGACCCGGAGGCCAAGCGCAAGGCCATCGGCGAGCTGTTCATCCGGGTGTTCGAGGACGCCAAGGGCGGCATCACCGACGCCGACTTCCTCGTCCAGGGCACCCTCTACCCCGACGTCATCGAGTCGGGCGGCGGGGCCAAGGCGGCCACGATCAAGAGCCACCACAACGTCGGCGGGCTGCCCGAGGACATGGACTTCGAGCTGGTCGAGCCGCTGCGCGACCTGTTCAAGGACGAGGTCCGCCGGGTGGGCGAGGAGCTCGGCCTGCCCGAGGAGATCGTGTGGCGCCAGCCCTTCCCCGGCCCCGGGCTCGGGGTGCGGATCATCGGCGAGGTCACCCCCGACAAGGTCGCCCTGCTGCAGGAGGCCGACGCCATCGTGCGCACCGAGCTGCACAAGGCCGGCCTCGACCGCGAGATCTGGCAGGCCTTCGCCGTCCTGCCCGACATCCGCTCGGTCGGCGTGATGGGCGATGAGCGCACCTACGGCTACCCGTGCATCATCCGGGCGGTCACCTCTGACGACGCCATGACGGCCGACTGGGCGCGCCTGCCCTACGACCTGCTCGAGAAGATGTCGAGCCGCATCATCAATGAGGTCCCGGGCATCAACCGGGTGGCCTACGACATCACGTCGAAGCCGCCCGGGACCATCGAGTGGGAGTGACGGTCCGCGCTCGGGCCGTGCCCGGAAACGCACGGATCGTCCGTTTCCGGACATCGCCGTGCCGGATGTGCCGGTTTCTCCGCCGGAATCGCAAGAAACCACGGCGCGTGACGTTCTCCCGAGGAACCATGGAGAGAACGGACGCGGGCCGAACCCACATCCATCCCCGCCGCGGCGGGTGAAAGGCGAACACCGATGAACACGACCATGCGCCACCGAGGCCGCGCGCTCGCAGCCTCTGCAGCGATCACCGCACTCGCCCTCGGGGCGGTGATGGCCACCCCGGCCGGAGCCGACACCGTCGGTGCCGGCGAGGCCTCAGCCTTCGGCGCCACCATCTCCCTGGGCGGCCAGGAGGTCGTTCCTCCGACGCCGCTCGCCGAGGCGACCCTCCCGGGCGACGCGTCCGAGACGGTGGTCGACATCCCGGCCGAACCGCTGGCCGTGTCCGGCACCCTGCACGCGAGTGCGTCGGTGCACGCCGCGTCCGACATCGCCTCGGAGCTGGAGGTCGTCACCCAGGCGGTCGAGGGTCCCTACAACGCCAGCGCCGTCGGGCTCATCGAGGGCGCCGAGGTGCTGATCGATGCGGTCGCCGACGACGTGTCGCTGGTGATGGCCGACGTCATCCGGGCCGAGGCCGTGGCCGTGTGCACCGGGGACACGGTGCACTACGCCGCCAACTCCGAGATCGTCAGCCTGCAGATCGGCGGCGAGGACGTGCCGCTGAACGAGCCCCTCACCCAGATCCTCGACGGCCTCAACGACGTGCTCGAGCAGAGCGGCCTGAACCAGGTCGTCGACATCCAGCGCAACGTCGTCACCGAGCTCGACGACGGCATCGCCGTCGACGCCCTCGTCGTCACCGTGCTCGCCGCCGCCGGCGCCACGCCGCTCGGCGAGGTCCGCCTCGGCCACGCCGAGGTGAGCGGCGTGGCGTGCGGCGCCGCCCCACAGTGCTCCGACGGTGTCGACAACGACGACCCCGAGGACTCGCTCGCCGACGCGGATGACCCGGGCTGCCACACCGACGGCGATGCCACCAACCCGGACTCCTACGACCCGACGGACGACAGCGAGCTCGACGCCCCGGCCCAGCTGCCGGCGTCGGGGGACGCGGCCGCTCCGGTGGCCCAGCAGCTGCCCAGCACCGGCGGCGACGCGGCGACCACCGCCGGCCTCGCCGGCGTGCTCGGCGCCGGGGCGCTCGGTCTGCTGGCGCTGCGCCGCCGGCTGACCTGACGCTCGCGGGAGAGGAACTGGGACGGGCGGCCCTCCGGGGCCGCCCGACCCGCGTGCGGGCTCAGGTGAGGAGCCGCTCGACGCCCGCGAGCCACGCTCGCCGGACCACCCGCGGGCCGTGCCCGTGGGCGGTGCGGAGCAGGTCCCAGGACTCGAACGAGGTCAAGGCGTCGACGAGCGCCACCCGGTCGCCGGCGTCGGTGGCCGACCGGAGGGCGAGGTCGGGAGCGAAGTGGTCGCGCACCTGGCGGGCGAACCGGCGGCGGGCGTCGCCGAGCGTCGACGCGAACGTCGGCTCGCTGGCCGCCCGGGCGCGGGCCATGCGGGCGATGGGGGCGATGGTCTCGTAGAGCTCGAGGCGGGCGTCGACGAAGGCGGCGATGCGCGCGGCCGCCGGCCCGTCGGGCACGGGAGGGACGTCGAACAGGGGCGCGAATCGCTCGAAGTAGCGGCGGATGGTCTCGGCGTGCAGGTCGTCGAGCCCGTCGAAGTAGCGGAACACGGAGGACACCGACACCCCGGCCCGCTCGGCGACCTCCTCGACCGATGGCTGCACCCGCCCCTCGCCGAGGAGCTCGAAGACGGCGTCGATCACGGCCGTGCGGTTCCGCTCGCGGCGCGCCCGCCGTCCGTCGGCCTGCTCGACCATCGCCACCGGCGACACCGTACCACTGCTGCGAGTGCGACTCGCACAAGATGTTGACAGTCGTGCTCTCAGATGTTTGGATCGAGGGGGTGCGGGAGGAGCGGTTCCACGGTCGGATCGGGCGCACGATCGCCGAGTCCGAGCCGTGGTTCGACGAGCCGCCGCACCCGGGGGAGGCTGCGCCCGACGTGGTGATCGTCCTGCTCGACGACACCGGCTTCGCCCAGCTCGGCTGCTACGGCTCCGACATCGACACGCCCACCATCGACGCCCTCGCCGCCGACGGCCTCCAGCTCACCGACTTCCACGTGACGCCGCTGTGCTCGCCCACCCGGGCGTCGCTGCTGACCGGCCGGGCCCCGCACGCCGTCGGCATGCGCTCGGTGGCGAACTTTCGCACCGGGTTCCCCAACCAGCTGGGCCACGTGTCGAACCACGCGGCCACCATGGCCGAGGTCCTGCACGACGCCGGCTACGCCACCTTCTGCGTCGGCAAGTGGCACCTCGCCCCGCTCGAGCAGTGCTCGGCGGCCGGACCCTTCGACCAGTGGCCGCTCGCCCGCGGGTTCGACCGCTTCTACGGGTTCCTGGAGGGCGAGACCGACCAGTTCCACCCCGAGCTCGTGGCCGACAACCACCCGATCGACCCGCCGGCGAGCTCCGGCGGCACCGACGGCTACCACCTGTCCGAGGACCTGGTCGACCAGGCCCTGGGGATGATCGCCGACTCGACCGGGGTGCGGCCGGACCGCCCGTTCTTCTGCTACCTCGCGTTCGGCGCCACGCACGCCCCCCACCAGGCGCCACCTGCCCACCTGGCGAAGTACCGGGGTCGCTTCGACGAGGGCTGGGACGTGGTGCGCGAGCGCTGGTTCGCCCGCCAGCTCGAGCTCGGCGTGGTGCCCGCCGGCACCCGGCTCGCGCCCCGCAACCCCGGCGTCGAGCCCTGGGACGAGCTGCCCGACGACCAGCGTCGGCTGGCCGCCCGGCTCCAGGAGGCCTTCGCCGCCTTCCTCGACCACACCGACGAGCAGCTCGGGCGGTTCGTCGACGGGCTGCGCCGGCTCGGCCGCCTCGACAACACCCTGCTCGTCGTCCTCGCCGACAACGGCGCCTCGCAGGAGGGCGGCCCCTACGGCGTGCTCCACGAGATGAAGTTCTTCAACGGCATCCTCGAGCGGCCGGAGGAGGCGGTGGCGCGCATCGACGACATCGGCGGGCCGCGCAGCCACGCCAACTACCCGTGGGGATGGGCGCAGTGCGGCAACACCCCGTTCCGCTGGTACAAGCAGAACACCCACGAAGGCGGGGTCCACGTGCCGATGGTGGTGCACTGGCCGGCGGGGATCCCGGCCGAGCAGCGGGGGACGATGCGCGACCAGTTCACCTTCGTCGCCGACCTCGCCCCCACCGTGTATGACCTGCTCGGCATCGAGGCGCCGGCGGTCCGCAACGGCCTCGAGCAGCTGCCGGTGACGGGGACCTCGTTCGCCACCGTGCTGGCCGACCCGGAGGCACCCGCGACGAACACGGTGCAGCTGTTCGAGAACGGGGGGAGCCGGGCGATCGTCGCCGACGGGTGGAAGGCCGTGTGCAAGCACACCCCGGGTGCCGACCACGAGACCGAGCCCTGGGAGCTGTACCACCTGGACGCCGACCGGTCGGAGACCGAGGACCTGGCCGAGCTCGACCCCGACCGGCTGCGCGCGCTGGTCGACCGGTGGTGGGAGGAGGCCGAGCGCCACGGCGTGCTCCCGCTCGACGACCGGGGCGTCGAGCTGTTCGGTGCCCGCTTCCGCGACCGCTCGCCGCACCGCGCCGACCGGCGCTACGTGTACCGCCCCCCGATGTCGCCGCTGCCGGCGCAGGCCGGCCCGGCGATCAGCGGCCGCAGCTTCGACCTGACGGCGAGCGTCGCCCACCGCGCCGGTGACGAGGGGGTGCTGTTCGCGACGGGCTCGGAGAACTCCGGGTTCTCGCTGTTCGTCCAGGCCGGGCGGCTCGTCCTCGACTACAACGCGTTCGGCGACCACGTCGTCCTGGAGTCCACGGTGCCGGTGCCGGCGGGCGAGGTCGAGCTGCACTTGCGGGTGCGCCGGCTCGACGGCATGGCCGGTTCGGCGGCGCTGGCGATCGGCGCGCAGGATGCCGGGACCGCCGAGCTCCCGCTCCTCATGCGCGTGATCTCCTCGATCGGGCCGAGCATCGGCGCCGACCACGGCTCGGCCGTCTCGGATCGGTACCAGGCGCCCAACCCCTACTCGGGCACCCTGCACGCCGTCGTCGTGCAGGCCAGCCCCGAACGGTTCGCCGACCTCGCCGAAGCCGCCGCACGCACCGAGCTGTCCCGCCAGTAGCCCTCCAGGAGCACCGATGCAGACCCTGCGCACCCCCGACGACCGCTTCGCCGACCTGCCCGACTGGCCCTACGAGCCGCACTACGTCGAGGTCGGCGACGGCGAGGGCGGCACGCTGCGCGTCCACCACCTCGACGAGGGCCCCCGTGACGCGGCCCCGGTGCTCCTCATGCACGGCGAACCCACGTGGTCCTACCTGTACCGGCACGTGGTGCCCGTGCTGGTGGAGGCCGGCCACCGCGTCGTCGCCCCCGACCTGGTCGGCATGGGTCGCAGCGACAAGCCCACCGAGCGGTCCGACCACACCTACGCCCGCCACGTCGAGTGGATGCGCCAGGCCCTCTTCGAGCAGCTCGACCTGCGCGACATCACCTTCTTCGGCCAGGACTGGGGCTCGCTCATCGGCCTGCGCCTGGTGGCGCTCGATCCCGACCGGTATGCCCGCGTCGCCATCGGCAACGGCGGCCTGCCCACTGGCCACGGGCCGGCGAGCGAGGCCTTCCTCGCCTGGCAGCGCTTCTCGCAGGAGACCGAGGACTTCCCGGTCGGCCGGATCATCGACGGCGGCTGCACGTCGACCCTGTCGAGCGAGGTCATCGCCGCGTACGACGCCCCGTACCCGGACGACTCGTACAAGGCGGCCGTGCGGGTGTTCCCCTCCCTCGTCCCGACCTCCTCCGACGACCCGGCGACCCCGGACCAGGAGGCGGCGTGGCGGGTCCTCGAGCGCTTCGAGCGGCCGTTCCTGCTGTGCTTCAGCGACAGCGACCCGATCACCCGGGGCGGCGACATGCCCTTCCGGACCAAGGTCCCCGGTGCACAGGACCAGCCGCACACCACGATCGAGGGCGGCGGCCACTTCCTCCAGGAGGACCGTGGCCCGGAGCTGGGCCGGGTGCTCGCCGACTTCATCCAGCGGACGCCGTGACCGTCCCTCTCACCCGGCGCACCGAGGTCCGGGCCTCCACGGACGCGGTGTGGGCGGTCCTGGCCGACTTCGGCGACCTCGCCCGCTGGGCCCGTGACATCGACCACTCATCCCTGCTCCACGAGGGCGAGCTCGCCGTCGGGCTGCGCCGACGGGTCCAGCTCGGGCGGCTGACGCTGGTGGAGACGGTGGACGTGGTGGAGCCCAGCCGCCGGCTCGGCTACCGGATCGAGGGTCTGCCCCGGTTCCTGCGCCAGGTCCGCAACGAGTGGGAGCTCCGGCCGGAGGCCGCCGGCACGTCGGTGGCCGTCACCACCACCGTCGACGCCGGGCCCCGCCCGCCCCAGCAGGTCGTCGCCCGCCTCGTGGCCCGGCGGCTGGCGAAGGCGTCGGACTCGATGCTCGCCGGCCTCGCTCGCGAGGTCGCCCACCCCGGAGCCGCCCGTGCCTGAGACCCGTCCCGACATCGTCGTCCTGCTCACCGACGAGGAGCGCGCCGCGCCGCCCTACGAGTCCGACGAGCTGCAGGACTGGCGCCGGCGCGCCCTCCCCGGGCAAGGCTGGTTCGACGAGCACGGCGTGCGCTTCGAGCGCCACCACACCGGCTCGCTCGCATGCGTGCCCAGCCGGCCGACCCTGCTCACCGGCCAGTACCCCGACCTCCACGGGGTCACCCAGACCGACGGGCTCGGCAAGGACCACGACGACTCCCGCATGCGCTGGCTGGCGCCGGGCGAGGTGCCCACGCTCGGGAGCTGGTTCCGGGCCGCCGGTTACGACACCCACTACGACGGCAAGTGGCACGTCTCCCATGCCGACCTCACCGACCCCGCCACCGGCGAGCGCCTGACCACCAACGACGCTGCCGGCAACGTCCGCCCCGAGGCCGTGCGCGCCTACCTCGACGCCGACCCCCTCGCCCCCTATGGGTTCTCCGGGTGGGTCGGCCCGGAACCCCACGGCGGCGCGTTCGCCGACTGCGGCCTCGTGCGCGACCCGCTGATCGCCGACCGGGTGGTCGCGTGGCTGGAGGACCGGTACGCCCGCCGCCGGGCCGGCGACCCCGACGCCCTGCGGCCGTTCCTGCTCGTCGTCAGCTTCGTGAACCCCCACGACATCGTGCTGTTCCCGCTCTGGGAGCGCCGCGGGCAGCCGCTGGAGCCGTCGCCGCTCGACCCGCCCCCCGTGCCCCCGTCGCCCACCGACGGCGAGGACCTGCGGGACAAGCCGGCCTACCAGGCCGCTTACCGGGTCGCGTACCCGTCGGGCTACGGGCCGGCGCCGGCGATCGCCCGCCTCTACCGGCGCGGCGCCCAGCGCTACCGCGACCTGTACCACCGCCTCCACGCCGAGGTCGACGGTCCCCTCGACCGCGTGCGCCGCGCCGTCACCGACGGCGGGTCCGAGCACGCCGTGCTCGTCCGCACCAGCGACCACGGCGAGCTGCTCGGCTCGCACGGCGGCCTCCACCAGAAGTGGGCCACGCTCTACGACGAGGCGACCCGGGTGCCGTTCGTGGTCGTGCGCACCGGCGACCGCCCGACCACGGCCCGCTCGGTGGACGCGCCCACCTCCCACGTCGACGTGCTGCCCACGCTGCTGGCCGCGGCCGGCATCGACGAGGCCGAGGTCGGCGCCCGCCTGGCCGAGCAGTTCTCCGAGGTCCACCCCCTGCCCGGGCGAGACCTGCTGCCCGTCGTCGACGGCGCGGACCCGGACCCCGACCGGGTCGTGTACCTGCAGACGCGGGACCACGTGCTCGAGGGCGACACGGGCGCCTCGGCCCTCGGCCGCCGCCTCGGTCGCACCGACCGCCCGCCGCTGCCCCTGCGCATCCAGGTGCCGGCCCACGTGGGGACCAGCATCGAGGGGGTGGTCGCCCGGGTGAGCGAGGAGGTCGCCGCCGGCGGCGCCGGCCACCGCTGGAAGCTGGTGCGCACCTTCGACGACCCGGCCACCTGGAGCGAGCCGGGCATCCGCCACCTCGCCGCCGACGGTCCGGGCGGACCGGCGTTCCGCACCGAGCCGCTCGACGACCAGTGGGAGCTCTACGACCTCGACGCCGACCCCGTCGAGCGGCACAACCGCTGGCTCGACCCGGCCGCCGCCGGCGTGCTCGCCCACCTGCGCCGTGTGCTGAAGGCCGAGGGCGCCCGCTGCATCCCCGAGCGCAACCGGCCGCTGACGCCGAACCGACCCCGGCCCTCCACGCTCCGGGCGAAGACCCCGCCTCGTCCGGCGCTCGCGCTTCGCCGGGTGCTGCAGCGGCTGGGGATGCACCCGGATGACCCGGTCACCGAACCGTTGCCGGCCCGACCCGGTCGCCGGGCGCTCGTCATCGCCACCAACCACGGCGTGCTCGACGTGGGCAAGCCCACCGGCGTGTTCGCCAGCGAGCTGACGGTGCCGTACTACGCCTTCCGCGACGCGGGCATGGCCGTCGACGTCGCCAGCCCGTCCGGTGGCGCGATCCCGGTCGACCCGCTCTCGCTCAAGCCGGTGCTGCGCTGCGCCGCCGACGACCGGTTCCTCGCCGACCCGGTGCTGCGCGAGCAGGTGACGGGCTCGCTGGCGGTCGCGGACGTCGACGTCGCCGCCTACGACCTCGTGTACCTGGCCGGCGGGTGGGGCGCGGCGTTCGACTTCGCCACCTCGGCGCCGCTCGCCGACCTGCTCACCCGGGCCGACGGGCTCGGCCTGCCCATCGGGGGTGTGTGCCACGGACCGCTCGGCCTCCACGGCGCCCGCACGGCGGACGGCCGCCCGCTCGTCGAGGGCCGGCGCATCAGCTGCGTCACCGACAAGCAGGTGCAGGAGCTGGGCATCGGGTCGACGCCGTTCCACCCCGAGTCGGCGCTCCGGGCGCGAGGCGCTCGCATCGAGGTCCGCCATCGGTTCCGCGACCCGTTCGCGAACCACTGGGTGGTGGACGGGAACCTGGTGACGGGCCAGAACCAGAACGCCGGGCCGATGGTGGCCCGGGCGCTGCTCGAGCTCGTCGCCGCTACGCGCTGAGGCGGCGCTGCGTGGTGACAGGATCGAGCTCGTAGACCCGGTAGCTGCTGCGGATCACCGGCATGGCGACGTTGCGCACCGGAGTGCCACCGGCGGTGACGCCGTGCTCGACGCCGGCGTGGGCGTGGCCGTGCACGGCGAGGTCGACGTCGGCGCCGTCGATGGCCTCGGCCAGCAGGTAGCTGCCGAGGAACGGGAAGATCTCCAGCCGTTCGCCGCGCAGCGTGTCGGGTACGGGGGAGTAGTGCAGCAGTGCGAGGCGGACGTCGGTGTCGAGCCCGTCGAGCGCGGTGCGCAGGCGGTCGGACAGGGCCATGGTGTGGCCGACGAAGCTCTTCATCTCGGCCTCGCCGAAGTCGCTGGCGCAGGCGCCGGCGAACCCGCCGCCGAAGCCCTTCGAGCCGGCGACGCCCACCGCGCAGCCGTCGATGTCGACCACGGTGGCCTCGCCCTCCAGGACGCAGATGCCGGCGGACTCCAGCTGGGCGCGGAACGCCTCGGGCTGGCCGGCGTGGTGGTCGTGGTTGCCGAGCACGGCGACGACCGGCAGGTCGAGGTCGCCGACGGCGCGGCAGACCAGGCCGGCCTCGGCGGGCTCGCCGCAGCGGCTGAGGTCGCCGGCGAGCAGGAGGACGTCGGCGTCGCGCTCGGCGCTGCGGATGCTCTCGGCGAAGGCCTTGACGTTGTCGGTGCCGAGGTGGATGTCGCCAACGGCGGCGACCCGGATGGGGGAGCCGGTCACGTGATGCGCTCCGTGGTGTGGCGGTCGACGGGCTCGGCGACCTCGACCTGGTTGTGGATGCGGTAGCCGTCGGCCGCTTCGGCCGCCACCTCGGCGACCGCGTGCCGCCGGGCGGTGCTGGTGACCGTCCCGGACAGGAAGACCTCGCCACCGACGACGCGCACGTCGATGCCCTGCTCGGTGCTGCGACCATCGGTGGTGATGGCGTGGTGCACGTGCTCGGCGACGTACTCGGGGGCGAGGCGGTCGCTCACGGGACCGTGCTCCCGGCGGGGCTGCCGTGGAGGGTGTCGTGCAGGGCGGTGACGGCGGTGGTGGGGACGGCGACGTCGCAGGACTCGGCGTAGAGCAGCAGGCTCAGCACCCGCCGGGGTCCGGCCTGGATGGCCCGCCGCACGAGGTAGTCCCAATCGATCTCGCAGCGGGACATGATGGCGAGGGCGTCGTACCAGTGGTGGGCGGTGCGCTCGGCCGTGGCGAGCGCCTTGATCACCACCAGGTCCTCGGGGGCGATGACCAGCGCGCTCACGCCCTTGTAGTCGCGCCGCTCGGCCCGGTCGATCATCTCGTCGTCGAGGTAGATCTCGCCGGAGGAGCGGAACACCAGGTCGGTGAGCACCCCGCGCTTCCACGCCTTCGCCAGCCAGGCCGGGTCGTGCACCGAGACCTCGAAGCCCTGCTGCTCGAGGAGGTCGAGGGCGGGGTCGACGTCGCCGGGCCGCAGGAAGACGTCGATGTCGTGGGTCTCGCGAGGGCGGGCGAGGGCGAACGAGCCGATGCCGCCCATCAGGACGTGGTCGACGTCGTGGTCCTCGAGCACGGCCACGACCTCCTCGAGCGTGGCGAGCAGGTCCGCCTCGGACGGCATCTCGCCGTCGGTGTAGTGATCGGTCTCGCACGGACCGTCGAAGCGGCGTGAGGGCACGGCGGAGCGATACCCCGAGCGCCCGGCTCCCATGTCGAGCGGGCAGCCCCCGCCGGGCGCTCAGGCCAGCGGGCGGCCGAAGGGGAGGTCGCCGCGCCAGGTGCGCAGGAAGGCTTCGGCGTCCTCGACGGCCGCCATCCACATGCCCGTGCCCCTCGGGGCGTACGACGCCACCTTGTCCGCGACAGCGGCGACCGGATCGGCCACGCCGTCGGCGTGGGCGTGCAGCAGGGGGGCGGCGAGGGCGAGGAAGTCGGGCACGTGGACCCGGCCCGCTCGCGTGAGCTCGGCGTGGGCCCGGGCGGTCACCGGCACGGGCGTGAGGGGGACGACGATTCTGGCCCGCACACCGGCGGCGCTCTCGTGGTCGAGCACGCCGGCCTTGCCGGCCACGAGCAGGATGTCGGCCTCCGTGTCGAACCCGTCGCCGTCGGCCTCGGTGGCGCCGGCCTCGGTCGCGGCCGCGCGGGCGGCGTCGACCACCGGTCCCCGTCCGGCGAGCGCCACGGTGGCGCCGGCGAGGCCGCCGTCGCGAGCAGCGCCCGCGGCGGCGAGGGCACCCTGGGCTGCCAGCCGGTCGGCCGTGCCGTCGGTCCACAGCTCGGCGGGGCGGGAGTCGGTGATCCGCAGTGGCGCCAGATCGGCCTCGGTGAGCCTGAGGCCGGGATCGGTGGCCCACCGGCCCTCGGCGACGAGGTCCTTCACCTCCTCGACGAAGGCGGCCACGGCCGGGTCGCGGCCGTCGCCCTCGGCGTTGATGCCGGCCGACCCCCCGCCCATCGGCACGCCGAAGGCGGCGAAGGAGTAGGTGGTGGAGCGGGCGAGCAGCTCGGCGCCGTCGGTGAGGACCTTGCGGGCCAACCGGGTGATGCCGACCGCCGGCGCGTCGTCGAGGTCGAAGGCGATGAACGCGTCGGTGCTGGTGAGCTCGTGGATGCGCACGGGTCGGGAGTCTGGCACGGGTCCTGCCGAGGTCCGGGGGGCGCCCGGGCGGGCTGGGGACGTCGGGGGCGGCCGGTAGGGTCGCCACGGTGGTCATGCGTGAGGAACCGCTGGGCGAGGAGCCGTCCGACGAGCTGTTCCCGCAGGGGCGAGACGAGCCCGACGACCGCATCGGGCCCGGCTCCGACCCCTTCGGCGCGCCACTGCTCGACGGGCTGAACCCGGCCCAGGAGGAGGCGGTCACCCACCTGGGCGGCCCGCTCCTGGTGCTCGCCGGCGCCGGTTCGGGCAAGACCCGGGTGCTCACCCGCCGCATCGCCTGGCTCATCCAGGAGCAGGGCGTCAGCCCCTTCGAGATCCTCGCCATCACCTTCACCAACAAGGCGGCCGACGAGATGAAGGGCCGGGTCGGCACGCTCGTCGGCTCGGTGGCCCGGAAGATGTGGGTGTCCACCTTCCACTCGGCCTGCGTGCGCATCCTGCGCCGCGACGCCCACGCCCTCGGCTTCCCGTCGTCGTTCACCATCTACGACCAGGCCGACGCCGTGCGCCTCACCGGCTACGTCCTGCGCGACCTCGGCATCGACACCAAGAAGATGCCCCCGCGTGCCGTGCACGCCCAGATCTCGGCCGCGAAGAACGACTACGTCCTCGTCGACGCCTTCGCCGACCGGGCCCGCTCCTTCACCGAGCGCAAGCTCGCCGAGGTGTACCGCGAGTACCAGGTCCGCCTGCTGCGCGCCGGCGCCATGGACTTCGACGACATCCTCCTCAATGCCGCCGAGCTCCTCCGCCGCCACCCCGAGGTGCTGCACCACTACCAGCAGCGGTTTCAACACGTCCTCGTCGACGAGTACCAGGACACCAACCGCGTCCAGAACGAGCTCGTGCTCCAGCTCGGCCGCGAGCACCGCAACGTCACGGTGGTGGGCGACGGGGACCAGTGCCTCCCTCCCGGGACCATGGTGCGCACGCCGGTCGGTCAGGTCCCCATCGAGGACATCGAGGTGGGGGATCGGGTGGTGGGGGTCGGCGGCGCGGGCACCCCGGTCGAGTCCGCCGTCACCCACGTCGAGCCCGGGCACTGGTGCGGCGACATCGTCCGCGTGGAGGCCCGGGGGACATCGATCAGCGGCACGCCGCATCACATCGTCCCGGTGGACACGTCGTTGCCCCCTGACGGGTGGATCGTCTACCTGATGCAGCGGGCGGACCGGGGCTACCGGATCGGTCTGACGAAGACCGTCCGAAGCGACAGCCGACGGCGCCTGCAGAGCGGGCTGGTCGTGCGGACCGGCCAGGAGCACGCCGACAAGGCCTGGATCCTGCGGCACTGCGCCGACCGGGCGGAGGCCGCGTACTGGGAAGCGTGGTTCGCCGCGACATACGGCCTACCGACGTCGCTGTTCCACGGGCTCGGGCGCAGCCTGGCCATGGACGACGACCACCTCCGGCGCCTCTACGACTCGATCGACACCGAAGGCCGTGCGAAGGAGCTGATGCGGGACCTGAACCTCCACCCGGAGTTCCCGCACCACCGACCGCAGAACGGTGCGCGGCGCCAGTGCCTCAACCTCACGATGTTCAGCGATCGGCGCAGCGGCGAGGTGGGTTACCACGGCGTGCAGTGGTCCTCGAACCGGAGTGACGTGGCCGACCGGCTGCGTGCGGCCGGGCTGTCCGTCCGTCCGGGGAGGAGGCCAGGGACCTTCCGCCTCGAGACCTCGCACAAGTCGTACGCGCAGGCGGTCGACCTCGCCCGACGCGCCGCCGATGCCGGCGGTCTCGAGATCCGACGACGTGCTGCCATCGGCGGGCGCATCCTCGACCTCGTCCCCCTGAGTCACATCCGGGTCGGGATGCAGATCGCGGTCGACCGTGGTGACGGCGTGGAGCTCGCCCCTGTCGAATCGGTCGGGGGGTACCGCTACGACGGTCCCGTCTACGACCTCGAGGTCACCCCCACCCACACCTACGTGGCCGACGGCGTGCTCGTGCACAACAGCATCTACAGCTTCCGGGGCGCCGACATCGCCAACATCCTCCAGTTCGAGGAGGCGTTCCCCGACGCCACGGTGATCCCGCTGGTGCAGAACTACCGGTCGACCCAGACCGTGCTCGACGCTGCCAACGCCGTCATCGCCAACAACCTGGGCCGCAAGCCCAAGGACCTGTGGACCGAGGCCGGGCACGGCGACAAGATCCTGCGCTACCACGCCGAGGACGAGCACGACGAGGCCCAGTGGGTCACCCAGCGCATCGCTGCGTTCCACGACGCGGGCGAGGCCCGATGGGGCGACGTCGCCGTCTTCTACCGCACCAACGCCCAGTCCCGGGTCATCGAGGAGCACCTCGCCCGCGGCGGCATCCCGTACCGCGTCATCGGCGGCACCCGCTTCTACGACCGGCGCGAGGTCAAGGACGCGCTCGCCTACCTGAAGGCGGTGGTGAACCCCACTGACGAGGTCAGCGTGAAGCGGGTGCTCAACGTGCCCAAGCGGGGCGTCGGCGACACGTCGGTGGCGCGCATCGACGCGTGGATCCAGGGCCGGGGGCTGTCCTTCCTCGAGGGCCTGCGCCACGCCGAGGACGCCGGCGTGTCCGGTCGTGCGCTCGGCGGCATCACCCGGTTCCTCGACCTGCTCGACGGCGCCGCCGCCAAGGTCGACGACGGCCCCGGGCCGCTGCTCGAGCACCTGCTCGAGTCCAGCGGCTACCTCGAGGAGCTGCGCGACGAGCGCTCGATCGAGTCGGAGGGACGCCTCGAGAACCTGGCCGAGCTGCTCGGCACCGCGGCCGAGACCGACGACGTCGCCGACTTCCTCGAGGCGGTCAGCCTGGTGGCCGACACCGACGAGCTCGACCCGGACCAGTCCGAGGTCACGCTGATGACGCTCCACTCGGCGAAGGGCCTCGAGTACCCCATCGTGTTCCTGGTCGGCATGGAGGACGGGATCTTCCCGCACCTGCGCACGCTCACCGAGCCCGACCAGCTCGAGGAGGAGCGACGCCTCGCCTATGTGGGCATCACCCGGGCGATGCGCCGCCTGCACGTCACCCACGCGTGGAGCCGCACCCTGTTCGGCGGCACGCAGTACAACCCGCCCAGCCGCTTCCTCGACGAGATCCCCACCGAGCTGGTCGAGGAGATCGGCGGCCGCCAGCGGGCGAGCCGGGGTGGGCGCACCTACCTCGGCGGTGGCAGCGAGCGGGCCGGCCGGCGCGCCGGCGGCTGGCGCGACCCCGAGGGTCGCACGTTCGGCCGTGGCGATCGCAGCGACGAGCGGCGCGAGCGCATGGACGCCGGCAAGGACCGCATCGTCGAGAACGCGCTCGCCGCTCGCGACGCGCCGGCGCCGTCCACCGGGGCCGAGGCCCTCGGCCTGCAGGTCGGCGACGACGTGCACCACGCCACGTTCGGCGACGGCGTGATCCTCGACATCGAGGGCGCCGGCGATCGTGCCGAGGCCACCATCCGCTTCGCCGACGTCGGCGAGAAGCGCCTCCTGCTGTCCTGGTCGCCGCTGGAGAAGCGTTGACGCCGGTGTGACGTCGGGCGCTCCCGGCAGGGGATGGGCCGACGGCGCGAGAATGCCCACCTGTGAGCACTGCGAGCGAGGGGGCGCTCCCGGAGCGGTCGCCGGGTGTCCGGGCGACCGACGACGACCGGCAGCGAACCATCGCGCGGCTGCGCACCGCGGCGGGCGAGGGCGCCATCGACCTCGACGAGCTCGAGCAGCGCATCGCCACGGCATGGAAGGCCCGGACGATCGCCGATCTCGTCGAGGTGACCGAGGACCTCCCGGCCACCATCGCCCCGCCCGGCGCGAAGCCCCCGAAGCACCGGCACCCCCTCGTGCTGGAGGACGACGAGTTCCGAGGCCACCTCACCACGTACTGCCTGGTGATCGGCATGCTCGTCGTGATCTGGCTGCTCAGCGGCGCCGGCCACCCGTGGCCGATCTACCCGGCCATGGGGTGGGGGATCGGACTCGGCAGCCATCACCAGGTCGCGGCGAGGCACCAGCGCAAGCGCCTCGCCCGAGCGACGGCCGAAGGGCTGACCATGCTCGAGCTCGAGCACCGCGAGGCCGAGGAGAAGCGCCAGCGACGCAGGAAGCAGCGCGAACAGGTGAAGCGGACGCTGCACCAGCACCACCGCGACCGGGTCGAGCTGATCCGGGGCGTCGTCGGCGTCGGCGGCACCACCCCGGCCCCGGGCGACGCGCAGGCTCCAGCGGAGCGGCGCGGGACGCGCTTCGTCGTCGCCATGTTCGTCGACGTCGTGGGCTCCACCACCCTGAACGAGGCGCTCGGCGACCAGCACTGGGTCGCCGTCCGCCGCGCCTTCCGCACGCTCGTCGAGGAGGCGGCCACCGCCCACGGCGGCTGGGAGGTGAGCACCTCCGGCGACGGGGTGCTCTCGAGGTTCGCCGACCCGGCCGGCGCCGCGGGTGCGGCGGTGCGGATCATGCGCGAGCTCGAGCAGCAGCGCGACGGCACCGGCTTCGCCCCGTCCGTCCGCATCGGGATCCACAGCGGCGACGCCGTGGAGGACGGCGACGACATCATCGGCAACGTCGTGAACCTGGCGTGCCGGGTGTGCGACGCCGCCGACCGCGACCAGATCCTCGTCACCGAGCACGTGGCCGACCACCTCGACGGCCGCCACACCACCCGGGGCACGGGCCTGCACACCCTCAAGGGCATCGGTCGACCCCGCCACCTCCTCTCGCTCGACTGGCGCTGAGCCGACCGCCAGCCCGGGCTGGGTTCCCCCGGAACCGTGGACCGGAGCCCGGGCAGGGTTCCAGTGGAACGGTCGACCGCCAGCCCGGGCTGGGTTCCACCGGAACGGTCGACCGGAGCCCGGGCAGGGGTCCTCCGGACGCCGCCGTCTGGCGCGCCGCGCACCGGCGGGGGTACACCGGAGCGCCATGCCCTGGACCCTGCTGGGCCGGACCCTGGGACGAGCCGCCTTCCTGGTGCGCCGCGACCACTCCCTCGGCAACCTGCTCGAGCGCCTCGCCGGCATCCACGGCGACCGCCGCCTCGTCACCGAGCCGCGCGGCCTGCAGCTGACGTACCGGCAGGCCGCCAAGCGGGTGGCCCGGTGGGCGGGCGGCATCGCCGAGCGCATCGAACCCGGCGATGTCGTGGTGATCGCCACGCCGAACGGCTACGAGCAGCTCCTGCTGTGCCTGGCCGTCGCCCGCGCCGGCGGCATCCCCGCACCGCTGAACGACGCCATGCGGCCCGACGAGATCGCCCACGTCATCGCCGACTCCGGCGCCGCGCTGACCGTGCGATCGCCCCACGAGGTCGACGGCAGCCCGCCGCTGCGCCAGGCCGCCGGCGCCGCGGGCGGAGATGTCGCCGCGCTCTTCTACACGTCGGGCACCACCGGCCGGCCCAAGGGCGCCGCGCTCACCCACGCCGGCATCCTCGGGCCGCTGCGCCCCGGCGTCGCGTTCCCCGCCGAGCTGCGCCACGACGAGGCCGTGATCAGCCTGCCCGTCGCCCACATCATGGGCTTCGTCACGCTCCTCGGACTCGCCTCGGCCGGCGTCGCCACCTGGTTCTCGCCCCGCTTCCACGCCGAGGAGGTCCTCGACGCCATCGAGCAGCGCCGGGCCTCGGTGTTCATCGGCGTGCCCGCCATGTACCGCCTGCTCCTCGAGGCGGGGGCCGAGGAGCGTGACCTGGGCAGCGTGCGGATCTGGGGCTCCGGCGCCGACGTCATGCCGCCCGACGTGGCCCGCCGGTTCAAGCGCCTCGGCGCCACGATCCGCCTGCCCTTCCTCGGCGACGTCGGTGAGGCCACCTTCGCCGAGGGGTACGGGCTGGTGGAGACCGCCGGCGGGGTCGCCGCCAAGGTCAGCCCCCCGTTCCTGCGCACCGGCACCGGCGCCTCGGTCGGCATCCCCCTGCGGGGCTACCGGCTGCGGGTCGTCGACGAGGAGGGCTGCGACATCACCGACGGCGAGACCGGTGAGCTGCTCGTCAAGGGCCCCGGACTGCTCGCCGGGTACTGGCACGACGACGAGGCCACCCGCGCCGTCCTCGACGAGGAGGGCTGGCTCCACACCGGCGACCTGGCCCGCCGGGGCCCGTTCGGCACCGTGACCTTCGCCGGCCGCTCGAAGGACGTGATCATGCGCGGCGGCTTCTCGGTGCACGCCGTCGAGGTCGAGGCCGTGCTCGAGGCGCACCCCGACGTCCTCGAAGCCGCCGTCGTGCCCCTGCCGGACGAGCGCCTCGGCGAGGTGCCGGGCGCCGCCGTGCGCCTGGTGCCGGGCGTCTCCCTCGACGAGGCCGCGCTCGACGCCCACGCCCGGGAGCACCTCGCCCACTACAAGGTCCCGGTCCGCTACGTGGCGGTCGACGAGCTCCCCCGGACCGGCACCCGCAAGGTGCAGCGGCGCGAGGTCGTCGCCCTGCTGACCTGAGGCGCGCGGGTACTCCCGACGGGCCAGGCTGGGTACATGGCGCCGGTGCGAGACGAGACCCGCGAGACCTGGCCCGGACGGCCCTTCCCCCTCGGGGCCACCTACGACGGCCTCGGGACCAACTTCAGCATCTTCTCCGAGGTCGCCGAGGGGGTGACCCTGTGCCTCCTCGACGAGGACGGCACCGAGGAGCGGATCCCGCTGACCGAGGTCGATGCCCACTGCTGGCACGAGTACGTGCCCGGGGTCGGGCCGGGCCAGCGCTACGGCTACCGGATCGACGGTCCCTGGGACCCGGCGAGCGGCCTGCGCTGCAACCCGTCCAAGCTGCTCCTCGACCCCTACGCCAAGGCGGTCACCGGCGAGGTGCAGTGGGGCCAGGAGGTCTTCGGCTACGACTTCGACGACCACGACGCTCGCAACGACGCGGACAGCGCCGGCAAGGTGCCGATGGGCGTCGTCCACAGCCCCTACTTCGACTGGGGCGACGACCGCCTGCTGAACACGCCGCTGCACGAGACCGTGATCTACGAGGTCCACGTCAAGGGCCTCACCATGCGCCACCCCGACGTCCCGGAGCGCGAGCGCGGCACCTACCGCGGCCTCGCCCACCCGGCCGTCATCGACCACCTCCTCGGGCTCGGCGTCACGGCGATCGAGCTGCTGCCCGTCCACCAGTTCGTCCACGACGGCCACCTCGTCGACAAGGGCCTGCGGAACTACTGGGGCTACAACACCCTCGGCTTCTTCGCCCCCCACGCCGACTACTCGTCGTCGGGGACGCTCGGCGACCAGGTGCAGGAGTTCAAGGGCATGGTGCGCGCCCTGCACGACGCCGGCATCGAGGTGATCCTCGACGTCGTCTACAACCACACCGCCGAGGGCAACCACCTGGGCCCGACGCTGTCGCTCCGTGGGCTCGACAACCAGGCGTACTACCGCCTGGTACCCGACGACCCGCGCCACTACTTCGACACGACGGGCACGGGCAACAGCCTGAACATGGCCCACCCGCACTCGCTGCAGCTCATCATGGACTCGCTGCGCTACTGGGTCACCGAGTGCCACGTCGACGGGTTCCGCTTCGACCTCGCGTCCACCCTCGCCCGGCAGTTCTACGAGGTCGACCGCCTCTCCGCCTTCTTCGACCTCGTGCAGCAGGACCCGGTCGTCTCCCAGGTGAAGCTCATCGCCGAGCCCTGGGACGTGGGCGAGGGCGGCTACCAGGTCGGGAACTTCCCTCCCGTGTGGTCGGAGTGGAACGGCAAGTTCCGCGACACGATCCGCGACCACTGGCGGGGCGAGCCCCACACCGTGCCCGAGCTGGCCTCCCGGCTCACCGGCTCCGCCGACCTCTACTCGAACGAGAGCCGCTCGCCGGTGGCCAGCATCAACTTCGTGACCGCGCACGACGGCTTCACGCTGCGCGACCTGGTCTCCTACAACGAGAAGCACAACGAGGCCAACGGCGAGGACGGGAACGACGGCGAGTCGCACAACCGGTCCTGGAACTGCGGCGCCGAGGGCGAGACCGACGATCCGGCGATCCTGGAGCTGCGGGCCCGCCAGCAGCGGAACCTGCTCGCCACGCTCCTGCTGTCCCAGGGCGTCCCGATGCTCCTGGGGGGCGACGAGCTCGGCCGCACCCAAGGCGGCAACAACAACGCCTACTGCCAGGACAACGAGATCAGCTGGTTCGACTGGGACGCGGTCGACGCGGACCTCCTCGCGTTCACGCAGCGGTGCATCGCGATCCGCAAGGAGCACCCGGTGCTGCGCCGTCGGCGCTGGTTCTTCGGGCAGCCGATCCGGGGCAACCTCGACATCGAGTGGTACCGGCCGGACGGCGAGGTCATGCAGGACGAGGACTGGGACAGCGCGCCCCGGACCCTGGGCCTGTACCTCGACGGCCGCGGCATCCGCAGCCGCGACGCCCGTGGCCGGTTCATCGTCGACGACTCCTTCCTCCTGCTGATCAGCGCCGACGAGGCCGCGGTCGACTGGAAGCTGCCGGCGATGGACGGCGATTGGGTGGTCGAGCTCGACACCGCGCTGCTGCGAGGGGTCGAGGACCGGGAGCGCACCGTCGACGACGCCGTGCAGCTCACGTCGCGCTCGGTCCAGCTGCTGCGCTTCCGCCCGGCTGACGAGGCCGAGGGGGGACGTTGACGCCGACGGCGACCTACCGGCTGCAGCTCCACCACGGGAACACCCTCGACGACGCCCGGCAGCACCTCGGCCACCTCCGCGACCTCGGCGTCTCGCACGTCTACCTGTCGCCGATCCTGCAGGCCGTCCCCGGGTCGATGCACGGCTACGACGTCGTCGACCACGCCCACGTCGCCGAGGACCTCGGCGGGGACGCGGCCTGGGACCGGTTCTGCGAGGAGGCCCGCCGCCTCGGGCTCGGGATCGTGGTCGACATCGTCCCCAACCACGTGTCGATCGAGGGCGGCCACAACCGGCGCTGGCTCGACGTGTTGGAGCACGGGGCGTCGTCCTCGTCGGCCGAGTGGTTCGACATCGACTGGATCGGCCGCGAGGAGCACCAGCGGGGAACGGTCGTGCTCCCCGTGCTCGGCGACCTGTACGGCGAGCTGCTCCACGCCGGCGAGCTGCGGCTGGTCCGCGACGGCGTCCGCTTCGCCGTCGAGGCACCCGGCCACCGCTTCCCCCTGGCGCCGCGGAGCCTGCCGCTGCTCCTCGCCCCTGCCGCCGAGCGGCTGGCGTCCACCGACCCCACGGCCGCGGACCGGCTCGCGTTCGTCGCCGACTCGTACCAGGCGCTCCAGCCGGGCACCACCGACAGCACGCGTCGCCGCCGGGCCGCCCACCTCGACGCCCTCCAGGAGCTGCTCGGCCGGCTGCTCCAGCACGACGAGGCGGCGGCCGCCGTCGACGCCGAGCTCGACGCCGTGAACGCCGACCCGGCCGCGCTGCACCGCGTGCTCGACGAGCAGCACCACCGCCTCGCGTTCTGGCGCACCGGTGCCCGCGAGCTCGACTACCGCCGGTTCTTCGACATCACGACCCTCGTCGCCATCCGCGTCGAGCGCGAGCGGGTCTTCGACGCCGTGCACGAGCTGCCGCTGCGGTGGCTCGCCGAGGGGCGGATCGACGGCCTGCGCATCGACCACCCCGACGGGCTCGCCGATCCGACGGGGTACGCCCAGCGGCTCCGCGCCGCCGCGCCCGGGGCGTGGATCGTGGTCGAGAAGATCCTCGAGGGCGACGAGGAGCTGGCCGACGACTGGCCGGTCGACGGCACCACCGGCTACGAGGCCATGCGCCTGCTCACCGGCGTGCTCGTCGACCCGAGCGGCCTGGAGGCGCTGGCGGCGGCCGAGCGCCACGCCCACGAGCTGTGCAGCACCGAGCCCCCCGACCCCGAGGGGGTCGTGGCCGTGGCCAAGCGCCACGCGGTCGAGGAGCTCCTCGCCCCCGAGCTCGAGCGCGTGGTCGACCTCGCCCTGCGGGTGGCCGAGACGCGCCCGCTGCACCGCGACCACCCGCGCGCCGACATCCGCCGCGCCGTGGCCGACCTCGCCGTCGGCTTCGAGGTGTACCGCACCTACGTCGTGCCGGGCACGGCGGGCGGGGCGAGCACCGCGAGCGCCGTGGACGTCGAGCGCATCGACCACGCCGCCGCGCACGCACGCGAGCACAGCGGCGTCGACCCGAGGCTGATCGGGTTCCTCGCCGACCTCCTCTCGCTGCGGGCGATCGACGCCGAGGCCGGGCCCACCGACGACGAGCGGGAGCTGATCGTCCGCTTCCAGCAGCTGACCGGGCCGGCGACCGCCAAGGGCCTCGAGGACACGGCCTGGTACCGGCTGGCCCGGTTCATCGCCGCAGCCGAGGTCGGCGGCGACCCGCTCCACCCGGTGGTCACGGTCGCCGAGCTGCACGAGGCGTGCCGGCGCCGCCAGGAGCGCCGGCCGGGCAGCATGACCACGCTGTCGACGCACGACACCAAGCGCAGCGCGGATGTCCGAGCCCGCCTGGCGGTGCTGAGCGAGCCCGGTCTGTCACCGTCGTGGCCCGAGCTGGTGGCGCGCTGGGTGCCCCGCCTGCTCCAGCGCTGGCCTGCCGGGGTCGCCTCCGACGCGCCGACCCTGCTGGTGGCGCTCCAGACCCTGCTCGGGGCCTGGCCCATCAGCGCCGACCGGCTCGAGGCGTACCTGGTGAAGGCGGCGCGAGAGGCCAAGACCCGCACCGCCTGGACCGAGGTCGACGAGGCCTTCGAGGCCGGGCTCGCCGCGCTGGCCGGCATCGTCGACGACCCGGCGGCGGCCGAGGACCTCGACGCCGATGCCCGGGTGCTCGAGGCGCACGGCTGGTGGAGCTCGCTCGTGCAGACGGCCGTCGGGCTGCTGCAGCCCGGCGTCCCCGACGTGTACCAGGGCACCGAGACGATCGACCTGTCGCTCGTCGACCCCGACAACCGGCGCCCCGTCGCCCACGACGTCCTCGCCGGCGAGCTGGCCGACGTCGACGAGAAGGCGCCGGCGCGCCCCGGTCCGGCCGCCAAGCTCGGCCTCACCGCGGCGGCGCTGCGGCTGCGCGCCCGCCGGCCCGACTGCTTCGGTGCCGGCGAGGCAGGTGTCCACCAGCCCGTGCACGCCGAAGGCCCCGACGCCGACCGCATCATCGCGTTCCGGCGGGGCGGCGGTGTCGCCGTGGTCGCGGCCCGGTTCCCGACCCGGGGACCGGTCGCCGCCGGCACCACGATCGAGCTGCCGCCGGGCTCGTGGGTCCCGGTGTTCGGCGGCCGTCCGGTCGAGGGCGGACGCCTCGACGTCGCCGGCCTCCTCGGCGACCTCCCCGTCGCCGTGCTGGAGGCGGGTTCGTGACCCCCCACCCCCGTTCGCTGCACCGATATCGACCACATCCGGTCACGCCCTGGGGATCGACGCGATGAAGTTCGAGGTCTGGGCGCCGGACGCCTGCGAGGTCGCCCTCCACGTCGAGGGCCGTGACCTGCCCGCCGAGCGGGCCGACGGCGGCTGGTGGACGGCCGAGGCCGATGCCTCCCACGGCACCCGCTACGGCTGGCGCCTCGACGGCGCCGACCCCCGACCCGACCCCCGGTCGCGCTGGCAGCCCGACGGCGTGCACGGGCTCTCCGCCGTCGACGCCGAGGGGTTCGAGTGGACCGACGAAGCGTGGCGGGGCTTCCACCTCCCCGGCGCCGTCCTCTACGAGCTGCACGTCGGCACGTTCACGCCGGAGGGCACCTTCGACGGCGTGATCGCGCGCCTCCCGCACCTGGTGGAGCTCGGCGTCGACGCCATCGAGCTCCTGCCGGTCGCGGCGTTCCCGGGCGTCCAGGGCTGGGGCTACGACGGGGTGTTCCCGCACGCCGTCCACGACCCCTACGGCGGCCCGGCCGGCCTGCGCCGGCTGGTCGACGCCGCCCACGCCGCCGGCATCGGCGTGGTCATGGACGTGGTCCACAACCACCTCGGCCCCGACGGGAACCACCTGCCGGCGTACGGCCCCTACTTCTCCGAGCGCCACCAGACGAACTGGGGCGCGGCGGTGAACCTCGACGGGCCGGGCAGCGACGAGGTTCGCCGCTACCTCTGCGACCACCTCACCTCGTGGCAGGAGGCGTACCACCTCGACGGGTTCCGCCTCGACGCCGTCCACGCCCTGGTCGACGACTCCGCCGTCCACGTCCTCGAGCAGCTCGCCGACGAGGTCGCTGCCACCGCCGCCCACCTGGGCCGGCCGTGCTGGCTGATCGCCGAGAGCGACCGCAACGACCCCCGCTACGTGCTGCCCGCCGCCGCCGGCGGCCTGGGACTGCACGCCTCGTGGGCCGACGAGTGGCACCACGCCCTCCACGCCGTGCTCACCGGCGAGACCGCCGGCTACTACGAGGACTTCGGCACGCTCGACCAGCTGGCCCGGGGCCTGCGCCAGGCGTGGGTCTACGCCGGCGACTGGTCGCCGCACCGCCAGCGCCGCCACGGCCGGTCGCCGGCCGGCCTGCCCGGCCACGCGTTCGTGGTCTCCGTGCAGAACCACGACCAGATCGGGAACCGGGCCACCGGCGACCGCATCGGCGCCACCGTCCCCGACGGCCGGCTCCGGATCGCCGCCGCCCTGCTGCTCACGAGCCCGTTCACGCCCATGCTCTTCCAGGGCGAGGAGTGGGCGGCGTCGTCACCGTTCCGCTACTTCACCGACCACCAGGATCCCGAGCTCGGCGCCGCAGTGACCGAGGGCCGCACGCACGAGTTCGCCCACTTCGGCTGGGACCCCGCCGACATCCCCGACCCGCAGGACCCCGAGACGTTCCGGTCCTCGGTCCTGCGCTGGGACGAGCTCGTCGAACCCGGCCACGCCGAGCTCCTGGAGTGGCATCGCGACCTGCTCGCGCTGCGGCGGCGCCACCGGTCGCTGACGGACGGGCGCTGGGAGGACCAGCTCGTCGACCACGACCCCGACGTCGGCTGGATCCGCGTCCGGCGGCGCGACGTCGTGGTCGTCGCCCACCTCGGCGAGGCGCCCGTGTCGGTGCCGGTGCCGGCGGGCTTCGAGATCGAGCTCGCCCACGGCGCGACGCGGAACCAGGACGTCGTGCTCCTCGACCCCGACGGCGTCGCCGTCCTGGTCCTGGCCGCCGGGGCGGAACGCCGCTGAGAGGTCGACGTCCCCGCTGAGAACTGGCAGCGGCTCCGTTGCATGCAACGCTCCCGCTGCCAGTTCCGCAAGGGCGGGCGTCAGTCGCCGGCGGTGCGGTCCTGGAGGTCGATGAACAGGCGGCCGTCCTCCACCTCGGTGGGGAACGTGCGCAGGCCGGCGCCGGAGCGGGGGAACGTGAGCGACCGGTCGCAGGTCTCGGGCTGGTCGTCGCCGATCACGAGCTCGCCGGCGTCGGGGTCGAAGACGAGCGTGCACTCGGGCTGTTCGGGCACGAACGCGCTGAGCGCCAGCCAGCCGGCGTCGGGGTCGTCGCCGACGTGGTCGATGTAGATGGCGCGGGAGAAGTTCGCCGGGTCCGGGAAGAGGATGGGCTGGCCGTCCTCGGCGATGATCTCGGCGAGGTTCTCGGTGCGGCCGGCGTCGAAGCGGTCGTCGCCCAGGCGGACCTCGACGTCGCCCCGGCTCGCCAGCCCGGCCACGAGGAACGCGGTGCCCAGCGCGATGACGACGCCCACGACGGCGACGCTCACGGCCCGGCCGGTGTGGCTCCCACCCCGGCGCTTGGCGACCGGGCTCACGAGGACCTCCGGGGCTTCCCGGGGGACGACCGGGGATTCCAGGGGTCCAGCAGCATCCTCCTAGTATCCGGCCGGCAGTCGCCCCGACCCAAGCCCGCGACCAAGGGAACACACGGCATGGACCTCCTCGAGTACCAGGGCAAGCAGTTCTTCGCCCGCTACGGCATCCCGGTGAGCGACGGCGAGGCCGTCACCACCGTGGACGACGCGGTCGCTGCCGCCGATCGGCTCGGCTACCCGGTGGTGGTGAAGGCCCAGGTGCACACCGGCGGGCGCGGCAAGGCCGGTGGCGTGAAGCTCGCCTCGAACACCGACGAGGCCCGCGAGCACGCCACCAACATCCTCGGCCTCGACATCAAGGGCCACATCGTCCGCACCATCTGGATCGAGAAGGCGTCCGACATCGCCGAGGAGTACTACGCCTCGTTCACGCTCGACCGCTCCGCCAAGAAGCACCTCGGCATGCTCTCCGCCGAGGGCGGCGTGGAGATCGAGGCCGTGGCCGAGGAGAACCCCGACGCCATCGCCAAGATCTGGATCGACCCGGTCGACGGCCTGTCCGAGGAGCAGGCCCGCGAGTGGGTGCAGGCGGCGAAGCTGAATCCCGACGCCACCGAGGGCGCCGTCGACATCCTCCGCAAGCTCTACACCGCCTACACCGAGGGCGACGCCGACCTGTGCGAGATCAACCCGCTGATCCTCAAGCCCACGGGTGAGGTCCACGCCCTCGACGCCAAGGTGACCCTGGACGGCAACAGCACCTTCCGCCACCCGGACTACGCCGAGTACGAGAAGACCCAGGTCCGCGACGAGCGCGAGGAGGAGGCCCACGCCAAGGGCCTCCAGTACGTCGGGCTCGAGGGCTACGTGGGCGTGATCGCCAACGGCGCCGGCCTGGCCATGTCCACGGTCGACATCGTCAACCAGGTGGGCGGCAAGCCCGCCAACTTCCTCGACATCGGCGGCGGCGCCAACGCCGAGGTCATGGCCGGCGCGCTCGAGGTCATCAACAACGACCCGAACGTCAAGGCGATCTTCATCAACATCTTCGGTGGCATCACCAAGGGCGACGAGGTCGCCAACGGCATCGTCACCGCCCTCGAGCGGGTGCAGATCGACGCTCCGATCGTCATCCGCATCGACGGCACCAACGCCGACGAGGGCCGAGCGATCCTCGCCGAGCACGAGTCCGAGCAGCTGATCAGCAAGCCGACGATGGTGGAGGCCGCCGAGGCGGTCGTCGCCCTGGCCAAGGAGCGAGGTGCCTGATGGCGATCTTCGTCGATGAGAACACCAAGGTCGTCTACCAGGGCCTCACCGGCTCCCAGGGCTCCTTCTACGGGAAGCGCAACCGCGAGTACGGCACCCAGGTGGTGGCCGGCACGCACCCGAAGAAGGCGGGCACCGACGTCGACGGCGTGCCGATCTTCGCCTCGGTCGCCGAGGCGGTGAAGGAGACCGGCGCCACCGCGTCGTGCATCTTCATCCCGGCGCCGGGCGTGAAGGACGCCGTGATGGAGGCCGCCGAGGGCGGCATCGAGTTCATCGTGGTCATCACCGAGGGCGTCCCCGCCCACGACGAGGCGTGGTTCTACAACAAGCTGAAGCGCGACTTCCCGAACGTGCAGCTGCTCGGCCCGAACTGCCCGGGCATCATCAGCCCCGGCAAGGCCAACATCGGCATCACCGCCGGCGAGATCGCCAAGGAGCCCTCCGCCGAGGGCCCCAACGTGGGCATCGTGTCCCGCTCCGGCACGCTCACCTACCAGGCGCTGTACGAGCTGAAGCTGAAGGACATCGGCGTGTCGACCTGCGTCGGCATCGGCGGCGACCCGGTCCCGGGCACCACCTTCATCGACTGCATCGAGCGCTTCGAGGCCGACCCCGAGACGCACGCCATCATGATGATCGGCGAGATCGGCGGCTCCGCCGAGGAGGAGGCCGCCGAGTACATCAAGGCCAACGTCTCCAAGCCGGTGGTCTCCTACGTCGCGGGCGTCACGGCGCCCCCCGGCAAGAAGATGGGCCACGCGGGCGCCATCGTCTCCGGCGGCAAGGGCACGGCCGACGCGAAGCGGGAGGCCCTCGAGGCGACCGGCGCCAAGGTGGGCGACAACCCAACCGAGGCCGGCGCCCTCATGGTCGAGGTCGTCAACAGCCTGCGCTGAACTGGAACTGGCAGCAGATGCGTACCGACACCGGGCGCGGCGGAGCCGCCGCTCCTGATGGGACGAAGCTGCTGCCAGTTCCCGCACGCGCGTTGGCGCGAGGGGCGTGAGCCACCAGGCTGATCGGTCGTGCGCACGCCGATCCGCATCCTGCTGCTGAGCGCCGTCGCGCTCCTGCTGGCCGGTGTGCTGGCGGCGGCCACCTCCGACCGCCCGGAGACGGTTGCCGGTCCCGTCGCCGCCCCGGTCGCCACACCGACCAGCGCGGCTGCGGCGCCTGAGACGCCTCCGACCACGCCGGCCACCACGGCACCGCCCGCCGCGACCCCGCCGGGCTTCCCGGCGATCGCCGCCGGCGAGCACGTGCGCGCCGTCCTCACGCCGAACGGCCTCCTGCTGCCCGCGCTGGGCGCCCAGGAGGGGCGCTGGCAGGTGATGACGCCCTGCGCCGGCCTGGCATCGGTGCACGCCCAGCCGGTCCCCGGCGCCCATGTGGTCCTCGATCCCGGCCACGGCGGCTCCGAGCCTGGTGCGGTCGGGCCGAGCGGCCTGCGGGAGGCCGACGTGAACCTCGACATCGCCCTGCGGGTCCGCGACCTGCTGGAGGGCGAGGGCGCCATCGTGGCGCTCACCCGCGACCGCGACCTGCGCATGACCCTGGCGACCAGGGCGGCGATCGCCCGCTCCCTCGAGCCGCTGGCGTTCGTGTCGATCCACCACAACGCGGCCTTCATCGGCAAGGGGACGACGCCCGGCAGCGAGCTCTACCACCAGCTGGAGGACCCCGGCTCCCGACGGCTCGCCGGGCTGCTGTGGGAGGAGCTGCAGGCCCACCTGTCGCCCTTCGGCAGCGACTGGGGGGTCGGCGACCAGCCCGGCGCCCGGGCCCGGCGCTCGGCGCTCACGGGTGACGACTACTACGGCGTGCTGCGCCAGGCCGAGCACGTGACCGCCGTGCTCACCGAGGCCGCCTTCCTCACCAACCCGGCCGAGGATGCCCTGCTGCGCACCGAGGAGTTCCGCCAGGCCGAGGCGATCGCCATCGCCACGGCGATCCTGCGCTACGTCCGCACCGACGACCCGGGCTCCGGCTTCGCCCCCACGCAGGAGGTCTCCACCCCGGCGGGCGGCGGTGGCGGCAGCTCCGGGTGCGTGGATCCACCGCTCGCCTGATCGCGGTGGGCACACTGGAGGCGAGCGGGCGGGTGGAGCAGAGGACCGCGCCATGACGCCGCCCACCGACACCCGACGAGCCCCCTGGGAGATCGAGATCCGCGAGCGCGGGTCCGCACCCCCGTCGACGCCCGCCGGTCCGCCGGGTCCGGACGGCGGCCGGCGACGCGGTGCGGGCGGCCGGTTGGTGGCGCTCGTCGTCCTCGGCGTGGCGTGCTTCGCCGCCACCGTCGCGCTCCTCGGCTGGCTGACGGGCGGCGGTGACGACGAGGCGGCCGAGGGTGACGCACCGGCGACGACCACGCCGATCACGTTCGCCCCGCGGGAGGACGCGCCGAGCACGACCGCCGAAGCGACGACCACGACCACGACCTCCACGTCCACCACCACCACGACGACTCCGACCACGACCTCCACGCCGCCCACCACGGCGACGCCTTCGGGCACCGGCTCGGTGCCGGCACTGTCGCCGTCGTTCGGGGGCGGCTGGGTGGCGATGCTCACGTCCGTGCCCTACTCGGCGGGCACGGGCCGCCTCGAGGCGGCCTACGCCGAGGCCCGGCGGGTCGTCCCCGATGCGGTCGCGGCCCGGGGCGAGGACTGGGCGAGCCTCGGCGACGGCTACTGGGCGGTGGTCCGCACCGGCTTCGCGTCGGCGGCCGAGGCCCGCTCGTTCTGCGCCGGCGTCGACTCCGGGCGCGTCGACTGCGCGGCCCGGGAGCTGCGCCGGGGCTGACCGCCCGAGCGTTCCGCGCCTGCGCGCCCGGCCCGGATCGGGCCACCGGGACGGCTGCTACGTTCCGACGCCCATGCGCACCGCCGTCCTCGCCTCCGGGAGCGGGACCCTCCTCGATGCGATCCTGAGCGACGGCATCCCCGTCGACCTCGTGGTGGTCGACCGCCCGTGCGCCGCCACCGAGGTCGCCGAGCGCCACGGCGTGCGGGCTGTGTGCCACGAGCGCACGTCGTTCGGCGCCGGCTTCGACCGGGAGGGCTACACCGCCGAGGTCACCGCCCTGCTGCAGGACGCCGGCATCGAGCTGGTGGTCATGGCCGGGTACGGCACGGTGTTCGGGCGGGCGATCCACGACGCCTACCCGAACCGCATCATCAACACCCACCCGGCGCTGCTTCCCTCGTTCAAGGGCTGGCACGCCGTCGACGACGCCCTCGCCCACGGCGTGAAGGTCACCGGGTGCACGGTGCACGTCGCGACGCTCGAGGTCGACGAGGGCCCGATCCTCGCCCAGGAGGCGGTCCCCGTCCTCCCCGACGACACGGCGGCGACGTTGCACGAGCGCATCAAGCAGGTCGAGCGCCGCCTCTACCCGGACACGATCCGGGCCGTCCTCGCCGATCCGGGCGTCCTCGACCGCCGCACCCCGAACGCACCCAAGGAGTCCGCATGAGGGCCTTCCTGTCCGTCTACGACAAGACCGGCGTGGTCGACCTCGCCCGCGGCCTGGTCGACGCCGGCTGGTCGCTCGTGTCCAGCGGCGGGACGGCGGCGGCGATCGCCGAGGCCGGCATCGCGGTCTCCTCCACCGAGGAGGTCACCGGCTACCCGGCCATCCTCGGCCACCGGGTGGCGACGCTGCACCCGAAGATCCACGGCGGCATCCTCGCCGACCCCACCGACCCCGAGCACCAGGCCGACCTCGAGCGCTACGAGATCGAGCCGTTCGCCCTGGTGGTGGCCAACCTCTACCCCTTCGGCGATCCCGACGCCGCCGGCGACGCCGGTGGCCGCAAGTTGGCCGACGGGATCGACCTGATCGACATCGGTGGCCCGGCGATGGTGCGCGCCGCGGCGAAGAACCACGCGCACGTGGGCATCGTCGTCGACCCGGCCGACTACGAGCCCGTGCTCGGCGAGATCCGCGCCGCCGGCGCGCTGAGCCAGCAGACCCGCCGGCGCCTGGCCCGGAAGGCCTTCGCCCACACGGCCGCCTACGACGCCGCCGTCGTGTCCTGGTTCGACGCCACCGACCCGGAGCCCGCCGCCCTCCCGCCCACCATCCACGTGGCCCTCGAGCGCGACGAGCAGGCGCTGCGCTACGGCGAGAACCCGCACCAGCAGGGGGCCCGCTACCGCCAGCGGGGCACCACCAGCGTGTGGGACCGGGCCGAGCAGCACGCCGGCGTGGCGCTCAGCTACCTCAACATCTTCGACGCCGACGCCGCCTGGAACCTGGCGCACGACCTCGCCGGAGAGTTCGGGCGTCCGGCCGTCGCCATCATCAAGCACGCCAACCCCTGCGGCGCCGCCGTGGCCGACACCCTCGCCGAGGCCTACCGCCTCGCCTTCGAGTGCGACCCCCGCTCGGCCTTCGGGGGCATCGTCGCCACGTCGCAGCCCATCGACACGGCGACCGTCGAGGCGATGGTGGCGGCCGCGCAGGCCGACGTGGTCATCTCGCCCGGCTACGACGACGGGGTGATCGACGCGCTGGTGGCGAAGCGCAAGAACACCCGCCTGCTCACCCTGCCCGCCCCGGGCGAGCCCGGCCTCGCGCTGCGCCAGCTCAACGACACGTGGCTCGTGCAGGAGCCGGCGCACTTCGCCGCCGGAAGGGACCAGTGGCGGGTCGTCACGACGCGCCAGCCCACCGACTCCGAGCTGGCGGATGCCGCCTTCGCCTGGCGGGTGTGCGGCTGGGTGAAGTCGAACTCCATCGTGCTGGCCAAGGACGGCACGGCCTGGGGCATCGGCGCCGGCCAGCAGAACCGGGTGGAGGCGGGCGAGATCGCGGCGTCCAAGGCCGCCGGCCGGGCCGAGGGCGGCGCGTGCGCCTCGGACGCGTTCTACCCGTTCCCCGACGGGATCGAGGCGGCAGCCGCCGCCGGCGCCGCCGTGATCATCCAGCCCGGCGGGTCGGTCCGCGACGAGGAGTGCATCGCGACCGCCGACGAGCTCGGCGTCGCGATGGTCTTCACCGGCGAGCGGCATTTCCTGCACTGATCCCGGCCCCGGTCGGGGAGACTGGCGCCATGGTGGGGCGCCCGTACGACGAGGAGCGCGACCTCCCGGCCGTGACCCGCATGTTGCGGGAGGTCGGCTGGATCGACGACACCGACGAGCAGGCCGAGGGCCTGCGGCGATTCCTCCGGATCGGTCACGTGCTGCTCGCCGACGTCGCCGGCGAGGCCGAGTGCATGGTGCACCGCACGCCGGGCACCGTCCGCTACCTGCGCACCGACCTGCCCTTCTGCGGGATCACCGGCGTCACGACCAGCCACGTCGGTCGCCGGCAGGGCCTGGCCAGCGCGCTGATGGTCGAGTCCCTGACGGCGGCCGCCGAGGCCGGTGCCGCGGTGGCCGGGCTCGGGTTCTTCGAGCAGGGCTTCTACGACCGGTTCGGGTTCGGCACCAGCTGCTACGAGCACCGGCTCCGCTTCGATCCGGCCACGCTGCAGGTGCCGGCGCCGGCATCGCCGCCCGTGCGGATCGGGCCCGACCAGCTCGGCGAGCTGCAGCAGCTCATGGCCCGGCGTCACCGCGGCCACGGGTCGGTCGTGCTCCACGCGTCCGACTGGTTCGCACCGGAGTGGGCCTGGACCGAGAAGCCCTTCGCCCTCGGGTGGCGGGCCGCCGACGGTCGCCTCACCCACGCGATGCTCGGCTCGGCCAAGGACGAGGAGGGCCCGTACGACATCAAGGTGCTCGCCTACGAGGAGCTGCCCCAGCTCCTCGACGTCCTCGGGTGGATCCGGGTCCTCGGAGACCAGGTCAACCGGGTCTCGATCGCGTGGGAGCCGACGGACGTCCAGCTGCAGGACCTGATCCGGGGGCCGATCCGCCAGCGCCAGGTCGCCCGGCTCGCCGGCGGCTCCGCCGCCCTGCACGAGGCAATCGCCGAGCAGCAGGACCGCATCCTCGACCTCCGCGCCTGCATCGCCGCGGTCGAGACGCCCGTGCCCGTCTCGTTCGGGCTGCGGCTCCGTGACCCCCTCGAGCAGCTCGGCGGCTGGCCGGGCATCGGGGGGTCGTACACGGTGCGCCTGGGCGAGCGGTCGGAGGTCGAGGACGGCATCTCGAGCGGCCTGCCGGTGCTCGACGCCTCCGTGGGCGCCCTGACCCGGCTGTGGTTCGGCGTCCGGCCCGCCACCGGGCTGGCGGTCACCGCCGACCTCGACGGCCCGCCCGAGCTGCTCGAGGTGCTGGATCGCTCGCTGCGGCTCCCGACGCCCCAGGCCGGCTGGTCGTTCTGAGCGCCCGCTCCAATCGGACGAAGCGGGCGGGATCCGCGACAATGCCGGTCGTATGACCGCACAGCTCCTCGCCGGCGCCCCCGTGGCCGAAGCCGTCCTCGACGACGTCCGCCAGCGGGTCGCCCGGCTGGGGGAGCAGGGCAAGACCGTCGGCCTCGGCACCATCCTGGTCGGCGACGACGAGGCGTCCGCTGGGTACGTCCGCAAGAAGCACGAGACGTGCGCCACGGTCGGGGTGCAGAGCCACAACATCGAGATCGCGGCCGACGACGACCCCCAGGCGCTGCTCGACGCCGTCGACCGCTTCAACGCCGACCCGGCCGTCGACGGCTACCTGATCCAGTACCCGGTGGCCGACGGCTTCGACTTCGACGCCGCGGTGAACCGCATGGACCCCGACAAGGACGCCGACGGGCTGCACCCCCAGAACCTCGGCCGTCTCGTGCTCCAGCAGGACGGCCCCGTGCCCTGCACGCCGGCGGGCATCCGCGCGATGTTCGTGCACTATGGCATCGACCTGCGCGGCAGCGACGTCGTCATCGTCGGGCGCGGCCCCACCCTGGGCCGGCCCCTGTCGCTGCTGCTGACCCTGAAGGGCGAGGGGGCGAACGCCGCGGTCACGGTCGTGCACTCGGCGGTCGACGACATCGCCGCCCACACCCGCCGGGCCGACGTCGTCATCGCCGCCGTCGGCTCGCCCTCCATCGTCACCGCCGACATGGTGAAGCCGGGCGCGGTCGTGGTCAGCGGTGGCATCTCGTGGGCGGGTCGCAAGCTGCTGCCCGACGTCGACGAGGACGTGGCCGAGGTCGCCTCCTGGGTGACGCCCCGGCTCGGCGGGGTGGGGCCGACGACGGTCGCCATGCTGCTCCGCAACACCGTCGAGGCTGCCGAGGCCGCGCACGCCCGGGGGGCGGGGTGACGCGCATCGTCGACCTGCTCTCCGACGGTCGTCCGACGGTCTCGTTCGAGTTCTCGCCTCCCAAGGACGACGAGGACGAAGCGCGACTCGCAGCGGTGCTCGACGAGCTCTCCGTCGTGCAGCCGTCGTTCGCCTCCGTCACCTACGGCGCCCTCGGCTCGACGAGGGACCGGACCCGTGACGTCGTGGTCCGCTTCAACCGCGACCACGCCTTCCCGACCATGGCCCACCTCACCTGCGTGGGCCATTCCAAGGCCGACATCCGCGACCTGCTCGACCACTACGCAGCCAACGGCGTCGAGAACATCCTCGCCCTCGGGGGCGACCCGCCCGCCGACGGTTCCGACCCGGGCGGTGACTTCGAGCACGCCGTGCAGCTCGTCGAGATGGTGCGCGACCACCCGGGCGGCTTCTCCGTCGGCGTCGCCGCGCACCCCGAGAAGCACCCGCGGTCCCCGACGATCGAGACCGACCGGCGCTACGTCGCCGACAAGCTCGGCCTCGCCGACTTCGCCATCACCCAGTTCTTCTGGTCGGTCGACCCGTACCTCCGGCTGCTCGACGAGCTCGCCGACCTCGGCGTCGACAAGCCGGTCATCCCCGGCGTGATGCTGTTCATCAACGTCCACGCCATGCGCCGCATGTCCGAGGTCAACGACACCGTCATCCCCGACGACCTCTGGGACCGGTGCCTCGCCGCCGACGGGGACCCGAAGGCCGTGCGCATGCTCGGCACGGACGTGTGCGAGCAGATCAGCCACCAGCTGCTGGAGGCCGGCGCCCCCGATCTGCACCTCTACACCCTGAACCGGGCCACGGCGGCCCTGGACCTCGTCCGTCGCCTCGGCCTCGCCACCACCTGAACGAACGCGCCGATCGGCGCGTTGGTGGACCGGGGGCACACGATCGCGCCGATCGGCGCGATCGGGTCGTCGGCGGCGTCGGGTCGACCGTGGCTGTCAGGGGCGTGCGTAGAGTTCGACCATGCCCGGCGCTCCCGATCCCGCCGCCGCGCCCCGCCGGCGGGGCACGTCGACGTCGAACTTCGGGGTCGGGAAGCGCGAGGGCCACGACGCCACCGCCTTCTACGCCCGGTTCGTGGCCCCCGAGCTCGACCCCGACGACCACGTCAACCCGCCCAAGGCGCTCGACGAGATCTGGGTCGGCGACAGCCGCGACATGGACGCCCACGGCGACATCGCCGACGGCTCCGTCGCCCTGGTGGTCACCTCGCCGCCGTACTTCGCCGGCAAGGCCTACGAGGAGGCGCTCGGCGAGGACGGCGTCCCGGCCGACTACCTCGAGTACCTGCAGATGCTGCGCGACGTGTTCGCCGAGTGCGTGCGCAAGCTCGAGCCGGGCGGCCGCATCGCCGTCAACGTCGCCAACCTGGGACGCAAGCCCTACCGGTCCCTGTCCTGCGACGTCATCGCCATCTTCGGGGAGCTGGGGCTGCTGCTCCGGGGCGAGATCATCTGGCAGAAGGGCCGCGGTGCCGGCGGGTCCTGCGCCTGGGGCAGCTTCCAGCGCCCGGGCAACCCCGTGCTGCGCGACGTCACCGAGCGCATCCTCGTGGCGTCCAAGGGTCGCTTCGACCGCGCCGTCGATGCCCGCTCGCGCGCGTCGGCCGGCATGCCCAGCACCGGCACCATGACCGTCGACGACTTCCTCGAGGCCACGCTCGACGTGTGGGAGCTGGCCCCCGAGAGCGCCCGGCGCGTGGGGCACCCCGCGCCGTTCCCCGTCGAGCTGCCCCGGCGGCTGATCGACCTCTACACCTACGAGGGCGATCTCGTCCTCGACCCGTTCATGGGGGCGGGCTCCACCGCCGTCGCCGCGGTCCGGTCCGGGCGGCACTTCGTCGGCTTCGACACCGACTCCGGGTACGTGGAGGCCGCGCTGGCCCGGATCGAGGCCGAGCGCGGCGCCCTCGCCGGCGGTCCGGCCGTGGAGGTCCCACCGACGGGGAAGCTCGCCGAGGGCGCGCCGCCCGCCGAGGCCCTGCAGCGGGGCGCCAAGGCCACCGACGTGGCGAAGCGCCTTCTGGTCGAGGCCGGGTTCACCGGCATCACGAACAAGGTCGTGGTCCGTGGCCTCGCCGTCGACTGCGACCTGGCCGCCACCGACGCCGCCGGGCGCCCGTGGCTCGTCATGGTCGCTGGCGGGTTCACCCCGTCCCCGTCCGGCCTGCGTCGCACCGACGTGCTGTGGCGCACCATCGGCCAGGCTGCCGCCGTGCGCGCCGCCGGCTGGCCCGAGCGCGTGCTCGTGCTCACCCCGGAGCGGCCGGCGAAGGGGACGGCGCAGGCCCGCACCCTCGACGCGGTGGTGGGCCCCGACGGCGGGGCGGCGATCGCCGCCGTGGTCGAGCTCGCCGACGAGGGCGCCCTCGACGCGCTGCGGACCCTGCACGGCTGAGGCCGTGGCCGACACCCGCACGGCCGTCTCCGAGCTGGCCACCGCCCTCGGCATGCTCCACCACGGCACGGCCGCCTGGGCCGTGCTGCAGCGACCGGCCGAGGTGCACGTCGGCCCCGAGGCGTGGGAGCAGCTCGAGCGGGGGCTGCACGACCCGGCGCTGCAGCGGCTCGCCGACGCCGCGTACGAGAACGGCGTCGCGTTCACGTGCCACGCCGAGGGCCTCGGCGGCCGCCGCCCCCGGCGCATCGAGTGGACCGGTGGCCACCGCGCGCCGGGCGACCAGGTGATCCCCGCCGACCTGCGCGTCGACCGCGTCTACCTGGTGTCGTGCAAGTACGTCTCCAAGGTGCTGCACAACGCGGCGCCCGCCCGGGTGTTCGACCACCTGCTCAAGGCCACCGACCGGCACGACCGCAGCGACTGGTACGCCCGGGTCGCGCCCGCCGCCCACGTGCAGCTCGCGACCGCGGCGGCCGCCGCCGTCGGCTGCCCCTTCCCGAGCGATCCGGGCGACGCCGGCGTCGAGGAGCGCCGCCGCCTCCGTGACGCGCTCCGCGAGCTCGGCCGGCGCTGGCCCGACGCCGCCGTCGCACCCTACGAGCGGCTGTGCGACGAGGTGAGCCGGGCGTCGGCGGCCCGCTGGCGGACCGCCGCGTCCTCGCCGGCGGCGCGCGAGCAGCTGCTGTGGCGGCTGCTGCGCCTCGCCGCCGCGCCGTACTTCGTGCTCGGCGCCGGCCGCGACGACGTGATCCGCCTCCGCATCGACACGCCGTGGGACTGGCGGCAGCGCTTCCACCTCGTCGCCTTCGACATCGAGCCGGCCGGCGCCGGGCAGCCGCAGGTCACCTGGGCGGCGACGGTCCGTGACCGGGAGGCCGGCGCCGAGCAGGTCGTCCACGGTCACGTCGAGGTGCGCTGGAGCCACGGCCGCTTCGGCGGCCCACCGGAGGCGAAGGTGTACCTCGACACGCCGTACGCCGAGGTGCCGGGCTACGTGCCGCTCACCTGAGCACCTGGCTCACGCCGCCAGCGCCGCCGCGAGCAGCGCGTCGAAGTCCGGGGTCGGGGGAGGCGTCGGCGTCGCCCGGCGGCGGGGCACGTCGACGATGTCGATGCTCGGCCGTGGCGGGTCGGGCGCCCACGCCGCCGCCGTGCAACGGAGCCGCTGCCAGTTCCTGCGAGTGGTCGGTGGGACCGGACCGGCCGATGCGACCAGCGCGTCCCGGGCAGCGAGCACCGTGCGGAACGCCGCGGCGTCACCGCCGGCGTCGGGGTGCGCGCGGCGAGCCGCGCGCCGGAACGCACGGCGGACCTCCTCGGTGGTGGCGTGCGGGGGCACGCCGAGCAGCGCTCGGGCGCGGCTGCCGTCCATGGCGACCATCCCTGTCGGTGACGAGGAGGCGATCCTTCGCCTCCACCCGTCCTGATCGGACGCGGTGGCCTCGGGTTGAGGGTTACGGCAGGCCGGCCCCGGGCACGTCGACCTCGATGGCCTCGATGCGCCCCGCCCGCTGCTCGCGCGCCGCGTGCGGCTCGCTCGTGAAGGCGGTGCACACGAAGAGCGTGCGGCGGTCCGGCCCGCCCAGCATGCAGGCGAAGGGCTGGCGCTCGTCGCTGGTGCGGACCTCGTCGAGCACCTCGCCGCCCTCGGCCACCCGCAGCACCTGGTGGCTGATCGGCGACGCCATCCAGATCGCCCCGTCGGCGTCGAGGCAGATGCCGTCGGGCACGGCGCCGCGCACCTTGGCCCACTCGCGGCGCCCGTGCAGCGACCCGTCGTCGGCGATGGAGAACGCCGTGAGCCAGCCGCTGAACGACTCGCCGACCACCAAGGTGGCGCCGTCGGGGGTGATGATGCAGCCGTTCGGGAAGAACAGCTCGTCGGCAACCACCCGCACGTCGCCGTCCACGGTGACCAGCACCAGGTTCGTCGTGCGCTGGTCGGCGTCGGGGTCGTGGAGGTCGAAGCCGAAGTTCCCCACGTAGGCGTTGCCCCCGGCGTCGACGACCATGTCGTTGCAGTGGTGCGGGGCGACGCCGGAGAGATCGGCCACCTCCTCGGTCCGGCCGTCGCGCACGGCCAGCAGGCGACGGTCGGTCATCGAGACCACGAGCAGCGTGCCGTCGGGCCGCCAGCCGAGTCCGGAGGGCTGCCCCGGCACCTCGAGCTCCACCCGCTGCTCGCCGGTGCCGGCGTCGAGGGAGCGGACCTCATGGGCGTGCATGTCGGAGAACCAGAGCCGGCCGTCGTGCCACCGTGGCCCCTCCGGGAAGCGGAGGCCGTCGGCCACGGGGACGAGGGTCGTCATCGCGCGGAACCTACCCCCGCGGTGCGTCCCCCTCGTCGAGCGCCGCCCACCGCCGCACCGCCTCGGCGTCGGCGCCGAGCCGGCCCGCCTCGTCGAGCCCCACCCACGTCACGCCGACGGCGGGCACGCGCCCGGTCGCCTCGACCTCCCAGGCGGCGGCGGTCACCTCGCGCACCGGGCGGACGGGGGAGCCGACGACGCGCGCCGCGGCGTCGCGGAGGGTGTCGGACCACCCGTCGCCAGCGGCGAGGTCCTCACCGATGGGGACCGCCGGCAGCGCCCATCCCGCCAGCCCGCTCGGTCGGGCGAGGACGCGGCGGCGGTCGGGCGACGGCACGATCAGGTGGAGGAGCCGGGGCGTCACGGCTGGAGCGTAGGGCGGCCTCCGAGGGCGGGTGGCAGGTCACCAGAGCGGGAGATAACGTCCGTTACCAGTTCTGACCACGCCACAGGGGGATCGCCACCGTGCAGACCTACGACAAGATCTACATCGACGGGGCCTGGGTGCCCTCCACCGGCACCGACACCATCGAGGTGTTCGACTCGAGCGACGGCTCGGTGATCGCCACCATCCCGAGCGGCACGGCGGAGGACCTCGACAAGGCGGCCAAGGCCGCTCGTGCCGCCTTCGAGGGCTGGGCCACCACCTCGCCCGAGGAGCGGGCGAAGTTCTGCACCCGCATCGCCGAGGGCCTCGGTGCCCGCATGGACGAGATCGCCACCGTGGTCACCCGCGAGGCGGGCATGCCGAAGTGGCTGAGCCAGATCGTCCAGGCCGGCCTGCCGATCAACTCCTTCTCCCAGGCCGCCGCCATCGCCGAGAGCTACCAGTACGAGGAGACGGTGGGCAACAGCCTCGTCGTGAAGGAGCCCGTCGGCGTCGTCGGCTGCATCACGCCGTGGAACTACCCGCTCCACCAGATCGCGGCCAAGGTCGCGTTCGCGATGGCGGCCGGCTGCACGGTCGTGCTGAAGCCGAGCGAGGTCGCCCCGGTCGATGCCTACATCCTCACCGAGATCATCGACGAGATCGGCCTGCCGGCCGGCGTGTTCAACCTGGTGCCCGGCGTCGGCCAGATCGTGGGCGAGGCCATGTCGGCCCACCCGGACATCGACATGGTCTCCTTCACCGGCTCCACCGACGCCGGCAAGAAGGTGGCGGCCAACGCGGCGGGCACCATCAAGCGGGTCGCCCTCGAGCTCGGCGGCAAGTCGGCGAACATCCTGCTGCCCGACCTCGACGACGCCCAGTTCGAGGCCGCCGTCCGCGACGGCGTGGGGAAGTGCTACATCAACTCGGGCCAGACGTGCACCGCCCTCACCCGCATGCTCGTCCCCCGCGATCGACTCGCCGACGCCGAGCGCATCGCCGCCGACGAGGTCGAGACCAAGTTCCAGCCGAGCGACCCCTTCGCCGACGGCGCCATGCTCGGGCCGCTGTCCAGTCGGGCCCAGGTCGAGCGGGTGACCGAGTACATCCGCAAGGGCATGGACGAGGGCGCCAAGCTGGTGACCGGCGGCCCGGAGAAGCCCGAGGGCGTCAACGCGGAGGGCTACTTCGTGCGTCCCACCGTGTTCTCCGAGGTGCGCAACGACATGACCATCGCCCAGGAGGAGATCTTCGGGCCCGTGCTGTCGATCCTGCCGTACGACACCGAGGAGGAGGCGATCGCCATCGCCAACGACTCGCCCTACGGGCTGTCCGGAGGCGTGCAGGGCGGCGACCCCGAGCACGCGAAGGCCGTGGCCCGCAGGATCCGCACCGGCCAGATCGAGGTCAACCGAGGCTCGTTCAACCCCAACGCCCCCTTCGGCGGTTACAAGCAGTCGGGCTACGGGCGCGAGTACGGCACCTTCGGCTTCGAGGAGTTCCTCGAGCTCAAGAGCATGCAGCTCTAGGCGCCCCCGGCGCCCTAGGGTGCCGGCGCCGCCCTCGGGCGGTCTTGGCTGACGAACCAACGGCGCGGCGGGCCCTCGGGCCCGCCGCCGTCGCGTCCGCACGTGGGTCGTTGGTCCCGAATCGTGATCCCGACGGGACGCCGGGGCGATGCCGCCGGTACCGTCTCTGCCGGCGGCGGGGCAGCTCAGGTCGGACGAGGACGAGCACATGGATGACGAGCGCGCCGCGCAGAGCGCCGCCCGGGTCGGCGGGCAGGCGGTGATCGAGGGGGTGCTGATGCGCGCCGGCGACCGGGCCTGCGTGGCCGTGCGCCGGCCCGACGGTGGCATCGAGACCCGGGACCTCCCCGTCCCCGGGTGGGCCCGGCGCTACGAGGGCCAGCCCTTCGCCCGGGGTCTGGCCGCCCTCGGCGAGTCGCTGGTCGTGGGCATCGAGGCCCTGCGGTGGTCGGAGGGAGCGGCCGGGCACCGGCCCGCCGACAAGCGTCCCGCCCCCCTGTGGCTGCTGCTCGCGATCTCGCTCGTCGCCGTGCTGGGCTTGGTCGTGTTCCTGCCCGCCACCGTGGCCGGCCTCGTCGCCGGGGGCACGGTGTGGTTCGGGGTGGTCGAGGCCGTCGCCCGCATCGCCGTCCTCGCGGCTTACGTGGGCCTCGCCACCCGGCGTCCCGAGGTGCGGCGGGTCTTCCAGTACCACGGGGCCGAGCACCTGGTGGTCTCCGGGCACGAGGCCGGCCGGCCCCTGCAGGCGTCGGCGCTGCGCGGCGGGTCGCTCCTCCACCCGCGCTGCGGCACCAGCTTCTTGCTGGTCGTGGCCGCGGTCGCCGCCATCGCCCACCCGCTGCTGCCGCACGACCCGGTCGTGCTGCGCTTCGTCGCCCGCATCCTCGTGGTGCCGCTCGTGGCGGCGGTCGCCTACGAGGTGCTCACCGCGCTCGGGCGGGTGGCGGCCCACCGGCCCGGCGGCCGGCTCGACCGGGCACTGCTCTGGCCGCAGCGGTTCACCACCCGACGGCCCGACGACGACCAGGTCGAAGTGGCCATCGCCGCGCTCGAGGGAGCGCTCGCGGCGGCCCCGGCACCCGCCGCCCAGACGCGAACGGGCCCGGTCAGCGTGCTGCTGACCGGGCCGGCGATCGCTCCATCGAGGACCTCGTCCTAGAAGATCAGGATCAGGATCAGGATCAGGAGGATGAGGGTGCCGATGCCGACGTACATGGTGCTGGTCCTTTCGGATGGGGAGCTGCGGGTGGGGGAACGTCAGGTGCCGTACCCGTGCCCCCTGGCCAGCAGAACGCCCGGGCGCGGAACCACCCGATCGGGCCAGGCACCCCCTTTCCCGGGCCCGGGCGGCGCGGCATAGGGTCCGGAGCCATGACCGCAGCCAAGTCACCCGTCACCGTGGCCGTCACCGGCGCCGCCGGCCAGATCGGCTACTCGCTCCTCTTCCGCATCGCCAGCGGCGCGCTGCTCGGGCCGGACCAGCCGGTGCACCTGAAGCTGCTGGAGATCACCCCGGCGCTGGGTGCCCTCGAGGGCGTGGTGATGGAGCTCGACGACTGCGCCTTCCCGCTCCTCGCCGGCTACACCACCACCGACGACGCGAGCGTGGCCTTCGACGGCGCCAGCGTCGCCCTCCTCGTCGGATCGATGCCCCGCAAGGCGGGCATGGAGCGGTCCGACCTGCTGGAGGCCAACGGCGGGATCTTCACCGTGCAGGGCAAGGCGCTCAACGACAACGCCGCCGACGACGTGCGCATCCTCGTGGTCGGCAACCCGGCCAACACCAACGCCCTCATCGCCATGCACTCGGCGCCCGACATCCCCAGCGAGCGCTTCACGGCGATGACCCGCCTCGACCACAACCGGGCCATCGCCCAGCTGGCGAAGAAGGCGGGCGCCGCCGTGGCCGACGTTCGGAAGATGACGATCTGGGGCAACCACTCGGCCACGCAGTACCCCGACGTGTTCCACGCTGAGGTCGACGGCCGCAACGGCTTCGAGGCGGCCGGCCGCGACCAGGCGTGGCTGGAGTCCGACTTCATCCCGACGGTCCAGAAGCGAGGCGCCGCGGTGATCGACGCCCGCGGGGCGTCGTCGGCGGCATCGGCCGCCAACGCCGCCATCGACCACGTGCACGACTGGATGCTCGGGACGCCGGCCGACGACTGGGTGTCGATGGCCGTGCCGTCCGACGGCTCCTACGGCGTGCCCGAGGGCATCATCTCCAGCTTCCCGTGCACGACGCAGGGCGGCGAGTGGAGCATCGTCCAGGGCCTCGACATCGACGACTTCAGCCGGGCCCGCATCGACGCCTCGGCGAACGAGCTGGTCGAGGAGATGGAGACCGTCAAGGGCCAGGGCCTCATCTGAGAATCTCGTGCCTGAGGGACACCAGGTGTCACTCAGGCACGAGATTGTCAGCTACTTGAGGAACTTCGACGTGGTGTTGTCGGCGAGCACCTTGCCGCCGGTCTGGCACGTCGGGCAGTAGTGCACCGTGTAGCGGGTGTACGCCACCTCCCCGATGGCGTCCCCGCACACGGGGCAGGCCTCGCCGGTGCGGTGGTGCACCGCGCCGGGTCGGTCCTTGGACGAGGACATGTCGTCGCGGGTGCGCTCGTAGGCCAAGCCCTCCTCGACGGCTGCGGCGATGGCGTCGACGAGGGCCCCGGCGTCGTCCGGACCCAGCTTCCCCGTCATCGCGAACGGTGAGAGCTTCGCCCGGTGCAGGACCTCGTTGGCGAGGCGGCGCCCGAGACCGGCGATGCGCCGCTGGTCGCGCAGGAAGCCGTGGACGCGGGTGTTCTCGGCGTGCAGCAGGGCCAGCAGCGCGTCGGCGCTCACGTCGGTGGCCTCGGGGCCGAGGTGGTCGAGCGGCTCGTGCTCGTCCGGATCGCCGGCGACGACCCACACGCCGGCCTTGCGCTCGGTGCCCGCCTCGGACAGCAGCAGCGCCCGGCCGTCGGCGAAGCGCCACCGGGCCTGACCCCCCTTGGGCCTGGCTGCCTGCTTCTCGTCGGGTCGCAGGCGACCGCCCTGCATGAGGTGCACCACGTGGGTGGCGGACGGGAAGCGGAGCAGGAGGACCTTGCCGCGGCGGCCGACCTCGGTGAGCGCCTCGCCGTGGGTCACCGAGGGGTCCGGCGCGAACGTCTTGAGCGCGGTGAACGCCAGCGGGGTGAAGCGCTCGAGGACGGCACCGGCGAAGGTCTCGGTGAGCCGCTCGGCGTGGGCCTGGACCTCGGGGAGCTCGGGCACGTCAGCTGAAGGTGGTCTCGGACTTCACGGCGGCGAAGAGGTCGCCGAGGGTCTCCAGCGCCGCCCGGTGCTCGAGCAGCCGCCGGACGTCCCCGCCGAGGACGAGCTCGCCCGTGATGAACGCATCCAGCGCAGCTCGCCGGCCCGAGGCGATGGCGGCGGCGGTGGCCCGGTCGGAGGTGAACCGCAGGTCGGGCTCGTCGGGCGCATCCGTGACGACCGAGCAGCAGCCGTCGTCGACGACGAGGCGCCAGCGCGGCCCGTCGACCACGACCTGCTCCACGCTGAGGTGCACCCCTCGCAACGGGTCGTCGTCGTCGACGGGCCGGTTGCGGGCGACCTCGTCCATGGCGGCCAGCCACTCCGGCGACAGGAACTCCACGGCCAGCATCGTGGCACGCGACCATGGCCCGGTGGACCTCCGCCCCGCCGACGAGGCGCCCCACCCGCCGGGCGGTGCAGGGTGGTCCGAGACCTGGTCGTTCGAGCTGGCGGCGGCCGACGGCAGCCTCGGCGCGTGGGTGGCCTTCACCCGGTTCGCCGGCCACGCCTGGTACCACGCCGTGCTCACCGGTCCCCACCGCCAGCTGCTGGCCGTGCTCGACCACCACGTGCCGTTCCGCAGCAGCCCCCTGGAGGTGCGGACCGAGGGGCTGTGGGCCGACCACGTGTGCGAGACACCCTACGACCACTGGACGGTGGGCCTCGAGGCCTTCGCCCTCGGGGTCGACGACCCGATGGAGCTGCACGGCCGCCAGCACGGAGACCACGTGGCCCTCGGCCTCGACCTGGAGTGGGAAGCCGACGGGCCGGTGCTCGACCTCGCCCAGCCGGCCGGCGGGCGGGGGTACGAGCTGCACTGCCGCGTGCACGGTGAGGTGCTGGTCGGCCGGGAGGTGATCGACTTCGAGGGCGTGGGCAGCCGCTCGCACCGCTGGGGGCCGCTCGACTGGGCAGCGGACGACGGCTGGCGGCTGACGGGCGTCGTCGAAGGCGGGCAGCGCTGGTCGGTCGACCACCGAGGGGGCGTGACGTCGGCCCGGGGGGTGGACGCCGACGGCGAGGTGCGCGTGCTCGAGGTCGAGGGTGAGGTCGCCGTGGATGACGACGGCCTGCCGGCGTCGGCGCGGATCCGCGGGGACGTCGGCGGGCTGCGGGTCGAGGTGCTGGCGGTCACGCCCGTTCCGCTCGAGCTCGCCGGCGGGGTGGCACGCCGCCCCCGGGCCCTGTGCCGCCTGCGGGCCGGCGACGGTGCCATCGGCGTGGGCTGGCTCGAGCTCCGCGGACCAGCCCGGGCGCTCCCGGGAACCTGACACAGCCCGGGCTGGGGTCGACGGATCCGGGGGAACCCTGCCCGGGCTGGCCGCGGCGTCGCCCTGCCCGGGCTGGGGTCGACGGATCCGGGGGAACGCTGCCCGGGC
>Ga0208490_100105_pt1 | contig 67050 bp, 69 predicted proteins | sample SubbioAug_CSWold_FD_184818 | JGI IMG/M metagenome (GOLD analysis project Ga0208490, IMG submission 184818) | Serpentinite rock and fluid subsurface biosphere microbial communities from McLaughlin Reserve, California, USA - CR11Aug_CSWold (SPAdes) | ecosystem: Environmental > Terrestrial > Deep...
GGACGGATGCCTTCACGGTCTCGGTCACGGATGGCAACGGCGGCACGGATACGGTCGTGGTTTCCGTGACGGTGAGCGCGGTCAACGATGCGCCGGTGGTAACGCTCGCGAATGTAACCACAGACGTAGACGAAGATGCTGACACCACGTCTCGGATCAAGGTTGCGGACATTGTCGTGTCGGATGATGAGCAGGGCATCAACACTCTGGCCTTGGTCGGTGCTGACGCGGCTCTGTTCGAGATCGTTGGAACGGCCTTGTTCCTGCGCGCTGGTGCGTTGCTTGACTTTGAAACCAAGGCGCAGCTCGATGTTTCGGTAACTGTGAATGATGCGAGTGTTGGTGGGACCCCTGATGGCACAGCGTCACTGAGCCTGACAGTCAATGACGTCGAAGAGGGGCCTGTCTCCACCAATGAGAATGACACGCTGATCGGTAGCGATGGCGATGATCTGATCGGTGGCCTTGACGGAGACGATAGTATTTCCGGTGGGCTGGGCAGCGACTCGTTGTTTGGCGAAGCTGGCAATGACACCCTGTCCGGTGGTGACGGCAATGACACTGTTGCAGGGGGGGATGGCGATGACGTTGTGAACGGCGACGCTGGCAATGACTCTCTGGGTGGCGGTCTGGGCAATGATACGCTGAACGGTGGCGATGGTAACGACACCATGGGTGGTGGCTTTGGCGACGACTTACTGTCGGGCGGCACTGGCGCTGACGTGGTTGCCGGTGGTGCTGGCAACGACACACTGGACGGCGGCGACGGCAATGACTCGATCTCTGGTAGCTTTGGCAACGATGTGATTAATGGCGGGGCCGGAAACGATCAGATTGGCGGCGGTGCCGGGCGTGATACGATCGACGGCGGCGCTGGTAATGACCAGATCGGTGGCGGTGAAGGCGATGACGACATCAGCGGCGGGGCAGGTAATGACTTCCTCGCTGGGGGTGGGCGCAACGACGTGATTGATGGCGGCACCGGCAATGATACGATCAACGGCGGCGCTGGAAATGACATCATGACCGGTGGCGCAGATGCGGATATCTTTGTCTTCAGCGCTTTCGTTGACGGTGAGCTTGATGTTATTACCGATTTCGAGGATGGCACGGACCGCTTGTTGATCCGTATCGTCAATCCCGATACCGGCGAGGTGAACATCAGCAACGGGGGCAATGGTTTGCAGGGCTTTGTAGATGCGTTGGGTATTACCCAGACAGATGCAGGCGCGCAGATCAATGTGAACGGTCAGATCATTCTGTTGGAGGGTGTTGATGCCTCTGTGCTGGGGGTCGACGACTTCCAGTTCCTCTAAAAAAGATAGAAGGATGCGTGATCGTCGTTAAGGTCACGCATCCTTTTGAATCCAGAGACTTTTTGAAGCCAGAGGCGAAGCCAAAGGCAATGGCCGAAAGCCTATCCGAGCGACAGACGCGCGGTGTCCCTGCGCCTCTGCGACAAGCGCTGAGCCAAGTGCCTTTTGTGCAACCTGCGCTAAACCCCGACGTAACGATCCACGAGGCTGCGGTCGGCGCGCAGCGCTTGGGCGGTCATCACCGCCCCGCCCGTGCCATTCTCTAGAAACGCCACCCGGTCGGCCACATCGAGCACCGCATCGACCCGTTGTTCGACCAGCAGAACCGCAACGCCAGATGCCCGCAATCCCACAATCACCTCGCGAATGGCCGCGATCATCGAGGGCTGCAACCCTTCGGTTGGCTCGTCGAGCAACAGAACCTGCGGGCGCAGGCAGAGCGCGCGCGCCATGGCGAGCATCTGTTGCTCGCCGCCCGAGAGGGTTTGTGCCTTCTGCCCCAACCGCTCGCGCAGGCGGGGAAAAAGCGCTAGCACCTCTGCGCGCACCTCTCGCCCGCTTTGCCGCGCCATGAGGCCAATTTCAAGGTTCTGCGCCACGGTCAGGTCTGTAAAGAGCCGCCGTCCCTGAGGCACATAGCCCACACCTGCGCGGGGCACCTCATGCGCGGTTAGCGCGCTCAACTGTTGCTGTCCCAGCCAGATTGACCCGGAGATAAGCGGCAAGAGCCCCATGATCGCGCGCATTGTCGTGCTTTTGCCCGCGCCGTTGCGCCCCAAAAGGCACAGGATTTCACCCGCCTGCACCTCTAGGCTGAGATCGCGCAGCACCTGCGCGCGGCCATAGCCCGCGCAGACCCTATCCAGCCGCAGCATCGGACACGCCCCCCAGATAGGCGGCCTGCACCGCGCGGTTGGCATGAATTTCCGCAGGTGTCCCCTCGGCCAGCACCTGGCCACCATCCAGCACGGTGATCCGATCCGCCAGATCCATCACCACCCGCATGTTATGCTCGATCAGCAGGATGGTCGCCTCTTGCGCCACCTCGCGGATCAGGCGCAGAAAGCTGTCGATCTCGCCTTCGGCAAGGCCTTGTGTCGGCTCGTCAAGGATCAAGAGGCGCGGGGATTGGGCAAGGCCCATCGCAATCTCCAAGAGGCGCTGATGCCCATAGGCCAGATCGCCCGCCTCTTGGCCGGCGCGCTCTGCCAGCCCGACCCGCGCCAGCGCCTGATCGACAGCGGTCTCCACTGCCGCGCCCCGAAGATGCCGACGCGCGGCAAGGGCCACGTTTTCTCGCACATTCAACCGGCCAAAAACCGAGGTGATCTGAAACGTATAGGCCATGCCCAACTGCATCCGCCGATGCGCGGGCAGGGCGGTGATGTCTTGCCCATCAAAGCTCACCCGCCCCGCACTTGGGGGAATACGCCCGGAAATCATGCCCACCAGCGTCGTCTTGCCTGCGCCATTGGGACCGATCAGGGCGCGAATCTCGCCCTTGGACAGGTCGAAATCCACGTCCTCGACCGCGCGCAACCCGGCAAAATTCTTGGATAGCCCCCGCGTGGATAGCAGCATCACGGCATCCCCCGCCAGAACCGCCGCCGCACTTCGCCCATCAACCCTTGCGGCGCAAAGAGCGTCAGCGCCACCAGCGCCACACCGGCGATGAGCATATAGGCCGTGGTCACGCCCGAGCTTAGGTCAATCAGGTAGAACATGAAGAGCGTGCCGATGAATGGCCCCAGCACCGTGCCCGCCCCACCCAAAAGCACCCACAAGAGGGGAAAGATCGAATATTGCACCGAGGCGAATGTCGCCCCCACATAGCCAAAGAGCAGGCCATACGCCGCCCCCGCCGCCGCTGCCATCGTCCCCGAAATCACCATGACCGCGAATTTATGCGCGAAGACGTCATAGCCCAGCATGCGCACCCGTTCTTCATTCTCGCGGATCGCCACCAGGACCCGGCCAAAGGGTGACCGCACCAGCCAGAGGCAGAGCATCAGGCAGGTCCCGAACAGGAGCAGCGCCGCGAGATAGCGATTGCCCTCATCGCTCAGGTCGATGCCCCAGAGCATCCGCTGTGTCTGTTGGATCACGAACCCCTCATCGCCCCGCGTCAGCGCCCCGAAATAGAGCACGGTGAGGTAGCCCGCCTGCGCAAACATCAGCGTCACGATCATAAAGGCCACCCCGGCCGTGCGCAGCGCCAGCGCTGCCAGCACGCCCGCCACCACCGCCCCGGCCAACACCCCAAGGATCAGCGCCGGTGCCGGTGTCAGCCCAAGATGCTGCACGCCGAGGCCCATCCCATACATCCCCGCCGCGAAAAACAGCGCATGGCCCAAGCTGAGCAGCCCCGTGTAACCGAACATGAGGTTATAGCCCATCGCGTAACTCGCCAGCACCATCACCCGCGCCAGATTGCCGTGGTGATAGGCAGGCAGCACGAAATGCAGCGCCAAGAGCAGAGCCAGCAGCCCGACATGCAGGGCATAGACCCTCACGTGCTGCGCCCCCCGAATAGCCCCTGTGGGCGGAATACCAGCACCAGACCTACGAGCAGCGTCGCCAGTATCTTGGCCAGTGTGGGCGAGAAGAAAACCGAGATGATCCCGTCGCTGAGGCCGATCAGCACCGCTGCCAGCACTGTGCCGGGCAGGCTTCCTAGCCCGCCGATGATCACCACGATAAACGAGAGCAAGAGCGGGTCCGCGCCCATCAGGTAATGCGCCTGTTGTATCGGCACGATCAGCACGCCCGCCAGCGCCGCCAGCGCGGCCCCCAGACCAAAGACCAGCGCATAAACCCGTTCGACCGGGATGCCAAAGGCGAGCGCCATTTCGCGATCCGCCTGCGTGGCCCGCATGATCAGCCCGATGCGGGTGCGGGTCATCAAGGCCCAGACGGCGCAGAGCAGCACCACAGCTGCGCCGATCACCGCCAGTTTGTAAGTGGTCGTGCCTAGCCCCCAAGGCCAGATCATCGCCCAGCCCTCGGCCCCATGTTCAAACCACGGGAGTGCAATCCGCGTGTTGAACGGTGCCTCGACGGGGCGCGCATCCGGGCCATAGCCCATCAGCGTAACCTGCTGAATGATATACAAAAGACCGATTGTGGCGACGATGGTGCGCTCTGGATCATACTCCAGCCGCTTGAGGATCGTCATATCGGCGGCCACCGCCAGCGCCCCCACGATCAGCGGCGCTGCCACCAGCGCCAGTGCAAAGCCGATGGCGGGGTGCCCCACCATGCTCTGCGCGATCCACCACGCCAGCACCGCGCCCAGCATGAAAAACTCGCCATGCGCGATATTGACCACGCGCATCACACCAAACACAAGGCTGAGCCCCACAGCCGTCAGTGCCAGCACCGCCGCAGTCACCGCGCCTTCGAGCGTGGCCAGAACGAGATAGGGGCCTAACTCCATCCTAGGACCATGTGCGGTGCCACGTCATTGCGCGGCAAACTCCAACCCGCCCATCAGGATGCGGTCATCGTCGGTCAGGGTCACGATCTGGCCATGCTTGCGCTCTAGCGCGCGGGCCACCACCTCGTTACGCGGCTCCCAATTATAGTCCTTGTCCCAGGCCACCGGCGCCCAAGTCAGCCGCCCGCCCTTGCGCCAAGGGTCAAGAACGATCCCCTCGCGGAAACCATCGCCCTTGGCGCTGATGATCGCGGTGCTGTGTTCCAGCCGAAAGGCATTCTCGGCATTGGCCACCGCGCGGTGCAGATCAAGCGTCTGGAATTCCTCGAGCTTTAAGCGATCTTCCATATCGCGCGCCCAATGCCAGCAAAGGCCGCGTGGTTTCAGCCCCATGTTGACCTTGGTGTTGTGCACAATGGGCGGATCGGTGATCTCGTATTCCAGCGCAAGGCGGTGGGTATGCTCATAGGCGATGCGCGCGGCGCGCGCGGCCTCTTCGGGGTCCACGTCTGGTCCAAGCCCACGGATCGCCGCCGCAAGCCGCGTCACCTCTTGCGCCTCGGGGGGCGGGGGCGGCGCGCCGCACCCCGCCAGAACCGACGCCGCCAGCCCTATCAGAACAAGCCTTCGCTTCACCCTATCGCCCCGCTTGCCAAACTCGCCTTAGAATGGCTGAGCCGTGTAATCCACCTCATCGGGATAAAGCGTATCCTCGATAGAGGTGCGATGCACGCGCACCAGTTTTCCGCCCTCAACCCGGCTGATATTCTGATGGCCAAAGACCTGATGCGTCTTGCCGTTGAAAATCTTGTCGCCCTGCGGATGCGCAAGGCTCTCGGGCAGGGTTGTCATCGCCTCGACCGCCTCGATCAACGCGGCACGGTCTTGCGGCCCGGTATAGCCCGCCGCCTCCATCCCGGCCTTGATGACATGCAGCGTTTCCCAGCAGCCAAACATATGCGCATAGGTCGACACGTCCCGCGGGTCGCTGATCGACGCCCCCCGCTCGTTGACCCCAACCGCCGCACGATAGGCAGTCTCATGCGCGCGTTCGTCCGGTTGCTGATCGCGGCACATGCCTTCCCAGAAATAGCTGTTCTCAAGGAATTCTAGACCGGGGCTGTCAATCGCCACCGCCTCCAGACTGTCGATAAAGCCGAAAAGCGCCGGACCCTGCCCACCAAAGAATTCGCCCAACTCCTTGACGAAGGTCAGCACGGCAGGCCCGACCATGACGTGATAGAGAACTTCGGTGTCACGCGGGATCTTGGGGAAATACTTGGTGAAGGATGTCTCGGACGGCGGTATCGCGATATGCGCCAGCACCTCGCCGCCCTGTGCCTCGATCGCTTGGGTAAAGAAATCGCGGTGATCGTGGCCAAAGGCGAAATCCGGGAAGACCATCGTGACCTTTTTGCCAAGGTTTTCAGCCACATAGGGCGCCATCGCCTGAACCTGGCTTTTGACATCCGTGATGCCCGGTTGCAGCGTGTAGCGGTTGAGCATGCCAGAGGCGACGTGATGCCCTTCGGAGACCACGAAATACGGCAGCTTCAACTCGCCCGCACGCGGCGCAGAGCCAATGACGACATGGCTGAAGAGCGTGCCAAACCCGATGTCGCAGCCATGCTGATTGGCGAATTTCTCGACCACTTCGGCTCCGCGCTTGGGGTCTGTGCCGTCATCCTCGGCGATAATCTCGACCATGCGGCCATTGATGCCGCCACCCTCGTTGATCAGCTTGACCGCCGCCTGCGTGGTGCGGTCATACCAGCGGCCATAGGCGGCACCGATGCCGGTGCGATGCACCTGAAAGCCGATTTTGATGGGGGCTGCGGTCTGTGCATGGCTGTAGCGCGCCCAGAGCGGCAGGCTTGCCGCCGCAACGCCACCGACAAGGGCCCCGCGCCGCGTGATGCCGGTTTTCGGCCCGGTTTGCTGGCCATGTTTCGGGGTGTTCATCGCGCATCCTCCAAAGATCAATCGCCCTTACAGGGCAAATGCCGCACCTGCATACCTTGCGCAAGCCCCTAGGGGTTGTCCAGCGGTTAACATGTCACGCCCCCCTCGGCGTCGCCAAAAGCCAGAGGCCAAAGACAGTATAGGCCACCATGAAGAGGGCAAGCGGCACCTGTCCCAGAACCGCGCGCCGCCGCCCTTCGCCTGCGCGCATTGCCAGCGCATGTGCCAGCAGAATTGCGATCACATGGCCTGCGACCACGGCGCCTGCCTGCGTCATCCAGATCAGCTTGACTGGTCCGGGGGTGTTCAGGAATCCGGCGGAAATTGTAAGGTCTGAAAGGCCCAGCGCCCGTGCAATGGCGGCCAGAACATATTGTCCATCAAGCAGAAACGCGGTCAGGTAATGGGCAATGTGATAGGCCAGAGCGATCGGCAGCAGGGTGGGCGCATAGAGGCAAAAGAGCCCGCGCAAGGCGCGCGGTCGCCCCCCTGCCAGCCGCTCACCCAGCCAAAGGGCGGTGGCAAAGACCACAATAAGTGCGGTGTTGGCTAAAATTAACCCCAAGATGTTGGGGGAAATGACTGCAGAGCGGCCCGGAAATTCTAACGGGTTCAGGCCCAGAATGCCCAGCCAGAGGAATGTTTCATTGATCCCATCGAAACTGCCAGAGCCAAGCAGGATCAGACAGAAGCAAGCCAGCCCCAAGCTGACGGTGCGGCCTTTTGCAATCTTCCAGCCGGGCAGCCCAATGGAAATGCAACCGTTTGAAAAACCTATTAAACTCATCCGTCTATAGGCGCGCATCAACACTGTGAGTGCCTCGGCCCGCACCAGCCAGGCAGGGCCGAAAAGCATCAGCCCGGCCAGCATGGCATACCAGTAAAAGCCCACCACCACCGCCAGCCGCCCCGGATCGGCAGGGGCCGGATCGGCCAGAAGAAACCCGGAAAAGGCAAGGAAACCCAATACGCCAGGCCAGTGGCCCAAGGCGCGGGGATAGCGCAAGGGCGCGCGCATCCCGGTGAGGTGGCGCAGCAAGACACCCACCCCCACCCAAGGATTAAGCCAACGCCAGACATCCCCAACCACCCCCTGAACCGTGACCAGCACAATCCAGAACACCACCCAGATCGCCAGCGGCAAGGGATTGACGCCCGGATCACCCGGCCCGGTCAACCCCCGCCAGACCAGCCAACCCAGCAGGGCTGACACTGCAAGACTGGTGAAATAGCGTGCAAAAACAGAGGGGCGCAGGCGGGCAATCCCGATGGGTTGGAACAACCGCTCGGCAAATTCCCCCGGCAGAATGGCCAAGAGCGCCACGGTTAGTGCCACGGTGAGGCCCCCGGCAGCGATGTAAACATCTGTCGGCAACAGCAGGACAAACCCCTGTTCGCCCGCATGCGCCCAGACGGCCCCCGCCGTTAGGCTAGCTAGTCCTCCGCTCAGCATGATCGCGCGCATATGCCTGCCCCGTTTTCCCGCCCAGCCGAGTCTGACCTGTCCCTAACCTGCGGGAAAGGGGGAAATCGCCCCAGACAAACGAAAACCCCCGCACCAGAGGCGCGGGGGCGTACCGTTCACCACACAAACCTGTCGCGCTTACCCCGCGTGGCGGTGTCCTGTCGCGCGAAATTCGGTCACGTCCGTCACTGCAAACCGGCCACCGGCCAGCTTTTGCAGCTTGCCCTGACGCAACAGTTGCCCAAAGGAGCGCAAGCCATCCTCGCGCGAGAAGCGATCTTGCTCGACTTCTTTGAGTTTCCCCATCAGCATTGGGCGCGAGAATTGCGGACGTCCTTCGACATCCGAGAGATAGGCCGCCGCCGCTTCGAGCAGGTCGGGCAAGCTGTTTGCGCCCATTTCTTCGGCAAAAGAGGTGAAGTTGCCCTCATTAGAGGATGTCGTGCTCTCCACCTCGAGATCGGCGGCAGAGATTCGGCGCGGGCGAATGGGCGCGCGCGGTGTGTCGATCCGCTGTTCCGCCACCAGCTTGAGCGGCGCGGGGCGGCTTTCTTCGGGGCGGGCAGACCGCTCTGTCGGGGCGGCTATCTGCGGACGGCGCGGGCGCACGACACTGGCCAAATCGCTGCGATAGGGGGTGTCATCGACATTCTCGCGCAGGGTTGATCCCGCGCTCTGCTCTGCGCGGGTGGCGGCCACGGCGGCGCGCAGATGCTGGATGGCGTTGCGCCGCTGGCTGGAGGCGGGCGCCTCAAGCTGGGTGTCGGTCTTGTCGAAGATGCGCGTGAGGTCGTTAGAGCCGGATGCGTCTTCAAAGCGCCGTGTGCCCTGCTCTTGCGCAGGCGTCATCGCGCTCTCGTTCTGGTCGTCTTCGTCTTCGTCTTCGTCTTCGTCAGTGGCAAGCGGCGGGGTCTGCTCGGCCTCGGCGGCGATATCCTCGATATCCTCGATTGCGTCTATTTCGTCTGCCTCAGCGTCCTGCGTCGGGATGTCTGCCTCTGGTTCTGGGTCGGTTGTCGTGGCACTTTCGAGGGCCAATTCGGCCTCGACTTCGGCGAGTTCGCGCTGCAACTCGGCCTCTTCCTCTGGGCTGAGGATGCTGGTCTCGGCGTCAAAGAGATTGTCCTCGTCGTCGTCGAAATCGTCGTCATCATCCTCTTCGAAGATACCTTTGGCGACGGCGGCCTCAAACTCGGTGCGTTTGACCTTGATCACGCGGGCGAGGGGGGGCGTTTCGGGCTTGGTCTCTGGGGTCTCGGTCGGTGTGGCATCCGCCATCAGCGCGGCCAGAGTATCCTCAAAGTCGTCGGCTTCGGCCACTTCGGCCTCTGTTTCATCTTCGGTCAGCACCTCTTGCGGTTCGGGCGTAGGCGCTGGCGCGGCGGACAGGATGGCGTCGAAATCCAGATCTTCGTCTTCGGCCTCTTCGGCCGTGACGGTTTCGTTGCGATCATCTTCGGCCATGACGGCGCTTAGATCCTCGGCAACAGTATCGAGGAAATCCTGCGCGTGTTCATCTTCGGTGTATTCAGAGTCCGCGGTCTCTGCATCCTGCGCCACGACCGAGCGGATACGGCTCAGCTTGGCGGCGATGCTCTCGCTGTCCGGGGCAGATGCCGCATGGATGATCTGCGGCTCTTGCTCTAGCCCCTCGGGCTGAATGGGGGCCTCGTATGCGGCGGGCTCTTGGGCGACAGGGGCGGGTGTGTCTGGCAGGCTTGCAAGCTCTTCTTCGGCCTCGTCGGTATCGACCATCTCCGGCGCAGCCTCGGGCATGGACGGCGGCACAGGGGCGGTTTGGGGCATCTCGGGCGCGGTTTCGGGATGTTCCGGCGCGGCGGCAACCTCTGGGGTGGGGGCCACCAAGGGCGCGCGCACCACCGCTTGCTCGCTCGCGGCGCGCAGAACGATTTTGCCTCGCTCTTCATGGGCCTCGACGCGCCGGGCGATTTCCCGCTCGGCGATTCGCGCCAGCATCTCGGCATCAGGGGTTGGCGGCTCTGCTCCGAAATACCGGTCATCCGCGGCCAGATCGCGAAAATACTCCGCAATCGCCTTCATCGTATCAAAGGAATCGTCAAAGCCTTCTAATGTGCACGAAAATGTGCCGTAGGAGACCGTAAGTATCTTGTTTGAACCAACCATAATATGCGCTCGCTTTGCTTGCCTGCAAAGACAGGGTTTACCATGACGCCATAGACCAAAGCGGCCCGATTCTTAGATTTTTACCGTATCATTTCGTGTTCAGAATGTGACATCAGGTACGTTAACGCAACGATAACAGGTAAAGTTGATGATTGTTCGCGAAACAGAACCTGTAATCCTGATCGGCGGGGCCTCTCTGCCCGAAGGTCAGGTTAACCAAGTGCTCCGGCTTGCCCGGGTTGTGATTGCGGCGGATAGCGGGGCGGATAGTGCGCTGAAGCATGGGATCACACCGCAGGCTGTGATCGGCGATTTCGACAGTATTTCGCAAGCGGCCCGTGCCGTGATCCCAGAAGCGGCGCAGTTTCCGGACCCCGATCAGGATACGACGGATTTCGAGAAATGCCTGAGGGCGATTGCGGCACCGCTTATCCTTGGGCTGGGATTTTGTGGCGACCGGATGGATCACCAACTAGCAGCCTGCACCGCGCTGGCGCGCCATCCCTGGCAGCGCTGTGTACTCTTGGGGGAGCGGGATCTGATCTTTCTTTGTCCGCCCTCGCTGAACCTGCCGCTGCCAGAGGGGGTGCGCGTCTCGCTTTTCCCGATGGGTGCGGTTGAAGGGGTGTCGCAGGGGCTGAAATGGCCGATTGGCGGGCTCAACCTTGCGCCGGATGGGCGTATCGCCACGTCAAATGCGGCGCTTGGTCCGGTGCATCTTGCGGTGACCGCCCCCAAGCTGCTGGTCATCCTGCCGCTTGAAATGCTCGATATGACAGTGGGGGCGTTGCGTGCCACGCAGGCCTATTGGCCAAGCCCCGGCAAAGAGGGCGACCGCGCATGACGCTGACACAGCGCCTGATGACATGGGCCGATGCCGTCGTCTTTGATCTTGGGCGGCAGATGCGCTGGACGTTTCTGCCACCTTTGATGGTCTATTTCGCGGCTGGGTTTTCCGGGCTTACGATGATCGTCGGCACATTCTTTGTGAAAGAATACCTCGACCTTTCGGCAGCCTATCTGGCGGGTCTTGCATTCTGGGCGGGGTTGCCCTGGGCGCTCAAGATGCCGCTTGGGCATCTGGTGGATATCATCTGGCGGTGGAAATGGCTGTTGATCTATCTTGGTGCGGGGCTGATCGGGCTGTCGGTGCTGATCATGTATCTGCTCTTGACCCGGACCGAGGCGATGGTGGCGATCATGCCGATGGGGGCGTGGTATGTGACCTCGTACCTTCTGGCCCCATGTGGTCTGGTCATTCAGGACGCGGTTGCCGATGCGATGTCGGTCGAGGCGGTGCCGCGATTTGATGCAGAGGGCCAAGCGATTGATCTGGACAGGTCGCGGGCGCTGCATACCACGATGCAGACGCTGGGGCGGTTTGCGCTGATTTCCGGCACACTGGCAGTGGCCGCGCTCAATATCTACATGTTCGCCGGGATTGAGGAGTTGGGGCCAGAGGCCAAACGCGCCACCTATGCGCTCATTTATCTATCAGCCCTGTCGATTCCGCTGGTGTCGGTGTCGGGCGTGCTGTTGGCGGCATGGCAGAAACATCGCCTGCGCCGTGGCCTGCGCCAAACCGGGCTGAGCGAGGCGGAGGCCGATACCCTCTTTGAGCGTCCCGGCGAAAAGACGCAGGCGAACCCGTGGTATTTCATTGGCGGGGCGGGATTTGTGGCGCTGTCGCTGACCATCGGTCTGAGCGACATCCCCTTTGGGCAAGAGATCATCTTTGCGGGGTCCATGGCGATTGTGCTTTTGCTGATGCGGCAGCTTGTGGCGGTTCTGCCGGTGGCGCAGGCGCGCACATTGGTGGGCACGGCGATCATCATCTTCATGTTCCGCGCCACGCCGCGTCCGGGCGATGGCTATACGTGGTTCTCCATCGACCTTTTGGCGTTCGATCAACAGTTCCTGTCGGTGCTGTCCCTCATCACCTCTGTTTTGACGTTGCTGGGCATGGTGATCCTGCGCCCGCTGATGGCGCATCGCAGCATCGTCTATATCGTGGTGCTGCTCACACTGGCGGGGGGCATTCTGTCCTTGCCCAATATCGGGCTTTACTACGGGGTGCAGGAGATCACGGCGGCCATGACAGGCGGCATCGTCGATGCCCGGTTCATCGCCATTCTGGATACAGCCATTGAATCGCCCCTGGGGCAGGTTGCCATGATCCCGATGCTGGCCTGGATCGCGCGCAATGCGCCGGATAATCTCAAGGCCACATTCTTTGCCGTGATGGCGTCGTTCACCAATCTGGCGCTGTCGGCGAGTTCGCTGCTGACCAAATATCTCAACGAGGTTTTCATCGTGACGCGCGAGGTGCGGGATGCGGCAACCGGGCAGATCACGACACCGGCGGATTACAGCGCCTTGGGGATGCTCTTGATCACCGTAACGCTGATCACGGTGGGCCTGCCGCTCTTGACAGTGTTTGTCGTTCAGCGCTCACCGCTGCGCAGTAAGGATTAGGGCAAGTCCGCCTCTGGGATCACCGGAAAGAACTGGCCGCCGGACCAGAGGCCAAACCAGCCGTCGTGCCGGTCGCCGATCTCGACAAGGCGGTAAAAGCTTTTGCGGTCGATCAGCGCCTCAAGATTGGCACGCACCAGCACATAAGGCGACGGTTCGCCGGTTTCGGGGTCGCGGGTGACGCGGATGGGGGTATCGGGGCCGGCGGTCACGTGGTCGCCAACATTGGTTTCAAACCGCAGGGTTTGCGCGGCCCCCGTGCCCTCGGCTTCGAAATCGACCGCCACGAAAGGCGCGTCATCGACGGTGATCCCGACCTTTTCAACCGGAGTGACCAAAAAATAAGCGTCACCGTCGCGGCGCAGAATGGTGGAGAAAAGCCGCACCAATTCGGGCCGCCCGATGGGGGTGCCAAGGTAGAACCACGTGCCATCGCGCGCAATCCGCATGTCCAGATCGCCGCAAAACGGCGGGTTCCATAGATGCACCGGTGGCAGCCCTTTGGCGCGCACCGCACGCGCAGAGGCGGCGATCCCTTCGGCTGACGGGGAAGTGAGGGAATCTTTGCTCATTGCTTTTGCCATTTCTGTCCCAAGCTATACACTCCTATGTAACGATATAGGTCTGACGGGAGTTTTGCCATGACCGATGACACTGATCTCTTGGCCGGTCTGGAGGCGCTCGAGGGGAAACTGGCCCAAGCGCGGGCCTCGATCACCCGCCGATTCATCGGGCAGGAGCAGGTTGTCGACCTGTCCCTGTCGGCGCTGCTGTGTGGCGGTCACGGTCTCTTGATCGGTTTGCCCGGACTGGGCAAGACGCGACTGGTCGAGACATTGGGCACGGTCATGGGCCTGCACACCAACCGGGTGCAATTCACGCCAGACCTCATGCCCGCCGATATTCTGGGTAGCGAGGTGTTGGAAACTGCCGAGGATGGCAAGCGTGCCTTCAAGTTCATCGAGGGGCCGGTGTTCTGTCAGCTCTTGATGGCCGACGAGATCAACCGCGCCAGCCCGCGCACCCAATCCGCGCTGTTGCAGGCGATGCAGGAACGCACCGTGACGGTAGCCGGCGTCAGTCGACCGCTGGGCGCGCCGTTTCACGTGCTGGCCACGCAGAACCCGATTGAACAAGAGGGCACCTATCCGCTGCCCGAGGCACAGTTGGACCGTTTCTTGGTGCAGATCGAAGTGCCCTATCCAGACCGCGAGACCGAGCGCGCCATCCTCTTGGCGACCACGGGCGCTACGGAAGAGGCGGCGCATGGGGTCTTTACCACAGCCGAGTTGATCGCTGCGCAACAGATGCTTCGGCGGATGCCGGTGGGGGAAAAGGTGATGGAGGCGATTTTGGACCTCGTGCGCGCCTGCCGCCCCGAGGATGCCAGCGCCGCCGATGGGGTGCGCGCGAGCGTGGCTTGGGGGCCGGGGCCGCGCGCGGCGCAGGCGCTGATGCTGACCGTACGGGCGCGGGCGATGTTGCAGGGGCGGCTTGCGCCCGATGCCAGCGACGTGGCCGCCATGGCGCAGCCGGTTCTGGGGCACCGGATGGCACTGAATTTCGCGGCGCGCGCGCGGGGCGAGAGCCTGCCTGCGCTGATTGCCCGCACGGTCGAAGATGTGACCCGCGTGCAGGCCGCCGCCTGATATGGCCGATCTCGCCCACAACACCTTGCGTCCCCGCGCCGAGGCTGAAGCCGCCCGGTTGCCGCCGCTCTTGGCGCAGGCGGAATTGCTGGCGCGTACGGTGCTCTTGGGCGAGCATGGGCGGCGGCGAGCGGGTGCGGGCGATGATTTCTGGCAATACCGGCCGGTGCAGCCTGGTGATAGCCGCCGGATGATCGACTGGCGTCGTTCTGCGCGCTCTGATGTGCAGTTCGTGCGGCAGCGGGAATGGCAAATCGCACAGAGCGTGATGCTCTGGGTCGATCCGGCGGCCTCTATGCGCTTTGCCAGCGACAAGAGCCTGCCCGACAAGGCGGATCGCGCGCGGCTCTTGGCGCTTGCGGTCGCGATTCTGCTGGTGCGTGGGGGCGAGCGGGTGGGTCTCACGGGCGGTGCCCTGCCACCCCGGCGCGGCCAAGTTCAGGTGGCGCGACTGGCCGAGGCGCTGATGCATGAGAGTGCCGAGGATTACGCAAGCCCCGATATGTCGGGCCTGATCCCGCATGGCCGCGCGCTGTTGATTTCGGATTTCATGGGTGATCTGACGCCTCTGCGCGACGCGCTGACGGCAGCGGCGGATCGAGGCGTGCGCGGGCTGCTCTATCAGGTTCTGGACCCCGCCGAAGAGGCCTTTCCTTACACAGGCCGCACCATTTTCGAGAGCGTGGGGGGCACCCTTGCGCATGAGACGCTGAAGGCGGGTGATCTGCGTGCGCGCTATCTGGAGCGTTTGGCCGAACGCAAGGACGCGCTGAGCGCGCTCTGTCAGGCGACGGGCTGGCGCTATGGCTGTCACCACACCGGCGAAAGCGCGCAATCGGCGCTCTTGTGGCTGCATGGCGCGATGGCCGGGGGGACGGGCGCATGATCTTGGGCCCAATTGGCTTTGCGGTTCCTTGGCTCTTGTGGGCGCTGGTGGCTTTGCCAATCCTTTGGATCATCCTGCGCGCCGTGCCGCCCGCACCGATCCGGCGGCGCTTTCCCGGAGTGGCGTTGCTTTTGGGTCTCAAGGACGAGGACAGCGTCAGCGACCGCACGCCGTGGTGGCTCTTGCTGCTGAGGATGCTGGCGGTGGCGGCGGTGATCGTGGGGCTGGCGGGGCCAGTGCTCAATCCGCGCGACGAGGGCGAGGCGCGCGCGTCGGGTCCACTTTTGATCCTGATGGATGGCAGTTGGGCCAGTGCGCGGGACTGGGCGGCGCAAACGGCGGTAATCGACGCGATGCTGGCAGAGGCCGGGCGCGATGGGCGACCCGCGGCTTTGATGCAACTCAGCGATCCACAAGCGCCGGTGTTTCAGGCGGCGGACAGTCTGCGCGCGCGGGTGCCGGGGCTTATCCCCGCCCCTTGGGCTGTCACGTCAGAGGCGATGGCGCGGGCCGTGGATCTGTTGGGCGAGGCAGAGTTCGAGACGCGCTGGTTTTCGGACGGGTTGGACCGTGAGGGGCGCATGCCGGTGCTTGAGGCGCTTGAGGCGCGTGGCCCGGTCACCGTCCACGAAAGCCCACGCGCCGTGCTGGCGCTGACCCCGCCGACGCTGGAAGACGGGCAAATTCAATTGCGCGCGTTGCGTGCCGTGCCGGGGCCGCTGCGCGAGATTGCGGTCAATGCCCATGGGTTTGATCCCGCCGGCGTGTCGCGCGTGCTGGCCACCCTGCCGATGACCTTTGACGAGGACGCCCTCGAGGCGACAGGCGCGCTGGCGCTTCCGCCCGAACTTCGCGCCCGCGTCACGCGATTCGAGATCGCCGGAGAAGCACAGGCGGGGGCGGTGACCCTGACCGATGATGGGCTGAAGCGGCGCGAAGTGGCGCTGATCGCGGGGCGCGAGGATCGCGAAGGGCTCGAACTCTTGTCGCCGCTGCATTACCTTGAACAGGCGTTAAGCCCTACCGCTGACCTCTTGGAAGGGGGGCTGATGGATGTGTTGCCCGCGAATCCTGATGTGATCGTGCTGGCGGATGTTGCGGTGCTGTCGGGTGCGGAACAGGCAGCCTTGCTGGACTGGGCGGACAAGGGCGGCCTGCTTTTGCGCTTTGCCGGGCCGCGCGTTGCGGCAAGCGATGTGTCGCGCAGCGAAGAAGATCCGCTGATGCCAGTGCGCTTGCGCGCGGGTGGGCGCACAGTAGGCGGCGCGATGAGCTGGGGCGAACCCAAGACGCTGGCCCCTTTCATTGAGGGCAGCCAGTTTCAGGGGCTGGCCATTCCGGGTGATGTGACAGTCAGCGCGCAGGTGATGGCGCAGCCTGATCCCACCTTGGCAGATCGGGTGATCGCGCAACTCAGTGATGGCACACCGCTTGTCACGCGCAAGCGGATCGGGGCGGGGCAGGTGGTGCTGTTCCATGTCACGGCCAATGCCGAATGGTCGAGCCTGCCGCTTTCGGGGCTGTTCGTGCAGATGCTGGAACGTCTGGCCGTTTCATCCGCGATGGCACCGCCCGATGCGGCGGAAATGGCCGGTACGACATGGCAACCGCTGCAGGTGCTGGATGGGTTCGGTCGGCTGAATGAGGCGGACACGCGCCCCGGTGTGGCGGGCGAGCGGCTTTTGTCCGGCTCGCTTGGCCCCGATCTCTGGCCCGGTCTTTATGAGGGCCCGGAGCGCAGTGTGGCGCGCAACGTGATCGCCGCTGATACTGCGCTCAGCCCGGTGGTATGGCCTGCGCGCGTCGCGGTCGAGGGGTTGGAGCGTGCGCCTGAGACGCCGCTTGGCGGTTGGTTGCTGGCGGCAGCCTTGATGCTGCTGACCACCGATATTCTGGCATCCTTGGCGCTGTCCGGGCGGCTTTGGCCTGCGCGGGTCGCAGCGGTGCTGGCCCTCGCGCTTAGCCTTGGGACGGTGCCCCAAGCACGGGCGCAGGATGACGCGCGGGCGCTGCTGGCAACCGAGGAATTGGCCTTGGCCTATGTGATCACCGGCGATACGCGGCTGGATGATACGTCGCGCGCGGGGCTGCGCGGGTTGGGGCAAGTGCTCAATTTTCGCACCTCGGTAGAGCCGGCAGAGCCGCTGGCTGTCGATCTGGAACGCGACGATCTTACGTTCTATCCGATCCTCTATTGGCCAATCAGCGCAGATCAGCCGACCCCATCGGCAGAGGCCTATGTGAAGCTCAACGATTATTTGCGCAATGGCGGTCTTATCCTTTTTGACACGCGCGATGCCGATGTTGCCGGGTTTGGCGCGGCCACGCCCAACGGGGCGCGGTTGCAACGGATTGCGGCCCCGCTGGATATTCCGCCGCTCGAACCCTTGCCCGAGGATCACGTTCTGACGCGGACCTTTTATCTTTTGACCGATTTTCCGGGGCGACATTCCGGCCGGGCGGTTTGGGTCGAGGCGGCGCCGCCCGATGCTGAACAGATCGAGGGCATGCCGTTTCGCAATCTCAACGACGGGGTGACGCCGGTGGTGATCGGGGGCAATGACTGGGCTGCGGCCTGGGCGGTGAACGAGCGGGGCGATCCGCTATTTCCGGTCGGTCGTGGCTATGCCGGTGAGCGGCAGAGGGAACTGGCCTATCGTTTTGGCGTCAATCTGGTGATGCATGTGCTGACCGGCAATTATAAATCCGATCAGGTGCATGTGCCCGCACTTCTGGACAGGTTGGGCCAATGACCGGCAGCGTGATATTTGACCCCCTATTGCCGATCTGGCTGATCGCGGGTCTGGCGGCTCTGGTGGCGTCGGGCTTGGCTTTGGCGCTTTGGCGCGGGTTGGCGGGATGGCCGTTCCGGGCGCTGGCCGGGCTGGTGATCCTTGCCGCGCTGATGGGGCCAGCCTATCAGCAGGAGGAACGCACCGCCCTCAGTGACATTGTTCTGATTGTCGAGGATCAAAGCGCCAGCCAAGACTTGACGGATCGCGCCACGCGCACGACCGAGGCCGCCGACACTCTGACAGCACGGCTGGAAGCGCGCGGCAATACCGAGGTGCGCCGCGTGCAGGTGCCGGATGCGCCCGAGAATGGGGGCACGCAGGCCATGACGGCGCTGGCACAGGCGATGGCCGAAGAGCCGCTGGGCCGTATCGCAGGCGTTATTCTTTTGTCGGATGGGCGTATCCATGATGTCGAGCGGGCACCAGACATTCCCGCCCCGCTGCATCTGTTGCACACAGGCCGCGAGGGAGATTGGGACCGGCGTTTGCGGATCGACAATGCGCCCGCCTTTGCCATTCTGGGCGAAGAGGTGCAAATGACCCTGACCGTAACCGATGAGGGTGCGGCCCCTGCGGGCGTTACGTCTGTGCCACTTGATATTTCGGTAGATGGGGCTGAGCCACGCCGCTTTGAGGTGCCCTTGGGAGAGGAAATTACCCTGCCGCTGATGCTGCCGCATGGCGGGCGCAATGTCCTGCAATTCACCACACCTGCCGCGCCGGGCGAATTGACGGATCGCAACAACACGGCGCTGGTGCAGATCAACGGTGTGCGCGACCGGCTGAGCGTTCTGCTGGTGTCGGGTCAGCCGCATCCCGGCACGCGGACATGGCGCAACCTGCTCAAATCCGACAGCGCGGTTGATCTGGTACATTTCACCATTCTGCGCCCGCCGGAAAAACAGGACGGTGTGCCGGTGCGGGAATTGTCGCTGATCGCCTTTCCCACGCGCGAGCTGTTTCTGGAAAAGGTGGATGATTTCGACCTGATCATCTTTGACCGCTACCGGCGGCGGGGCATTCTGCCCAATGTTTATCTCGAGAATATCCGGCAATATGTCGAGAATGGCGGGGCGGTGCTGTTTGCCGCGGGTCCGGATTTTGCCGGGGCCGAGAGCATTTACCGTGGTCCGTTCGAGGCGATCATCCCCGCCCGCCCCACCGCGCGTGTGGTCGAGGATGGTTATCTGCCAAAGGTCACGGACTTGGGCGAACGGCATCCGGTGACGGCGGGGCTTGACCGTGAGTTTGCCGGGGATTGGGGCCGTTGGTTGCGACAGGTTGAGGTCACGCAAACGGCGGGTGATGTGGTCATGTCCGGGGCGGATGACCGGCCCTTGCTGTTGCTTGACCGAGTGGGCGAAGGGCGCGTGGCGCTTTTGGCCTCGGATCACGCCTGGCTCTGGGGGCGCGGGTTTGAAGGCGGTGGGCCGCAACTCGAGCTGTTGCGGCGTCTGGCGCATTGGATGATGAAAGAGCCGGAGTTGGAGGAAGAGGCGCTTTGGGCCGAGGCGACGGGCCAGCAGATGCGCGTTATCCGACGCTCGTTAACCGAGGATGTTGGCCCCGTGACGATCACCACACCCTCTGGCGAGGTGGTGGAACGCCCGCTGGACGAGGTGTCACCGGGGCGGTTTGAGACATTGTTCGATGGGCCGGAAATTGGTCTCTATCGTTTGGAAAACGGAGATCAGAGCGCGGTCATCGGTCTGGGACCAGCAGCGCCGGTTGAATTTGAGCGCACGATTGCCAGTGCCGAAGTGCTGCAACCCGAAATCGACGCGACCAATGGCGGAGTATGGGCGCTGGAGGACGGCGTGCCCGCGATCCGTGCGGTGCGCGAAGGGCGCCCCGCCGCCGGGCGCGGCTGGATCGGGATCACGCCACGCGGCGCCTATGAGACCCAGAGCCTGCGCCAGATGGCGATCTTGCCGCCTTGGTTGGTGCTGCTGTTGGTGTCAGGGTTGATCCTTGGGGGATGGCTGCGCGAGGGGCGGCGATAGGGGCCGCGCTTAGCGCTGCAGTTCGACCCGGAAGGGCGCGGTGCTCCAGCCATCGACTGAGCAATGCGCCCGCACAAACACCTCTTGTGTGCCCTCAGGAAGGGGCAGACCGTTTAGCGAGCGCGTAAAGGGTTGTTCCTCGACATGTGGGTGATGTAGCAGGCGATAGCCCAGCCGATTGCCAGCGGCATCCAGAACCTCCCATCCATCAACATAGTGGTCCCAGCCGGTGTCAGGGTGCAGGACCGTGACCGCAATATTCCAAGCTGTTCCAACCTGTTTCAGTTGCACGCCGAGAATATCGGGGTGATCCGCTGCGGCGGGGCTGGCGACAAAGCCGAGGAAAAGGCACAACCATCTCATGCCGCGATTCTAGCGCATTCCTGCGCAAAAAACACTCAAGTCTCTGTGTGTTGGTCTGGACCGTCCGGCAGAAGCAGCACCGCGCGCGACTGTGACGCGAATTCCCGGCGCAAGAGCATGAGGCAGGTGATGATCGTGGCCCCGATCAGCGCCGCCGGCCCCAATAGCCATGCCGCCGCCGAGAGCGCAAAGTAGATCGCCCGCAGGCCCCGATTAAATCCCCGCGCGGCGGTGATGTTGATCTCGGCCGCTTTGCGGGCACGCGGCAAGGCGGCGGGATCGCTTGGGTCATTGGGCACGGCGGCCATGATCACGGCGCAATAGCCAAAAAGCCGATTGGACCAGACGAATTTGAGAAAGGCATTGGTGAGAAACACGAGGATCACAAGGATTTTTACCTCCCAGACAATCACCGGCACAGTGGACGGGGTCAGATCATCGGCAATGCCCATCACCCGTTCCAGATCGCCCAGCATGGCGAGCGCCCCGCCGATAGCGATGAGTGTGGCCGAGGCGAAAAACGCGGTGCCCTGCCGAAGGCTGCCCAAGAGCTGCGCATCGAAAATGCGGGCGTCGCGGGCAACCATTTGCACCATCCATTCGCGCCGATACTGCGCCATCAGTTTTGTCACCGAGGGCCGCGCCTGAGGTGGGTTTTCGATCAAGAGGCCAAGGCAGAGCCAGCTCAGCGCCAATCCGCCCAAGGCAAGGGCGTCAAGCGTGCTGAAATGTGCCAGTTGATCCATCCAAATCATGCGCGCACGCTATCGCTATGAGGTTTGACTTGCCAGATGCAAAAATTGGTTATATTTTATTACCAATCAGGAGGAGCTATCATGGAAATGCCCATCCCCCGGCCAGAGATTCTGGCGCGCAAGGCTGAATTGGTCGAACGTCTGCGCGAAGTTTTACCAGAAGATGCGGTGATTTCCGACCCCGCCGAGACGCGCGCCTATGAATGCGATGCGCTGACAGCTTATAAATGTGCGCCCTTGGTGGCAATCCTGCCGGGATCGACCAAAGAGGTTTCGGAGGCACTGCGCATCTGTCACGACATGGGGGTGCCGGTGGTGCCACGCGGCTCTGGCACGTCTCTTGCGGGCGGGGCTTTGCCCACGGCGGACAGTGTCATTCTGGGTGTGGCGCGGCTCAATGCGGTGCTGGAGACGGACTATGACAATCGTTTTATCCGTGTGCAGACAGGGCGTACCAACCTGAGCGTCACTGGCGCGGTTGAGGAACACGGGTTTTTCTACGCCCCCGACCCCTCAAGCCAATTGGCCTGCGCCATCGCGGGCAATATCGCCATGAATTCGGGCGGGGCGCATTGCCTGAAATATGGTGTCACGACCAACAATCTCATGGGGGTGACCATGGTGCTGATGGATGGCACCGTGCTGGAACTGGGCGGCGCACATCTGGAAGCCGAGGGGCTGGACCTCTTGGGGATCGTTTGCGGGTCTGAGGGGCAATTGGGCGTTGTAACCGAAGCGACGCTGCGCATCCTGCGCAAGCCAGAGGGCGCGCGCCCCGTGCTGATCGGGTTCGATTCCAATGAGGTTGCGGGGGCCTGTGTGAGTGACATCATCAAGGCTGGCGTGCTGCCGGTGGCCATTGAATTCATGGACCGCCCCTGCATCGAGGCGACCGAGGATTTCGCCAAGGCGGGCTATCCGATGTGCGAGGCGCTGCTGATCGTCGAGGTCGAGGGATCGGATGCCGAGATTGACGAGCAATTGGGCCTGATCGAGGGGATTGCCCGGCGGCACAACCCGGTGGAATTCCGGCAGAGCCGGTCCCCCGAAGAAAGCGCCGCGATCTGGCTGGGTCGTAAATCGGCCTTTGGCGCGATGGGGCAGATCAACGATTACATGTGTCTGGATGGCACCATCCCGGTGAGCCAGTTGCCGCATGTTCTCAAACGCATTGGTGAATTGTCGGAACAATTCGGGCTGGGTGTCGCCAACGTGTTTCACGCAGGCGACGGCAATATGCATCCGCTGATCCTGTTTGATGCCAATAAACCCGGTGATCTGGAACTGTGCGAAGACCTTGGGGCCGAAATCCTCAAGCTCTGTGTTGAAGTGGGCGGGTGCCTGACCGGCGAGCATGGGGTGGGTATCGAAAAACGCGACCTCATGACCCATCAATATGCGCCTGAGGATCTGGAAGCGCAGATGGCCGTCAAGGATGTGTTTGATCCCAAATGGCTGCTGAACCCGGCCAAGGTCTTTCCGCTGGCGTCCTCTGACGCGCGGCGCGTGGCCTGAGCGATCCGACCGGGGGCTTTGCCCCCGGACCCCCAGAGTATTTTTCCAAGAAGAAGCAGCATGACACCCAAGACCGAAGCGGACCTGGCCGAGATCATCCGGGGTGCAGAAGGCCCATTGCGCATCGAGGGCGGTGGCACCCGACCGATTGGGGCGCTGTCTAATGGCGCACGGCTGAGCACTGCCGGTCTGCGCGGGATCACGCTCTATGAACCCGGCGCGCTGACGCTGGTGGCGCAGGCGGGCACGCCGCTTGCTGAGATCGAGGCCGCCCTTGACGCCGAAGGACAGCGCCTGGCGTTTGAGCCGATGGATCACCGGGGATTGTTGGGCACGCAAGGAACGCCCACAATCGGCGGTGTTGTCGCCGCCAATGTCAGCGGACCGCGCCGTATTCAGGCCGGGGCCTGCCGCGATTTCCTGCTTGGCGTGCGGTTTGTCGATGGGCGCGGGCAGATCGTCAAGAATGGGGGCCGCGTGATGAAAAACGTCACCGGCTATGATCTGGTCAAGCTGATGGCGGGCAGTTACGGCACGCTGGGTGTGCTGACCGAGGTGGCGCTCAAGGTCTTGCCACGCCCGCGCAGCATGGGGATGTTGCGGATTGAGGGGCTGAGCGATGCCGTCGCTGTGACCGCGCTGTGCCGGGCGCTGGCGTCACCTTATGAGGTGACAGGGGCCGTGCATCTGCAATCCAGTCCAGAGGGGGGGCCCCTGACCATGATACGGCTGGAGGGGTTCGAGAATTCGGTGGCCTACCGTGCTGAGGCGCTGACGCGGCTTTTGGCCGAGTTCGGCGCGTGCAGCTTTGAGGCAGATCCCGAAAAGACCGCCGCGGCATGGGCACATATCCGCGATGTCGGCCCGTTTCAGGGGCGGGCGGGCGATGTCTGGCGGTTGTCGGTGAAGCCCACCGATGCGCCGGGAATCGTTGCTGATCTGAGCGGCGGCGAGGCATTTTATGATTGGGGTGGCGGGTTGATCTGGCTGTTGGCTGCTCAAGGATCGGGGTTGAGTGCCGCGAAAATCCGCAGCGCGGTGGCCGCGCGCGGCGGCCATGCCACGCTGATCCGTGGCGACAGAAGCCAAGGCGCGTTTCACCCGTTGCCCGGCCCGGTCGCGGCCTTGCAGGCCGGGCTGCGGCAGAAATTCGATCCAAGACAGATTCTAAATCCGGGGCTGATGGCCACGGGTGCAGCCGTCTGAGTGGCGGGAAAGTAGAGACAGATGAAAACTGAATTCACCGCCGAACAGCTTGAGAATCCCAAGATTGCCCGCGCCAATGAGATTTTGCGCTCTTGCGTGCATTGCGGGTTTTGCACCGCCACGTGCCCGACCTATCAGGTTCTGGGCGATGAGTTGGACAGCCCGAGAGGGCGCATTTACCTCATCAAGGACATGCTGGAAAATGACCGCGTGCCGGATGCCAAGACGGTCAAGCATATTGATCGCTGCCTGTCCTGTCTGGCCTGCATGACCACCTGCCCCTCTGGCGTGCATTACATGCATCTGGTGGATCAGGCGCGCGAGTATATCGAAGAGCGCTACAAGCGGCCCTTGGGGGATCGTGCGCTGCGCTGGATTCTGGCGCGTATCCTGCCCTATCCGATGCGATTTCGGGTGGCGCTGTTGGGGGCCAAGATCGGGCGACCGTTTGCGCGGCTGATGCCTGATGCGCGGCTGCGCGCGATGCTGGAAATGGCCCCGAAACAGGTGCCGCCCGTAAGCCGCAATGACGACCCACAAACCTTTGCCGCGCAAGGCACGCGGAAGAAGCGGGTGGCGTTGATGACAGGCTGTGCGCAAAAGGCGCTCAACACCGATATCAACGATGCCACGATCCGGTTGCTCACGCGGCTGGGATGCGAGGTGGTGGTGGCTGAGGGCGCCGGCTGTTGTGGGGCGCTGACGCATCATATGGGCAAAACCGACGAGAGCCACGCGACGGCAGCCAAGAACATCAAGGCTTGGGCGCGTGAGATGGATGGCGCTGGCCTTGACGCCATCGTCATCAACACCAGCGGTTGCGGCACCACGGTCAAGGATTACGGCCATATGTTCCGGCATGAAGCGCTGGCAGCGGACGCCGCGCGCGTGAGCGCGATTGCAATGGATGTGAGCGAAATCCTGATGAAGCTCGATCTGCCGCAAGGCGAGGATAAGGAGATGGTCATCGCCTATCACGCTGCGTGTTCGCTGCAGCATGGCCAAAAGATCAAGACCTATCCCAAGGATCTGCTTAAACGGGCCGGGTTCGCGGTGGTGGAACCGGCGGACAGTCATCTGTGCTGTGGGTCGGCGGGCACCTATAACCTGATGCAGCCCGAGATTTCCAAGCAACTCAAGACGCGCAAGGTGCGAACGCTGGAGGCCAAGAACCCGGACGTAATCGCCGCAGGCAACATCGGTTGCATGATGCAAATCGGTTCGGCGACGGGTATTCCGGTGGTCCACACGGTCGAGTTGCTGGATTGGGCCACGGGGGGACCAAAGCCGCCCGCCATGAGCCGCGCGGCCCAAGGCATGACCGGGGTTCCGATCCTGCGCTGATCCGGTCATAATCTGGCCCAAAACCCTTGCTATTCGGCAAGTGAATTGAGCGGGACAAAGACCTTATGCTGCGTATCATCACCTTTCTCTTGTCGGTCTGTGCGGCAGGTTCGGCGCTATCGCAGGATAGCCGCCTGCAACGTCTGGATGTCGGCGACGAGGCCCGGGACTGGGAGGCCGTGGGGCGGCTGGAATTGGCCGGGCGCGGATTTTGCACCGGGGCACTGGTGGCACCCGATCTGGTGCTGACGGCGGCGCATTGCCTGTTTGACAAGGAAACTGGTGCGCGGATTGATCCCGCACGGATCGAATTCATGGCCGGGTGGCGCAATGGGCGCGCGGCGGCCTATCGCTCTGTTCGGCGTGCGGTGACGCATCCCGATTATGCACCGGCCGCTGATGTGACTGCAGAGCGCGTGCGCAATGACGTGGCGCTGCTCGAATTGCATCACCCGATCAACAACACGCGCGTCACCCCATTCGAGACGGATGAGCGCCCGCGCAAGGGGCAGAAAATTGGCGTGGTCAGCTATGCCCGCGACCGATCAGAGGCCCCATCCCTGCAAAACATCTGCGAAGTTCTGGCGCGTCAGGATGGTGTTCTTGTGATGTCTTGCGATGTCGATTTCGGATCGAGCGGCGCGCCGATCTTTAGCTTTGAGGGCGGCGTGCCGCGCATTGTCTCGGTTGTCTCAGCCATGGCCGAGGTAGAGGGGCGCAAGGTGTCGCTTGGCACGCAGTTGACCGATCCGCTTCGGGTGCTGCAAGACGCCCTTGATGGCGGCGCTGGCGTGTTTCAGGAGGCCGCACCCAAGATGTTCACCTCGGGTATTCGCCGCGATACTGGCGCGAAATTCGCCAAGCCATGACAGGCTGGCGCACTTGCCTTGTGGCGCTGCTTGCCCTGATGCTGTGCCCGTCGGGCGCGATGGCGCAGACGAGTGGCCTTATTCGGTTGACGGACCGCGATGACCTGTTCGGCTGGGAGGCGGTGGGGCGTGTCGATCTGGGGCGTGATGGGTATTGCACGGGCGTTCTGATCGCCCCCGACCAAGTGCTGACGGCGGCGCATTGTGTCTATGATCGCGCCCAGCGTGCTATCGCCGCTGACGTCATCCAGTTTCGCGCCGGTCTGCGCGATGGTGTTGTGATCGCGGAGTCTGGCGTGGTCCGCTATGTGGTTGCCCCCGGATATGATCCGGTGGCGGGCATGCAGGCCGAGAACGTCCGGCGCGATGTCGCACTTTTGCAGTTGTCCGCGCCCATTCCCGCAGCCCTAGCTGCGCCCTTTCACCTTGCGGGCACCGTCGCGCCCGGTCAGCGCGTGAGCGTTGTCTCTTATGGCCGCGACCGCGACAAGGCCCCGTCATGGCAGCGCGAATGCGGTCTTTTGTGGCGGTCCGAGGGGGTGATGGGGTTTGACTGCGCGGTGATCAACGGTTCATCTGGTGCGCCGGTTTTTGCGCGGGATGGTGGGCGGGCGCGTATCCTGTCGTTGGTCAGCGGTGGCAATTGGGATGGGGGCGAAAGCCGCGCCTATGGTATGGACCTGCCCGATATTGTGGCGCGGCTTAAACAGGATCTGCGTGCGGCGGCCTCGCGCCCCCTCGCGGCGAATCCGGGGTTTCGGCGCGTGACGGTCGGCGGGGATGCGGCGGCATCCGGGGCGAAATTCGCGCGGCCCTGAGGGCCGTAGCGGGGTCTTGACAGCCGCCCTGGCACTTCCCAAATCAGAAGCGTTCCGGTGCCGCAGGATGGGCCGGACAGATTGCCTGTCCCCAAAGGGGAAGGCGCCAACTTGGTATCGCTCAATGGAGGATGACCCATGCGTAATTTTGATCTAGCGCCGCTCTATCGCGCCACTGTCGGTTTCGACCAGATTGCCGACCTATTGGATCGTGTGATGTCCAGTGACGTGGCCCAGCCGACATATCCGCCCTACAACATCGAAAAGACCGCTGATGATGCCTATCGCATCTCGATTGCCGTCGCGGGTTTTGCCGCCGATGATCTGGGTGTTGAGGTCAAGGAAGGCTCACTTGTCGTCTCGGCGCGCAAAAGCGATGAGGAAGAGGGCCGCACCTATCTGCATCGTGGTATTGCGACGCGGGCGTTTGAGCGCCGGTTCCAACTCGCGGATCATGTGCGGGTGATCGGGGCCACCCATGCCGATGGGATGCTGCATATCGACCTGCGCCGCGAGGTGCCTGAGGCGCTGAAACCGCGCCGGATTGCGATTGCCAGCGGTGATGTCGTGACCAAGGATGTGGTCGATGTCGACAAGGTGAACTGAACCTGAAGCTATGCCTGCGCCCGGTCAGAGCAGTCTGGCCGGGCGTTGTTGTTCAGGGCCGCCGCGCCTCGATCAGCACGCCATCCGTTGCGCCGCCGATCAGGCGCAGCGCGCCATCCTCGGCGATATCGAACCGCGTCACCTGTTCCAGCGCATCGAGCATGCGGCGTTCTTGCTCCATCAGAGGTTCGGGGCAGGCCATCATCGTGCTCCCCATGGCACCAAACTGTAGCCCCTCGCCCGTCAATGTATAGCCGCCCACCAGGCGGTTACAGCCAGAGCTGCCCGCGACGCGTCCAGGTGTGATGAAGTTGAGGGTCAGGCGTTCCGGTTCGATCAGCGGGGTCTCACCCAGCACTGTCACCTGCCAGGAGGGCCCTGTCAGAAGGTCTTCGGGCGCCCCCCCACATCCGCGAAACTCTCGCTCGCCAAGGGTTAACTGTGCCGCATCGGGGTGGGGCATGCCGGTGGAATCGTCGCGGCAGATGCCTTCGCGGATGGTCAGTTGCGCCGCAATTTCGGGCATGTCAAACACGTAAGCGCCGGGCAAAACCTGCACATCCGGGCGCGGCAGGCTATGGGTGATCTCGCCGTAATCGGCGGTAATCTCTGCGTTTTCTGCGGTTAGGACCACAGACCAACCCGGTTCATTTCCGCCGGCACGATAGCTTTGTTGTTGTGGCGGCGGCACCTCTTGGCATTCGGGCAAATCGCGCCCTTCCAGCCGGAGCATGGCCATATCGCCCTTGTTCCAGAACTCTGTTTCTGGCTCTTTGATGCCTTCGAACCGGGCACCTGAGGCAGAGATGACCTGCTTCATCGGGATATCGCGCCCTTCGGCGCGCAGCACCGTCTCATCGCCCAGGATCCCGAAAGAGACCGTGGTATCGCCACAGATGAAATCAACCGCAAAGGCAAGCGGCGTTACCGGCTCGAGTATCAGCTCACCGAGATCAACCGGCTCCGTTCCAGCAGCAAAGGGCAGATCCCTCAAGAGCCAGCGGGGTTGGTTATTAACCCGGATCACCGCACTCAGCCGCCCGGACAGGTTGGCAGGCACTGTCATCTCGAAGGGCAGCGGCACCTGTTTGCCATCCGCGTCCAGCGTCACCTCGCCCAGCATGGCCCCAAACCGCCCCTCGGCCACAACCACGGCGCGGGCATCGGGGGGCAGGGCTATCCGTTGCAGATAGCCGACTGCGCCAGTGACAAGGCGGGCTTCGTCGCTCTGCGCCTGCACCGTGGATGCGCAGACCACAGCCATCAGGCCGGCCAAGAGGAAAGAGCGGGGCATCGCCGGCCTCCTTTGCTTCAACACTTGATCACATCCTAGCGAGGGACCTGACTTTGGTCGAGTGCCGCTTTGGTCAGATGCTCATGCAAATGTATTTCATTTCGAGGAAGTCCTCGATCCCATGATGGCTGCCTTCTCGGCCAAGCCCGGATTGCTTGACCCCCCCAAAGGGCGCAACCTCGGTCGAGATGATGCCGGTGTTGACACCGACGATCCCGTATTCCAGCGCCTCGGCCACTTTGTAGACGCGGCTGAGGTCCTTGGCGTAGAAATAAGAGGCGAGACCAAAGATCGTGTCATTGGCCATGGCGATGACGTCATCCACGCTCTCGAACTTGAAGAGGGGGGCCAGCGGGCCGAATGTCTCGTCGGTGGCAAAGGCCATATCCTGTGTGCAGCCGGTGACGATGGTCGGGGGCAGGAAAAAGCCTGCGCCTTGCACCGGCTCGCCGCCTCCCAAAATGACCGAGGCGCCTTTTGCCTTGGCGTCGGCCACATGCTCTTGCACCTTGACGATCGCATCGGCGTTGATAAGCGGGCCTAGGGCCACACCGTCGTCCATCCCGTCGCCCATCTTGAGCTTTTCCACCGCTGCCTTGAGCTTGGCGGCAAAGGCGTCATAAACCCCGGCCTGCACATAGATGCGGTTGGCACAGACGCAGGTCTGACCGTTGTTGCGGAATTTGCACAGGATCGCGCCCTCGACCGCCGCATCAAGATCGGCATCGTCGAACACGATGAAGGGCGCGTTGCCGCCCAATTCCATCGAGCATTTCATCACCTGATCGGCGGCTTGGCGCAACAGGATGCGCCCCACTTCGGTAGAGCCGGTAAAGGTGATCTTGCGCACTGCCGGGTTTTCGCAGAATTCCTTGCCAATCTCGGAGGCGCGCGAAGAGGTGACGATGTTGAACACGCCCGCCGGAAGGCCCGCACGCTCGGCCAAAAGGCCCATCGCGGTGGCCGAAAGCGGGGTTTCCGCCGCCGGACGACCGACAAACGAACATCCCGCCGCAAGTGCCGGAGCGGCCTTGCGCGTGATCATCGCATTGGGGAAATTCCACGGTGTGATCGAGGCGACGACGCCGATGGGCTGCTTGATCACGGTGATGCGCTTGTCGCGCTGATGACCGGGAATGGTCTCGCCATAGATGCGCTTGGCCTCTTCGCCAAAGAATTCAATGAAGGAGGCCCCATAGCCCACTTCGCCTTTGGCTTCGGTGAGGGGTTTGCCTTGTTCGGCGGTTAGGATGACGCCCAGATCATGCTGGTTTTCCATCATCAGATCAAAGAAACGGCGCAGGACGGCGGCGCGTTCTTTACCGGTCCATTTCGCCCATTCCTTTTGTGCGGTCTCGGCGGCGGCAATGGCACGGGCCACCTGCGCGCGGCTGAGATCAGCCACATGCGCGATGACGTCTCCGCGCGCGGGGTTCGTAACCTCGAAGGTGCCATTATCGCCATCCACCCACTCGCCATTGATATAGGCCCGCTCGCACAGCAGGCTGGGGTCCTTGAGCATGGATTTCAGGTCGGTCTTGGTCATTGCGTTTCCCTCTTGGCATGGCTTTTATCTCGCCATGACAGACCAGCTTGGGCTAGGAATGTCTAGGGCCAGATAGGGAGGAATACGCCGTGGAACTGGACGATGCCTATGCAAATGTGCCCTATATTCCGGGTGGGGCACAATATCCGGCACGCTGGACCGTGGCCGCCGAGGCGTTTCGCGCCAAGTTGAACGCGGAGCGGCGCGCAGAGCTTGGTCTGGCCTATGGCGAAGGTTCGCGGCAGGCGTTTGACCTGTTTCACCCCAAGGGGACGGCACGGGGGCTATGCGTCTTTGTGCATGGCGGCTATTGGCTGCGGTTTGATCGGTCGCTCTGGTCGCATCTGGCGGCAGGACCGCTTGCACGCGGTTGGGCGGTTGCGATGCCCTCTTATGATCTCTGCCCCGAGGTGCGGATTGCGGACATCACCCGACAGATCGCCCGCGCGATTTGCGTTCTGGCGGCACGCCATGAGGGGCCGCTGGCGTTGGTTGGGCATTCTGCCGGCGGGCACCTGGTGGCGCGGATGGCGGTGCCGGGGGTCTTGCCCGGTGATGTGGCTGCGCGGCTCAGCCATATCATGCCCATCTCACCGGTCTCGGATCTGCGCCCCCTAATGGAAACCTCGATGAATGAACACTTCCAGCTCGACCGGGCGGCGGCAGAGGCCGAGAGCCCGGCGCTTATGCGGCCCTTGTCTGTGCCAGTCACGGTTTGGGTTGGCTCTGATGAGCGACCAGTGTTTCTGGATCAGGCGCGATGGCTGGCAGAAGCGTGGAATGCGGGCCATGAGATTGCTGCCGGGCGGCACCATTTCGACGTGATCGAGGCCCTGACCGATGCGAATAGCCGCATGGTGTCACAACTCCTCGGGTGATGCAAAACGTGATGCGGCCCATCACAAAGCCTGAATTGACGCCTCTTGCGATTAGCCTAGAGTGCCGGGATAGCGCGCGAGGATCCAATGCCGAAATCCGCCCCCCTGATCACCCCCGTTCTTGTGGCGGGTTGCACCATTATTCTGATTTCCTTTGCGATCCGCGCCTCGTTTGGCGTGTTTCAGATTCCGATTGCGACCGAGTTCAACTGGCCCCGCGCCGAGTTTTCGCTGGCCATCGCGATCCAGAACCTTGCGTGGGGCTTTGGCCAGCCGATTTTTGGCGCGCTGGCCGAAAAGATCGGTGACCAAAAGGCGATTATTCTGGGTGCGCTGACCTATGCGGCGGGTTTGGTGCTGTCGTCCTTTGCTGTCACGCCAGAGGCGCATCAGCTTTACGAAATCCTCGTGGGCTTTGGCATTGCGGGCACTGGCTTTGGGGTGATCCTCGCCGTGGTTGGGCGGGCAAGTTCGGACGAGAACCGCTCGATGAGCCTTGCCATTGCCACTGCTGCGGGATCGGCGGGGCAGGTGTTTGGCGCGCCTCTGGCAGAATTCATGCTCTCGCTGATGACATGGCAGAGCGTGTTCCTGATCTTTGCCGCCGTGATCATCGCGGTTTTGGCGATGCTGCCGCTGATGCGCGCGCCCGCCCCGGTGGACCGCACGGTGATCGAGGAATCGATGGGCACGATCCTGCGCCGCGCCTTTCGCGATCCGTCCTATACGCTGATTTTCCTCGGATTTTTCAGCTGCGGTTATCAACTGGCCTTTGTCACGGCGCATTTCCCGGCCTTTGTCACCGAGATGTGTGGCCCGATTCTGCCCGGTGGGGCGCTTCATAACATTGGCATCACCACCACCTCTGCGCTGGGCGCTGTGGCGATTTCGATCATCGGTCTGGCCAATATCGCGGGCACGCTGACGGCAGGGTGGCTGGGCAAGCGCTATTCCAAGAAGAACCTGCTGGCGGGTATCTATCTGGGCCGGACGCTGATTGCAGCGGCGTTCATCATGACACCGATTACGCCTGCGACGGTGCTGCTTTTTTCGGTCTCGATGGGGGCGCTGTGGTTGGCGACCGTGCCTCTGACATCCGGTCTTATCGCGCATCTTTACGGGCTGCGTTACATGGGCACGCTCTATGGGATCGTGTTCTTTTCCCACCAGCTTGGCAGCTTTATGGGCGTCTGGCTGGGCGGCAAGATGTATGATCTTTACGGTGATTACACGATGGTCTGGTGGATCGGCGTGGGCGTGGGGGCGTTTTCCGCCATCGTGCATCTGCCAGTCAAAGAGCGGCGGTTGCAGGCCGCTTAATCGCGCATCAGATCACGCAGCGCGGTCAACACCGCGTCGCTATGGGTATAGGTCAGGCCATGGCCCGCGCCCTCGATCACCTCTTGGCGGGCGTTTCGGTTGACCTCGGCCAGTCGCGCCATGCTGCGCAGCGGGATAACGGTATCTTCGCGCCCCCAGATCGCCAGCACGGGCAGTCGGCTTTCGGCGATATCCGCATGCTCTTCGGTCAGATCCTCTGAGACCATCCCACTGATGGAACGGGCGACCGCAGGCACAAAGCCGCGAGTGCGCAGTTGGGCCTGTTGTAGATCGACGATGCCCGGAACGCTGGAGGGCAGATGCCGCTCTGCCTCGCAGCCTTTGCGAAAGCTGCGCGGGAATCCCGCAAGCATCAGCCATTGCGCAAACCAGCCGCCGCGCGCCACCCGTTCTGCCAGCGGTCCCAGGTCATGCCCAAAGCCCGCGGGCGCAATCAAAATGAGCGCGCGCAGGCGCTCTGGATGCAGCGCGGCAAAGGCCGTGGCAATCGCGCCGCCCATGGAATAGCCCAGAAGCGTAAAATCGCCTGTAATGCCCTGATCCTCCAGCAATTCCTCAAGCTGGGTGATGAAAAAGGCGCTGTCCTGCGGGCCATCGGGCCGGTCGCTATAGCCGCGCCCATAGAGGTCATAGACCAGCACGCGGTAGCCAAGTTTGCCCAATCCCGCCGCGATGCCCTGCCAGACAAAAGAGGGCGTGGTCAGGCCATGCACACAAACCGCCACTGGGCCGCGCGTGGCCCCCAGCCAGTGATAATGCGTGATCCCACGTGATAGGTGGGCAAAGTCGCCAGGGGCATGTTTGCGGAGCCTGTCATTCATCGCAGGCTTCATCGCTTCGCGCAGAAACGGGGCGGCGATGAGCAGCCCCACAAGGATCAAAAGGCCAAACCAGATCATGCCGCCGCCCTCCAGGCGTCGAGAATATAGCGGCTGGTCATCAGATCGAGATGCGCGCCGCCACCGTTTTTGAACAGGGTGATGTCCTCGGGCGATTGTCGCCGGAAGCGTTCAGGCTGATAGAAATCTGCAATCAGGTGATCCCGGGTGATCGCCCCGGTGTCCAGTGGCGTCTTGATCTCGCCGATATGATCCACTGTGGTGTCGAAACTATCAACAAACACCTGCGCCCGGGCGATGGCGGCATCATCCGCTTCGCGCATATCGGGGCGATAGGCCCCGATCAGGTCGATGTGCTGACCGGGGCGCAGCCAGCCCCCCTTGATCAGCGGATCGCTGGACATGGTGGCAGAGGTGACGATATCGGCGGCGCGCACCGCCGTTTCCAAATCCTCGGCCACGGTCATGCCCGCGCATTCTGCGGCCATCGCATCAGCATTGGCGCGGGTGCGGTTCCAGACGCTGAACCGCGCCTGAGGAAAGACGGCGCTATAGGCCTGCCAAAGCGACCGGCCCACGGTTCCCGCGCCGACAATCAGGATGGTTTCGCTATCGGGCCGCGCCAGCCGCGTGGCAGCATAGAGGCTGTCGCCTGCGGTCTTCCACTTGGTCACGAGGTGGAAATCCACCAGCGCCTCGAGCGTGCCATCGCTATCGGAATAGAGATTGACCGCCCCGTTGATCATCGGCGCGCCCCGCTCTGGATTGCCCGGAAAGATCGTGGCAGATTTCACTGCGAGCCCCATACCGTCGATCCATGCCGCGCGGTTGAGAAGCGTATCGCGGTCCCGGTAGAGCAGCGTATCGGCAATCTCGGCCTTAGGAAGGCGGTGCCCTGCCTCGAACGCAGCACAGAGACCGAGCCAGTCCAGATGCGCCTCGCCTTGGGCAAAAGGAATGATCGTCAGGCTCATGCGTCTCTCCTGTGTTTAGCGGCGATAGGTCGGGGCTTTGGCGGCCAGCGTCGCATCCTTGACCGACTCGCGCCACAAGAGATAGAGGCCAGAGCCCACAATCAGGGCAATTCCGATCCAAGCGGTTGCATCGGGCCAGGTGCCAAACACCGTCACCCCCCACATGATCGCCATCGGCATGGCCACATATTCAAAGGGGGCAGCAAAGGCGGCCTCGGACAGCCGGTAGGCCTGAGAGATGAAAAGACCCCCCAACATGCCGGATATGCCAAGCATGATCAGGATCGGCCAATCCCCCGGCGCGGGCCAAACCCAAGCGCGGAACAGGAATTCAAGCGAGGGATGCCCCATCCCGGCAAAGCGCCCGTCGCCAAAGCTGAGGCCGATGATCGTGCTGGCGATGATGAAGGTGAGCTGGATGTAGAAGGCCATGGTGGGCGCGCTCTCGGTGCCGCCAATCTTGCGCGCGAGGATATGCATGACGGCATAGAGAAACGCCGCCGCAATGGGCAAGAGCGAGGCCAGTTGAAACGCCGCTGTGCCCGGCTTGACGATCACCAAAACGCCCAGAAACCCCACGGCAATGGCCGCCCATCGCCGGGTGCCGACGCTCTCGCGCAGGAACAGCACCGAGAACACGGTGATCACCAGCGGTGAGACAAAGAACACCGCCACCGCATCGGCAATCGGCATTGCCGCTAGACCAAGAAAGAGACAGGTATTGGCGCTGACCACGCAGAGGCCGCGCAAGAGGTGCATTTTTGGGCGGCGCGTGCGGATCAGGGCCAGACCGCCCGCAAAAGGCATGACAAAGGCCACAAACGCCGCCATGCCCACCAGTGCCCGGATGAACACCACCTGATGCAGCGCATAGCTGTCCGAGAGAAACTTGATCCCCACATCGTTGAGCGAAAAACACAGCACCGCCGCCAGCGCATAGCCAGCGCCGATCAGGTTGGAACGCTGAATGGTTGCGGCGGTGGCCATGGGAGATCCTTTAGATGTTACGGGCCGCAGCCCGCACCGCCCGTTCCAGAGCATCCAGAAAACGCGAGCGGTCGGCCTTTGTAAACCCTTTGCCGCCGCCTTGGCGAAAGGGGTCTGCGGCGCGCAGATCGGCCATGAGGTCGCGCGTGGCGAGCACGTTGCCGATATTGGCCCCCGTCAGCGCCTCGCCGTTGTGTTTGAGCACCAGCGCGCCCGCCGCCACGCATTTCGCGGCCAGCGGAATATCCCCGGTGATGACCACATCGCCCGGCCCCGCGCGCTCGGCGATCCACATATCGGCCACGTCGGGGCCATCGGGCACGATCACCATCTCGACAAGCGGATTGCGCGAGGGGCGCAGGCCGCCGTTCGAGACCACAAAGATCCGCAGCCCATGCCGCGTGCCGACACGCTCGACCTCGTCCTTGACCGGGCAGGCATCGGCATCGACGTAAATGGGCATAGGGTGGTCCTTTTGCCTGGGGTCAGAGGGGCGCATCAAGCCAAGCGCGAATTTCGGCGCTGTGCTCTCCGCGTGTGGGTGGTGGGGCGACGCTGTGGCGTTGACCGTCAAACCGGGGGGCGGGGGCGGGGCTAAGGCCGCCGCCACCCTCCTGCCAGACGCCACGCGCTGCCATATGCGGATCTTGTGCGGCCTGATCGGGGCGCAAAACCGGGGCGACGCAGGCATCCGACCCGGCAAAGACCTCGGCCCAATGTGCCAGCGGCTGCGCGGCAAAGAGGGCGGCCAATCTTGCCCCCTGTTCGGGCCATTGCGTGCGGTCATGCTGCGCCGCGAGATGAGGATCGTCCGACAGGTCCAGACGCGCCAGAAACGCCGCGTAGAACTGTGGCTCAAGGCATTGCACCGTGAGCCAGCCGCCGCACGCGCAGGCGTAGACGCGGCTCCAATGTGGGCCATCAAGCAGGCTTTGACCGCGCGTCATGCTGAGGTTGCCGGTGGGCATCATCGACATCAGAAGCGCCATCATATGCGCCGAGCCATCGACAATGGCCGCATCCACCACGGTGCCCTGTCCGGTGCGCCCGGCGCGGATCAGCCCCGCCAGCATCCCGGCCACAAGATAAAGCGCGCCGCCGCCCACATCGCCAACAAGGGTGGCGGGCGTCTGCGGCGGTGTGCCGGGCGCTCCCGCATACCAGAGCGCGCCGGAGGTGGCGATATAGTTGAGATCATGCCCCGCCTCTTGGGCACGCGGCCCGTCCTGCCCCCAGCCGGTCATGCGCCCATAGACAAGGCGCGGGTTGGCGGCCCGCATCGTCTCTGGCCCCAGACCCAGCCGCTCCATCACGCCGGGGCGAAACCCCTCGATCAGCGCATCCGCGCGTTCAATCAGGGCGCGGGCAATGGCGATATCCGCTGTAGTTTTAAGATCCAGCACGATGGACCGCTTGCCACGGTCGAGCAAGTTCTGCGCGCCCGCCACGGGATTGCCTGCACCGGGGCGGTGGATCACGATCACCTCTGCGCCCATTTCGGCCAGCATCATCGCGGCAAAGGGTGCTGGCCCCAGACCTTCGAATTCCACCACGCGCAGACCTGACAGCATCTTTGCCCCAATCTTGTTTGGGCGCAGGGTAAGGGCAGGCGCGCGCGAAGGCCAGATGCCTCGCGCCGCTCCGACTTTCTGCTCTCTTGGCGCGGCATTGGGGCTACGCTAGGGTGGAGCTGTGATGGAACGGGAGGGACCGAGCAGATGCAGATGAGTGACGCGCGCGACATCAAGGCGGATCGGGCGACGGTCTGGGCGGCCCTGCTTAGCCCCGAGGTGCTCAAGGAATGTGTGCCCGGCGCGCAGGAGGTGACGGGCACGCCCGAAGAGGGGTTCGAGGCGACCGTTGTGCAAAAGGTTGGGCCGGTGAAGGCGACGTTCAAGGGCATGGTCAAGGTGTCGAACATCGTGGAGCTGGAAAGTCTGACTCTGACTGGCGAGGGCAAAGGCGGGGCCGCAGGCTATGCCAAGGGCGGGGCCAATGTGCGGCTGGAAGACAGTGAAACCGGCACGCGGCTGAGCTATGATGTCGAGGCGAGCGTCGGAGGCAAGCTGGCGCAGCTGGGAAGCCGGTTGGTGGACGGTTTTGCCAAAAAGATGGCGGATCAGTTCTTTACCCGCCTCGAAGAAGTGCTGGAAGGTCCGTCAGAGGACGATCCGGAACCCGAGGCGGAAAAGAAAGGCTGGCTCAAGCGGTTGATCAGCTAGGTTACATCACTCTGTCAGAAGTCGATTGCGGGATACGGTGCCGGGGTCATTTCCGGCGATGACATCCGCAATGCGTTGGCCGATCATGCGGCTGGCCTTGAATGAGGGGTGAATGAGGTCGATCCCGTGATAGGATCGGTCGCCATGCGGCACCATGTCTGCAAGGGGCAGGAAATGCACCCCCCGGTCAAGCCCCGCCAAGAGCGCCACGCGACGATCCATCTCGGCCCCTTCATCAGTGCAATGTTCCACAGGTGATGTGATGCCCGGCGTGCGCAGATAACCGACATAGATCACCTGCGCCCCGCTTTGGCGGAGGCGCGAGACAAAGCCGGGGATCGCGCCGCGTCGCCCATCCCGGGAAATCAGGCGATCGAGCTTGCCCCCACAGCGCATGCAGCCGCAACCAAGCCAGAGATCATTGCCGCCGCCATTCAGCACGGCCCAATCCCAATCGCCCTGCCGATATTGCTTGGTGATGTTGAGACCAAGCGCGCCGGTGATCGGCAGGCGGTAAAGAAACCGTGCTCCGGCAACTGACATATCAGTGACGCGCACCCCCAATTCCCGCTCCACCGACGAGGAAACAGAGCGCCCAGTCAGCTTGTGCATCGCCAAAAGCGAATCACCCATGACCAGAATGCGCGGTTCTGCCTGCGCTTGGCTGATCCCCGTCATCAGCGTACACGCCAGCAGAACAAGCCTGAATATATGCTTGATCATCCCGTTCCCCTTGCCGTCGTCAGGCCCGCCACCCCGTGTGGTCGGTACTCTAGCATCATGCAGGCAAACTATGAACAAACTCACAAAAACAGACTGTTCTTTGATCGGCGACACCGCGCATCGACGCACAGGGACCTATGCCGGGATGCGCGTTGCGTTCGGGTGTCGATGGATTAGGTTCCGCACAAAGGGGAATATCTATGACAGCTATCGTAACGGTCGAGGGTCTGAGCAAGACCTACAAGGGCGGCTTTGTCGCGCTCAACGCGGTGACACTCAGCATAGAAGAGGGCGAAATCCTTGCGCTGCTTGGTCCCAATGGGGCGGGCAAGACGACGCTGATTTCGACGCTCTGCGGCATTACCACACCGACGGGTGGGCGGGCTTCGGTTGGGGGGCATGACATTATTGCCGGCTATCGTGCCGCGCGGGCGATGATCGGCCTTGTGCCACAGGAAATTGCGTTGGAACCTTTCGAAAAGGTCATCAACACCGTGCGCTTTTCAAGGGGGCTATTTGGGCGGTCGCCGGATGAGGCGCTGATAGAGCGTATTTTGCGGCAACTCTCGCTTTGGGATAAGCGCAACAATCGGATTCGCGAGCTTTCGGGCGGGATGAAGCGCCGGGTTCTGATCGCCAAGGCGCTCTGTCACGAGCCGCGTGTTCTGTTTCTCGACGAGCCGACGGCGGGTGTCGATGTGGAGCTGCGCCGGGATATGTGGGAGGTGGTGCGCGGGTTGAAGGAAAGCGGCGTGACCATCATCCTGACCACGCATTATCTGGAAGAGGCCGAGGCCATGGCCGACCGGATCGCGGTCATCAACAAGGGAGAAATCCTGTTGATCGAGGACAAGGCCGCGCTGATGCGGCGGATGGGGCGCAAATCCTTGCGGATTGATCTGGTGTCGCCGCTTGAGCAAGTGCCAGAGGCTCTCTCTGGTTATGATCTGGAACAGGCCCCGGACGGTCAGGCGTTGATCTACCATTATGACACACGCGGCGAGGGCACCGGCATCACCCGGCTTTTGCAGGCCTTGGCCGCCGAGGGGCTGTCGGTGCGAGACATCGAAACACGCCAGAGCAGTCTCGAAGAGATTTTCGTGGGCCTTGTGCGGGAGGACGCAGCATGAACCTGCACGCTATTCGCGCCATCTATATCTACGAGATGAAACGGTTTTTCCGCACCATCCTCGAGAGTCTGCTGTCGCCGGTTATCTCGACCACACTTTATTTCGTGGTCTTTGGTGCCGCCATTGGTGGGCGGATCCAAGAGGTAGAGGGTGTGAGCTATGCCGCCTTTATCGTGCCCGGCCTGATCATGCTCAGCGTGATGACGCAGGCAATTTCCAACGCCTCTTTCGGGATCTATTTCCCGAAATTCATCGGCACGATCTTTGAATTGCTCTCGGCCCCGGTCAATTTCCTAGAAATCGTGCTGGGATATGTTGGCGCGGCGGCGACCAAGGCGTTGATGATCGGCTCGGTGATCCTGATCACGGCCAGCCTGTTTGTTGATCTCGATATTCAGCATCCTTGGATCATGGGGCTGTTTTTGGTGATGATCTGTGTGTCCTTTGCCCTTTTTGGGTTCATCATCGGCATTTGGGCCGAGAATTTTCAGCAATTGCAATTGATCCCGCTGTTGGTGATCACGCCGCTCGTGTTTCTTGGGGGGGCGTTTTATTCCATCTCGATGTTGCCACCCGCGTGGCAGGTGGTGACGCTGTTCAACCCGGTTGTTTACCTCATCTCAGGGTTTCGCTGGGCGTTTTTCGGGGTGGCGGATGTGGGGATCGGATACAGTCTTTTGGCGGTCGCTGTGTTCTTTGGCCTCTGCCTTGCGGCGGTCTGGATGATCTTCAAGACCGGATACCGCATCAAATCATGACCCTGTCGCGTGATCTTTTTCGCGCGAGAACAGGGGAAATGCCGGGGAAGGGCGATCAGATGCACGGGCTGCCTTGTTTGTCATGCCCTCGCACTCTACATCGGGCGACATGAGACATATGATCCCCTTCCTCAACCGCAGGCCCACCGTCGCGGTCATCCGCCTTGCGGGGATGATCGGCGGGGGTCCGCGCGCGGCCCTGAGTGACGAAGCCATCGGGCCGGTGATCGAAAAAGCATTTGCGCGCGGCAAGCCGGTGGCGGTGGCGCTGGTCATAAATTCTCCCGGTGGATCGCCGGTGCAATCCTCGCTTATCGCGGCTCGTATCCGCCGGCTGGCGGAGGAAAAGAAAATCCCCGTGCATGCCTTTGTCGAGGATGTGGCGGCCTCGGGTGGCTATTGGCTGGCAGTTGCGGCGGATGACATCTGGGTCGACGCCTCTTCGGTGCTGGGCTCTATCGGGGTGATCTCGGCGGGCTTTGGCGCGAACGAGTTTCTGGCGCGGCAAGGGATTGAGCGACGCATTTACACGGCAGGCAAGTCCAAGAGCACGCTTGACCCGTTCATGCCCGAAAAGCCCGAGGATGTGACCCGCCTCAAGAGCATTCTGGAAGACATTCATGCCGCCTTTATCACCCATGTGAAATCCCGGCGCGGTGCGCGGTTGCGCGACGATCCGGATCTGTTCACCGGTGAATTCTGGCTGGGGTCGCGCAGCGTCGAATTGGGGCTGGCGGATGGCATCGCGCATCTGCTGCCGAAGCTCAAGGAGCTTTACGGCGACAAGGTGCAGCTTGCCCGCTATGGCCGCAAACGCGGGATATTTCCGCGATTTGGGGCGGCTATCGCCGAAGACGCGCTGAGCGTCGTCGAAGAACGGGCCAGCCTTGCCCGGTTCGGCCTCTGATTTGTTGGTCAAGGTCGTCATATTCTTTCTTGTGGCGATGGGGGTCCTCGCCATGTTTGGCCGTCTCCGGTTTCCGGGGCAAAAGCGGCTCAGTCAGGCCAAATGCCAGAAATGCGGGCGCTACCGCATCGGCAAAGGGCCCTGTTCCTGCGAAAAGGGTAAATTGAAATGATGCCATGGCTCTTGTCGGCGCTGGGGCTGGTGATCCTGCTTCTGGCTGGGGATGCCTTGGTCAAAGGGGCTGTGAACTTAAGTTTGCGTGTGGGGATCCCGGCGCTGATCGTCAGCCTCACGGTGGTGGCCTTTGGCACCTCTGCGCCGGAACTGCTGATCTCGGTCAACGCGATTTTGGATGACAAGCCGGGGCTGGCACTGGGCAATGTGGTGGGCTCGAATACCGCCAACATCCTTTTGGTGTTGGGTATTCCGGCGATTCTCGCGGTACTGCATACCAGCAGTTGCAGGTGCTCCAAATCGTATCTCCAGATGCTCGCCGCCTCGATCCTGTTCATTCTGCTGGCCTTTCGCGGCACGTTTGACTGGATCTCGGGCCTGATCCTGCTCGCGGCTTTGGCGCTTATGCTGGGGGACGCGTTTCGCGACACGATGGCGCATCGTCGCGCGGCGGCCATTACGGCCCTGTCCGAGGCAGATGGCATCGAGGATGTGGAAGGCGCAGACCCCAACATGCCATGGTGGCAGATCATCACCTTCCTTGTGCTGGGCCTTGTAGGGCTGCCGCTTGGTGCAGATATCCTTGTGGACAATGCCTCAATTCTCGCGCAGCGCTACGGCGTCAGCGAGGCGGTGATCGGTCTTACGCTGGTTGCGGTTGGCACCTCATTGCCGGAACTCGCGACCACGGTGATGGCGGCCCTACGCAAACAGGCCGATGTGGCGCTGGGCAATGTTATCGGCTCCAATATGTTCAACCTGCTTGGCATCATCGGTGTTGCGGCGCTGGTTGGTGAAATTCCTGTTGATCCTCAGTTCCTCAATTTCGATCTCTGGGTGATGCTGGGCACGTCCTTGCTGATCATTCCTTTCGTGTTCTTCAAGATCGACATCACGCGTGTGTGGGGCATCGCCTTGACCTCTGCTTATGTGGTCTATGTCTCGGTGATACTGATCTGAGGAGTAGCAGGGCATGACGCGGGCTTTGGTGACAGGCGCGGGCAAACGGCTGGGCCGGGCAATGGCGCTGGAGCTGGCGCGGCAGGGGCATGATGTGGCCGTTCATTACGCCACCTCGCGCGATGCAGCAGAATCCGTGGCCGATGAAATTCGGGCGTTGGGGCGAGAGGCGGTGACGCTTGAGGCGGACCTGCTGGATGAGGCGCAGGTATCACCGCTGGTGGCGCGTGCTGCCCAAGCACTGGGCGGGCCGCTGACCACGCTTATCAACAACGCCTCGATCTTTGACTATGACAACATCCAGACCGCCACGCGCCTGAGCTGGGATCGCCACATGGAAAGCAATCTGCGCGCGCCTTTCGTGCTGACGCAGCAGATGGCGGCGCAGGTGCCCGCACCGACCATGGACGACTATGACGAGCCGGTGGCGCAGGGGCTGGTGATCAATATGATTGACCAGCGCGTGCACAAGTTGACGCCCGAGTTCATGACATACACGATTGCCAAGATGGGTCTCTGGGCGCTGACCCGGACTGCGGCACAGGCGCTGGCCCCACGGGTGCGCGTCAACGCCATCGGACCAGGGCCGACATTGCAAGGGCATCGCCAGAGCGACAGCCATTTCCAGAACCAGCGCCGGGCGACCATTTTGCAACGTGGCGCCAATCCGCAGGATATCACAGCGGCGCTTGTCTACTTCCTGAATGCACCGGGTGTGACGGGCCAATTGCTCTGTGTGGATGGGGGCCAGCACCTGGGTTGGCAGACCCCTGATGTTCTGGGTGTGGAGTAAAACGCGCGTCCGACGAAAAAAGTTTTGCACTGGCCGCGGGTTCGTCACGCAAGCGTTACAAAATCGTTAGTGTTTTCAACATTTTGCCAAGGGCATATATTTTTGTTGATAGATATCAATGCGTTGATAAACTGCCTAAAAATTAGGCATCTTAACGAACCCAGCCGAATCCAAGGAAAATTTCCACTTCCCGGAAACCTATCCGCAGAGTTATCCACAGAAACCGTGGACAGCTTCCCTCTTGCTCTCCGGGTCGGATCATTGCAGCACTCGGGGGGAATCATATCTGAGAGCCGATGACCGAAAACGCCCCCGAATCCCCACCCAAACCCGGCCATGATGTCATCCGGGACTATCTGCGCACGCTAGACGCGTCGCCGGGGGTCTACCGGATGCTCGATGCGCAGGCGCGGGTGCTCTATGTGGGCAAAGCGCGCAATCTGCGCGCGCGCGTGTCGAACTACGCTCGCCCCACCGGCCATACCGGGCGCATCGCGCGGATGATTTCAGAAACCGCGTCGATGATGTTTCTCACGACCGCGACCGAGACCGAGGCGCTGCTTTTGGAGCAGAACCTCATCAAACAGTTGAAGCCGCGCTACAACGTGCTGTTGCGCGACGACAAAAGCTTTCCCAACATCCTTGTCACCGGGCATGAATTCCCGATGATCAAGAAACATCGCGGTGCCAAGCGTGAAAAGGGGGCTTATTACGGGCCTTTCGCCAGTGCCGGTGCTGTCAACCGAACGCTGGCGCAGTTGCAGCGCGTGTTTCAGTTGCGCAATTGCACGGATGCCATGTTCGAGAGCCGGACGCGCCCCTGCTTGCAATATCAGATCAAGCGCTGCACCGCGCCCTGTGTGGGCAAGATTGATCGGGCAGAATATGCAACGCAGGTCAGCGATGCCGAGCGTTATCTGTCGGGCCGCTCGACCGAAATTCAGGAAAAGCTGGCCGTGCAGATGGCCGAGGCCGCCGAGGCGATGGAATACGAGCGTGCTGCTGCCCTGCGGGATCGTATCAAGGCGATGACGCAGGTGCAGACCGCCCAAGGTATTAACCCCCGCACCGTGGACGAGGCCGATGTGATCGCTCTGCATCTGGAACAGGGCCAAGCCTGCGTGCAGGTGTTCTTTATTCGCGGCGGGCAGAACTGGGGCAATCAGGATTTCTATCCCCGTGTCGGTGTGGATGTTGAAGAGGCCGAGGCGCTGGAGGCCTTTATCGGTCAGTTCTATGACAGCAAGGAACCACCGCGCGCCCTGCTCTTGTCGCATCCGATCGAGAATGCCGATCTGATGCAGCAGGCGCTGAGCGACAAGCTGGGGCGTAAGGTGACGCTGAACGTGCCCCTGCGGGGGGAAAAGGCCGAGTTGATTGACGCCGCGATGCGCAATGCCCGCGAGAGCCTTGCACGTAAAATGGCCGAGACAGCCACCCAAGGCAAATTGCTGCGCGGTCTGGCCGAGGCGTTTGATCTGCCCGGCCCGCCGCAACGGATCGAGGTGTATGACAACAGCCATATTCAGGGCACCGATGCCGTGGGCGCGATGATTGTCGCAGGCCCCGAGGGCATGATGAAAAACCACTATCGCAAGTTCAACATCCGGGGCGATGACATCACGCCGGGCGACGATTTCGGGATGATGAAAGAGGTGCTGACCCGCCGCTTCAAGCGGTTGTTGAAAGAAGACCCTGACCGCAGCCAAGGGCAGTGGCCGGACCTGTTGTTGATCGACGGTGGAGCGGGGCAAGTCAGCGCCGTGGCCAGTATCATGCGCGAGATGGGGGTTGAGGACATCCCTATGGTGGGTGTCGCCAAAGGGGTGGACAGGGATGCCGGCAAGGAAGAGTTTCACCGCGTGGGCAAGCATCCCATGGCGCTGCGCCACAATGATCCGGTGCTCTATTTCGTGCAGCGCCTGCGCGATGAGGCGCATCGCTTTGCCATCGGCACGCATCGCGCCAAACGCGCCAAGGCGGTGGGGGCCACGCCACTGGATGAGGTGCCGGGCATCGGGGCCGCGCGCAAACGCGCGCTTTTGGCCCATTTCGGCAGCGCCAAGGCCGTGAGCCGCGCCAATCTCGCTGACCTGCGCGCGGTCGAAGGGGTCTCAGACGCGATGGCCCAGAAGCTCTATGATTTTTTCCACGAACGCGGCTGAACGCCGTGCATGAGTCAGCTTGACAATGCACGCTCAAAAACTGAACATGAATTCAGTTTCATTTCCGAGTCGCCCATGCCCGCCCCCACCGATCACACCAGCTATCCCGTGTTTCTCGCTGTGCAGGTTGAGGGCGAGGCAAAGGGTGTGCGCACTGCGCAGGCGCTGCGCATCGCGGCTTGCACCCTTCTGGAACGCGCGGCGCTTCAGGATCTGACCATCGGGGCGATCTGCAAAGAGGCGGGCGTCGCCAATGGCACCTTTTACCTCTACTTTCCCGATCAGGCGCATCTGCTCGACGATCTGCTGCAAGGCTTTGCCGCCTTTCTGCAAGCGGGCATGATCCGCGCCAGCCAGAGCAGCCCCGAGCGGAGCATGCGCCCCGCGACCGAGGCCTATGCCCGCCTTTTCGAGGCCAATCGCGGGCTGATGAAATGCCTCATCCACCATCTTGATGCCTTTCCGGCGGCGCGCGCGGCCTTTCACCGGCTCAATCGGGAATGGATCGACACCGTTGTGGCCGCCACCCGCCGCAGGCTCGCCCGCGAGGGGCGGGGTACACTAAGCGATGCCGAACTGACCCGCCGGGCCTATGCCTTGGGTGGCATGACGGATCAGTATTTTTCCAGCCTCTATCTCTCGGGCGAGGCGGGGCTGGTCGATGTGTCTGCCGACCGGGCGGCGGTGATTGCCACGCTCACAACCATTTGGGAACGAGGATTGCAGCCATGAGCCTGCTTGACCAAGCCGAATTTGCAAGCCCTGACCGGCTGCGCGCGCATCAGGCCGCCGCTTGGGCGGTTCAAAGCGCCTATGTCGCGGCACAGTCGGAGTTTTACCGTGACCTGTGGCAGGGGCGCACACCCCCTGCTGACCTGCGCGATCTGGCTGAATTGCCCCTGTCGGATAAGGCGCAATTGCGGATTTCGCAGGCGGAACATCAGCCGTTCGGCAACTATATGGCCGCCTCCCGGCGCGAGGCGGTGCGGTTGCACCGCACCTCTGGCACCACTGGGCAGGCGATGAATTTGGCCCTCTCAGCCCGCGATTGCGCGGTGACAGAGGCGGTGGGCGGTCGCTGTCAATCCGCCTCTGGCCTGACGCCCGACGATACCGTGGTGCATTGCCTGAACTATCAGATGTGGATGGGCGGGCTGACCGATCACATGACCTTGCAGGCGACGGGCGCGATGGTGGTGCCCTTTGGCGTGGGGTCCACAGAATTATTGGTACGCACCATTCAGGAGGTGGGGATCACCGCGATTTCCTGCACACCCTCTTACCCGTCAGTGCTGGAACGGGTGATTGCAGACAAGTTTCCGGGATTGAAACCGCGCGATCTGGGCCTGCGTTTGGGTCTATTTGGTGGAGAGGCGGGGCTGGATGATCCGGCGTTTCGCGCACGCCTGCGGGATGTCTGGGGCATGGAGCCGCGCAATGCCAATTACGGCGTCTCGGATGTGTTCTGCAATTTCGCAGCGCAATGCGAACACGACACGCGCCTGCATTACATGGCGGCCGATGTGCTCTATCCTGAGCTGATAGACCCTGAGACGGGCGCATCGCTGCCGCTTGAGGCAGGGCAGACCGGGGAATTGGTGCTGACCCATCTGGCACGCGACTGTCAGCCGCTCGTGCGGTTTCGCAGCGGCGACATCATCACCGTGGATGAAACCGAGCCTTGCGCCTGCGGGCGCAGCGGGTTCCGCTTTCGCGTGGTGGGGCGGTCGGATGATATGGTGGTGGTGCGCGGCCTCAATCTCTTTCCGACAATGGTCGCGGCAGTCATCAACGAGTTTGCGGCGCTCTCTGGCGACTACCGGATCATTCTTGATAGCCCGCCGCCTTATGATGCCCTGCCGGTCACAGTGGAACGGGCCAAGGGGCAGCCTGTGACAGATGGGCTGGCCGAAGATGTTGCCACCGCGATCAAGACCAAGCTGGGCGCCACGGCGCGGGTGACAGTGGTGCCGCATGGCACCTTTCCCCTGACCGAGGGCAAGACAAAGCGTGTGCTGAGAGGCAACCAATGACCGATGTGACCTATGAAACCGTCTTGAGCGAGATTGTGGACGAGGGCGTGCGCTGTATCACGCTGAACCGGCCCGGCAGTCTGAATGCCATGAACCGCGCCTTGATCGACGATGTGGCGCGGGCGTTCGAACGGGCGAATGCAGATGCACAAACCCGCGCGATCATTTTTACTGGGGCGGGCAAGGCGTTTTGCGCAGGCGACGACCGGCGCGAGCATGTGCATCCCACCTGCGAGGAAGAGGCACGTGATCTGGTGCGCGCGATCCAGCGGGCGACCGATGCCATTGTCCTGAACCACAAGCCTGTGGTGGGCGCAATCAATGGTTGGGCGGTGGGCGGTGGATTTGAATGGGCGATCAATTGCGATTTCCCCATTTGGGCCACATCGGCGCGCGGGTTCTTTCCCGAGGTGTCGCTCAACCTGTTTGTCACTGGCGGGGTCAGTAGCCTCTTGCCTGCGCTTGTGGGGCTCAACACCGCGCGCGAGATGCTGTTTTTCGGCGACCGCTACGGGGCGGCGGATCTGCATGCGATGGGGCTGGCGTGGAAATGCGTGCCCGACGCAGAGCTGATGGACGAGGCCAAGGCAACTGCCCGCCGGTTGGCCGATCTGCCCCCCTTGGCTGTGCGTGCGATGAAGCGGGTTCTGAACGCCACCGCGATGACAGACCTTCGCCGCGCCATGGACCACGAGACCGAGGCCACGATTGCCGGGTTCATGGATCCGGAAACCACCCGGAGGCTGCGTGATTTCTAGCAATCAAGGGCGCTTTCCCTCGCGCCTGTGACAGGATAGAACAGAGGCCATGACGTGGACCTTGCCCAATATCCTGACCACGCTCCGCCTGCTGGCAGCCCCGGCAGTAGCGGTTATGTTCTTATATTTCACAAGACCTTATGCCGATTGGTTCGCGCTGATTCTGTTCGTCAGCGCTGCGATCACCGATTGGTTCGATGGGTATCTGGCGCGCAGCTGGAAACAAGTGACCAAGCTGGGTACGATGCTGGATCCGATTGCCGACAAGGCGATGGTGGTCATCGCCCTGATGGTGATCGTCGGCTATTCGAGCATGTCGCCTTGGTTGGTGCTGCCCGCCACGGTCATTCTGTTCCGAGAGGTGTTTGTCTCGGGCTTGCGTGAATTTCTGGGCGACACCGCTGGCACGCTCAAGGTCACGCAACTGGCCAAGTGGAAAACCACCGCGCAGATGGTGGCGATTGCCGTGCTGTTTGCCCAAGGTGTGTTCGAGCACTATTTTGGTATGTCGGTGTTCGGCATGGATGACCATCTGGTTTTGTCCATCCTTGAAGGGCGCGAGGATGATTTGCACGGGTTGACGTGGAAATACACCGGCATGGTCTGGGCCGGCCACGTGGGCATCTGGCTTTTGTGGCTGGCGGCGGCGTTAACCCTGCTGACGGGGTTCGACTATTTCAACAAGTCGATCCCCTATCTGAAGGATGAGAGATGATGGATGTGCTCTATTTCGCTTGGGTGCGGGAACGGATCGGCCTTCCAAAGGAGCGGATTGATACCACACCCGCCACGGTCATGGACTTGGTGAACCAACTGCGCGCGCGCGAAGAGCGGTATGAAGCTGCGTTTGCTGATCTGAGCGCGCTGCGCGTGGCGGTGGATCAAGAGTTGAGCGATTTCGATGCGCCGCTGGCCGGTGCCCGAGAGGTGGCGTTCTTTCCGCCGATGACCGGGGGCTGAGCCATGGATATCCGGGTACAAGAGGCCGCGTTTGACCTTGGTGCCGAGGCAAATGCCTTTGTTGCGCGACAGTCCGGAATGGGCGCGGTTGTGACCTTTACCGGGATTGTGCGCGATCTCGATGGTGCGTCTCTTCGGGCGATGCAGATCGAACATTATCCCGGCATGACGCAAAAGGCGCTGGAAAAGATCGCGGAAGAGGCGCGCGAACGCTGGAGCCTTGGGGATGTTCTGGTCATCCACCGCTATGGCACCCTGCAGGCGGATGCGGTGATCATGATGGTCGCCACCGCCGCCCGGCACCGCGCCGATGCCTTTCACGCGGCGGAATTCCTGATGGATTTTCTAAAGTCGCGGGCGCCCTTCTGGAAGAAGGAAGTGACCGAGGCGGGGGCCGATTGGGTTGCCGCCAAAGATGCGGATGAGGATGCGCTGACGCGCTGGTAAATCATGTGACGCGCGGTTTTGCTTGCGCCCGGACGTGTTCCGGGGTGATCTATCGCGAACCCAATTCCCGACAGAGACCATCCCATGAGTGCCATCATCGACGACTATATCACCACGCTCACGCCCCGTGCCAAGGGCCATATCAGAGGCCTCGCCAAGCTTGTGATTACAGGCCACGGCAGCGTCATGCTCAGCGAGGCGGGCGCGCACGCCGGGGATGAAGCGGCGGATGTGGTGCTAAGTGCCAGCGACGAGGTGTTTCGCAACATCCTGTCCGGCGCACAAAATCCGGTCATGGCTTATATGTCAGGCAAGCTGAAGGTTGAGGGCAATGTGCAACGCGCGCTCAAAGTCAGTGCGATCCTGACGGCTCAGGGATAGCGCGTCACTGGCACGAAAAACGGCGGTGCCGATCTGGCCCGCTGCATTGAATTCATAGCGCCACAGGCGCACGCACGCGGTTACTTGCAGCGTTTTTCGGCCTCTTCCACCGCCGCAGTATATCCCAGCAGAGAGAACGTATCCTTGGTCACTGTGCCACGCCCTGAGCGGGCGGTCAGAACCGCATCCGCGCCGCGTTTCATCGCTGCGAGAACTTGGGCGTCATCCTCGGTGCTTGCGGGCCAAGCCCATTCGCCTTCGGTGAACAGCTCGAATTGCGTGCCGCCGATATTGAGGTTTACGGTCGAGCCCCCGGCAAACGGATAGCCACCGGTAAAGGTGATCTGGCCCTGCACGCCTGCACCCGGACGGAAGAACGTCATCAGCAGCACATCGCCGCGCCGCACCGCCACCACGCGCCCATCCTTGGTGTTGACAGATTCCGTGGGCGCAGAGACCGCCCAGCATTCGCGCGGATCACTGTCTTCGAACACGCTCCATGCCGTGCTGGTGGCCACCTGATTGGTGCTCGTGCTTTGCGCCTGTGCTGCGGGTGTGATCAGCATCGCCACCGCGATGGCCATACCGCCTGCAAATCTTGATATCATATGTCCAGCCTCCAAGCTGTCCTAAGCCTCAAATCCTTTGGTCGCCAGCTACCCTTTACGGCAATATTTTTATATGCGACCTGTTCTGTCTCGACATTGCAATATTAGCCTGAAACACGCGAGAAGTGAAAGACGCAATTGGCGGATTTCCGCATATCCCGCCTGTCCCCCGATCTGCCGGAGTATACCGATGACCAACGCTGTCCCCTTCACCGAAATCTGGCGCGGGCCCACGCCTGAGAGCGTGCACCTGGGGCACGCGGTGATTTGCGACGCTGGGGGCGCGATTGTCGAGGCGTGGGGCAACCCTTCCGAGACGATCCTACCGCGCTCATCGTGCAAGATGCTCCAAGCTTTGCCGCTGATCACCAGCGGGGCGGCGGATGCGCACGGGCTGACCTCTGAGCAACTGGCGCTCTCTTGCGCTTCTCATAATGGCGCGGCGATCCATACCGAGCGTGTCAATCGCTGGCTATCTGATCTGGGCCTGACGGATGATGACCTGCGCTGCGGTGCCCATGACCCGCAGGACAAGGCGGCGCATAAATCACTGCTGTGTTCCGGCACCTCGCCCTGTCAGGTGCATAACAACTGTTCCGGAAAACATGCGGGCTTCCTTACACTCAACCGGCATCTGGGCGGCTCTGCCGACTACATTGATCCCAGTCACCCGGTGCAAAGGGCCGTGCTCGAGGCGTTCGAAGAGGCCACGGGGGAAACCTCGCCCTATTTCGGCATTGATGGATGTTCCGCCCCAAATCACGCCAGTTCGCTGCATGGCATGGCCCGCGCGATGGCGTGGTTCGCGGGCGCGTCAGACAGCGGCGATGTGGCCGAGCGCGCCGCCGTTCGGCTTTGGCAGGCCATGGTTGCGCATCCTGAACTGGTGGCGGGTGAGGGGCGGGCCTGCACCGAACTCATGCGTGCCTGTTCCGAGCCTGTAGCGCTCAAGACAGGGGCAGAGGCATTCTTCATTGCCATTCTGCCCCGGCGCAAGCTGGGTGTCGCGCTCAAGATCGTTGATGGGGGTACGCGCGGTGCGGAATGCGCGATTGCCTCAATCCTCGTGCGCCTCGGCGTGCTCGACCCAGAGCATCCTGCGGCGCGCAAGTATCGCAACGCGCCCATCGTCAATTGGCGCGGCATAGAAACGGGCATGATCCGCCCGGCCGCAGCCCTCGCCTGACGCGACTCGGGCGTATCGGCGGCGCTCCTCTCATGCCTGAACGCGGCCCATATCGGCGCCGGGCTGCTCAATTCACCCTTGGCGATGCGCGGCCTCTCGCCCGCTGGCTGATACCGGCGTAGGTCCGCGTATCGGACCCCCGGCATCTGGCCGGTTTCCGCGCTTTTTGGCGCGAAACCAGCGCCCCCCGCGACAGGTGGATCAAGCCTGCGCATGCTCTGTCCACGGGAGCGCTTCTGCGCCCCTCAACCAGAGAAAGGACGACCCAAATGACCAAGGAATTCGTTGCCGCGACATTTGCACTCGCGCTGAGCCTGCCTGTGACGGCATTTGCGAGCGAGTTTTCCGCGATGGATGCGGATGGCGATGGCTATGTGACCATGTCCGAGTTTCAGCAGGCCATGCCCGAGGCCACGTCTGACACCTTTACCGCCGCTGATGCCAATGCCGATGGTGCACTGAGCGAGGAAGAGGTGGCCGCCGCCGTCGATGCGGGCCTGCTGCCTGCGTCGGACGGGTGATCATGCCGTGAACCATGCGCCCTTCGTGGTGCCGGGGCGGGGGGATGACCTCCGCCCCAAAGCATGGCGCGGCCTCTCTCTCTTGAACAACGCCCGCGCATCCCCATATCGACCCGAACGACCATTTTTCGCCGCAGACTTGGGGGGCCGCGACGTGACTGATCGGACCAGAAAACCATACCTGACGGGGCAGGCACCTGCACCGTTGATGCAAAGCCGATGGGACGGCGTTTTGACACCCGAGCAAAAAGCGTGGTGCGACGCGCGCGACATCGCCCTTGCCTATGATCCTCTGCAAATTGGCTGGGTTATCGCCGACATAGACAGCACGTGCTTGCGGTCTACGCCTGCCACTCCACTGTCATGGAAGGTCAAAACGCCGGGCCTTTTGAACTTCCGGCGCTGGCAGCCGTCGGATGTGCCGGCCTATATGCGGCTTTTGTCCGACCCCGAAGTCTGGCGGCACATGTATGAGGCATGGCCCGGCACCCTGACACAGGCGCTGGCACGCGACCTGATCGACATCTCCGGTCTGAGCGATCATCACGACGTTCTGGCCGTCACTCTTGATGGGCAGCCCATCGGGCAGATGCGGCTGGCCTTTGGCGCGGATGCCAGCAGCAGCGATACCGCCGAAATCAGCTATTGGCTGGGCCGTGACTATTGGGGCCGCGGTCTTGGGCGGGATCTGGTTCACCGCGCCACACGGCGTGCATTTGCGGATCATGCCTGGCTTTATCGTCTGGTGGCCTTTGTGCATCCCGACAACGTGGCATCGGCAAAATGTCTGCGCGCGGCGGGCTATCACGACCGGGGCCACCGCGATGACGGGTGGCAGTGTTTCGTGATCTATAGCGACACCTGAGGATCAGACCGGCGGGCCGGTGCGGGGCTGTGGCCTGTTGCGCAAGCGCCGGTTATGCGCCAGCGCCCAGAGGTTTGACGCAAAGAGCGCGCCAATCACCACAACACCCCCGAGGATGGCCCAAGGCCCCGGATCTTCGCCGATCACCGCCCAGACGAGAAGTGGTGCCAAGACGGATTCGAGCAGGATCAGCAGCGCCACCTCTGCCGAGGCCAGATAGCGCGGGCCCAGCGTGAGCAGGCAGGTTGAGACGCTGATAAACGCCCCATGTGCCAGAATAAGGGGCCAGTTGGCATGCCAGACGGTCATGGGCTGTGCCGCAGGCCAGATCGCGAGCGACGCCCCGAGAAAGGCCAGTGGAATAGCCGGGATCATCGACACCGCGCGCAACTGCCGCGCCGTGGTCATCGCCCCGGCAAAGCTGGCCGACACGCCAAGCGCGATCAGATCGCCATGCCAATGCGCGCCATGCGTCTCGCCCGAGCCCCAAGCGATCACACCGAGGCCCGCAAACACCCCTGCCATGGTCAATACCATGCGTTTGCTGATGGCCTCTCCCAGAAAGATGCGGCTGAAAATCGCGGCAAAGACCGGCATGGAAGCAAGGATAAAGACCACATTGGCGACGCTGGTCAGGCTTACGGCAAAGACAAAGCCGGGGGCGGTGATGGCAATAAGAAAGGTATAGAGCAGACCGTGCTTGCCCGTTTTCGCAACCTCGCGGATGCCCCGAAACCCTTGAAACAGCAGCACGCCCGTCAGGATGACGGACCCCGCCGTGATGCCACGCCAAAAGGCGATGCTGGCCGCGTCGCCGTCAATCAACCGCACAAAGAGCGAATCCGGCACGACGAAGAGCACGCCGAGCGCGGTGATGATCAGACCTTTGAGATGCGTATTCATTGGGCAATCTCTGGGGGGAATGTCGGGCAAAGTAAACCCCGTCTTGGCTCTCGCCAAAGCGCGCGGGCGCGGTCTATGCTGCGCCGGTCAGCCAGAGGAGTGTCGCGATGCCAGCCCCCGAAAACCGTTTCAAATCTGCACTGTTGCGCGGTGAGCGTCTGATTGGATGCTGGGCTGGTTTTGCCGATCCTTACGCGACAGAGGTTTTAGCGAGTGCTGGCTTTGACTGGTTGGTGATTGATGGGGAACATGCGCCCAACGATTTACGCTCCATCTCGGCGCAACTGGCGATGCTGGCGGGGCGGCAAAGCCTGCCGGTGGTTCGACTGCCGATGGGCGAGGCTTGGGCGATCAAGCAGGTGCTGGACGCGGGCGCACAGAGCCTGATCATTCCGATGGTCGAGAGTGCAGATCAGGCCCGCGCTCTTGTGCGCGCCACCCGCTATCCGCCAGACGGTATTCGCGGATCGGGCGCGGCGCTGGCGCGGGCCTCTGAGTTCTCTCGGATCAAGGATTACATCCCCACAGCCAATGCCCAGATCTGCCTGATCGTGCAGGTCGAGAGTATGGCGGGGATTGAGGCGCTCGAGGATATTCTCGCGGTTGAGGGCGTGGACGGCGTCTTTATCGGCCCCTCCGATCTGGCGGTTGATATGGGCTTTGTCGGCGATAGCCACGCGGCAGAGGTGCAAGAGGTCATTCGCGGTGCCTTGGCCCTGATTGCCGCCTCGCCCAAGGCTGCGGGTATTCTCGCGCTCGATCACACCACGGCACAGCGCTATGCCGATTGGGGCGCGCAGTTTCTGGCGGTGGGCATCGACGTGGTGATGCTGGCACAGGCGGCACGGGCCACGGTGGCGCGTTGGCGCGATGCGTGAGAGCCTCGTCGCCGATGTCGGGGCAAGCCATACAAGGGTGGCGCTGACAGCAGGCTTGGTGCTCAAACCGGGCAGCGTGCAGCGCTTTGAAAACGCAGCGTTTGCCGGATTGATACCGATACTATTGCGGTATCTTGCGGACCGGGGCGCACGGCCAAATGCAATCTGCGCCGGGGTGGCGGGGCCGGTGCGGGCTGGCAGGGCGCAACTGACCAATCTCGATTGGTTCATCGACGGGGCCGAAATTGCCCGCGCCACGGGTGCAGCCGAGGTGCATCTGATCAATGACCTTCAGGCGCAGGGCTATGCGCTGGATGATCTAGATCCGCAGAGTGTGACGCCCATCTTTGCCGGGCATCCGGACCCCGACGGCCCGCGCATGGTGATGGGGCTGGGCACGGGCAGCAATATCGCTGTGGTGCACCGGATTGGTGCCGACCTTTTGGTGCCGCCCGCCGAGGCCGGTCATTCCGGTTTGCCGCACCTGGGCGATGCGGCCAACGCAGTGATCGCGGCCTTGGGCGCAGAGGTGGCGCATAAACCCTATGAGGCGCTCTTGTCCGGATCTGGCCTTTCGCGGTTGCACCGTCTGCGCGGCGGCGTGACCCTCTCCGCGCCGGAAATCCTTGGGCAGGCGGCACAGGGGGAGGTGGAGTGTAGCGAGACCCTGACCCTCTTTCTTGAAATTCTGGGCGCTGTCATGGGCAATCTGGCGCTCACCCATATGGCAACCGGGGGGGTGTTCCTGATCGGCGGGCTGGCGCGTGCGATGGCGCCGCTGCTCAATTCGCCTGAGTTTCGGGGGAATTTCACCGCCAAAGGCCCTTATCGGCCCATCATGGAGGAGATGCCGATCCATCTGATCACCGAGGATACCGCCGCACTCATTGGCTGCGCGCGCTACTTGCGGCAGAGGTTGAAATAATGGGCGTTTGAGTGTATATTGGAATATACATTCAAAGGATCACCCCATGAAGCGCCTGCATACCAATCAGATCTGCACCATCACCGAACTGCGCGAACCGCAAAAGGTGCTCGACGCGGCAGGTGGCAAGCCGGTGGCAATCATGAAGAACTCCAAATGCATCGGGTATCTGGTGCCCGAAGAGGCCACGCTGCAACAAGAGCCGCGTTATGCGACGATGGACGAGGTTATGGCCGCAGTTGAGGCAACGCATGCACAGGCACAGCCCGTGCTCGACTACCTCAAAGACAAATGAGCTTCTTGCTCTTGAGTGTGGAGCAGGTCGAGACACTCCATGATCTTGTTTTGAACCCCGGCGAATTACCCGGCAGGGCGTTGGATAAATCGCTGTCAGGGGCCTTGGCGCGCGTCGATAACCGGCTGGCTTATGGTATGATAGAGGATGTGTTCGATCTTGCCGCTGCCTATGCAGAGGCAATTGCGCAGGGACATTGCTTCAACGATGCCAACAAACGCACAGCTTATCGGGTGATGGTCGTTTGCCTCCGCCTGAATGGCGTGACAATGACACATGACACCGAAGACGTCGGCCAGCGGATCATCCGTCTTGCGCAGCGCCTGGATGATGCCGGGGAAATGGCAGATTGGTTGCGCGCGCAGGCTGGCGCATAGGCCGCAGCCACTTCCCCCGCCCGGCCCGCTCTGCCATACTGTCGCCCAACCCAAAAAACATAAAAGAGCAGTGGCATGAACGATCTTCTCTCGCCCACCCCGAAATCCGATTATGACGCCTCCTCCATTCAGGTGCTTGAGGATATGGAGCATGTCCGGCTGCGCCCCGGCATGTATATCGGGGGCAAGGATGATCGCGCCCTGCATCATATGGTGGCCGAGATCATCGACAACTCGATGGATGAGGCGGTCGCGGGCCATGCCACATGGATCGAGGTGGAATTGCACGCCAACGGCCATGTCAGTGTCCGCGACAACGGGCGTGGTATTCCGGTTGATCCACACCCGAAAGACCCCAAGAAATCGGCGCTCGAGATCATCTTTTGCACGCTGAACGCGGGCGGTAAATTTTCCGGCGATAGCTATCAGACGTCTGGTGGCCTGCACGGCGTTGGCTCGTCGGTGGTCAATGCGCTGTCGGATCATCTGCGGGTCGAGGTGGCGCGCAACCGCGAGCTTTACATGATGGAGTTCTCGCGCGGCACCCCGCAAGCGCCCCTGGCCAAGATCGGTGCCGCCCCAAACCGGCGCGGCACCTCTGTCACCTTCCATCCCGACCCCGAGATCTTTGGCTCTCTCACGCTCAAACCGGCGCGGCTCTTTAAGATGGCGCGCTCCAAGGCCTATCTCTTTTCCGGTGTCGAGATTCGCTGGAAAACCGAGATCAGCGATGGCGACACCCCGCAAGAGGCCACGTTCAAATTCCCCGGTGGCCTTGCCGATTATCTTGGTGAGGCCTTGGGCGGTGCCACCACCTATGCCGAGCGGCCCTTTGCCGGCACCGTCGATTTCCGCGACAAATACAACGTGCCGGGCAAGGTGGAATGGGCGATCAACTGGACGCCCGCGCGCGACGGCTTCATTCAATCCTATTGTAACACCGTGCCCACGCCCGAGGGTGGCACGCATGAGGCCGGGTTCTGGGCGGCGATCCTCAAGGGGATCAAGGCCTATGGCGAGCTCAGCAACAATCGCAAGGCGGCGCAGATCACGCGCGAGGACCTGCTCGCGGGTGGTTGTGCGCTGGTGTCGTGCTTCATCCGAGAGCCGGAATTCGTGGGCCAGACCAAGGACCGTCTTGCCACCACCGACGCCGCCCGCATGGTCGAAGGGGCGGTGCGCGACCATTTCGATAACTGGCTGGCGGCCGATACCAAATCGGCAGGCGCTATTCTTGATTTTCTGGTGCTGCGCGCCGAGGAACGGCTGCGGCGTCGTCAGGAAAAGGAAACCCAACGCAAGACCGCAACCAAAAAGCTGCGCCTGCCCGGCAAGCTGGTGGATTGCTCTTCCAGCACCCGCGACGGCACGGAGCTGTTCATCGTCGAGGGCGATAGCGCGGGGGGCTCGGCCAAGATGGCGCGGGATCGCAAGACCCAAGCTCTCTTGCCGCTGCGTGGCAAAATCCTGAACGTGCTGGGCGCGGCCTCGTCCAAATTGGGCAGCAATCAAGAGATCAGCGACCTGACGCAGGCCTTGGGCGTGAGCCTTGGCAGCAAGTTCAATCTTGATGATCTGCGCTATGACAAGATCATCATCATGACCGACGCTGATGTCGATGGCGCGCATATCGCGGCGCTGTTGATGACGTTCTTTTTCACGCAAATGCGCCCGATGATCGACGCGGGGCATCTCTATCTGGCCTGCCCGCCGCTCTACCGGCTGACCCAAGGGTCAAAGCGCGTTTATTGTCTAGACGAGGCCGAGCGCGATCTGTGGCTGGAAAAGGGGCTGGGCGGCAAGGGCAAGATCGACGTCAGCCGCTTCAAGGGTCTGGGCGAGATGGACGCCAAGGATTTGAAAGAGACGACGATGGACCCCGGCTCGCGCAAGCTCATCCGCGTGACCATAGACGAGGACGAGCCGGGCCAAACCGGCGATCTGGTCGAACGCCTGATGGGGAAAAAGCCGGAACTGCGGTTCCAGTATATTTCCGAGAATGCGCGGTTCGTGGAGGAGTTGGATGTATGATTCAGAAAGTCGATACATTCGAATATTTTCGAATAAATAGCGTCAAAATTGATATTGAGAGTCTTATAGACATTCTGGGGTCAATGGGAGAAACATCAATTACCTTAGAATGTGATGGCACAATTTACGAATCTCTTGATGAAATCAAGTACAACAAGTCTGCAATTGAAATTCCGTTTGAGATCAATTACCAAGATACAACTATTAGATTTACTCCTTTTGACGTGACTGTCTCCGGAAAATCAAGTTCATCATATCGGCAGAAGGCACTAGTGAAGGAGTTCGGTAACTACGTTCCAGCGCTGTCCAAACGACCATTTATCACTTATCTTACAATTATGGGTTTCTGTGCTTTTGGCCCTCCGTGGCTTTCTGATCATCCTGCTTTTCAAGGTTCAGAACAAATTCTTGGTCTGAATGTTAGAGACGTTCTGTTTTCTTTTCTCATGATTTCAACGGTAATCATGGCGTCCTTGCTTTATTTTTATCATTGGTCCAGGACAAAAGTTTACAGTTCGAGAAACGGCTTCTGGGTGCGTCATAAAGAGCAGCTTGTGGTGGGTGTCATCGTTGCGGTTTTTTCGGTGTTGTTGTCCTACCTCGTGGGAATTATTCCACCAGTCTGAAACTTCATACCACGCTCGCCTAATCTGGCACCCACTCACAGGAACAGCACCGAGGGTGCGCCAGTCTTGAGTGGCACGCCTTTGGCGTGATGGCCTGGCGATTTTGAGGTGTTGCACGCCGTCTTGGGGTCACACGAATGTTACGGGGATAAGGTGGCAGCCACTACCATAGTCTCGCCAGACCGCGGCCCGTCGACCGCGCGGCTGCTCTCCCGAGGACAAGGCGCGACAGGCCACATGAGATCCCCGCCTGCGCGGGGATGACGTGGGAAGGGCAACTGCCCATCACGCCCCTTGTCGCCGCCCCTCTGCCCGCTTATCTTGAACTTTGCAGCACCGGCCCTGCGCCGTGCCTGCTGCGCCCGAGGGCTCATCGCCCTGACCCTGTCAGGCCCCCTGATCCCCTGAGCACGACCCGGCCCGGCACCCCGCCTGACCGGGATCTTTCAGGAGACGATCCCATGTCCAAAGGAAAAAGCCAGAGCAACCGCGAGGCCAAGAAACCCAAGAAGGAAAAGCCCAAGGTTCTTGCCACCGCGAATTCCAACAGTGGCAAGAACGCCACCGTGATCGCGGGCAAAGCGGTCAAGTAAACGCTGGGTCGACAGCCGCGCAATCGGCGCGGATGTGGCCTGCCCCTCAGGCCGAGCGCAGGCCGGTTTCCACCAGAAGCCCTTTGCGCTTGGCCTCGTAATAATACCCCCGCGCATACCACATGATCGCCGCATCAGGATTGCCATCCGCCACGATATAGGCCCCGCGCAGGTATTTGACCCCGTATTTCAAATTGGTTTCGGCATCGAGCAACTCGGAGGCAGGCCCCCGATGCCCCATGCCGCGCGCGGTCTGTGGCAAGATTTGCAGCAGGCCGTAATAGGGCCCGTTGCGCGCACCGGGGCGATGCCTGCTCTCGCGGATTGCCAGACGATGCACAAGGCTGCGCGGCACCTCATAGTAATCGGCGTATTTGTTGATCAGGCGGCGCAACTCTGGTGTTTCATTGGGATGGAGCGGCGGCTCGAACGGGGCGTTGCGGCTGGAAACCTCCGGCTCTGGCCGCGCACAGGCGGCGAGCGGGGCAACCGCAATGAATCCCAGAACAAGACGGCGACTGATGAAAGACATGGCGGCTCCTGAAAAAACGCTGCGCGCAAGATGCCTGTATCCGTCTTTTCGCGCCAGAGGGCTTGTATGGCGCAGGCGAAACCCCGCCGCCTTGCCAAATCCTGCCACCCGCGCCATGTAAGGGCGATGACACAAACGCTTCTTTCCTTTGGCCACGGCTTTTCCGCCCGCGCCCTTGCCGCCCGCCTGCTGCCGCAGGGCTGGCAGATCATTGGCACCACCCGCAGCGCTGACAAGGCCGAGGTTTTGCGCAGCGAGGGGGTGACGCCCGCGCTTTGGCCGGAGGATGATTTGCGGCCCGCTTTGGCATCGGCCACGCATCTGTTGATTTCCGCTGCACCGGATGCGGCGGGCGATCCGGTGCTGGCGCGATATCGCGATGCGATTGCCGAGGCCGCGCCTCGGCTGGCCTGGGTTGGCTATCTGTCGACCACCGGAGTTTATGGCGATCATGCAGGCGGTTGGGTGGATGAGGCAACGCCGCTTACCCCCTCGACCAGACGCGGCCAAATGCGGGTTGAGGCCGAGGCGGATTGGCAGGCGATCCCTGGTCTGCCGCTGCATATCTTTCGCCTTGCGGGCATCTATGGCCCCGGTCGCGGCCCGTTCGAAAAGGTGCGCCAAGGCACAGCGCGGCGGATCGTCAAACCTGGTCAGGTCTTTAGCCGCATCCATGTAGAGGATATCGCGCAGGTGTTGGAAGCGTCGATCAACCGGCCCAATCCGGGCGCGGTCTATAACCTCTGCGATGATGACCCGGCCCCGCCGCAGGACGTGATCGGCCATGCCGCAGACTTGTTGGGCCTGCAGCTGCCCGAAGAGGTGGCCTTTGACGAGGCCGAAATGACGCCGATGGCGCGGTCATTCTACGCGGAATCAAAGCGGGTTTCGAACCGACGGATTAAAGAGGAGTTGGGGATAAAGCTGATTTATCCTGACTACAGATCTGGGTTGCGTGCGCTTTTAGCGGCAGGAGATTAAGAGCGGCAGGAGATTAAGAAGGGGGCGCTGCCCCCGTCCCGGACCTTGTCCGGGACTCCCCCGAGGTATTTTGCGCCAGATGAAACCGGGGTCAGCCTTTGGATACAATCTTGTTGGCATGGCCCATCTTGCGCCCCGGCTTGACCTCTGCCTTGCCGTAGAGATGCAGTGAGACGCCGGAGGCCCGCGCCAAGGCCGGCACGCGGTCCATGTCATCGCCGATCAGGTTTTCCATCACCACATCGGCATAGCGGGTGCCATCGCCCAAAGGCCAGCCAGCCACCGCGCGGATATGTTGCTCGAACTGGTCGATGGCGCAGCCTGCCTGCGTCCAGTGGCCGGAGTTATGCACACGTGGCGCGATTTCATTGACGATCAGGCCCTTGGGCGTCACGAAAAGCTCGACCCCCATCACCCCTACATATTTCAGACTGTTGAGGATTTTGGCCGCCAAAAGCACCGCATCGGTGCGCTGTGCCGCTGTCAGGCGCGCGGGCACGGTGGTGGTGCGCAGGATGCCGCCTTCATGCACATTCTCGCCGGGGTCGTAGCAGGCGACATCGCCGGCGCTGTTGCGCGCGGCGATGACCGAGACCTCATGGCTGAAATCGACAAAGCCTTCGTAGATCGCAGGTTGCCCGGCCATGTCAGCCAGCGCTTGCTCGGCATCGGTAGGGGACATGATCCGCGCCTGCCCTTTGCCGTCATACCCAAAGCGACGGGTCTTGAGGATCGCAGGTATGCCGATTTCGGCCATCGCTTCGGCCATGTCCTCGGGATCGTCCACGGCGGCAAACGGGGCGATTATCAGCCCCAGATCGCTCAGAAACGATTTTTCCAGCAGGCGGTCCTGACTGACCTTGAGGGCGCGGCGGTCTGGCCGCACTGGGCACGCACGCTCTAGCACATCGAGGGCTGCGGTTGGGATGTTTTCGAATTCGTAGGTGATCACATCGACCATCCCGGCAAAGCGGCGCAGCGCTTCTTCGTCTGTATAGTCGGCCTGAATATGCTGATGCGCCACATAGCTGGCTGGGCAATCTTGGCCCGGCTCAAAGATCACAGTCTTGAACCCCAACCGCGAGGCGGCAACCGAGAGCATGCGGCCCAATTGTCCGCCGCCGAGGATTCCGATCGTGGCACCCGTGGGAAGCATATCACTCATCGCTGGGCTCATCCGGGATAGAGGCCGAAAGGGCCGCGCGCCAATCGTCAAGCCGCTGTGCAAGCGCGGCGTCAGAAATGGCAAGGATTGCCGCTGCCATCAGCCCGGCATTGGCCGCCCCCGCAGCCCCAATCGCCATCGTAGCCACCGGGAACCCCTTTGGCATCTGCACGATGGAGTAGAGGCTGTCGACGCCTGACAATGCCCGCGTCTGCACCGGCACGCCGATCACCGGCACGCGCGTTTTGGACGCCATCATCCCCGGCAGATGTGCCGCGCCACCGGCCCCGGCGATGATCACCTGCAAGCCGCGTGCAACCGCCGATTTGCCATAGTCCCAGAGCCGATCTGGCGTGCGATGCGCCGAGACGATCCGCGTCTCATAGGCCACGCCCAATTCATCCAGAATCTGCGCCGCTTCGCGCATGGTGGGCCAGTCGGATTGACTGCCCATGATGATGCCGATCTTTACGCCTGCCATGTAACGCCCCTCGTATCGAAGCGCGCACTATACTGATCACGCAGGCCTACGCAATGATGTCCGGGTAAAGCCGGTCCTCGATCCTTGCGATCATGTCGCGCAGCCAGAGTTTTTTCTTTTTGAGCCGCTGGATCATCAACTGATCCGCCGTGCCCTTGTCTTGCAGCGCGCGAATGGCCTCATCCAAATCGCGATGCTCGCGACGGAATTCCTCCAACTCGACGCGCAACACATCCTCGGATTTCATCGACAGATCGCTGAAGGCATTCATGGCATGCGATTCCTCTGGGCTCTTGAGCGTTTAAGATAGCGAATCGGAACCCGTTCGCAAAGCCCTTGCACGCCTGTGGACCAGCCCCCATATTCCTAACCAAGGCCGCCGAAACGGGGCCAACAAGATGGACGGTCGCTTAAGCTCAAGGACGTGTCGATGACAAAGCTTACTCTGGGGTCGCACCCCTATATGCTGGGGTTTGAACAGCTGGAGCGCATGCTGGAACGCAGCGCGAAATCTGGAAATGAGGGCTATCCGCCCTTCAACATCGAACAGACCTCGCAGAATTCCTATCGTATCACGCTGGCTGTGGCTGGCTTTGCCGAGGATAATCTGGCGATCACTGTCGAGGATCGGCAATTGGTGATCCGCGGCCGTCAGAGCGACGAGGCCGAAGACCGGCTTTATCTGCATCGCGGCATCGCGGCACGCCAATTTCAACGCTCTTTCGTGCTGGCAGACGGAGTCGAGGTGGGTGAGGCGATTATGGAAAATGGTCTTTTGCATGTCGATCTGACACGGGCGCAGCCCGAGCCGGTGGTGCAGAGAATCAAGATCAACAAGGGGTAAGCGATCATGGATACGCGATATGATTTCGGACAGGATACAGATCGCCCCATCGTCTATGTGCGCGCGGTCAAAGTGGGTGATCTTCCCGCCGATATGCGCGAACAGGTGGGGGATTTGACCACGCTTTACGCGGTGCACACCGCCGAGGGCGAGCGTTTGGCACTGGTGCGCGACCGCAAGTTGGCGTTTTTGCTTGCGCGTCAGAACAATATGGAGCCGGTGACGGTGCATTGATGCCCAGTGCTTAGCCGGTCAGATGGCAAAAGGGCCGCCCCGCAGGGGGACGGCCCTTTTTCGTTAAGTTAGCTGCGTTTAGCCGGCGATCAGGCCAAGGCTTTCGAGCTTGAGAATCACTTGATGCGCGCAGTTGTCGACATCGACATTCTCGGTCTCGACGCGCAATTCGGGGTTCTCGGGAACATCGTACGGATCGGAGATCCCGGTAAATTCCTTGATCTTGCCTTCGCGGGCCAGCTTGTAGAGGCCCTTGCGGTCACGGCGTTCGCACTCCTCAAGGCTGGTCGAGACATGCACCTCGATAAAGGCGCCGAACTGCTCGACATCCTCGCGCACCGCGCGGCGTGTCGTGGCATAGGGGGCGATAGGCGCACAGATGGCGATGCCGCCGTTCTTGGTGATTTCAGAGGCCACATACCCGATGCGGCGAATGTTGAGATCCCGGTGTTCCTTGGAAAAGCCTAGCTCGGAGCTCAGGTTCTTGCGCACGATATCGCCGTCGAGCAGGGTTACGGGACGCCCGCCCATCTCCATCAGCTTGACCATCAGAGCATTGGCAATGGTGGATTTGCCCGAGCCTGAGAAGCCAGTGAAAAACACGGTAAAGCCCTGCTTGGACCGTGGCGGACGTGTACGGCGCAATTCGCGCACCACTTCGGGGAACGAAAACCACTCGGGGATTTCCAGGCCTTCGGCCAAACGGCGGCGCAGTTCGGTGCCGGAAATATCAAGCACTGTTGCGCCTTCCGGCACTTCGGAAATCGGGTAATACTGGGCCTTCTCCTGCACATAGACCATATGTTTGAAATCGACCATCTCGATGCCGATTTCATCCTGATGCTGCTTGAACAACTCTTGCGCATCATAGGGGCCATAGAAATCCTGACCCTGACTGTTCTTGCCCGGGCCAGCATGATCGCGACCCACGATGAAATGCGTGCAGCCGTGGTTTTTGCGGATCAGGCCGTGCCAGACCGCCTCGCGCGGGCCTGCCATCCGCATTGCCAGATTGAGCAGGCTCATCGTGGTGGTCGCGCTTGGGTATTTGTCGAGCACCGCCTCATAGCAGCGCACGCGGGTGAAGTGATCCACGTCGCCCGGTTTGGTCATGCCGACGACGGGGTGAATGAGCAGGTTCGCCTGCGCTTCTTTGGCGGCGCGGAATGTCAGTTCCTGATGCGCGCGGTGCAGCGGGTTGCGGGTTTGAAAGGCCACGACGCGGCGCCAGCCAAGTTTGCGGAAGAGGGCGCGCAATTCGTTAGGGGTATCGCGGCGGCCCCGGAAATCATAATGCACCGGTTGTTGAATGCCGGTCACAGGCCCGCCCAGATAGATTTTGCCTGCCGTGTGATGCAGATAGTTCACCGCCGGATGTGCCAGATCATCCGCGCCGAACACATGCTCGGCCTCGCGCGCCTTGTTGGGGGTCCAGCGGTCGGTGACAGTCATGGTTGCCAGGATCACACCCTCTTGGTCGCGCAGAGCGATGTCCTGACCGATTTCTAGACCGTCAGCGAATTTTTCGTTCACATCCAGCGTGATCGGCATCGGCCAGAGTGTGCCGTCGGCCAGACGCATGTGTTCGACAACACCGTCGTAATCGGCCTCGCTCAAAAATCCCTTGAGCGGGTTGAAGCCGCCGTTCATCAAGAGTTCAAGGTCGCAGATCTGGCGTGGGCTGAGATCCCAGCTGGTGAGGCTCGCGGCCTCGACTTTGAGCTTTTGCGCACTCTCGTAAGAGACATAAAGTTCGGGCACGGGTGCGAGATTAGGCAATTGCATCGGAATCCTCGGATAATGACGTTTTAAGAGGTGTTGCAAAGGCAACGTATTGCGGCGCGGCTTAGACCCGTAAGAGGTCTGAAATCAAGGCATAGCCGCATTGCGCGCGCATTTGAGGCTAAAATGATGCGAAAAGACACTGAGAGCGAACATCTGGATTTCTAACGCCTGATCCGGCGAACGTCTCGGGCAATTGCATTGGATATTGAGGCAGATCAATCCGCTCTGGCATTGGCTAGATTAGAATCGTTCCAAGCGCGCGACTCATCGAAGCTAAAGGAGCAATTCCGTGACCCCTCCTCTCAAACTTATCCTCGGCACCCTGTCTGCCGTGGCCTTGGCGCAAGGCGCTGCTGCGTCTGATCTGCGCGAGCGCGCGCAAGAGCTTTTTGCGCCGTTGCCGTCCACCATCCCGGCGTTGAATGACAACGTGATCACAGAGGACAAGATCGACCTTGGCAAGGCGCTCTTTTTTGATCCGCGCATGTCAGCCTCGGGTGTTTTCTCGTGCAACTCCTGCCACAACCTCGCCACGGGCGGCGATGACAATATGGAGACCTCCATTGGGCATGCCTGGCAAAAAGGGCCGCGTAATTCGCCCACCGTTCTGAATGCCGTGTTCAACGAGGCGCAATTCTGGGATGGCCGCGCGGCGGACCTTGCCGAGCAGGCCAAAGGCCCGGTACAGGCAGGTGTCGAGATGGCCAATACCCCGGAAAACGTCGTCGCAACGCTGATGTCGATGCCGCAGTATATTGATTGGTTCACCGCCTCTTTCCCTGAAGAGGAGAACCCTGTCAGTTTCGATAATTTCGCCAAGGCGATTGAAGCCTATGAAGCAACGCTGATCACGCCCTCACCCTTTGATGCCTTTCTCAATGGGGACGATGCGGCATTGAGTGACGGCCAAAAGGCGGGGCTTGAGTTGTTTATCGACAAGGGCTGTTCGTCTTGCCACAACGGCATCAACCTTGGTGGCAATGGCTATTATCCCTTTGGTCTGATCGAGAAACCCGGTGCCGATGTGCTGCCGCCTGACGACCGTGGCCGCTTTGCCGTGACCGAAACAGCTGATGATTCCTATGTGTTCCGTGCCGCGCCCCTGCGCAATATCGATCAAACCGCGCCCTATTTCCACTCGGGCAAGGTCTGGGATCTCAAGGTTGCGGTTCAGATCATGGGGACGTCGCAATTGGGTGAGGAAATCAACGATGCCGAGGCTGATCAGATCGTGGCCTTCCTCGGGGCGCTGACCGGCAAGATGCCAGAAGTGACCTATCCGGTCCTGCCCGCCGAGACCCTTCTGACCCCGCGTCCCACGGGAGAAGTGCAATAAAAATGG